>Ga0163154_10000220_pt1 | contig 86591 bp, 69 predicted proteins | sample OliLakLV19MP9P1_FD_148649 | JGI IMG/M metagenome (GOLD analysis project Ga0163154, IMG submission 148649) | Freshwater microbial mat bacterial communities from Lake Vanda, McMurdo Dry Valleys, Antarctica - Oligotrophic Lake LV.19.MP9.P1 | ecosystem: Environmental > Aquatic > Freshwater > Lake >... | reverse complement strand
GTCGGGGTCGGCGTGCGCGTCGGGGTGGACGATGGCGTCAGCGTCAGGGTGGGCGTCGGAGTTGGCGGTTCAGGACAAGAACTCGTCGTACCGCGTATCAATTCAGCGGTATCGATCTGGTAATCCGGATGGCCTACGCTGTCAATATAAAGCTCCGGCTTCAGCGCGGTATGTCCACCATTGTTGATGTTCAACGTCGTGGAAAAGCAGCGCCAGCCGCCGTCGAGGACAATATCGGAGCCTCGTGATTCTTGCGAACCCCCTAACGCCCAGATGACCAGGCGAGCAACACGTCCATCACCATCCCACCCACGCCGTCCCCAGAGTGTGAAGGTGTAGCTTTCGCCCGGCTGCGGAACGACACCGACAGTTTGGCTGAATGAATAACATGCGACCCCGCCGGGGCGATTGAACGAGAGCATCTTGCTGCCGCTGTGCGCACCGCCATACGAAGTCGTCCAACCGCATCCGTGTCCACTCGATGGATTGAACGTCCATGATGCCAGGTTGCTCTCGAACCCTGGATTGCCGAGCAGATTCGAGGGGGGCGAGCCAGAGCCAGAACCGATCGTGCCCTCGTTGTAAATCGTTGACCACTGGCAGCGCTGCATACCATCTCTCACCCGCTGCATACAACCGTTATAGGGTGCGCTGCCATTCTGGGCTGTCCACCCGCCGATGTCGTGCCCGTTGACAGCCACTTCTATATTAGAAGCGTTGCGCAGGCTGAAGTGGACGTGCGCACCTGTGGCGCTGCCCTCGCATCCCGACTGAGTACTCTGACGACCCAAGTGCTGTCCACGACTGACCGTCTGATTATTGCTGACCTGTTCATCGACAAGATGATAATAGCCAGTATTCCATCCACTGTGAATGATGCGGACAAAATTTGGACAAGATGACGATCGTACCACGGTGCCGTCTCTGGCGGCGCGCGCAATCCCTGTACCAGCGGTATTCAGTTGAAAATCCAACGCACTCCAGTTTGTGCCGTGCGGACCGCCGGTCAGGGTTTGCGATTCGCCAGTGGAAAAAGGCAAGCTCAACTGGGCTGATCCATCGCCCATGACAGGGTCGGTATTGCGCTGTAAAAGCTGTCTCTGCGCCACACTTACCAATGTGCTTGGCACCAGCCCCAGCCATTGCTGGAATAGCGGCTCGGTCTCGTAAGCGAGCGACCATGCGCCATCCTGATAGCGCGCGAGATACAAATACAGCCAGGGGGAATCGTGGATACCCTGGAGTCCGCGCTCGACGCTGATACCAAAACCCCAATCGTCTTCTACGCGAAGGTCATCGACGAAAGTCAGTAATTCCCCTTCTACATATGGCTGCAAGCGAGGTTTGAGACTTTCCGCAATGACGACGATACTGGCGCGTGTCTCTGCCTGGGTGAGAGCGGCGTCTTGTGCCAATGATGCTGTGACGGTCAGGATGATCGTCAGGCATGAAACAAACACACTTAGTAATACCATTCGAAGCTGCAACCGACTCATTCCGCTTCCCTTCCACTCAAATCATCGAATTAGTGGAGAGAGCGGCGTTATGATACAGCATTGTTACAACCCCCAGGCTCTCCCATCCATAAATATAGCACGGGAGTTGCACAGGGAGACGGTTAACAAGTTACTTATGAAGACTTTGTAACTTGAGCGCCTCACCCCCCCAGCGCCATCCGTTCGGCGGGCACCAGCGAATCGCGGCGGTTCAGCTTATACGGTGCCGACTCCATGATCGACTCGCCTGCGCCAGCCAGATAACCCACCACTTCCCCGGCTGTTTGCAGCAGCAGTCCCCACAGCAGATGCGGCAGCGTGCGCGTCAGCCTGACCGCGAGTCGTTTTTCCGGCGTATTACAGGCGGCGCATGAACGACAGCGTCGGCTTGTCGTAGTTGGCGGGCGCGTCGCTGCGTCCGTAGTTGGGATCATCATCGGCGCGGGCGTAGGACAGGAATACGTCGAAATGGTCGTCGATCATGGCATAATCTCCCCGGCAGATGGCTGCGCTGTCCGCTATCGTGACACGAAAGCGCGCGCCGGGGCTGGTGTTCTCGCCTCAGCCGATGGGGGGGGCGTAGCAGACCCGCCTGGACACCGCGATCCCCCGCCGATCTATGTCGATAGCCCCCCTAAAGCTGATCGCCACCGTCGCGCTGCTCGGTCGGGAGACGCTGCTGGCGCTCGACACCGAGTCCAACAGCCTGCACGCCTGGTCGGCGGTGTGGGAGGTGCCGTTGATGAGCAGGTTCATGGGGGAAGACTCTTTCTACTTGATGCAGCGCACTGCACCGATAATAACACGAGCGCGGTCATGCGGGAGGCATGATGTCGGCATCGTCGGTCGTGCCATGCAGTGCAAGGATGTACGCCTCACCGAGCCGCGCAGCTTCAACGATCCGATCGAGCTTTTCGCTGATCTCCGCTGCCAGACTCCCCAGCGGGACATGCGCCACCAGGCGATGAAAGCCTGATTTTTGCAGTTCGTTGGGAATGCCGAGCTGGTCGTAGAAGCTTACGAACAGCGGAGTGAGGAAATCATCGCTCATCTTGGTATTCAGCCAGAATGGATGTTCCAGGTTGGCGAGCGCGGCACGGGGGATCTCGTCGTCGATCAGGCTTTGCATCAGCGTCTGCCGTCTAGCGCGCTCTGGAAAGCTGAACAGCGGGTCGCCGCCGCTCAACCCTTCGACCACAAAATCGAGCAGGACTTCGGGATAGGCGATGTAATTTTCCAATTCGCGCCGAGTCCACATCGCCCAGACGAGGTTGGGTTCCTCCGGCAGACGATCCAGTCGGTCGAAGACACCGATCCCACTGATGCCAGGAAACGCATCGCGGATGGCGTAGAAATGTTCCTGTGCCTTTTTGGGCTGATTGGAGACATAATGCACGAAGGGACTTTGCAGCACATTTTCCGCCGGATGTTCCAGCCGTTTCGCCAGCTCCATCAGCATCTTGAGATCGTTGGCACCTTCGACATACAGTATCCAGCCACGCTGTTCCGCCTTGGTGTAATCGTCGTAGCCGTATTCCGCCAATGCCTTGCGCACCTGAGCCGATTTGGTCACCGTGTGCGGTCTGCCAGTGAAGGCGATCACGAGATCGCGCTGCGCGGCATCGTCCAGGATGACTTCCGAGTGCGTGGCGATCACCACCTGGCTGCCGATGTCACGGGCGATCTCGGTGTAGATGTTGTAAATCTGGCGCTGGCGCAAAATTTCGAGATGGGCGTCTGGTTCATCGAGCAGCATCACCGCCTGCTCGTTGAGGTACAGATAGGTCAGCAGCATCAGCGTTTGACGAAAGCCCTGCCCAGAGGCATTGAGATCGAATTCCGTTTGCGTACTCGTCTCTTTATAGCTCAGGGAGAGTGTCCCTGTCTCACGGTTGTATTCAGGGATTTGCAGCTTCACCCCAAACAGCCGATCGAGATGATCGGTCAGCTTGCGCCAGCGCGGATGCGTGTCGTCGGGATCGTCGTTATAGACGCGATAACACAGGTTGCGCAGCACGTCGGCTGTGCGTCCTTCCCCGATGCGCCGATCGATCGATCCGGGTTGTAACAGGTCTTCCTGCGACACCAATCCCGACATCGGCGGCAGGAAAGCCACTTTGACGGCACGCGCGCCGTCGGGGATACCTTGATTGTCGGTCTCGTCGTTTTTGTCGATTTTAATGGGGCGCACGCGAATATTTTCCTGATCGACGGTCTCAAATTCCATGCCGCACGTCCAGATGATTCCTTGATCAGTCCCTTTCATCTCGATCTCGATGCGGATCGGCGCATTGCCGTTGCGCACGCGCAGATTGCGCCACAACGAATAGCTGTTGACCAGCGGAATATTGGTCAGTTCGCGGCGATTGATGCTGACACCAGGACGTTTGGTAGGGCTGCCCCCTCTACGCCGCTCTGACCATTTACGCACGCCATATGCCCACAATGCCAGCGCTTGCAGGGCGCTGGTCTTGCCGGAATTGTTCGGTCCGACAAATACGACCGGGTTGCCCAGTTGAATTTCCACATCTTCGAAACGCTTGAACCCGCGTATCGTCATCGCAATGAGCATGACGCACCTTTTCAATAAACCAGCCAGACGATATCATTATGTGTCTGTTTGAAGACCGTACCACTTCCAGGCAGCATCTACCCCCCAGCGCCACCCGTTCGGCGGGCAGCACCGAGTTACGCGGTTCAGCTTATATAGTGCTGACTTCATGATCTAACTCGCCCGCGCGCCGGGGCTGGTGTTCTTGCCTCAGCCGATGGGGGGGGCGTAGCAGACCCGCCTGGACACCGCGATCCCCCGCCGATGCGGATCGGCGTCCCGCGTGGCATAATCCGGTGGTAAAATCCAGCTTTTCCGGGAGCCGCCAAAAGCAGCCGCGCCGATGAAGCAGACAAAGCAAAAATCACCCTCCAAATCGGCGCTGCCCCCGCCGATCACCGTCGATACCCCCCTGAAGCTGATCGCCACCGTCGCGCTGCTCGGTCGGGAGACGCTGCTGGCGCTCGACACCGAGTCCAACAGCCTGCACGCCTATCAGGAACGGGTGTGCCTGATCCAGGTGTCCACTCGCAAGCACGACTACATCATCGATCCGCTGATGCTGTCGCGCGACGATCTGCGCCCGTTTGGGATGCTGCTGGCAGACCCGTCGATCGAAAAGGTCTTTCACGCCGCCGAATACGACCTGCTGTGCCTGAAGCGCGATTACGGCTTCATGGTCGAAAACCTGTTCGACACCATGATCGCGGCGCGCGTGAGCGGCTTGAAAGAGACCGGATTGGGCAATCTGGTCAGGAATTTCTTCAATATCGAGATGGACAAGACGCACCAGCGCGACGACTGGGGCGAGCGTCCGCTGCCCGACGACAGCCTGCTCTACGCCCAGATGGACACCCATTATCTGCCGATCCTGCGCGACCAACTGCTGGCACGCCTGGGACAGGAAGGACGCCTCGAAGAAGCGCGCGAGTGGTTCGACGAGGTGGCGCACTTCCCGCCGGGCAAGCCGCGTCAGCACGACACGCACAGCTTTTGGCGGCTGGCGCTGCCCAATCAACTGCCGCTGGAGCAGTGCGCCATCCTGCAGGCGGTCTACGACACCCGCGAACGGATCGCGCAGCGCCGCGATATGCCGCCGTTCAAGATCGTCGCCGATCAAACGCTGGTCAACATCGCGCGCACCGTGCCGCTGCCGACTCGCGTGCATGATCTGCGCCACATCAGCGGGATCGCCCAGTCGCAGTCCGAGCGCTATGGCGAGGCGCTGATCGAGGCGGTGCGGGCGGGCTTGTCCGCGCCGCTGCCCAAGCCGCCGCCGCCCGATCCGCCCGCCGATCCGCTGATGGTCGAGCGCTACAGCGCGCTGCGTGAATGGCGCAAGGGGCGTGCCGCACAGCGCGGCGTCGAGGCGGACGTGATCGTCTCCAAAGACGCGCTGTGGATGCTGGCAGAGCGCGCGCCGACGAGCGTTGAAGCGATCGGCAATCTGCGCGGTTTTGGCGCCTGGCGCCGCGAGTCGTATGGCGCCGAAGTGATCGCGGTGCTGCGCCGCGTGCTGCACGAGCAAGGTCACGTTTCGTCATCCGAACCTGCATCATCCGAACCTGCATCATCCGAACCCAGATCATCCGAACAAGGAGAAGAATGAGATGTCCGATGCCCTACACCCGGTGACGCTCGCGCCCGCCTCCCATGACGATCATGCGTCCGCGCCCGAACCCAAAACACCGCACCTCAATCTGTCGGCACATCGGCGCGTCGGCTGGCTCGAACTCTTCTACGATCTGGTCTACGTCGCCACGATCGTGCAGTTGAGCAACAAGCTGGCGGACGACGTATCAGTCGGCGGCTTCCTGACCGTGCTGCTGCTGTTCGTGCCGATCTGGTGGGTGTGGATGGGCAGCACCTTCTACAACAGCCGTTTCACCGCCGACGATCTGGTGCATCGCGGTCTGGTATTCGGTCAGATCGTCACGGTGTCGGCGCTGGCGATCGCGGTCTACGACGGCTTGGGCGAAACATCGGCGCTGTTCGCCATCGCCTACGCGATCGCGCGGCTGATCCTGGTGATCATGTACTGGCGCACCGGACGCTTGGCCCCCGAAGCGCGCGATCTGTCGATCCGCTACGCGGCTGGTTTCGCATTAGCAGCGGCGATCTGGCTGGCGTCGGCATTCGTCCCGCCGCCGCTGCGCTTCGTGTTATGGATCGTGGGACTGGCGCTCGATTTTGGCACGCCGCTGTCGCCGGGGTCGATCCGGCTGCAGAACAAGCTGCCTCCGAGCGGGCATCACCTGCCAGAACGCCTGGGCTTGTTCACGATCATCATATTTGGCGAGTCGTTCATCAAGGTGATCGCTGCCTACGCGGGACAGGACATCGAGACCGAGGTCGCGGTGATCGGCTTACTCGGCTTGGTGGTGGTCGGCGGGCTGTGGTGGATCTACAACGAGACGATCGCCACGCGCGGGGTGCAGTGGGGGCGGCTGGGCGTGCAGGCATACATCTACGCACACCTGCCGATGCAGTTCAGCCTGGTGCTGCTCGCCGTTGGCGTGTACAAGCTGGTGACGGCGCACGCTGATGTTCTGAGTGATAAATACCGTCTGCTGATCTGCGGAGCGGTCGCGCTGTGCCTGGTATCGCAGGGCGTGATCGAATTCTGGTCGGATCGCGGCAACCGCTCGCTCGATCTGGTGCTGCGCATCGGCGCGGGTGCGATCGCGTTGGGAGTCGGCTTTTTGGGCGCGGGCATGAGTCCGCTGCTGGTGGTGATAGTGCTGGCGGTCCTGGTGCTGGTGCTGGCGATCGTCGATCTATCCGACGAGAATCTCCCGGTCGGCACCGAGCCGTCAGGAGCACGGATCAGGCAGTGATCGACAGCACGCCCCTTCTCCCTGAGGGAGAAGGGGCGCAAAACCAGCCTTACATGCTTAGCGCAGCGCCATCGCCAGATCGATCACCAGAATCTGGCTGACCAAACCCGTACCGACATTCATGCCGTCGGCGCCAAAGTCGCCAATATCGAAATCGTTGTCGTTGGCGATGGCGATCGTGTCGTCATCGACCAGCGCCATGCCCTCGATCTTGTTGGGGGTTTCCGCCAGGGTCGAGAGGTCGATCACCATCGTCTTGCTCATCATGCCGTCGGTCATGCCGGACATATCCGACGCTTCCAGGCTCGGCGCGGTCGCGGCGTCGTCCCACGCCGATCCGAGGATGTTTTCGGCACCCGCCAGCTCGACGCGGTAGATGTGCGCGACAAAGTCGGTGCGCTCCAACACCAGCAGCGTATCGCTGTCCAGCGCGATCAGACCGCTGATCTTCATGTCACCGGGCACCACGTCGGCGCCAAACACGGTCGATTCCTCGAACTGGTACACGTATTCACCGACGACGGTCTCGGTCGCCAGGTCGAAGGCGATGATGCGGGCGTTGCGCGATGCGGCGCCCGTATCGCCGTCGGGGTTGTTGAGCGGACTCTGCACCGCTGCGAACAGGGTCGTCTCGTCGGGGCTGAGTGCCACGCCCTCGAAGCCACGATTGCCGCGCCGGGTCGCCAGGATTGCCGGGAGACTGTCCACGACTTCATAGGTGGAGGCGTCATAGACCAGACCTTCCGGGACGAAGCGGCGCACGACCTGACCGTCGGCATCGACATGCACGATCGAGGGCGCATATTCGTCCACGAGCCAGAAATCGCCCGCCGACGTGCGCACGATGCCCTCGGTGTCGAGTCCATCCTGATTGAAGGTCAGCTCGGTCTGGGCGCTGAAGTCCCAGGGTTTTTCGTCATGGTCCGCCAGATTGCTCAGACCCGTGACGGCGGCGCCTTCTCCGTTGACCAGCGGCAGCGCCGCGATCAGCTCGATCGTCTCATCGGCGATGCGGACATGCACGATGTGGGGGGTGAATTCAGGGATCGGGAAGGTGCGGCGGTTCTTATCATCAACGCGAATCTGACCATTCGGTCCGCGATCGGTGATCATCCAGAATTCGCCTTCCGGCATATCGGCGCTGCGCCACAGGTCACTGCCGATACCGCCCAGCAGCAGACCGCGATCGTTAGCGACGCTGTCCGGCAGCCCACCATTCTGCGCGTCCGCGATCGTGATCGCGGGCAGGGTGTACACGCCGACCACGCTACCAGCGGGTTCCTGTGCCAGCGCGACCGCGCCAAAAGCCAGCAGCGCCGACGCGCCGATCTTGCCCATCAGACTCGGTTTCATGATTTTTTCCTTGCGTTCAAGCAGGCAACCGCTGGATCGTGACGCGCGGATGTGATCGTTTGTCTGAGATTCGATGATCGGCACGTCAACCGTACATTAAATTCAAGCCAGCAGGACGGGCTACCAGCCCAATGTCTCGACCGCTTTCGACACGCTGTCGGTGGCTTTGACGTTGAGCTGCGCGTCGATCAGGCGACCATCTTCGCCGATGATCCAGTGCGAACGGATCACGCCCTCGTGGGTCTTGCCATACATCTGCTTTTCACCCCACGCGCCCCACTGCGCCAGCACCTGATGATCTTCGTCGCTCAACAGGTCGTAGGGCAGCGACTCGGCGGTTTTCCATTTTGCCTGGAGCTTGGGCGCGTCCGGGCTGATCCCCAGGATGACGATGTTGTGCGCCTCGAATTTGGGGAACTGATCGCGGAAGCCGCACGCCTGGGTCGTGCAGCCGCTCGTGCCCGCTTTTGGATAGGCGAATATGACCACGCGCTTGCCGCGATAGTCACTCAGCTTGATCATCCTGCCATCCTGATTGGACAGTTCAAAATCCGGGACGAGATCACCGACATTGGGCATGGGCAGACTCCTTGTGTGTGGACAGACAATGCAGGTACGGACGCATTGTGATGCGTCATTACGTATAGGATGGTAGACGCTGCAATGCCTCCAGGACTTTCGGCGCGCTGTCGCCGGGCGCGACGTTGAGCTGCTGCGCGACCAGAATGCCGTCTCCGTCGATCACCCAGTGCGAGCGGTTGACCACGGGCACACGCACGATCCCCATCACCGAAATGCCCCAGGCACCATAGGCTTCCAGCATCGCATGATCCGGATCGCTGAGTAAATCGTAGGGCAGCTTGCGCCCGGTGTGCCACTTTTTCAACTGTCCGACCGAGTCGGCGCTGACGCCGAACACCACGGCGCCCGATGCCTCGATGCGCGGGAATTCGTCTCGAAAGCCGCACGCCTGCGCGATGCAGCCGAACGACATTTCATTGGCTTTTGGAAAGGCGAAGATCGCTACCGGTTTCCCGCGCTGCTCGCTGAGGCGCACGCGCGCGCCTTCCTGGTTGACGAGCGCAAAATCGGGGGCGGGCTGTCCAATGGTGAGCATGAGGTCATGTATCCTTGTATGAGTGTCGAAACGATCGGGTGGACGCCTTGTCATGCGTCCCGGCGACAGAGGGATCGTGATCGGGCGGACGGTTAACGATGCGTCCGTTGAGCTGGCAGCGCGATACGAATTGTCTTGTGATGATGGTCATTACACATCACTGTACTAGCCTTCGATGAGAAAGCGTTAAGCCGGGCGGCGATCGTGATATGCTCTCATCGATGTCTCAGCCACCACGTACCTCCCCTCCCTGGATCGTCCCCATCGCCGCCGCCTTGATCGCGCTGACGCTGGTCTTTGTGCCGACCCTGCAAATCATCCCCAACGGCTCGGAACATTACTTCATGATCGACGCTGGTGAGACGCAGATCGTCCTCAATACCATGGGGACGCTGCACGCTACCGGCTATCCCCTGTATGTGATGACCGGAAGCGTCGGCGTGATGCTGCTGCGCGCCTTTGACGTATCGCCCGCCGCCGCGCCCGCCGTCGTCTCACTGGTGTGGGGTTTACTGGCATTGGGCGGCATGGGCGTGCTGGCGATCGGCATACGGCGACGTCCGCTGCTGGCGGCGGCGCTGATCCTGGTCTACGGGCTGACGCGCACTGTCTGGATCCATCATGTCGTCGCGGAAATTTACACCTTCACGCTGCTGCTGCTGGTCGGGCTGCTGCTGGTCGCGCTGCGCCGCCGTCCGGTATCCGGTCGTATTTACTGGCTGGCACTGCTCGGCGGGATCGCCGTCGGGCACCACCGCGCGCTGATCGTAGTCGCTCCGGCGCTGATCTACGCTGTGCTGCCCGATCTGATCGCGCTGCTGCGCCGCCGACCCGCGCACCTGCTGATCCTGCTGGCGCTCGGTCTGGTCGGACTGACCCCGTATGCCTATCTGTTTCTGCGCGCACACGCGGATGCGGCGTGGGTGTACGGCGAACCCGGCACGCTCGCTGGTCTGTGGGATCAGTTCATCGGACGCGAAGCCGCGCGCTTCATCGGCACGCCGGATACTTTAGACGGGCTGATCGCCAATGTGCGGCTGGTCAGCGAGACGATCCTGACCGATATCTCGATCGTCGGCGTCGTGATCGGCATCGCCGGGCTGCTCGTCGGCATCACGCGACCCGCCACCCGACGCGCCGCGATCACGCTGTCGATCAGTGGTGGGTGCGCCTATCTGTTTCATTGTCTGTTCTACACCGATGTGCTGTCGGCGCTGATCCTGATCGTCACCTTCAGCCTGGCGTGCGGTTGGTTTCTACTGGCGGATGTGCTGATGAGCGCTGCGGCGCGCCCCAGCGTCGGACACCCGCTGATGCAGTTCGGGCGGCGTGCGCTGATGACGAGCGGTGTCGCACTGGTCACCGCTGCCGCTGTCATCGGCTTGATCGCGTACAACCGCGATTTCGTCCTCAGCCTGACCACCGACCGCACAGGCATCGAGACGATCGCGCTGGCGCAGCACACGCCGCCCGGCTCGACGCTGATGCTGCCGTGGGGATCGCGCCATTTCGCCGTCGGCTTCGCGCGCTCGGTACAGGGTATCCTGCCCGGAGTCGATTTAATCGATCACAAAGCCGATATGCGCGCCGCCGCCGCCGCCGGGACGCTGGTCACGCCCGATACCACCTTCTATCGTCATCCGAAAGCCTGGTGGGAAGCGCGCATCGGCGCGCCCATCTATCTGCGCGCGGTGGCACCCCATCTGATCGGCATCGACACCACCCCCGAACGCGCCGCTCTGCACAGCAACGCCGACACGCCGCCCGACGGCGTGAGCGTGCGCTCGCATCGGATCGCCTGTACGCCGTTCGCGCTGATTCTGGACGTGTCCTGGCAGGCATACCACACCCCGCCGCGCGATCTGAGCGTGTTTGTGCATCTGCTCGACTCGACAGGGGCGCTGCTCGCTCAGGACGATCACGGTGCCCCGGTCTACGATCTGCGACCGCTGACGGGGTGGCTGCCCGGCGAGATCGTCCGCGACGTGTACGCGCTGCCCCACCTGGCAGGCGGCGTGACAATTCGCTACGGCTTGTACGCCCAACACGCGGACGGCTCATTCGAAAATGTCTTGATCGTCGAGGCACCCCTCAACTGCGCGTCATAAGGCATAGTAGGGACGCATAACGATGCGTCCGTGCATAACGATACGTCCACACAGAACATCATCCGCCTTTTTCCTGTCCTGATCGAGGAGATGCTATGCCAATTGAAGCGCGCTGGTTGATCGAAGGTGCCATCATCATCAACGCCGCCTGGGGCGATATCGACATGGAAGATATGCGCACGATGTTCTATGGCACACGCTCGCTGATGGATCAGACCACCCACATATGGGGTCACATCATCACTGACGCACGTGGGATCGTCAGGATGCCGTCGATGCTGGAGGTCACCCGGTCGATGCGCGACTTTCCGCCGCACCCGCGCACAGGCTGGGTGATCAATGTGCGCAGCGCCAACCCCGTCCTCAGCTTCATCACCGATGTGGCGATGCAGCTCACCAAGCAGCGCTCGCGCACCCTGCCCACGATGACAGGCGGGCTCGAATTCCTGCAGAGCGTCGATACCCACCTCGATTGGTCGCGTCTGCCCGCCGACTATGCCGCCCGCGATCGGCTGTTCGACGGCACCGGCAACCCGGTCGGCTGACTCGACAGCCCGCCCATCATCCGCCGACGACCAGTTCCGCGCCCGCCGACGCCCGACAGATGTAGATTGCCGGCGCGATCCCGGTGTCGTGTGCATAGGCAGCCTCGATCGCCTCGGAGAATGCCGCCCCCGCGTCGGCAGCCACCAGTGCCACCGCACAGCCACCAAACCCGCCTCCGGTCATGCGGGCGCCATAGCAGCCGGGGATCGCCTGTGCCAGCCGCGCCATCAGGTCGGTCTCGTGATTGGTCACCTCGAAATCGACGTGCAGGCTGTCATGGCTGGCGTTCATCAGCGCGCCCATCGCCGACGCATCCCCGGCGTGCATGGCGTCCGCCGCCGCCAGCGTGCGCGCGTTTTCAGTGATGACGTGACGGGCACGACGGTAGACCACCTCGTCGATGCGATCACGCACCGCCTCCAGCAGGGGCATATCGGCGTCTCGCAGCGCGGGCACGCCCAACGCGGCGACGGCGGCGTCACACTGGCGCCGCCGCTCGTTGTAGCCGCTGTGGACGAGCTCGCGCCGGGTCATGGTGTCCATGATCACCACGACCGTATCCGGGGGCAGCGGCACGCTCTGCGTCGAGAGGTCGCGGCAGTCGATTAGCAGCGCTTCACCCTCGATCCCGGCAGCCGAGATCATCTGATCCATGATGCCGCTGTTGACGCCCACCCACTGGTTTTCCGCTTTCTGGCAGAATTTTGCGATGACCGCCGGATCCCAGGGGATGTCGGCAAGATAGGTGAAGGCGCGCGCCGACGCCAGCTCGAACGCCGCCGATGACGACAGGCTCGCCCCGATCGGGACATTGCTGGCGACCGTCCCCTCCCAGCCGATCAGCTCGTACCCGGATTCCTGCAGCGCCCAGGCGACGCCCTTGATGTATTCCGCCCATTCGCCGTGCCGCCGGGTCATCTCGATCAGCGCGAATTCCGCTGTTTCCTCGAATTCCAGCGAGTGTGCTACCACATAGCCATCGCGGCGCGGACGCAGCGCGATCCAGACGGCGCGGTCGATCGCCATCGGCAGGACAAAGCCCTCGTTGAAGTCGGTGTATTCCCCGATCAGATTGACCCGCCCCGGTGCGCGGACGACCAACGTCGGGGCTTCTTTATATTGGGCGATGAACGCCTCGGTGACGCGCGTCTGTAAATCCATGTTCGTCATTCCATTCCATTCAAGTCAGGTCATGTACAGCGATGGGGCGAATATTACGCCCGCGCGCGGTAGTGCATATCGGGCAGCGCACGCAGCCGCGCAGCCGCCTGTTCCGGCGTCAGATCGCGCTGCGACTCCGCCAGCATCTCGTAGCCGACCATGAACTTGCGCACGGTCGCGGATCGCAGCAGCGGCGGGTAAAAATGCGCGTGCAGCCCCCAGTGATCGCTCGGCTGCGTCGCCAGGTCGCCGGTCGGCGCGCCGTGCCAGCCCATCGAGTACGGAAACGTGGTCTCGAACAGGTTATCATAGCGCGTGGTCAGCCGTTTGAGGATGTCCGCCAGCGCATCGCGGGCAGCATCATCCAGGTCGGTCAGGCGGGTGACGTGACGCAGCGGCAGCAGCAGTGTCTCGAAGGGCCAGACCGCCCAATAGGGCACGACGGCGATCCAGTCGGCATTCTCGACGACCACCCGCTCCCCGCGTTCTCGCTCCAGCGCGGCGTAATCGACCAGCAGCGGCGCACGATGTTCGCGGTAGTAGAACATCTGATTGTCGTCCTCGATGGCAGCCTGATTGGGCAAAAAGTCGCCCGCCCACACCTGACCATGCGGGTGGGGATTGCTGGCGCCCATCGCCTCGCCGCGATTCTCAAAGACCTGCACCCAACGGTAGGTCGCGCCCAGCTCTGCCACCTGCTGCGCCCACATATCGACCACGCGGCGCAGACCGTCGAGCGGCATTTCCGCCAGCGTCAGATTGTGGCGTGGGGAAAAGCATAATACCCGGCTGGTGCCGCGCGCCGCGCTCATGCGCAGCAGCGGATTATCGTCCTGGGCATCGTCCAGATCGGGCGTGTCGGTCAGCAGTGCGGCAAAATCGTTGGTAAAGACGAAGGTATCGGCATAGTCGGGGTTATGTACGCCGTTGGCGCGCTCATTGCCGGGACACAGATAGCATTTCGGATCGTAACTCGGACGGTCGTCCGACGGCAGTTTTTCGATCTGACCCTGCCAGGGACGCTTGTTACGGTGCGGTGACACCAGCACCCATTGCCCGGTGAGGGGATTCAGACGGCGGTGGGGATGATCGAGCGGGTCGAACATGGGATGTCATCCTGGAGGGCGGTACAGAATATCCAGCCTATTATAACTACCGCGCGCGCCAATTGTCAGTAATTGTCTGGGTTTTCGCCCCCGCCCCCCAAGGGGTGGCATACAGTGGATCACACGTCGGTAAATGCGTGTTATAAATTTTGTATTCGACAACCCATGCCTGCACCCTGGCACAAACGGACACCCCATGATCTCGCTCGTGATGCGTCGCGGACCCAGCCCTGAAAAAGTCTTTTCGCTCACAGGTGATGAAATCACGATCGGGCGCGGTGTCAAAAATCAGATCGTGATCGACGACAACGATGTCAGCCGCGAACACTGCCGGCTGGTGCGCCATGATGCCGATTACGAAGTGCACGATCTCAACTCGACCGATGGCACCTTTGTCAACGGACAGCGGGTGCGTGCGCCGATCCTGCTCAACCGGGGGGCGGTGATCGAGCTGGGCGGGTCGATCACGCTGGAATACGGGGTGAGCGAATCGCAAATTATGCAGGTGCCCGATTACATCCGCCGTCTGATGCCTAACGGCGTCACGCCCGCCTTTGGCGACAGCGACGATAGCGCTGTCCCGGCGCGCTACTGTCTGATGATGCTGCAGGGACCCGCCGTCGGCTACATCTACACCATCGAGGGCGAGACGATCCGCATCGGGCGCGACCTGGCGAACGACGTGGTGATCCAGGACCCGGAGGTCAGCCGCTTTCATATTCGCCTGGCACAGACGAAAAACGGCTATGTCGTCGAAGATCTGAACTCGACCAACGGCTCATTTGTCAACAATATCGCCTTGAAAGAGACGCGCCTCTTCAATGGCAACGACATTCTGCGACTGGGATCGCTGGTACAGCTCTTGCTGCTGCGCGTCGAGGCGAGCGAGTCGATCGAGGAAGCGGCAGCCCGCGCCATGCCGAAATATAACGGCGGCGATACCACCATCGACGCGCTGTCCCTGGACACGATCGCCAGCCGCCCCGATGTGCCGACCGGGATTCCGGTGGGCAGCCTGGGCGAGTCGCTGATGCTGGTGTACGCCCGCGAGGACTGGCAGACGACGATCGCACCGCTGCTGGTGAGCCTGCAGGACGGCGGGCTGAATGTGTGGGTCGATCAGTATCTCGTCCCCGGCACCAACGAATGGCGTGCCTCGGTCACCCAGGCGCTGTCGGAAACCTGGCTGATGATCTTTGTGGTGTCGCCGCGCTCGCTGGAGTCGGCGCCCGTGCGCTCGATGTATCTGCGCTTCCTGCGCGAGCGCAAGCCTGTGATCGTCTTCATCGCCGACAACCATCACGCGCTGCCCGCCGAACTCAGCCGCATCCGCAGCATCGGCTTCGACGCACTCAATCCGAGCCGCAGCTATCACAAGCTGATCTTCGAGATTCGGCAGTTCTGGCGCCAGCGCACATGAAAGCGGGGCAGGCTCCACCATTGCCGCTACAATAACGCACAAAACAGCGAAACACCGGGGAATGCCCGTAAGCATCCCCGCGCCTGAAGGCGGAGGATCTCGCGCCATTTTGATGACCGCCATCAACCGCGTCAACGTCCGCGCACACCTGATGGGATCAAAGGGGCATTCAGTCGGCGCGTGCCCGTGATTTTACGTCCGATCTATGATAAAGTGATGCCATCCTACGAAGGAAAGGTCACTTGGAAGACGGCAGTTTATCGAGCATCGCGCTCCTCGTCGGCATGATCGCCCTGCACGCTGCGCTGCAAAGCGCCAGCGCCGCCCTCTCCAATTTTCGCCGCACCCCTATGCGTGAACGCGCCGAGTCGGGTGACGCCCACGCCAAAAGCATGATGTCCCTGGCGGACGACCTGCCCCGGCTGCGTCTGACCGTGCAGCTCACGCTGACATTCGTGCGTTTTGCGATCGTCGCGGTCGCCTTTGCCCAGATCGCGCTCCCCCTGGCATCAGCGGCACCGAGTCCTAACAGCTCGTTCGACGTATCCAGCAATGAGAGCATCGCCATCACCGCGCTGGTGCTGTTCGGGACGGCGTTCGTCACCTACGCCCTGGGCGATGTGGTCGCGCACAGCCTGGGACAGGTATATGCCGACCGGCTGATCGCTGTCGTCGCGCCACCGCTGCGGCTGCTGCAGATCGTGCTGGCGCCGCTGGTGTGGGGGGTCAAGACGCTCGACGATATCGTCGGCGTGTGGACGGGCAGCGAGACGATCGACAAAGCCGTCACCGAAGAAGAGATCATGACGCTGGTGGGCGAGAGCCAGCAGAGCGGCGCGATCGAGGACAACGAGAAAGAGATGATCTACTCGGTGCTGCAATTCGGTGAGACACTGGTGCGCGAGGTGATGGTGCCGCGCCCGGACATCACCGCCGTGCCGATCACCGCCTCGATTCACGACGCCATCCGCGAATTCATCGAGAGCGGACACTCGCGCATTCCCGTCTATGAAAACGAGATCGACAATGTGCGCGGTCTGCTGTATGCCAAAGACCTGCTGCGCTTGTTCGCAGACGGGGGCAGCCCCAGCAAGCCGATCGGGGAGCTGCTGCGCGCCGCCTATTTCATCCCGGAAACCAAGCGCGCCGACGCCCTCTTTGAAGAAATGCAGCACCGCAAGACGCACATTGCCATCGTCGTGGACGAGTACGGCGGCACCGCCGGGATCGTCACCATCGAGGACCTGATCGAGGAGATCGTCGGGGACATCAAGGACGAGTACGACTCGACCGAGGAAGACGAGTATGTCCAGGTGGAGCCGAACGCCTACCTCGTGGACGGCGGCATGAACCTCGACGATGTGAACGAACTGCTCCAGATCGATCTGCCCGATGACGACGAGAACGACTCGCTCGGCGGCTACATCTACAGCAAGCTCGGTCGCGTCCCCGAAATCGGGGAAACGCTGGTCGAGACAGGCGTATTCATGCGTGTGGACGCCATCGAAAATCGGCGTATTCGTAAAGTTTATGTCGCGCGCGTCACCACGCCTACCCCCGAAGACGAGGGCGGACGTGAGCGATCGCGCGAAAAGTCGGAGAAGCCCGCCGCGCATGATTCGGTCGAACCCGCGTAACGCATATGTCCGGTCGGGGGCATGGTTATGCGTCCCTGCCTTGAAGAGGGTGGCGGAGGCATGGTTGTGCGTCTCTACGCTGCTGTTGGTGCTGATGATCGGCGCTCCGGCGTTGGCGCAGACCGCGCCGTGCGGCGTGGTCGATGCCATCGACTACCCGATCGACATCAGCGAGACGCTCGACCAGCGTTACGATGATTTTGCGCTCTTTCGCAACCGCTTTGGCGGCAGCCATGTCGGGATCGACATTGCCTTCAACCGCTGGGGCGAGACGGTGTTCGCGGCGGCGCGCGGGGAGGTCACCTACGCCGACCCTGAAGGCTGGGACACCGAAAAGGGCGTGGTGATCGTGCGCCACACCCTGCCCGACAACAGCATCATCTACACCCTCTATGGTCACATGGAACAGACCGACACGCTCAAGTTTCCACCTGTCGGCGCCTGTGTGGGGTTTGGCGAGGCGGTCGGCGCCGTCGGCTGGCCCTCACGCGGGCTGCCTCATCTGCACTACGAGATCCGCGATTTCATGCCCGACAACGGCGGTCCCGGCTACGTGACCGAGAATCCGCTGACGCTCGGCTGGAAACATCCGCTCGACTATACGCTGCTGTGGCAGATGCGTCTCGCGGGCGGCTACCTGGGATCGATCGGTTTTCTGACGGTGCCGTCGCTGCCGCCGGTGCTGCTGGACACTGGAGAGGTGATCATCGCCTCCGAGGACGCGATCGAGGCGTACAGCGGCGGCGCGCTGATCTGGCGCATCACGCTGCCGGGCGCGGTCGTCGGCGTGGTCGGGCTGCCCGGCGGACGGGTGGCGGCGCATTCGCGCGGCGGACAGGCGATCGTGCTGCAAAACGGGCGTTATCTGGCGGTGTGGCAGGTCGCGGGGCTGGAGGTGGCGCTGCAGGCGCTGGGTGAGACACTGATCTTCGCCATGCAGGATGGAGGATTGGCGGCATACGATCCGGCGGGGGCGCTGCGCTGGCAGATCGCGGGCGAGGTGACGCCCGCCAACAGCCGCGCGGTGGCGTTCGAGTCTTACCCGGTGGGGGGCGGCGAAGCGGCACTGGCGGTGCTGGACTCCGAGGGCGCGGTCAGTGTGCGGGTGGTGGACACTGCTGGTAATACCGTGACCACGACGCGCGCGGAGTCGGTCGAGCGCGTCCCTGTCCTGACGCCCTATAATGGCGGCTGGCTGGCACTGATCAACACTGATCTGATCCGCCTGAGCGCGGGGGCGGTCTCGCCGATCGCCACTGTACCTGCACGCCCCGGACGCGGCGCCCGTCTGACGGTCGATCCCGACGGGACAGCATATCTGCTGCTGGACGACCGCGACGGTACCCTGATCGCGGTCGCGCCGGACGGCGCGGTCAGGTGGCGCGCGGCATACCCCTGGCGCGGACTGCCCGTCTCGCCGCTGCTGCGCACCGACGGCGCCTGCGCGGTCTACGCGCTCGACATGGACGGCACGCTGCGCGCGTTCAGCGCGGCGACCGGGGAACTGATGAGCGCGCGTCAGGTCTACTCCGGGGGGGTGCGCAATGGCAGCCCGCCCGCGCGGGTGCTGCGTGCCGAGGGCGATCGACTGCTGGTCGGCGCTGGATTCCTGTCGTTGTATCTGCTGGACGCGGCGGGTGTGACCGGGGGGGCGTGTGCGGCAGAGGGATAAGGCTGGCGCGGTGCAGAGTCAGTCGCAGGTCATGCCAAGGCGCTGCGCACGGTCACCCGCACGAAATTTTGCAGTTCGCGCACCCCAAACTCGATCGGCGGATTGCCATTCGCGGCGATGCGCTGGCGCGCGCGGGCGATTCCCACGCCAAAGCGCTCGATAAACCCAAGTTGTTTCAGCACGGCGACCAGCTCGATGTTGCGATAATCCGTCACATCAGGCGTGCCAAAATTTTCTTTGGTGACGACGCCATAGGGTTCACCGGGACTGACGATTTCCACTCGATCATCGAACCAGTAGAGGCGCGCGGGCGCATTGCTGTGTTCATAATCACGGTGCGCGATCGCATTGATCATCAGTTCACGCAGCGCCTCGAACGGGTAATCGGGGTGATCGACGCGCCGCCCGCTGTCGTCGATCGTGCTGGCTGTGGCAATATTTATGCGCACTTTATCGAGTGTGCGCGTGATCACGTCGTCAAGGCGTCCGCTGATTTCGGCGCTGTCTTTGACGGGATCGCCCAATGTCAGTCCGTCAACGCGCACGAACTGGACATAGGCACCAGGCAAAAAACGGCGCACATCCTTGCCAGCGACTAGAATCCCCAGGTTGGTCGGCTGAAAGGTAGGAGTCAGAATACGCAGCGCCGCTAACTGTTCATCGAGCGTGCGATTGTTTTCCGACAGCACTTCGGGGCTGACCGCTTTTGGGATGTACTGGTCTTGCAAATAAAATGTGTCGAGATCGTGCAGCGTCGCTCCATTGACCGGGCGACTGTCGAAGGTGGCACCGATGCGCCGTTCCGTGAGCGTGACCACCTGCCGCGCGTCCGCCTTGCGATCTTCCGATCCGATACGGATATAGACCGTACCACCGTAGCTCACTGGCGTCGATGACGACGGCTTGACGACGAGCGCCCAGACTGTACAGGCGTGTGCCTGCAACCGTGTGATGCTCACGTCGGGTCGAGGCAGGATGCTGCCGGCTGCGTGGAGCTGGTCGATGAAGTCGCGCAGGCTTTTGTCGTCTGCATCGGTATGGGTACAAGACCCATCATTCTCCCGACCGACGAAGATCACGCATTCCCGATGGTGCCCGGCATAATCATTGGAAAAAGCAGAGATAGTCTTGTAGATTCAATCAGTCTGCGACAATGATGGCTTCCACTCAACCCACTCACCCTCTGGTTCGTCCCATAAGCGGTGAAGCTGTTCTCGTTCCATGATTCATTGCCCCTCGCTGTGACGTACTCCCAAGCCTAAAGGCTTGGGCTTCTCCCATCAGGCAACGCTGCCCCTGCGAGCAGGGGTCTTACCGCGTCTACGGGTTTGTTCGCCGACGCCCCGGCGTGTTCCACACCTTCAACTGCAAAATGCGCTCCCTCACCGGACTTTACGTCGCGCGTAAGTTGCGCAGAGAATATCGCATATGAAAGTGAACAGCAATGATCAAAAATGGCTAAAGCAGCAAGTGAAGGGCTTATATCCCACCGCTAAAGCGGGTGGGTTTTACGCCCTATTGCTATAAAAGATGCCGCCGTGATGTGGGTGATTATAGCGACTGTCGAGCGCGCGCGATCACTGGCTCGCCAACGGACTCGCCCCGAACGATGCTATAATCACGCTAAATCGGCACCTTGCATCATTACTCTGAAAGGACACGCGATGCGATTCGCTCGTGCAATCACGTTCGCTCTGGCGTTAGTGACCTTGTTCGTCGCTGGATGCAGCCAGCTCGGAGGGGCAGCCAACCTCGTCCCCACCACCGGGGACACCGCTGGCGACCCCGCCGCCGTGCAGCGATTCATCCCCAATCTGTCCAATGCGGGCTACACCAGTGTCGAGGCGCAGACAATCCAGTCTGCGCTGTCCACTGTCAGCGGCGGCGCCTCGCTGGTGACGGGCAATCCCGTCGCGGCGGCGCTGGTCGCCCAGATCGACGGCATGATCACCTGCTATCGCAGCGTCGGTGCGCTCGACGCCCGCGTCTACTATCAGGCGGACATCGCCAACCTGATCCAGGGCAGCGGCGTCCCGTCAGTGGGCGCGCTGGCGGTCGTCAATCAGGATCGCGTGGTCAATAATCTGGTGCAGTGTGCGCTGGGCAGCGCGCGCGGCTTGGACGCACAGAGCAGCGCCAATCAGGTATGCAGCAGCTCCGGCAGCATCCAGGTCGATGGACAGACGATCGCCTATGTCTACGCCGCCACCAATCAGCAGTTGTGCGATTTACTGGCGACCCCATTCAACGCTTTCCGCGAATAAGCGTCGATGCGCGTCCTTTTTATCTGCCTGGTCGTGCTGGTCACCGTCGCGCTCGCCCCGATGCCCCCCATCGGAGTGAGCGCGGCGGACGGCTATCTGCGGGCGTCGCGCCTGGGTCTGACCCACATCGCCCATCCCAGCATGAGCGATCCAGCAGTGCTGGCGGAGCGCTATGGCAACGCGCTGCTGATCGGCGCCGGGTGGCACCGTTTTCCAGTCTACTGGAGCGACATCGAGCGTGAACGCGGTCGGCGTGTCTGGGACTCGTTCGACCGCATCGTCGTCAACGATATCCAGGCGGGACTCAAGACCGATCTGATCCTGCTCAACGTCCCGGAGTGGGCGCGCGCCTCCGGCAACATCGCCAACGTGTTCGCGCCCGTGTTTGCCGACGGCACCGACTCGCCCGCACCCGGCAAGCCGCTCAATCCCAACAATCTGTGGAGTGACTGGACAGCCGACGCTGTGCGTCGTTATATGCCCGGCGGCACGCTGGCGCGTCAGCTCGGATGGGCGCCCGATCAGGGGGTGCTCGTCTGGGAGGCGTGGAATGAGCCTGACCTGGCGATGTTCTGGGGCGGCTCGATCGACGAATACGCCCGATTGCTCAAGGTGACCTATCTGACGGTTCACAGCGTCGATCCCAACGCGCGCGTCATGACCGCCGGGTTCGCCTATGCCGACCCGGCGCGCGGCGATTGGCTGGCAGCGACGCTGGCGATCTACGCCGCTGATCTGTCCGCACCCGCGAGCAACTGGTTCATGGACATAGTGGCGCTGCACACCTACGTCGATCCCTATCGCAGCCCGATGCTGGTCGAGGACGCGCGCGCGACGCTGGCACGTTACGGGCTGGAGCGCCCGATCTGGCTCAACGAGACCGGAGTCCCGACCTGGGATGATTACCCCGGCGAGACCTGGACGCTCGGCAGTCCGGGCGCGCGCATCTACCGCCGCACCATGCGCCAGCAGGCGCACTATGTGATCCAAAGCACGGTCATGGCATGGGCGGCGGGCGCCGATGTGGTGATGGTGCATCAACTGTACGACGACTGTGCTGCGTCTCCGCCCGGCACCACCTTCCCACCGCACCGGGGTGAGCTGTGCACAGGAGCACTCAACCTGTGCAGCGGCGAAGCCTTTGGCATGTTTCGCAACACGCGCGCCGCCGATTGTTTCACACAGCATCCGCAGCCTGGCACGGCGCGACCCGCCGCCGCCGCCTATTATCGTCTGGCGTCGATCTTCGGCGGCAGGGCATTCGCGCCCGTCGGGACGATCAACCTCGACGGGCGCGGCAGGGCGATCGCCTTTCACGCCGCGTCCCCGCTGACCGGAACACCCTACGATCCGGCACAGATCGCCCGTCATGCGGCGCTGGCGCTGTTCGGCACGATCGAAACGCGCATCTGGGTGCTGTGGAACAGCGGCGGCGGCGATCTCGATGTGGCGATCCCGGCGGTCGGCACGTCGGCGCGGCTCTACACGCTGACCGATGATTACGCGCTCTCCCCGGTCGATGGCGTCTACGCCTTCACAGTGCCCCCGGTCGATCCGGCGGCGTACCCGCCTGTGAGCGCGGCGGAGCTGGCGCGTGTCGATGGCGAGCCGTACATCCTGGTCGAGTCGGTCGCGCCGGGCTGGACGAGCGGCGTCCCATCGCTGCGACTCGAAGGGGTGGGCGATCTGAATCCGAGTAATGCGCCGCTCGACCCGACGCCGACTGCGATCGTGACGGTGAGTCCGCCCAGTGATCTGCCATCCGCGACCCCGGCGTATTTCGTCTCGACGCCGAACGCCGCGATCTCGACGCCGCCTCCGCCGACGCTCGATCCCGCGCTCGACCGCGACCCGCCGATCCCGCGCATGAACGCGCTGCCTCCCACCAGCCCGGCGGCGATCGCGCTGGCATGGGCTGCCGATGAAGCCAGCGGGATCGCGGAATACATCGTCTGGGTGCGCATCGACGGCGGCGACTGGCTGCCCTGGTCGAGTACGCTGGACACGACGGCGATTTATCCCGGCGAACCCGGTCACCGCTACGAATTCGCGCTGTGGGCGCGCGATCTCGCCGGCAACTGGTCGCGCAATATCGAATTGTCCCCCATGACCGCGACACAAGTGGAGTAAAGCCGCCTATGTCTTTAGAGACCCTGATCGTCATTGCAATCGCCGCGCTGCTGCTATTGAGCGGGTTGTCGTTCGCCATCGTGACCAGCCGTCCGCGCAAACGCGATCGCCGTTACGTCCGCGACGCCGGCGGCAACGTCGTCTCGATCGGCGGGCAGCGTATGGGCGACGCCACCGAGCTGAGGGGCGACAATGTGCATACCAGCCCGTCTGCGCAACTCGACGCCGGAAAATACGTCTTAAGTTATGAGCTCGACGTGCCGACGCGGGTGGTGCTGATCGCCGAGAGCGATGGCGAAGAAGAGACGATCCTGATCTCGTTTGGCGCCGGGGTGAAGGAATTCGCGGTGATGCTGGACGGCGCCTATCACTGGCGCATCGAGCCGAACGTGTCCAATCGCCCCTGGCGGATCGTGTATCACGCGGTGCGGCGGCGCTGAACGGACGCATCGTAATACGTCCCTCCCTACGTGGTTTGAAAGGATTATTATGGGCGGCAATGCCCGTCGTATCGACTGGAAGACTGTCCGACCTCTGATCGCAGCGGTAGTCGGGTTTGTGCTGATCACAGGCGGGATGCTGATCGCGCTCCAGGCGATCGGGCTGGATCGAATCCGCGCGTTCATCGAAAGCGCGGGCGTATGGGCACCGCTGGCATTCATCGTCATCAAGATGCTGACCTACGTGTTCGCGCCGCTGACCAGTGGACCGATCCAGCTGTCTGCCGGGGTGCTGTTCGGCTTGATCCCCGGCACGCTTTACACGCTGGTGGGGGAGGTGATCGGCGGCAGCATCGCCTTTGCCCTCAGCCGACGATTCGGGCGTCCGGTGGTGCTGCGCGTGATCGGCGCAGCAGGCGCCGACCGCGCCGATGCGTTCGTAGCGCAGATCGTCGATTGGAAGACGCTGGCTTATGCGCGCCTGTTCCTGTTTTCGCTGTACGACTTCATCAGCTATGCGGTCGGCTTTTCCAAACTACCCTACCGGACGTATCTGCTGGTGAGCATCTTCGTCGGCGCGATCCCGACCTTCGCGGCGTCGCTGCTGGGCACGACGCTGACCGAGGAGAGCAGTGGACTGATCGTGGTCTATGTGCTGGTCGGTATCGCCTGTGTGCTGCCGCTGATATTCCAGAAGCAGATTCGACGGGCGCTGAAGATAGACGCGGCGCCCTGATGCAAATGCAGATCGCGGCAGGGGTCTGGCACGCCAAACCCCTGCGGTGTGGTAATGCGGGTTGTGAGTTTGGCACGCGCCAAACCCCTACAGGCTCACCGCGCCCTCCGCGCTGAACGCGCGCTGCACCGGGGTCGTCTCCCCTGCGATCCTCACAATAGCGCGCGCATGAATATCAGCTGACGAGCTGCCGACCATGATATCGACCTCTCCCGGCGCGACCACCAGCCTGTTCGCAGCATCGATGAACGCCAGCAGATTGACGGGCAGCGTGAATGTGACCGTGCGTGTCTGCCCCGGCTCCAGGGTGAGTCGCTGGAACGCTTTCAGCTCTTTGAGCGGACGGGTGATGCCATAGGCGCGCTGATGGGTGTACACCTGCACCACTTCATCGCCGGCGCGTCCGCCCGTGTTGCTCACATCGATCTGCACCGTGAAGCTGTCGTGTGCCCGCACACTGTCGCTGACGCGCAGATTTGAAAATGCGAAGGTGGTATAGCTCAGTCCGTAGCCGAACGGGTACAGCGGCGTGACCGGGGTCTCGACGTAATCCACTTTCCAGTTGGAGCGTCCGCCGGAAGGTCGGTGGCTGTAAAATACAGGAATCTGACCGACCGCGCGCGGAAAGCTGATCGGCAGCTTGCCCCCCGGTGCCGCGTCGCCAAACAACACTTCCTTGATCGCCGCCGCGCCTTCTTCTGCCGGGAACCAGCATTCGAGGATCGCCGGGATGCTGTCCGCCATCCAATTCAGGGTGATCGGTCTGCCATTGATCAGGATCAGCACCATTGGGGTGCCCGTCTCATAGACGGCGCGCACGAGCTGTTCCTGCACGCCCGGCAGATCGAGGACGGCGCGATCGCGTGCCTCACCAGAGCTGGAGTCGTCGGTCAGCCCGGCTTTATCCCCGACCACCATCAGCACCACATCCGCCTGACGCGCGGCGGCGATCGCTTCCTCGAATCCGGCTGTGGAGGGATCCAGCACATCGCAGCCGCGCGCATAGTGAATGGCGCACGCCAGATCGGACGCGCCGCGCAGCACGCTTAGAAGGCTGTGTGCCTCGATAAAATCGCTGCTGGTGCTGAATCCGTCGGGTACGGGGGTGTTGAACACGTTGTCCTTGTGCGTCATCTCCGCCAGCGTTTCCATGTGAGCGGGATAGGAATAGTCGCCAAAGAGATTGCGCACACTGTCGGCATTGGGTCCGATCACGGCGAGCGATTGCAGCGTCTTAGGCAGCGGCAGCAGGTCGCCGTCGTTGCGCAGCAGCACGATCGATTGACGCGCGATCGTGCGCGCCAGGGCGCGTTGGTCGGCGGTGTCGAACATCACACTCTGGTCATCGACGTAGGGGTGTTCAAACAAGCCGAGCGCGAATTTCTGTTCCAGCACCCGCTCCAGCGCGCGATCGATCAGCGCCAGCGGCACCTGTCCGCTCTCGACAGCGCGCATCAGTCCTTCGTTGTAGGCGTCCAGTGAGGGCAGCTCGATATCGACCCCTGCCTCCAGCGCCAGATGCGCCGCCTCGACGCGATCCGCCGCGATGTGGTGATAATCCTGCAATTGCGCGACGGCGAAGTAATCCGCCACCACTGTGCCTTTGAAACCCCATTCACCGCGCAGCAGATCGGTGAGCAGCCAGGCATTGGCGGCACACGGGATACCGTCCAGCTCATGGTAGCCGTGCATGATCGACGCCAGCCCTGACACGCGCACGGCGGCTTCAAAGGGCAGCAGATAGGTCTCGCGCAGTTCGCGCGGGGCGATGTGCGGTGGCGCCCAATTCATGCCGCCCTCCGACATGCCGTAGCCGACGAAATGTTTGCCCGTCGCCGCGACGCCAGCGCGCAGATCGTCGCCCTGGATGCCGCGCACATACGCCATACCCATCTGTGCCACCAGATACGGGTCTTCACCAAAGGTCTCCTCGACGCGCCCCCAGCGTGCGTCGCGCGCGACATCCAGCACCGGCGCCAGCGCGCTGTGTCCGCCCACCGCGCGCATCTGCTGGCGGATCACATCCGCCATCGCCTGCACCAGCTCCGGCTGCCAGGTACTCGCCACGCCGATCGCCTGCGGAAACACGGTCGCGCCGCGCGCCATGTAGCCCGAACAGCATTCCTCGTGGATGATCGACGGGATCGCCAGCCGGGTATGTGTCATCAGCCATTGCTGAATCGTATTCGCCAGCGCCGCACTCTGTCGCGGCGTGACATTGCTCGCCCCGCCTAACCGGGTGATATGCCCGATGCCGTTCATGAGACGAGGCGCCGCCTTTTCAGCGGCAAAGGTGATGCCATGCAGCAGCTCGTACACCCAGCAGCTCGATAGCTGGGCGACTTTTTCGACCAGCGTCATCTGTGCCATCAGATCGGCGGCACGATCGGCGTTCGACTGAGCAGTATCCTGGTACACGCGAGACTCCAGCGTCATGGTGTGCTTTATCCTTTTAGTTCGCCGCCTGTCAAGCCGGTGACGATGTAGCGCTGCGTAAAAATGTAGAACAGGACGGCGGGCACGATCAGCAGTGAGACGAACGCCATCACCCGTCCCCAATCGGTGCCATACTGCCCCTGAAACTGCATGATCCCCAGGGTGAGGGGCCATTTTTCGTCGTCGGTCAGCACCAGCAGCGGCAGAAAATACTCGTTCCACGCCACGATCGTCTGCAGCACCACGATCGCGCCCAGCGCGGGACGCGCCAGCGGCAGCAGCACATAAAAGAAGAATTCCAGCGTGCCGCACCCGTCGATATAGGCTGCGTCCTCAAGTTCCGACGGGATCGTCCGGAAGAATCCGCGCAGGATCAGCGTGCTGCCGGGGATGCCGAACGCCGCCAGCGGCAGGATTACGCCAAAATAGCTGTCGATCAAGCCCAACTGCCGCACCTGGATGAACACAGGCAGAAAGGCGATCGTGACCGGGAACAGCAAGCCGAGCGTGAAGAAGTTGAACAGCAGCTCGCGCCCGCGAAAGACCAGCCGACTGAACACGAATGCCAGCAGCGCCGACGCACTGACCGTCAGACTGACCGCACCGCCGACGATGATCACGCTGTTGCGCAGCTGCATCCAAAAGCTTTCGCTGACCAGGATGCCCGTGTAATTCTCCCAGCGCGGCACCGCTGGAATGCCGAAGGGCTGCGCGAACAATTCGCCGGTCGTCTTCAGTCCGCCCAATACGGCGGTCAGCACTGGGCTGAGGATCAGCAGTGCCAGTGCCGTCAGCACCAGGTACTGTGCCAGGTACGAGCCTAGCCGGTTATAGGACAGCGGTGCGCGCCGGGAGCCAGAGCGCGGCGCGATCGGTTCAGTCATGACCTCGACTCCTCTCATCACTGCTGCGCAGACGCATAATCGCGGCGCATGACGGTGCGTTGGTATACGATCGAGAAAATCAGCGACGCGATGAAGATGATCACGGCGACGGCGCTGCCAAAGCCGAGGTTGAAGCTTTTGATGCCGAATCGGTACATGTAGGTCGCCATCACCTGAGTCGCATTGGCGGGACCGCCCGCCGTCAGCACCCAGATCAGCACGAATTGGTTCAGCGATCCCAGCACCGACAGATAGATCGTCAGCCGAATGGTGGAGGCGATCATGGGCAGCGTGACATACCACAGCAGTTGCAGCTCGTTCGCCCCGTCGATGCGCGCCGCTTCCTCGATCTCGGTGTTCACCGATTGCAGCGCCGCCATATAGAGAATCATATGCACGCCGAAATATTTCCAGGTAATCACAAAAAAGACTGCCAGCAGCGCCGTATCCCGGTTCGCCAGCCATGCTTGCTGCTCATAGCCCGGTATGAGGGTCAACAGCACGCTGTTGATCAGCCCGCCGTCGGGGTTGTAGACGAACGACCAGATAATCGCGGTGATCACTTCTGAAAAAACGTAAGGCATGAAAAAAATACTGCGATACAAGGCGCGTCCAGGCAGCTTGCGTCCGACCATGATCGCCAGCGACAGCGCCAGCGGCAGTTGAATGCCCAGCGACAGGATGATGATGATCAGGCTGTTGACGATCGCGCTCTGAAAGACGCCATGATCGAAGGCGCGCGTGTAATTTTCCAGTCCGGTAAAATCGGTCAGGGGACCCAGCCCGTTCCAGTCATACAGGCTGTAATAGGCGGCTTGCATGATCGGCAGGATCAGGAACAGCGTATAGATGATCGCTGCGGGCAGCAGGAACATCCCGATCAGCACCAGTTGACTCCGTTTTTTCTGGGGCTGGTTGAGGGGTTCCGGTCGTTCGCGGGGAATGAAGCGAAAACGGGGTCGCGCTCTGGAGGTGCTGCTCATAGCGTAATTCCTTTCAACCAGGCAGGGGTCTGTCGTGCCAGACCCACCAACATGCGGACGCATCCAACAACGGATGCGTCAATATCGGACGCATCAACGCACAGACGCACCAGTAACGGACGCATTGTGATGCGTCCCTACGATGCGTCCATGTGCGCGGTCGCAGTGTTGGCGTGCCAAATCTATCAGGCACGCCAACACCAGCTCGTTATTCCAGCTCGAACGACGCCACGTCTTCGATCGCTTGCGCGGCTTCCTCGGCGGTCATCGTCCCGGCGAACAGTCCTTCGACGGCATCCAGCACCGCCTGCGCGACCGCCGGGGGCAGGAATTGGTCGTAGTACGACTGGTAGTACTCGGCGTTGTTGCGCGCCGCCAGCACGGTCTGCAGCAGCGGATCGGTCACGGCAGTTTCGGCGCCCGCGATCGTCGGCAGCACACCCGCCGGCAGTTCAGCCAGGCGGCGCTGAGACTCTTCGCTGGTGAGGAAGCGCAGAAAGTCGATCGCTTCGTCGGGGGCATCGGCACCGACAGCGATACCATCGCCGCCGCCGAGCAGGTCGGTCGGTCCACCCGCGCCGCCCTCGACCATCGGGAATGGGAACCAGCTCAACTCGCCTTCGGGGAGTCCCTCACCGCTCAGGCTGTTGCCCGCCTGCGCACCAGGTGCCCAGTGACCCATCAATTCCATCGCGGCTTCACCGTTGCCCATCAGCGCAGCTTCCTGATTGTAGCCCATGCCCATAAAGCCATCCTGGAACGGCTCCAGCGCGATCAACTGCTCCAGCAGCACACCCGCCCGCACAAAAGGCGCATCGGCAAATGACCCGGTGCGTGTGTAGGCGGCTTCAAAGGCGTCCTGACCGCCGCTGCGGATCGCCAGATACACCCACCAGAAATGACCGGGCCACTTGTCCTTGCCGCCGAGCGAGATCGGGGTGATCCCGGCGTCCTTCAAAAGCTGGACATCCGCCAGGAATTCATCCCAGGTCGTCGGTGGGGCGTCGATCCCTGCCTCTGCAAACAGGCGGGTGTTGTACCAGAAGCCGACCCCGCCGAAATTCCAGGGAGCGCCGTAATAGGCATCGTTGTAGCTGAAGAGGTCGAGCGCCGCCGGGGCGCTGAACGAGTCGCGCCACACGCCGCCGTCGGCGGTCAGATCAGGGGTAATGTCGCGCAGCAGACCCGCCTCTGCAAAGTTCCACAGCACGCCGCCGCCCCAGCTCTGAAACAGATCAGGCGACTCGCCCGACTGCATCACCGTCGCCAGCCGCTCTTTGAAGGCTTCGTTTTCCAGATTGGTGATCTCGACGATGACATTGGGGTTCGCCGCCATGTATTCATCGGCTAACGTCTGCATCAGGGCGGGAAATTCGGGTGGGACGGTGAAGATATGCCACCAACTGACGGTGACCGGTTCCTGTGCGGTGACGGTGCCGAGCGACATCAGCGCCAGCGCGCTGACCAACACGGGGATGAAAAGGAATCTACGGATGTTCATGAACTGCTCCTCTGGAAAAAAAGCGAAAAAACTGTAAAAAAACCCACTGGCTCTTGCAAGCGCTTGCAAGAAGGCGAAACCAAAATTACAGCGTTATGGCATCCTGCTCCTTTCACCTGGCTCAACCCGTCAGGGGCGCGCAAGAATCGCGGATGACGAGCTGTGTTGCCAGCGTCACCCGCCGCGCCTCTTTTTCGGGGGCATCGATCTTTTCAAGGAGGAGTCGCACCGCCACCTGTCCAAACTGGACCAGCGGCTGGCGAACTGTCGTCAATTTGGGATAGACCAGGGACGCTTCGGGAATATCGTCGAAGCCAATCACGGAAACGTCCTGTGGAATGTGCAGACCGTGCGCCCGGATGGCTTCCATTGCGCCAATGGCGGAGCGATCGTTGGAGGCGAAGATGGCGGTCGGCGGCTGGGGCAGCGCCAGCAATCTTTCCGTACCCTGAAAGCCGCCGAGAGACTGATAATCGCCAGTCACAATCAGCGTCTCGTCGATCGGGATGCGGTTGTGATGCAGCGCGGCGCGGTATCCGTCCAGGCGTTCGGTCGAGCTGCTTATTTCCATATAGCCCGTGATAAACCCGACGCGACGGTGCCCCAGTCCTAACAGATACTGGGTCGCTTCGTAGGCACCCTGCCAGTTGGTGGCATCGACGGTGGTCGTGTTGGGACCACTGTTCGCCTGGTCGATCAGCACGAGTGGAAAGTCGTGAGACGGCAGCGCCTGCATATAGTTGGCAGGGATCAATGGGGCGAGCAGGATCAAGCCATCGACCAGCCCATTGACGATCGTCTTGACGTAAAAGGCTTCCTTGCCCGCGTAGCGGTGGGTGGTGTACAGCATCAGATCGTAGTCGGATCGGGCGAGTTCTTCGTCGATACCGCGCACGATTTCGCTGATGTAGCCATTGTTGATCGCAGGCGCCAGCAGCCCGATGATGTTCGAGCGTCCCCCCGCCAGGCTGCGTGCCTGCAGGTTGACGACGTAGCCCATCGCTTCGGCGGCTTGCAGCACTTTTTTGCGGGTGTCGTCGTTGACGAATTCAAAACCGGACAGCACCCGCGAGACCGTCGAGTACGAGACACCCGCCGCCCGCGCCACATCGACGATGGTCACGCTGTTATGAGATTTTTTCCGGTTATTATTTTGAATCGTCATCAAAAACCTGACTCTGAGCGTCATCAGTGCCGACGCTAAACCAAAAGGACTATTGGTTCTGCCAATTTTGCAAACGCTTGCAAGATAAAAATAGCATGGGAATTTTGGTTTGTCAAGCAAGTGCATGGTTTTATCGTTTCTTATTTTTCCTCCGCGCCTTCCGGTTCAATCTTTATATCGTTTTTTCCTTTTCCCTCAGTGTCCTCGTATGTCAGTGCTTGTCTCCAAAAAAATCATAGCACCTCCCGCCTCATGGTTTGTTATACTAGGCGCGCCGACAGAAACCACTGCCTCCGGGTCGCGTGCTGAGTCAGCAGCCAAAGTCTCCCGAAAAAGGGTGCCACCCAACCAAGCCAATGATCCCACCTCCCCCCCACAGCGGACGCGCCGCGCCCGCCCTGCCCCCGGAAGGACGGCGCGCGCTGCTGCGTCATGCGCACGCGCTGGACACCCGCGACCCGTTCGCCACCGATCCCGACGACGCCGTGCGCGCGCTCGGCTTACTGGCGCTGCGCCGTACCGACGTGAACGACTCGTTCGCCCTGGGCGATCTGTGCGCGCGCCTGGCGCTCGATGACGGCGACCGTCTGCGCGTGGTCTACGTCGGCAAGACGCTGATCGCCTACCGCAGCGCCTCCGAGCGCGCCGCCAACGATGTTGATCGGGCACTGGCTGCCCGTGCGCGCGATCGCTTTGTCGAGTGGGTGATCGAGGCGGCACGGCTCGCCCCGACCCATCGCAATCTGGCGGTGGCACTGTGGGCGATCGCCGACGACGAGGGATCGACCGCTGCGGCTGCCAGCGTGTCGGGGTCGAGCAGCGGCATCAGCCCGCGCCGCGCGCCCCCCGATCTGCTGCACAGCCTGCTGGCACTCAACGGCATATCGGTGTCGGGGGCTGCCTCGACCGCCAGCGTCAGCGATGCCGACACCACCCATACCACGCGCGGCGATCTGACCGAGTTTGCGGGTGTCGCGCGGGAGGTGCCTCAATCCGAGTTTGAAGCAGAATTTGAAGGCGCGCGTCCCATCGACAGCGCTGGCACCCAGGCGGATGCCCCGACACGGCTGCTGGATGCGGCGATCCTGGCATCCCCCGGTGCGTCGCCGGACAACCTGTCCCGACGCGGTGTCTATGCCGATCCGATCGGGGAGGATGGCGAATTTAAGCCAGGCGAACGCATCCTCGATCGCTACGAGGTGGCGGATGTCAAATTCGGCGGGATGGGCGTGGTCTACCTGTGCTACGACCATGAAGCCCGCGAACCGGTCGCGCTCAAAAGCTTTCAGAGCCGCTACCTGGATAACCCACGCGCAGTCGCCCGATTCGAGCAGGAGGCGCTCACCTGGATTCAACTGGATCGGCACCGCCACGTCGTCACCGCCAAGCTGGTGCAGACGATCACTGGACGCCCCTTCATCCTGTTGGAACACATCAGCGGACCCGAAGGACTCGGCGCGGATCTGCGCGGCTGGATCGACCATCACCGCATCGACCCGGCGCGCGCGATCCTGTTCGCGCTCCATATCGCCCTGGGGATGCAGCATGTGCATCAGGCAGGCGGACGCGCACTGGTGCACCGTGATCTCAAGCCCGCCAATATTCTGGTCACGCAGGATGGGATCGCCAAAGTGACCGACTTTGGGCTGGTGCGCTCGCTCGACCGCGACGACCGCCGCTATGACGCTCTGCCCTTCAGCGGTGCCGACACGCTCGACGCCCTCGGTGCCGACGAAGCGCGACTGACGCGACATGGATTCCAGGTCGGCACCAGCATGTACATGTCGCCCGAACAGTGGGAGGCGCGCGAGGTCGATCTGCGTGCCGATGTCTACGCCTACGGACTGATTCTCTACGAGATGCTGACCGGGCGTCACCCCTACGCCGACGCCAACGCCCGTGAACGCGGCGAATGGCAGCAGGCGCATCTGACGCGCGAGATCACCTTTAGCGCGTCGGAAATGGCGTCGGTCGATCGATCGCTGCGCGCGCTGATCCTCGTCTGCACGGCAAAAAAACGCGAGGGGCGTCCGTCGTCGTGGGATGGCATCATTCAGACTCTCAGTCAGGTGTATCAGACCATGACCGGCTCGGCGCCGGAGATCGAGATCAGCGCGCCGGAAATGCGTATCCGCGATCGCATGGACAAAGGCTATTCGCTGACCGAGCTGGGTCGGCTCGACGAGGCAAACGCACTCTACGACGAGGTGATCGCCGATCAACCCGACCTGGCGTGGGCGTGGGCGCGCAAAGGGCGGACGCTGCGACAGATGGAGCGCTTTGACGAGGCGATCGCCTGTTACGACCGTGCGCTGATCCTGCTGCCGCGCTATGCCTGGGCGTGGCGGGGCAAGGGGATGGTGCTGGAAAAACAGGATCATAAGGCGGAGGCGCTGGCGTGCTATCAGGAAGCTGCGCGCCTCGACCCGTTCGATATCTGGAACTGGTACAACCAGGCGGATATGTTCAACGATCTGGGACAGGTCGATCAGGCGGTCGCCGTCCTGGAGACCGCGCTCAACCTCGATCCCTCGCACGCCAGTTCTTGGGCGAAGATCGGGCAACTGCATCGACAGACCCGCGACCTGAGCAACGCCCGGCGCGCCTTTGAAGAGGCGATCCGGCTCAATCCGCGCCTGGCGTGGGCGCATAACGGCTACGGACACGTCCTGAAAGCACTGGGCGCCCCGCGCGAGGCGCTGATGGCGTTTAAGCGGGCGGCACGTCATCAGCCAGGTGAGGTGATCTACTGGAACAACCTGACCGAGACGCTGATCGAGCTTGACGAACATGCTGAAGCTCTGAGCGCGGCACAGCAGGCGGTGCGCATCGCCGCCGCCGACTCCAGCGCCTGGGCAAAGCTCGGTCAGGTGCTGCGCTATCTGGAACAGTACGACGAGGCGCTCGACGCCTACGAACGCGCGATCGCGCTGCAGCCGGACTTTGCCTGGGCGATCAACGGCATGGGCATCGTGCTGGAACAATTGAAGCAGTACGACGCCGCGCTCGACGCCTATCGCCGCGCGTCGATGCTGACGGGTGCCAGTGCCAGCAGCCTGTACAACGTCGGCAACGCGCTCGGTCTGCTCGCGCGCTATGACGAGGCGCTGACGGTGCTGCACGAAGCGGTGGCGCTGCAGCCGGATTATCCGCGCGCATGGGCGCGCATCGGCAGCATCGAACGGGCGCGCGGCGCCCACGAGTCCGCGCTGGAGGCGTACACGCGCGCCATCCAGATCGATCCGGGCTATGCCTGGGCATGGCACGAGCTGGGCATCACTTACGAAGCGCTCGATCGTCCGGGCGAGGCGCTCGAAGCCTATCGACGCGCGGCGGCATCGGCGCCCGACGATCCCGGCTATCTCACCCCGCAAGCCGATCTGCTCGCGGATGGGAGCGATCACGCCGGGGCGCTGGCGCTGTTGGAGCGCGCGATCACGCTGGATGGACGCAGCGCCCGCTTGTGGACAAAGATGGGTGTGACACTGCGCGCGCTCAAGCGTTTCAGCGAGTCGCTGGTCGCATTCGGGCGGGCGATCGGGTCGGACTCGCGCGCTGCCTGGGCGTGGAGCGGACAGGCGGGCACCCTGGCGATGCTCGGTCGGCATGAAGAAGCGCTGGACAGCACCCGCCACGCGCTGGAGATCGCCCCCGAAGAAGCCTTGTTCATGGTACAGCAGGGCGAAGCGCTGATGGCGCTCAATCTGCCGCGCGCCGCCGCCGACGTATTCGAGCGGGCACTGCGTCTGGCGCCGGATCGCGCCGATACCTGGGCAAAGCTCGGTCAGGCACTGCGTCGGCTCGACAAACCCGACATGGCGCTGGCTGCCACCGACCGCGCCCTGGCGCTGAACGGCGAGTATGCCTGGGCGTGGCACCAGCGCGGGCTGGCGCTGGAAGCGCTCGATCGCTGTGAAGAAGCGGAAGCGTGCTACATCAAGTCACTGGCGATCGATGATGGCGTGGTCTGGGTTCATGCCAGCCGGATCGATGTGCTGCTCAAGATGAAGCACGACGCCGACGCCCTGATCGCCAGCGATGTGCTGATCGCCCGGCTGCCCGATCAGGCGGTGGCATGGTCGCGGCGCGGACAGGTGTTCCGTCACCTTAAACGGTACAGTGCCGCCGTCGAGATCTACGATCGCGCGCTGGCGATCGACGACTCCGATGCCTGGACATGGAATGGGCGCGGGCTGGCGCTGCGCGCGCTCAACCGTTGGGATGAGGGGTTGGAGAGCTTTCAATATGCGCTGGCACGCGACGCAGGCGCGATCTGGTATTATCATAACTGTGGAGAAGCCTGGCTGATGCTGGACAGCCCGGAAAAGGCGATCGCCGTCCTGGAAGCAGGACTCGCCGTCGATCCGACCCACGACCCGACGCGGCGGCTGCTGGCACAGGCGCGCGGTCGCTTAGAGTGAGGACGCATGCGCGATGAGTCCGATGATAAAACGGTTCTCGATTATCCTGACGATCCTGTGTGCCGCGATCGGCGGCTCTGCACAGGAATCGACCCCCGATCCGAGCGTGCCCCCTGTCGTCACGATGTATCGCGGCGGCACCGCGCGCACGGGCGCGATCGACGCGGCGCCGCTGACTGCACAGCCGTCGATCGCCTGGGAATTCCCGGTCGCGCGTCCGATCCGCATGACCCCCGCGTATGCCGACGGGCGCGTCTACATCGGCAGCGAGGCGGGCGTATTGTACGCGATCGATGCGGAGTCCGGCGCGGAGCTATGGCGCTTCGATGCGGGCGCGTCGCTGGTCTCGACCCCGGCGATCGACGCCGACGGGCGGCTGTTCGTAGGCGCGCTCGACGGGACAGTGTACGCGCTCGATGCGGTGACGGGGGCGTCGATCTGGTCGGCGGACCTGGGCGGCGAGGTCTACGCTTCGCCGCTGCTGCTGGACGACCGCGTGATCATCGGCAGCACCAACGGACAACTGGCGGCTTACTCACCCGACGATGGCGCGCGCATGTGGCAGATCGACCTGAAAGGGGCGGCGTGGTCGTCTCCGGCGCTGGCGTCTCTGGCGCTGGTGTCTCCGGCGGAGACGCGCGACGTGCTGATCACCGTCGCGGTACGGTCGGGGTCGGTGGTGGCGGTGAACGCGGCTGACGGCGCGGAAGTCTGGCGCTTCACGGTGGAAAGCGGCTTCGACGCCACACCCGCCGTCGTCGGGGAGATGATTTACATCGGGGGCTATGACGGCAACCTGTACGCCCTCGACGCGCGCACCGGGTCTGAAGTGTGGCGCCACGATCTGGACGCGCCGATCTACGCATCGGCGGCGGTGACCGCCGATGCGGTATACGTCAACGCGCTGTCGGGTCGCGCGGTCGCGCTCGATCGCCTCACAGGGGAAGCGCGCTGGACAATCGAGATCGGCGCGCCTGCGTATGCGTCACCGGTCGTAGTCGGCACGGTCGCCTATTTCGTGACCGAGCGCGACGCGCTGCTGATCGCCGTCGATGCGGAGACCGGGGAGACGCTGTGGGAAATCAACACGGGTTATCAGGGCGACTGGCGGGCGTCGTCGGCGCTGATTGTGGGGGATATGCTTTGGATTGGCAGCAACGAACCGACGCGCGGGCTGATCGCGCTGCGGCGGTAGGAGAGATACCCCCCCAACCCCCCTTTAAAGGGGGGCGAAACACGCAGTGCGAAGCCCGCGCTACAGCAAAAACACAAAAGGACATGGCATGGAACGCAGTATTTCGATCACCTTCATGAGCGGTCCCGACGACGGCAAGACTCTGTTCTTCGAGCAGCCCGACCTGGGCGACGAACTGATCCTAAGCGTCGGACGGCGTGACGGCTGCGACCTGTTCCTGCCTTATGATCATCAGGCATCGCGGCTGCACGCGCGCCTGGGCTGTACGGTATCGATGGTCACCGCCAGCGACACCACCCAGGAACCGTACATCCTGAGCTTCTGGCTCGAAGACGCGCAAAGTCGCAATGGCACCTTCATCGAACACGACCCGCAGCCGATTCGCAAGCGCATCAGTCTGCGTCCGGGGACGCTGATGCGAATCGGGCGGACATGGCTGCGGCTGGATGTGCCGCTGTCGCTGTGAGACCCGCATCAGTGAATCGCGAAGCCGGGCGGTTTGTAGGGACGCATATTGATTCGTCCGCAGAGAAAGCTGTAGGGAATTTTTATGTCGAGTTATTGTAGTGACGTACTCCCAAGCCTAAAGGCTTGGGCTTCTCCCATCAGACAACGCTGCCCCTGCGAGCAGGGGTCTTACCGCGTCTACGGGTTTGTTCGCCGACGCCCCGGCGTGTTCCACACCTTCAACTGCAAAATGCGCTCCCTCACCGGACTTTACGTCGCGCGTAAGTTGCGCAGAGAATATCGCATATGAAAGTGAACAGCAATGATCAAAAATGGCTAAAGCAGCAAGTGAAGGGCTTATATCCCACCGCTAAAGCGGGTGGGTTTTACGCCCTATTGCTATAATATCCTGTGTATTCATGTGTATTCAAAGGAGGGCTTAAAGGGGCAGGAACTCGATACGATTCTGCCATTCCTCCGCTTCGCTTGCTCCAAGCACCGCCCGTAAATCTTCGATAACGATAGCAACAGGCACAGTATCTTGCACGAATATCACGCCTGCCAGCGGCAACCCGCGTGCCATACGCTCTTAAGCGAATTTTGTCATCGTATCCAGGTCATGTGTTAGTGGTATCTTTCCCTGTTCCGCCGCCCACGCCAACTCTGTTGGATCATCGGCACCATACAATTCGGTGTCCTGAACGCGCACCAGGTCGATATCCGCTTGACGGGCACGCAGTCCGCGCGCGATCTTGCCATTAAAATTCTCGTCGAGCAAAAACCGGATCACTTATCGCGCGCCGTATGCAGCTTATACGTGCGCAGACGCTCCCGAAACGCGCGCGCGCATTTGGCGTGCGTTCCTGTTCCAAACGGGCTATGACCGCATCTGCCTGTGCATCGCGCACACGCACGTAGGCATCGATGGCTTCACGGTTGGCGAGGTAGTAGCCGATGACCATATACACATCCGCAGTCGTCAGGCTTGAACAGCTCTCCACGATGCTTTCCGGCGTCTCACCAGGATAGTACGCATGGATCACCAGTTCCAACAGTACTCGCGTACTACCGATACGGACAGCGCCATGCGCATCGGTGCGCAACGGGATGGTTTGGGTGGGAGAAACAGGGATCATAGTTGGTTTGCCTGACTCATTCTTTCAGACTGCCGGTGTAACATTAAAACTGCCTTTTCACGCGGCGTCACCCCGCCCGCTGCACGTCCGCGCGCCGATCCAGCCCGCGCACCGCCACCCTCAGCACCACGACCGCTGGCGGCGCCAGCACCACGAACGCTGCATCCGGCAGCCTGACCCATGAATCGACCAGCACGATGACTCCGGCGATCAGCAGCAGCACCAGATACAGCAAGCCGTAGCGCAGCAGACCCGTCCGGTCGAAGGTCAGCCGCCGCCCACTGACGAATGACGTGACCAGCCCGATGACGGCGCCAATCAGCGCCCCGTCGAGCGCCCCTTGCAGCGCGCGCACTCCGATCGGCTGCGCCATTTCCGCGGTCGTCAGCGGCACCAGTACGTGATACAGGCTGTAAACGACGGCGCCGATCACCATCCCCAGGCGCACGCCCAACCAGTCGATCGCCACCCAGCGCAGCAGCCGCCGTCCGAACAGCAGGTAAGCCAGACCAGCCGCGCTCATCACCGCACCGCCGACCAACCCCCCGCTGATCAGCATCGCGCCCACCAGGTGATCCTGTCCCCATGCCAGCGCCCGCAATCCCAGGAATCCGCCGACCCCGCACACGACCCATACCAGCGCCGTGACCGCCTCGACCAGGCGCTCGAACGGCGAACGGGTCACTTGCGCACGACCTCCCATGCCAGATGATTGATCTCTGGCAGGATCAGCTTTTCAAATGCCACCTGTACCGCGTTGGGGCTGCCCGGCACCGACGCGACGAATGTGCCTTTATAGACTCCGGCGGTCGCGCGGCTCAACATCGCCGCCGCGCCCACCTCCTGATAGCTCAACATGCGGAACAGCTCGCCAAAGCCGGGCAGCGTCTTTTCCAGCAGGCGGCTGATCACATCGAAGGTGGTGTCGCGCGGCGAAATGCCCGTGCCGCCGTTGAACAGGATCAGGCGCACATCGGGCAGCGCCGCGAACTGATCGAGCGCGTCCGCCACCTGATCCGGCTCGTCTTTGATCAGACGGTAGCCCGCCGCGATGTGTCCGGTTTCGCTCAGGCGGCGCTCCAGGTATTGCCTGTTGCTATCGGTCTCCGGCGTGCGCGAGTCGCTGACGGTGACGATCGCCAGCCTGACCGGATCGCGTCCGGCGAAGGCACGATGGTCGTCCGCGCCTTTGTGTTGGGTCATGGCACGTTCCTTTAATGAGCATCGGCATGGGATGGACGCGGGCATGGCACGCCATGCCCACATAGTTTACGGTTTGGTGAAGCTGACCTGGTAGGGCGACTGCACGTAATTGCCGTCGTTGCCGACGACGATCAGCTGTAGCATATAGGTCCCCGGTGACAACCCTTCCGCCTGCAGGAATTCGAGCTGTCCGTTGACCACGCTGTTGTAGTGTACATCGCCCAGCGTCAGCCAGGCGCTGCCGAACTGTCCGCCGCTGATCTCGATTTTGTAATACTGTGCCTGTCCCGGCGAAAACTGCGCCGTCCCCAGGATCGGCATGTTGGCGCCGACAACCTCACCGTTGGTCGGCGTGGTGATCAGCGCCGTGATCACCATCGGCGATCCAACTGCCGACAAAATCTGTGTATTGCACGCCACCGTCGGCAGGAAAGCATAGCCGTTGTCACGCGCATAGCGTTCTGCACGAGCGGCATCTTCCGGGATCGGTGGCGGGGCGATGAAAAGCTGTTCGCGCGCGCCCGGCGAACTGCCGGCAAGCTCGATCGGCACCTGACAGTACAACGGCGGCGGGGGTGGCTGCTGTCCGACCGGCGCGCTGAAGCTGATCTGAGCGGCGATGTCCGGCGCGATCGGATTGACCAGCACCCGGAAGATATCCGGCTCGACCTCGCGCAGCCACGGACCCGCAGCGGGCGGCTGATCGGGCGGCGGCGGCTGCACCGCGCGATAGGTCAAGCCGCCATTGCCGTCGGGCACAGCGGCAGCGCCGTCCAGGAACCACTCGTTGACCGAGGCAGTGCATTCCTGGGCAGGCTCACGCAGCGCGCTCAGACTGCACAGGCGTCGCAGCGCCAGCCCTGACGGCTGATCGAGACGTTCGGCTGGCAGGGTGCCATCCACCTGCATCTCGGTCAGAAAATCGCCGTTGGCGTAGAGCGCGGTCATGACGGCATTCCACAACGGCGCCGCCCCGGTCAGACCGGACACGTTGCTCATCGGCGCCCCATCGCTGTTGCCCACCCACACTCCGACAGCGGCGCCGCGCGTGTATCCGACGGTCCAGTTGTCCTTGAAGTTATCGGTCGTGCCCGTCTTGACCGAGGTTTGCAGCGCGCCCGTGTTCAGGGGGCTGTTGCTGCCCATCGCGGATGAGCGTGCGGCATTGTCCGCCAGAATATCCGAGAGGATGAAGGCGATACGCGCGTCGAGTACCTGCTGACCGAAGCCACCCCGGTTGACGGTGCGATCGTTGGCTTCGCCGCGCGGACAGGCATTTTCGTACTGAAACACGATCGCGCGCTTGTTGTCCAGCACACACAGGATCGCGGTCGTCGGCACCAGTGAGCCGCCGTTGGCAAAGACGCTGTAGGCGCGCGTCAGCTCCAACAGCGTGATCTCACCGCCGCCCAACGTGAGCGAGAGACCATACGCGCTGGCGTCGCTGCCCAGCGAGCGCACGCCAAAGCGCGCCGCGATCTCCAGCAGGCTCGGCACGCCCACCTGACGCAGCGTCTGCACCGCCGGGATATTGTACGAATTGGCGAGCGCGGCGCGCATCCGCACCGGACCATGAAAGGTGCCGTCGTAATTGCGCGGCTCGTAGCCCGCGATATTGGTCGGCGTGTCCCAGAGGATATCTCCGGCTGTAATGCCCTGTTCGAGCGCGCTGGCGTAGGTGAGCGCCTTCATCGTGCTGCCCGGCTGACGTGGCGCGACCACGACATTGACGCGCCCGTCGATCGAGTCGTCGCGGTAATCGACGCTGCCCACCATTGCCAGCACCTCGCCCGTGACCGGCTTCAGCACCAGGACGGCGGCGTTGCTGGCATTGTTGGCGGTGAGCGTCGCTATCTGTCCGCGCGCGGCGGCTTGCGCCATATTCTGAATGTCGAGATCGACGGTGGTGTAGACTTGGAACCCGCCCTGCGCGACCTGCGCGTCCGAATAGCCAAGCTCGGTCATCAGCGCCTCGAACTGGCGCTGCGCGTACAGGGTGAAATGCGGCGCCTGCAGGTCGATGCGCGGCTCGAAAAAGACCAATCCAACGCTGAGTGCGGCGGTGCGCTCGGCGTCGGTGACGAAGCCCTCGATCACCATCCGCTCCAGCACCAGACGCCAGCGCGCATTCACGGCTGCCTGTACATCCGGATCGGGGTTGAGCGGGTCGAGTTCGGCAGGCGCCTGGGGCAGCGCCGCCAGCAGCGCCGCCTCACCCAGCGTCACGTCCCTGATCGACTTGTCGAAAAATGTCTGCGCGGCGGCTTCAGCGCCGTAGGCAAAGTTGCCGTAGTAGATTTCGTTCAGGTACAGAGTCAGGACTTCTTCTTTGGTGAAGCGCTGTGACAACTGCCATGCCAGGATGATCTCTTCCGCTTTGCGGCGGATGCTGCGTTCGGTGGCGTATTCCTGATCGAACAGGATGTTGCGCACCACCTGCTGCGTGATCGTGCTGCCGCCGCTGCTGCCTTCCTGCAAGCCAGCGTACTGGAGCAGCGCGCGTGTGGTTGCCTGAATCTCGAAGCCGGGATTGGTGAAGAACGAGTCGTCCTCGATGGCGACGGTGGCAAACACGAAATGCTGTGGCAGATCGGCGTAGGTGATCGGAGTCCGCCGTCCTTCGCTGAACGCCTCGGTCAACAGCTGCTCGTCGCGGTCGTAGAAATAGGTGGTCTGAAAGCCCTCGTAGGTATTGACCGACGTGAGCTGCTCATCCCAGCGATTTTCCAACTCGGCGCCGAGCGTGGCGGTCAGGATCAGCGTGATCAGCAGCGTCCCGCCGCAAAATGTCACCAGCACGCCGATCAGCACCATCAGACAGCCGGGCGTGCAGCCCAGAATACGCCGACGCCGGGGCAGGCGCGGCGGCAGTGTCCCCGCGCCGCCGGGAGTCCCCGCCGCGCCGACGGGGGCGGCATTGGGCGTGTAGGGCGTATATGGATTGGGCTGCGTGGTCTGTGCCCAGGCGGGGGGCGGCGGAATGGTGGGCGCGGCGGGACGGGCGAACGGGGATGCCGGATCGACGGTCGATCGCCCCTGTTCGGGCACATGCACCAGCGTATGCTCAAAGGGCACGACGTGCGGCACCGTGTGTCCGGCTTCAAAAGACGGCGGTGTCTCGTCGTCGTCCAGGTCGGCGCCGGGCTGACGTTCCAGCCGTGTCTGCGCGGTCGGGATGAAGTCGGGGTTGGGATCGAGTCCGCCGGTGCCGGGCAGGGTGAGCGCCGACAGGTCGTCGGTCTGACGTGAGTCGTCCAGCGAGAGCGTGGGCAGATCGTGCAGATCGCCCGCCGGATTGGTCGCATCCTGAGGAACGGGGGCGGTGTTCGGCTCGGTCGGCGGCGAGTCGGTGGTGACGTTGGGATCGTGCGGGAGCTTGTTCGCGTCGGGCATAGGTGCCTCGTAGGTCATCGGATCCAAGATGAGCCTATTTTAGCATCACCCGGCGCGGCGCGCGTCCGCCGACTGGCTGACGCAGCATGGGCGGTTATGCAGTCAGGGCGTAAAAGACGCAAGACTTCTGATTAAAGGAAACCGAGCGCCAACACTGTTGTCCGCCACTCCCCTGCTCGTCACTAACCTTCACGGGATAACCTTCCTCAATTCCGGCGCCAGGTCATCAGCACATGCACACCCACCCCTGCCAGCAGCCCCCAGAAGGGTGCGCCTATCCCTAACAGGGCAAAATCGCCCGCCGTGCATAAGAACGCCACCAGCGCCGCATCGCGCGTCTCCGGCTGGTCCATCGCCCCCGCCAGCGACGATGCGATCACCCCGCTCAGGGACAACCCCGCGATCGTGGAGACGAACACCCCCGGAAAGCCGCCGAACAGGTCGATCACTGCCGCGCCGAATAAGCCGAAGACGACATGCCACGCCCCGCCCGCGATCGCCGACGCATAGCGTTTGGTTGGGTCGGGCTGTGCGTCCGGTCCGACCACCACCGCCGCCGACAGCGCGCCCAGCGTCGTGCCGTGTCCGCCGAAAAATGCCATCAGCACCGACCAGCCGCCGCTGATCGTCAGGATGCGGTCGATCGGCGCGTCGTAGCCGTTGGCGACCAGGACAGCCTGCCCCGGCGCGTACTGGCTGCTGACCGACATCACGAACAGCGGCAGCGCCAAGCCGAGCGCGGCGTCGAGTGTGAAGGTCGGCAGATAGAATTGTGGCAGCGCGATCGCCAGCGACAACGGCGGAAAGTCGAGGGTGCCCTGCAGCGCGGCGATCACCGCGCCGACCGCGATCGCCCCCAGCGTCGGCGCGCGGAATTTCAGCCGCTTGAGCGTGAAAAACACGATCACCATCGCCGTGATCAGGATGGCATTACCAGGGGCATCATCGATCGCGTTGAAGATGTTCAGCCCAAAGCGCAGCAGCACGCCAGCCAGCACCGCCAGGATGACTGGCGCCGGGATCAGCTTCATCACCCGTCCGAACAAACCGCTCAAGCCCAGCAGCATAACGGCACCGTTCGCCAGCATGTAGGCGCCGATGGCTTCGTTGAGGGTGTAATTGCCCAGGCTGACCACCAGCAGCGCCGCGCCAGCGGTCGTGTAGGGCGCGGTGATCGGCATACGAAACAACAATGACATGACGATCGTGATCACGCCATTGCCGATCACCAGCGCCCACACCCAGGACGAGGTTTGCGCGGGCGTCAGCTGGGCGGCGGCGGCGGCTTGCAACACGATCAGCAGCGGCCCCGTATAATTGATCAGGACGATGATGAACCCGGCGGTGATTCCGCTGATGGTCAGTGATGATGGGAGATCGCGCAGATTGCGCCAGACGTTGGCGAGTGTGGGCGCCGTCGGCGCGATGGGTTGGTCGATCATGAAGGTGATAATCCTTAGTGTGCGCCTGATAGCATAACGCAACGTCCCCATGCACGTAACCATCCACTGTGAGTCCATCAGGACAGCAAGCTGGCTGCACGACCTGATTTCGCCTGGCTCTCTTTATGGTGTACTGCCAACAAAGGAAAAGGTAATGGCACATCCTCCCCATGTCACACTCACGCCACTCGTGCAGGTGCGCCAGCTCTCCAAAACGTTCAGGCGCGACAACGGCGAGACCTTCTACGCGGTCAGGGAGGTGGATCTCGACATTTATCGCGGCGAAATTTTCAGCCTGCTGGGTCCTAACGGCGCGGGCAAGACCACCACGATCTCGATGATCAGCGGACTGCTGACCCCCACCAGCGGCGACGCCACCATCGGTGGGCACTCGATCACCCGCGCCCCACTGGCAGCCAAACGGCTGATCGGCATGGTGCCACAGGAGATCGCGCTCTATCCAGCGCTGACCGCCCGTCAAAACCTGACCTTTTTCGGCAGGATGTACGGCATGAATGGCACGGCACTCGCCCATGCGGTCGATGAGGTACTCGACCTGATCGATCTGAAGGATCGCCAGCACGATAAAGTCGATAAGTTCAGCGGCGGCATGAAGCGGCGCGTCAATATCGGTGTCGGGATGCTGCACAAGCCGCAGTTGATCTACATGGACGAGCCGACGGTCGGTATCGACCCGCAAAACCGCCGCCGCATCCTCGACACGGTGCTGCGTCTGCGCGACGAGATGAAAATGACCGTGCTGTACACCTCGCATCTGATGGAGGAGATTCAGGAGATCAGCGATCGCGTCGGCATCATCGATCACGGACAGATGATCGCGCTCGGCACAGTCGGGGAGCTGATTCAGAAGCTCGGCGAAGAGGATCGGCTGGTCTTCAAGGTCGGACCGCAGACCGTGCCCGACGCGCTGCTGCGCCAGATCGAAAGCAGCGTACCGACGGTGACCCGCGCTGTCTTCGAGCAGCAAGCCCTCGGCGGCGATCAATCGGACAGCCTGACCGACCGCGAAGGCGTGATCAGTATCTATGCTACGCGCGGACGCCGTGCCCTGCCCGACATCATCCGCATCACCAACGAAGCCGCGCTCGAAGTCTTTTCCGTCGAGGTGCGCGAACCCGACCTTGAAGCTGTCTTTTTGCAGTTGACCGGACGCGCGCTGCGCGACTGACGGAAGGACTCCATCGACTATGCTGGCTAAAATCTGGGCGATCGCCTACAAAGAAGTCTATCTCACCTTCACCGACCGCAGCCTGCTGCTGATCATGCTCGCCACGCCGCTGGCGCTGGCGTCGATCATCGGCTTTGCCTTCAGCGGCTTCATCGGCGGACAGGGCAGCGATGTCAGTGTCAGCGATATCACGCTGGCGATCGTCAATCTCGATCAGGGGATGACGACAGGCGATCAGACACTCAATCAGGGTCAGATTTTCATCGATCTGCTGGTGCCGGATGGCGCCGACGATCCCGATAATGCGCTGCACACACTCACTGATGCGGCAGCGCTGCCTGATGCAGCCAGCGCACGCGCGGGTGTGGCGGACGGGACGTATGCGGCGGCGATCATCATCCCGGCGGACTTCACCCAGCGCATCACCGTCAGCCAGGCACAGCCGGAGCTGCAGCCAGTCGCGCTGGAGGTCGTCACCAGCCCGGCAGCCCCGGTCAGTGGCAATATCGCCTCCAGCATCGCGGGCGGGATCGCGGATCAGATCGCCGTCGGCAGCGTGGCGGTGGCATCCACGATCGGCGCTTTGACCGAGCGCGCCTTTTCAAACCCGGCGTTCGGGCTGCAATTCGCGGCGGCATCGTCGTCGGGGGCGTTCGCGCCGGACTTCTCAGCGGCGTTCGCGCCCGCCAGCGCACCGATCACGATCGAACAGCAAACGGTGACGGGCGCGGTGGCAGGCTTCAACCCGCTGGTGTCGTTCGGGTCGGCGCAGGCGCTGTTTTTCATGATGTTCACGGCGTTGGGCAGTGCCAACAGCCTGATGGAAGAAAAGCGCGGCGGCACGCTCCAGCGTCAGCTCGTCTCGCCGACGCCGCGTATGGCGATCCTGCTGGGCAAGATGCTGGGCACCTGGGTGACATGTGTGGTGCAGGTGACGCTGCTGATCCTGGCGCTGACGCTGGTCGGCAGCCTGATCGCCGGAGAACTGCAATTCATCTGGGGGAACAACATTTTCCTGATCGTCCTGGTGATTCTGCTGGCATCGCTGGCGGCGGGCGGAGTCGGCGCGCTGGTGGCGGCGATCGTGCGCACGCCAGAACAGGGCAATATCGTCGGCAGCGTGATCGCGCTGCTGTTCGGCTTGTTCAGCGGCGCCTTCTTCAGCCTGGACGCGATCCCCGGCGCGGACATCCTCAGCCGCCTCACCGTCAATTACTGGGGCGTGGAGGCGTTCACCAGGCTGGCACAGGGACAGACCGATATCGGTCTGAACCTGCTGGTGCTGGTGATATTGGGCGGGGTCTTTTTCGCCGTCGGGCTGTTCGTGTTCGACCGCCGTCTGAATGTGTAGAGACATCTGGACAGCCGATGGGACTTGCAGAACGATACCGTGACCCGCGCCATAGATCGATGATCCCGCCGTCACACACTGGAGGAAAGCCATGCGAACCACACTCGATATTGCCCTGAACGATCTGCGAATCGTCTTCAAAGATCGGACGATCTGGCTCAATCTGATCGTGATCCCAATCGTCGTCGCGGTCGCGGTCGGCTTTGCCAACGGCGCTGGAGTCAGCACAACCGTGAGCACTGTTCAGATTCGCGTCGATGTGTTCGATGCCGACAACAGCGCCGAGTCTGCCCGGTTGCTGGAGGCGGTGCGCGCCTCCAACGCCAACCTGGTGTTGTGCCCGATCGACCAGACCGCCGATGATCTGTGTCAGTACGGCGACCAGCCGCTCACGCCGGTGCTGGCGACGGCTCGCCTGGAAGACAAGACCGCGCTGGCGACGCTGGAGATTGCAGCGGGCTTCGGCGCCGCACTGCAAAACGGCGACCCGGCGCGGCTGGTTTATCGTTCCAACGAGAGCGCGACCGCGCCGAGCATCATCCTGCAGGCGGTCAACGCGGCGGTGACCCGGATCGGCGGCGCGCAGGTCGCGGCACAGGTGGGCGCGACGGTCGCGGACGATCTGTCATTTCTTGAATTCGACGATGACGCTGACCGCGCCGCTTTTGTGAGCGCGGTGCGCGACGACGCGGCGGCGCAATTGGCAACACAGCCGATCGGCATCGAGGTGGTCTCGGTCGAGGTCACAGAACAGGACGCGGACGGCACGCAGGGCGGGTTCGCCCAGTCGATCCCCGGCATGGCGACCATGTACGTGCTGTTTCTGGTGCTGCCCGCCGCCAATGTCATCCTGCTGGAACGCAAGAACTGGACATTGCAGCGGCTCGCCACCCTGCCGATCACCCGCGCGCAAATCCTGGGCGGCAAGCTGCTGGCGCGTTTCACGCTCGGACTGATTCAGTACGCGGTGCTGTTCGGGTTCGGGGCATTGGTGCTGGGCGTCGATTATGGCGCGCAGCCGCTGGCGATCGTCCCGGTCATGATCGCGTATACCGCCTGTGTGACGGCGCTGTCGCTGGCGCTGACGACCTTCCTCACCACCGATGCCCAGGCGCAGGGGATCGTGCTGTTCGTCTCGCTGACGCTGGCGCCGCTCGGTGGGGCGTGGTGGCCGCTGGAGATCGTCCCTGGGTGGATGCGCACGGTCGGGCACCTGTCGCCGGTGGCGTGGGCGATGGACGGCTACCGCGAGGTCATTTTCTTCAATGGCGGCTTGGGCGAGGTGCTGCTGCCGATCGCGGTGCTGGCGGCGGCGACGGCGGCGCTGTTCGTGGTCGGGGTGGCGCGCTTCCGGTTCACGAATTGAAATGAGAGAGTAGGACGAGGAGCGATGACGATGGTGACTCTGACGCTGAGAGTGCGTGCCGACCATGCTGGCGTGGTCAAGCTGGAAATTCCAGACCAGCAGCCCGATACGGAAGTCGAAATCGTATTGGTGATGCAGTCAGCATTCCCGCAGCCGGTCGATGCGATGGGGTATCCGATCGGATATTTTGAGCAGACCTATGGCAGCTTTGCCGATGAGCCGCTCACGCGCGATCAGCCGCCGCCGCCGGATGTCGTGGATGATCACGGATGATCTACTCACTCGACACAAACGTATGTATTCGCTATTTGAATGGACGTAACTACACAGCCCTCACCCTAAGTCCCTCTCCCATAAGAGGAGAGGGACTTGCTACTGCGTTTCTCCCCTTCTCCCCTTGTGGGAGAAGGGGTCGGGGGATGAGGGATACCTGAGCAGTTACGAATGGACAATCCGAAGCGATCGTCCATAAACTGCCGACCATGCCTCCTGCTGATATTGTTGTTTGCAGCGTCGTGCGCGGTGAATTGGCGTTCGGATCAGCGAAAGGCTCGACACCACAGCAGTCTTTCGTAAAACGCGCGCGGTTTCTTGAGCCGTATCACACGCTGCCCTATGACGACGCCGCTGCATATGAGTTCGGGCATATCCGCGCCGTGTTGCAAGCTGCTGGTACGCCCATTAGTCCGTATGATCTGCAAATTGCGGCGATTGCATTGGTACACAGTTTAATCGTGGTCACCCACAATGTGAGTGAGTTTCGGCGTGTGGTGGGACTACAAGTAGAAGATCGGGAGACCGATTGATAATCAGATACATCGATTTTGGCGTCTCGATCGCGGTGCTGACAGCGGCGACAGCGGCACTGTTCGCGGTCGGGGTGGCGCGGTTCCGGTTCACGAATTGAGCTAAAGTCTGGGCGCTCTGCCTTCGATGACGATCGACATACCCAGAGTCCACGAGGAAAAAGGGTATAAAGTCTACATCTACACAAATGAGCATCCGCCGCCGCATGTGCATGTGCTTGTCGGGGATGGAGTGGTCGTCATTACGCTGGACGAAACAGCCACTCTGGTAAGAGCGAGCGACGCCACGCAATCCGAGATCAGGAAAGCGCGTGAAGTCGTGCTGGCGAATCTGGGCAAACTGCTGCAAGCCTGGACAAGTCTTCACGGCGCGCAATAATTTTGCTGCGTCCGCTGCTAAATCAGTGAGGAACCAAAAACATGCCCGAACAGGTGTATGCGCCGCACAACGACGCCGTGAGCGCGCAGGTATGCGATGACACACTCAGCATCACCACGCGCGATGGGCGCGTCATTCAGACGCCGATAGCCTGGTCTCCCTGGCTGACGAGCGCGACTCTGGAACAACGCGCGAATTTCAAGGTGATGGGTCCGATCATCCACTGGCACGATCTCGATGAAGGCATCAGCATGGCAGTGATTCTCTTGGGACGTGCACTACAATGAGCGCGCAAAACAACTCCCCCACCCAATCCAGCGCCGAACGCTGGGTGCTGATCGCCGCGATCCTGGCATCCGCGATGGCGTTCATCGATCAATCGGCGCTCGATGTCGCCTCACCGCGTCTGCAAGCCGACCTGGGCATGAGCGGCACCCAGCTTTTCTGGGTCTCGACCGCCTACGCGCTGATGCTGGCGTCGCTGCTGCTGGTCGGCGGCGCGCTCGGTGACCTGTACGGACGCAAGCGCGTGTTCATGATCGGCATCGGCATTTTTACAGCGGCGTCGATCGCGTGCGGACTCGCGCCCACTGCCGACCTGCTGATCGTCGCCCGCGCCGCCCAGGGTATCGGCGGGGCGCTGATGGTGCCGGGCAGCCTGGCGCTGATCTCCGCCACCTTTTCCGCAGACAAGCGCGGCACCGCGATCGGCACCTGGTCCACCTTTGCCACCCTGACCACCCTGCTCGGTCCGCTCCTGGGCGGGTGGCTGGCAGAACGCGGACTGTGGCGCGCTGTCTTTCTGATCAATGTGCCCTTTGGGTTGATCGCGCTCTACCTGCTGGCGACGCGCGTCGCTGAAAGCCGCGACGAGACCGGATCGCGCCAGTTGGACATCGTGGGCGCGATCCTGATCACGCTCAGTCTGGCGCTCTTTACCATCGGCTTCACGGTCATCCAGGGCGGGGAGGGCATCCTGCCCATGCTGACCATCGTCGGGGCGGTGGTCGCGCTGATCGCCTTCATTTTCGTCGAGTCGCGTGCCGCGCATCCGATGGTGCCGCTCAGTCTGTTTCGGGATCGCACCTTCACTGGCACCAACCTGCTGACGCTGTTTTTGTACGGCGCGCTGCGCGTGTGTCCCTTTTTCGTCGGGCTGACGCTGCAACAGGTGCAGGGCTACCCGGCGGATGTTGCCGGATTCGCCTTTTTGCCGCTGGCGCTGTGCCTGATCGCAATGTCACGCTTTGCGGGCGGATGGGTGACGCGCATCGGGGCACGGATCCTGCTGACGGTGGGACCGGCGCTGGCGGGAGTCGGCTTTTTCCTGCTCGGCTTGCCGGGACTGACCGCCGGGCCCGCTGATTACTGGACGAGCTACTTTCCCGGCATCCTGGTCTTAGGGATCGGCTTGGGGCTGACGGTCGCGCCGCTGACCACGACGGTGATGGGGTCGGCACCACGCGAAAACGCGGGCGCGGCGAGCGGGATCAACAACGCCGTCTCGCGGGTGGCGGCGGTGCTGGCGCTGACACTGATCGGCGGGTTCGCGCTCGGTAATTTCCAGAGTACGCTGGGCGTCCGCGCCGATGACATCGCCATGAGCGCCGAGCAGCGCGCCGAGATGATGGCGAACAGCGACGACCTGGGCGCCACGCAGCCGCCCGACGGCATCGACGCGGCGATGCAGACCGAGGTGACCGACGCGATCAAGCTGTCGTTCCTGGATGCGCAGCGGTTGGTGTCGATCATCGCGGCGGTGCTGGCGTGGATCAGCGCGGCGATCGCCTGGATGCTGATAGCGCCGCGCGTGCCGGGGACACCCGCTGCTGTCGATCGTCCGGTGCTGGTCGGTGCGGAATAACCCCCCAAAGAGGAGAAAAACCAGGCGTGCGCCTCTTTTATGCACAATGAGGCGCAGCGCTGGATACTTCACCCTCTTGGGGGTCGGGGGTCGGGGAGGGGGCTTTTCGGGTGTGCCAGGCGACAACCCGCTTAAGTGGGTGCGCATGGGGCTTGGACGTGCCAAGCCCCTGTCATCGGTCAGCTTAGCTTATGGCAGCAGGGCGCCTGTCATGCCAAAGCTGCCCGCCAGCAGCGAAAAGTCGCTAATATTGACCACGCCGTCGTTGTTGAAGTCGGCGCGGGCGTCGAACCCGACTGTGACCGACGTTTTGCCGAAGGTGCCAGCAAGGATCGAGAAGTCGGTGATATTGACCACGTTGTCGTTGTTGGCGTCGCCTTCACGCAACGTCAGTCCGCCAACTATGTTGTCCCCGACGGCGAGCGTGACCGGGATACTGCTCGCCAGCGTATGAGAGCCTTTGACCCATAGGGTATACGACCCAGGCTGGTAGTAGCTCAATGTCAGCCGTCCGTACTGGTCGGTGGTCAGCGCTGTATCGGTCACCACCCCGCCGCCCTGCATCAGCACCGCGCGCACATTGGACACGTAAGCGGCATTGGGCGCGGTCGGGCGACCCTGGTACTGTGGCTGCACATTGGCACTGGAACAGGCGGTATTGATCACATTCACCGTCCAGGTGCGCGTCTCGGTCGCCAGCGCCATCTGGGTCGGGTGAATGACCGACGCGCCGTCGGTCACGGTCAAGGCGACGCTATGGGTGCCGATTCCGAGTCCGTTTCCGCTCACGGCAAAGTACAACGTCAGACCGCTGACAGCGGTGTAGTCTTCCTGACTGACGCCGTCGATCGACCAGCGCACCTGAGACCCGCTCAACGGTGCCAGAAGCTGCGCGCTGAAATCCTGCACAGCGCACACCTGCATCGTCACGTTGGTGTTGGATGGGGATGCCGTGCCCGGCTCGATCGGGCGGATCGCAGGCTGCGATCCCTGCCCGAACTGACCCTGATAGAAGCGCAGCGCGAACGCCTCGGCTGCGGCTTCGCAGTACGGCACGCCCAGAAAGCGCATGATGCAGCTAAACCCAGGGCGATAGTAGGTGGGATAGCCAGGGGTATCGTCGTAGCGCGCACCGTCGAACAGCCCGGAGACGCTCGAATTGGTGTAGGGACTGTTCGGCGGTGTGATGGTCGGGGTGTCATCGTCGATCCAGCGCAGCCATTTGATGCTGGCGCGCGCGGTCAGATCGGTGACATTTGGCTCGCAGCGCGTGTAGCCTGGAGGGACTGTCCCTGGCACATCGGTACACCTTGGAAAACCAGGATAGGCGCTGCTGTATTCATCTGCCAGGCGCGCGAACGAGTGACCGAGCTCGTGCTGGGCGATCTGGACTGCCAGACTGTGACGGGAGAAAGTCGAAAAACGTCCTCCCGCGCCGCCGTAGGTGCTATCGTTGACCATCACCATCAGTTGATCCCAGTTGGGATAGGCGGCAGCGGCGGCGTACAGCTTGGTGGAATTGACCACCAGCAGCCGTTGAATGTTGAAGCTGCAAAATGTCGCGTCAAAGGCAGTGGCGACAAATGTTCCAGAGAGCGGATCGCTGATCGAGGACGTATCAAGGCAGCACGTCGGCGCGTAGGGATCGCCCTGTACGCACGCTGCGTTGTAGGGAGGGTGGTCGGCACCCGATCCAGCCGAAGCGGTGAAGATGCGCTCGACCTTCATATAAGAACGGTATTCATCGTGGGGAAAGATGCCGAAAAACTGGGCGTCGAATTCCGCAAAATGAGTCTCGAACAACGTCTGCTGCGCGCTGGTGTAGCCATCGCCCATCACCAGCAGATCGACCCGATTGGCGCTCGACCCGGTATCCTGAGGCGCGTCGAAGGCTGCATCTGCCGCGACCGCATAGTCCGCCAGCGCCAGTGTGTCATCGACGGCGATCGCGGCGGGGTCGAATACCTGCATCGCGGACGCGGCGCTGTTTTCCAGCACCAGGCGCGTCCCGGTGATCAGCGGCGCGCGCACTACGAACGAGGGCTTGGGATCGAGAAACCGATGTTCGTCGATCGTGCCACCTTCGCCGTGAAATTCTCCGCGTATCCACACGGGTAAGCTGGTCTGTCCACTGTAGCGTGTCGTACCGTCGGCATCGATCAGGCGGACGCCGATCAACTCGGAGATGCGATCGGGCGTGATCGCTGCCGCCGCTTCATCGTAAAAGCGGGCATGCGTCACCACCTGCCTATAAAAGACGGGCTGCGCGGCGCCATTGGCGTCCTGCTCGAACACGATGTAATGCGAGAGGATACCCGCGTCTTGCGCGGCACTGGGCGATGCCAGCCCGATCAGTGCGCACAGCAGCACCAGGACAATCCCGAGTTTGCGAGCCATATCGTTCCTTTGCGCTCAGGGTCAATGAACAGGGACGCATCACCATGTGTCCCTGTTCCATTATAGTGCAGTCACCTAATATGACGATCACATATCCGTCTCAGGGCGCGCTGGCACCCGATTGTCCAAAGTTCGCCGCCAGCAGCGAAAAGTCGCTGATGTTGACGGTATTGTCCTCGTTGAAGTCGGCGCGTCCGTCGAATCCGCTCGTGCTAATCGTCTTGCCAAAAGTCGCCGCCAGGATCGAGAAGTCGGTGATGTTGACGATATTGTCGTTGCTGGCGTCGCCCTCGCGCAGCACGCTGGTGGTCAGGGTGTTGGCGCCGGGAACCAGCGTGATCTGTTTCGTCACGCCCAGGGTGTGCGTCCCTTTCACCCACACCGTGATCGCGCCTGGAGCGAGATTGCTCACGATCGTCGTGCCATTGGGTTCGATCGTCACTGTGTCGTCGAACAGCACCACGCCGCCGCTCGTCTCGACGATCACCCGCACGGGGATATTCCAGGAACTATGCGGGGCTACTGGTCGTCCCTGCAACTGCATGGCGATCGTGAGCGTTGTCGTGGCGACGGTGGGAGTGCGGGTCGGCGTCGGCGTGAGAGTCACTGTGCGCGTTGGCGTGCGGGTCGGCGTCGGCGTGAGAGTCACTGTGCGCGTTGGCGTGCGGGTCGGCGTCGGCGTCGGCGTATTGACCACAGGCGCCACGCGGAACTGCGCGACATAAGGCGCGCTGAAATTGAGCGTCCTGACCGCATCGTTGTTGGCATTGCCCATAGGGTTGCCGCTATAGAGCTGCGTCGCGCTGGAAAAGCGGTTGATGCGCGGGCACGCCCCCCCGGCGCATGAATACGCCATGATGGTGCGAAAGCCGCCCGCCGGGTACTGCCAGCCATAGCCATACGGCTGCAATGGCACCGAACTGCCGGAATTGGCGCGGTCGTGCATCAGCCCCATGTTGTGACCCAGCTCGTGCGCGGTCGAATGATTGCCGCCCATCGCGGAGCGGTTGATCACGCTGTAGCCATTCGGCGCGAATGCCAGCGGATTGCCGATATAGCCGGACGACATGAGCCAGGCGATACCGCCATAACTGCCATTGCTCATCGCCAGGGTGACCAGATCGGCACTATAGGTATTGCGCAGCGTGGGCAGCATGTCGAGATTGCCATCGTTCGTGATGGTAATGTGGTCGAGTGCGTTTTCCATGTCGTTGCTCTCGTCATAGGCGACCTCGACGGTATGCACCAGGCGCAGGCTGATGTTGATGCTGCTATTCGTATACGCCTGATTGATCAGCGCCAGCTCGGCGGTGATCAGGTTGACCGCCTGCGTCGTGCCGCCGAGCAACGCGCGAAAATCATCGGTGTAGGCGACCATCCAGTCGATCTGCGACACTGCGTTCGGGCTGTCGAGACTCAGATCGGGCGCGGGCGCGATCCCCAGGGGCGGCGGCGGCGGAATGCGAATGTCGTCCCCCTCGTCGATCAGGACGCCGCGTTCCTCGATGATGAACGTTCCGCCACTCGCCGGGAGCAGCGTGAAGACGCGCGCCCCGATTTTGAAGCTGCCGCGCGTATCGCCGCCGGCGCTGACGATGACGATCTCGCCGCCGCCGTCGATCTCTCCTGTCCATACCGACCCGCCCGCGATCAGCGGGTGCGGCTGTGCCGGGGTGAACAGCGCGGTGACGCGCACGTCGTCGAAGGGCGTCAGCAGCAGGCGCTCGCCCGTTTGCGCGGCGCTGCGCAGCGTCTCGATCTCCAGACGCACCGCCCGCGCGCGCGTCGCGGTGTCGTTGAGCGGCGGTTCAGGTGCGTCGGGCGCATCGGTGAACAACGCAGGAGCGGTGCCGGTCGTCTGCGCGGCGATCGGGCGGGAGGCTTGGGTAAAGGCGATCAACCCTAAGATCACGTTACAGGCGATGATTAGCAGTACGAGCGAACGTCGGCGCACGATTTTATTCCTGATGATCGAGCTATTTGCACTTCACGATTATGATTGTACGGCAAAATGAATCTGGAAAGCGGATCGAAATGCTTAAGACAACCTGTTACTGCCTCCATTTAATGCTGGTGATACTGGCACTGACCGTGCTGACCGCGTGCGACCAGGTGCCTCCCTCCCCGACGCCGACGCGCGTCCTGAGCGCGCCCACGCTGGCAGCCAGCCCGGTCATCCTGCCCTACCTGCCGACCCTGCCGCCCTTCGAGATGGCAGAAGGCGATCTGACCGCCGCCTCGCTGCCGCGCGACGCCGTACTCCCCCCACTGACCCAGGGCACACGCGCATCCGGCACGCTGCGCCAGGCGATCACCATCGCTCTCAGCAGCGGCGTACCGCACCCCGGCGATCTCTACATCCCGCAGGGCGAGTCAGGCAGCCTGACCCCTGGCGTGCTGCTGCTGGCGGACGATCCGCTCCAGTGGGGCGATCTGCCAATGCGATTGCGCGATCGCGGCATCAGCGCGCTGGTGACGACTATCCCCGTCGGCGCGACGATCGCGGATTTCACCGCGCTGCTGGCGTCGCTGGGGGGCGCCAGCGACCCCGGTCATCTGGCGGTCGCCGGGATCGGGCGCGGGGCGGACGCGGCGGTCGTGGGCTGTGCGGCGGACTTGCAGTGCGACGCGGTAGTCACGGTCGGCGGGACGCGCGCGGCGATCGAGTCGGCGCTGGCGGCGCTGGCGCCGCGTCCGATCTGGCGCGAACCGGACGGCGTGATCTTCGAGATGCCGCTCAAAAGCGCCGACGCTGAGACGCTGGCGGCGTGGCTGGAGGCGGGGCTGGGGTGAGGGAAATGGAGAGTATAATGATCTATAGGAAAAGTCATATCGAGGTGAGCGATGAGTGACCTGGATCAAGCAATCGACATCATCCGCCGCATCAGTGTTGATGACAAACTGCTGATGTTGGGCTATCTGAGAAAGTCGCTCCAAAAGGAGCTGACACAAGATCAGTTCAAACATTTGTCATGGGGCGACTTTCTCGATCTGAGCTATGGACTTGTGGCGGATAACCCAATGGAAGAGCGTCCGCCATTTTCGCCACCCGAACAAGACGCAGTCGAAGCCGTCAGTGGAGAGGTGCATCATGAGCAATTTTGAGCAGGTCTTGTCTCTGGTCGATCAGATCGAAATGGAGGAACGTGTCAAACTTTTCGCGCATTTACGCGAATTGCTGCGCGCTGAATTATCGGTTGGCGATTTCAAAGAGTTACCCTGGGCTGTATTCCTCGACCTGACTTATGGCATTTTGGCACATGATCCGATCGAGCTTGTGAGAGACACACTCGACACTCCACAACGTTTGGGATAAGTCAGCCAGCAGCACGCAGCACCTTACAGCGAATTCACCAGTGCCAGTTCCACACGACTCGGGTTTTGGATGCGCCGCGATGCGTCAAGAATTTCCATCCCGACGATACTGCCATCCTGAGCATAATCCAGAATCATCCCCGGCTTATCTTCATCACTCTCGGAGATCGGCAGGTCATTGAATAAAATGCGCAGCACATCCAAACCTGAATCGTAGACGATCTTCATAACCGACTCCAATACTTTTCAATCTTGCTCGTGCGATAAACCATGACGACCATACGCGGATCAGCATCTGTTACGATCGCACGAACAAGATATAGTGTACCGCTAATTTCGATCTGGGATTGATAGATCATGCGACCGCTGTGACCATGCACGATTTGCCCAGGTGAAACCATCACCTGATCAACGATCTCAAGTGGAATTTCACGCCGCTCTGCCTCTTCGCGGGCATGATCGCTGATCAGATATGTCGCAGGCAATTGACTCACCCCCGCAGCGTCGCCCCCAATTGCGTCGCGCACGCCCTGGCGATCGCCGCGTGGATCGGCGCCACATCCTTATCGCTCAGAGTGCGCTCGTCGGTCTGGTAGGTCAGCGCAAACGCCAGCGATTTGCTGCCCGCCGCGATCGGTTCCCCGGTATACACATCGAACAAACGCACCGCTTTGACGATCGCCCCCCCTGTCTGACGGATGACCGCCTCGACCTGCTCCGCCGTCACCGTGTCTGGCACGATCAGCGCCATATCCTGTAACACAGGCGGCGTTTGTGGCAGCGCCCGCACCGGAAAGTCGCGTAATTTATTGGCGCTGATCAGCAGATCGAGGTCAAATTCCGCCATCAGTACCGGCGCCTCGCTCATGCCGAAGCGTTCCGCGATCAGCGGGTGCAGCTCACCGAAGACGCCGATCGTCCGCTCGCCAATCACCAGTGCCGCCGATCGCCCCGGATGGAAACTGCTGTGCTGCGCGCGCGTATAATGTGCCGACCCAATGTGCAGCCCGGCGATCAGCCCCTCGACCGCGCCCTTGAGGTCGTAAAAATCGAATACCGCGCGCGCGTCTGTGGCGGCGACCGCGTGCCCGCCCGACCAATGCGCCTGATCGCGCGTCCCGGTCAGCAGCAGCGCCAGACGACGCGGCTCGTCGGGCAGCGCCGCGCCCGCGACCGGCAGATAGACCGCGCCGATCTCGAAGACGGCTTGCCGGGCGCTGTGACGCGCGTTGGCGGCTGCCGTCTCCAGCAGGTGCGCCAGCAGTGTCCGACGCATGACCGTTTTGTCCTCGGTCATAAAATTCGCCAGCATCACATGTGCCTGTCCGATCAGCGGCGACTCGGCACCGGGCGGCACCAGCGCCGCCTCGCGTGCGGGCGTGGTCAGGCGATAGGCGATATTCTCGCGGAACCCCAACCCGACCAGCAAATCGCGCGTCGTTTCCTCGATCTCCAGCGCCGGATTGGGATGCTGCGGCGGCATGGCGTCCGCGATCATGGTAGTGGGGAGACGATCGTAGCCGTAGATACGCCCGATCTCCTCGATCAGGTCGGCTTGCCCGGTGACCGGATCGGTGTCGATGTCCATACGGGTATCGGGGGCGGTCACTTTGAGCGTATTGCCGCTCTGCCTGACGGTGAAGCCGGCGCGCTTCAGCATCGCCGCCGCTTCGCCAGCGGGAATCGTCACGCCCAGGATGCGCGCGATCTCGTCGGTGTGCAGATCGACCGTGACAACGGGCGCCGGGCGCGGGTACGAATCGAGGATTCCGGACGCGATTTCCCCGCCGCCCGTCTGGTGCATCAGGCTGATGCCGCGCTGCACGCCCAGGATCGCCTGGGATGGATGCACACCCCGGCTGAAGCGGTAGCTGGCGTCGGTGAATACTTTTTGACTGCTCATGCTGCGACGGATGTTGATATTGTTCCACGACGCCGCTTCGAGCATGACGTTGGTCGTCCCGGCGTCGATCTCGGTGTCGGCGCCGCCGATGATCCCGCCGATCGAGAGCGCGCCAACCGTGTCGGTCACCAGGATATTGTGCGCATCCAGCGCCCGATCGACCTCATCGAGCGTGCGCAGACGCTCGCCCGGCTCTGGAAAGCGGGTGATGATCGTCGGCGTGCTGCCCCCGGCGCGCGCTGCCAGCTTGTCGTAATCAAAAGCGTGCAGCGGCTGCCCGATCTCGAAATTGACGTAGTTGGTGACATCGACGATGTTGTTGATCGGACGCTGCCCGACGGCGCGCAGGCGCCGCTGCATCCATTCCGGCGACGGCGCGATCGTGCAGCCGCGCAGCAGCGCCAGGGTGAAGCGCGGGTTGTATTCCGGCTCGCGGATGTCGATCTGGACGGCTCCGGCGATCGGCGCACCGCTCGCGGTCAGCGCGAACGACGGCGGCTTGAGCGGGACATCGAGAATCGCGGCGGCTTCGCGGGCGACGCCGTAGATACTGATCGCCCGCGCCAGATTCGGGGTGAACTCGATCTCCAGGATCACATCGCCAAACACATCCTGCAGCGGCGTGCCTGGCGGAAAACCGGGATTTTCGTGCAGCAGGATGATGCCGTCGGCGTCGTCGTCGATGCCCAGTTCGTAGGCAGAGCAGACCATACAGCGGTTGGGGATGCCACGCAGCGGCTTTTCCTTGAGGATCATGCGCTGGCGGATTGCGCTGTGTCCGTCCCAGACTTCCGCCCCTTCGCGGGCAAAGGCAGTCCAGAGCGGTGAGGGCAGGACGCCGAGTCCACGATAGGCGAACAGATTCGGCGCCCCGGTGACGGTCGCCTCCAGCTCGGACGCGCCGTGATCGACCATCGCAATGATCAGACGGTCGGCGTTGGGATGCGGTCTGACCTCGTGGATGGCGCCCAACACCAGCTTGTCCCGATTCCACACCAGATGATCGGACGGCGGCAGGCGGATACCCTCGACGGCGGTCTGCGCGACGCCGACGTAGTGAATCTTCGCCACTTCCAGACCGGCGAGAGTCAGCTTTTCCGCCAGCAGCTCCGGCGGGATGGTGATGTCGATGAAGTCTTTGAGCCAGGAAATGGGAACCAGCATGTTAGAACTGCTCCAGGAAACGGGTATCGTTCGACCAGAAATAACGAATATCACCGATTTCGTGCAGCAGCATCGTCACCCGTTCGGGTCCCATGCCAAAGGCGAAACCGCTCCAGATGGCAGGATCATAGCCGCCATTGCGCAATACGGACGGGTGCATCATGCCCGCCCCGGCGATCTCCAGCCAGCCCGCATACTTGCAGATGCGGCAGCCGCGCCCGCCGCACAAAAAGCACTCGACATCGATCTCGATGCTCGGCTCGGTGAACGGAAAGTAACTGGCGCGGAAGCGAATTTGCGCCCCGTCGCCGTACATGCGTCGGGCGAATTCCGTGATCGTGCCTTTGAGATCGGTCATGCGGATATTACGCCCGACGGCGATCCCCTCGACCTGATGAAACTGCACCTCGCTGCGCGCGGTGATCTGCTCGAAGCGGTAGCACATGCCTGGCAGGATCACGCGCACCGGCTGCGTGCCGTCGGCGCCGAGTTCACGCATCGAACGAATCTGACCGGGGCTGGTGTGCGTGCGCAGGATCACGTTGGGCGTGGTGGTGTAGAAGGTATCCTGCATGTCGCGCGCCGGGTGGTGCGGCGGCATATTCAGCAGGGTGAAATTGGTGTCGTCGTCCTCGACCTCGCGGCTGCGGTAGACCTGGAACCCCATTTCCGCCCAGATTTCGCGGTAGCGGCGCAGGGTCTGCGTCGAGGGATGCAGCCCGCCGATCGTCGCTGGACGACCGGGCAGCGTCACATCGATCTGTCCTTCTTCGAGATCGCGCGCCAGCGCCAGCGCCTTGATCGAGGCTTCGCGGGCGACATACGCCTCGATCAGCGCCGTCTTGACCTCGTTGGCGCGCTTGCCAAAGGCGGCGCGTTCGTCGGAGGGCAGCGCGCCGACGCCGCGCATGATTTTGGTCAGGGCGCCGCTCTTGCCGGTAAATTTCAATTCCCACTCGCGCAGGGCGTCGGGGGTGGTGAGGGTGTCGAGTTCGGCGGAGGCTGCCTGGAGCAGCGATTCGAGCTGTGCTTGCACGCGGATCGATCCTTTCTGTCTCTAGCGGGGATTGTGCCAGTAGGGAGGGGAGGCGTCAAGCGTAGGGGTGTGGCAGTGCCAACCCGATCTTGGCGCATAATCCAACTTCAATTTTTGATCTACAGTGAAATTTATAGTATAATATAAAGGCGTCAAAGGACAAAATTCGACTCCATGCCGTGTGGCTACAAACAAGCCCTATATCCTTTGATGCTTTTCATTCAGTGGTTAACGGCTGTAATAATTCAACCAAGAGCGGTTTTTTTCTGAGAATAGTAGACCCCTGTTTTTGATTGGCGCTGATTATCGACATCGTGAACCAGGTGAACCACCCGCCACACATAATCCAAATACCGATCCTCACGCTTTTCATAGCATCGTTGCAGCGCCCACGATAAATACGTGCATTTGCTGCGACCTCCCCGCTGTGAAATCGACGCTGAGAAAAATATGGCGGACGCATCGACAGGCGTCGCTACGACATACGCCTGCCGTTAAACACCCACATGAGCAGTCATCGAGTTATCTTTCCGGCAGGGGGAAGGACTTCATTCAGTCCTTGATCGCCTTCAACGCGACCGCTGGCACGACCTATTATTTCATCGGCGCCCTGAAAACCAGCCCGACCGGGGAGGCGGCGCAGCCGGACGACGCCACGATTTACCTGTCGTTCGGGCTTAGAACAGCCCCGCCGTCGCCGCAGACCGTCACGGTCAACGCGGCGCTGCAAGGACGTGGCGCGACGCCCAACAATACCTGGCAAGAATCACTGCGCACGATCTTTTACCCGATCTACACCAGTCCGGCGGGCGGCACCATGACCCTCGATCTGACTCGGCGCGCCGATCCCGGTGTCGTCGTAGCGAGGGTGAACGATGCTCGGTAATGGGTTTGGCACCGCCAAGCCGATTACGAATCGATTTGCGCTGCCCACCGTGACGCATCCTCCGCCTGGAGCAGCCCGTAGCCCTGCAATTCTGGCACGATCCACGCGAACGAGTCGTTTGACTCCTCGATCCCCGCCATCGTGATCCAGGGGATGAGCGCGCCAGGATAGTCGTCCAACTGGTCGTGTACGCCGATAGCCTGCCACAACAGCGTCTTGCCTTCTTCCTGGAAACCCGCCTCGATCAGCGCCACGCCCAGATTGTTGAGCGCGATCGCCACGTCGAGCGCGTCGGCGCTGCCATGCGCGATCGCCAGCCCTTCACGGAAATGGCGCACGGCGATATTCCACTCACCCACTCCGGCTGCCAGCGTGCCCAACTGCTGCCGCAGTCTGTTTTGCAGCGGTGAATCGCCCTCGGTCGCCATCAGCGCATCGTGCAGCGCCGCCCCTGCATCGACCCACTCCCCCGACTCGAAGGCGGTACAGGCGGCGTCCAGCGCGCGCGTGGCATCCGGGTAGGAATCGGTCTGCACATAACATGGACCAAACGCCCACCCACGCCAGTCGAGAAAGATAAATTCCGATTCCAGTTCCGCAAACCCCGGCGCGAACGCCTCGACGGACGTGGGAAAGGTTTCCGGTGCCATCAGCACACGCAGGCGAGTCTCGTACACCGCCTCGGCGGAGACAGCAGCGCCGCCTGTGTAATCTTCGACGTTGACCGTGACGACCGCGCGCAAATCATGATCGCCCACCTCGGTCAGATAGAGGGTCGAGTCGAGCAGTGCGCCCTGCCGTGTGGGATAGTCCGCCCAGAATTCGCTCGACAACGCCTGATCGACGTATTGATAGTCGGCGTCCGGCTCGGCATGAGATCGCAGCGCCACGTCGAGCGCCACCTGTCCGCCGCCATTGGAGTCGGTCAGCCAGACACCCTGCCAGCTTGCCCGCAGCCGCAGCCCGCGTCCGCCGTCGGCGCGCATGACGAAATACTCGTCGCCGCTGCTCCAGGCAGCCAGCGGCTCGATCGCGGCGCTGCCGGGCATGAACACGATCACGGGTTCCGACACCGTGATCACATGGACATCGCCGTCATCGGGCGCGGACACCGCCACCAGCCCGGCGGATGATTCGGCGCGCACATCGATCGCCGATGCGATCATGGTCGGCGCGGCGGTGGGCGTGGTCAGCGGCTGGACACCGACGCCGACATCGACGGCGGTGCAGCCCGTCAGGAAGAACAGTGCGCACGTCAACGCGAGTCGTGGTGGGGCATAAAATCGTGATCGTGTCAACATATCAGCACCCATGCCCCTCATTTTGTCCGCATCCCCGGCAGATCGACGATCATCGTTGTGCCGACCCCGACACGGCTGTCGGCATGGATCGTCCCGCCGTGCAGCTCGACGATCTTGCGCACGATCGACAAGCCCAGTCCTGTCCCACCGCCGTCGCCCGACACACGCACCATCGGCTCAAAGATGCGATCCGGCAGATATTCCGGCGGGATGCCGATGCCATCATCTTCGACGCGCACCTGACAGCCGTCGTCGTGAAATTGCAGCACGATCCGCACGGTGCCGCCCGCGCCGGAATACTTGAGTCCATTGTCGATCAGATTTTGAAACGCGCGCAAGAGCAGATCGCGGTCGGCTTCGATCGGCATGGCAGCATTGGGCGCGTCGATCGAGAGCGCTTTGCCTTCGCGGATGGCACGCTCGTCCTGACGATAGACGGCATCTTCCAGCAGATCGATCAGATCGACGCGCGTCCACTGCGGCGGGACATAGCTCAGGCGCGCGTCGAACAGCATACTATCGACCAGCCGTGTCAGCCGATTCGCCTCGGTCTCGATGATCCGCGCCGACGCCCGCCACGAGTCGGCGTCGATGGTCTCGGCGCCGCTCAGGTTCGCCGCGTGCCCGATGATCCCTGCCAGCGGGTTGCGCATGTCGTGGACGATACGGCGGATGAAATTGTCGTAAAAGGCGGCTTGTCCCTCGGTGCCGATCACCGGACGGCTGGTGACGACCGCGCTGTGCTGGTCGATCGGCTGCGCCTGGATCGCAAAATGCACGCCATCGCGCACGGTCAGCGTCTGCGTCATGGTTCGTCCGCCGCGCAGCGCCCGATCGACCAGCCCTGCCACCGGGGCAGACAGCCGTTCGCGCTCGATCATGCGCGCGGCGGCGGCGTTGTGCCACAGCACCCGTCCGCGCCGATCGACGATCGCCGTTCCTTCAATCAGCGCCGCCGCCCGCTCGATCCGACGGGCGCGTGCCCGTCCGGCGCGGATTCCGCTCAGGGCGATCGCCAGCGGCAGCGCGGCACCGATCAGCAGCCACAGCATCCCCGCCACCGACGCGAATCGCACCGTCAGAAACGGCGCGCCGTCATCGATGGCGCGGGTGAACAGGATGGCGGTCAGGATGATCCAGCCGATCGCCAGCAGCAGCAGCGCGAGACGATACAGGCGCACTACCGGGCCTGCACCAGTCGGTAGCCGACGCCATGCACCGTCTCGATCAGCTCGTCGCGCTCCAGTCCGAGCTTGCGCCGCAGCGCCGCGATATGACGATCGACGGTGCGCTCGTAGCCGATCCAGCTCGTATCCCAGACATGATTGAGGAGCTGTTCGCGCGTCCAGCCCCGGTCCGGGTGGCGCGCCAGAAATGCCAGCAGCGCGAACTCGATCGGGGTCAGGTCGATCTGCGTCCCGGCGCGGCTGACGCGCAGGTGTTCGGTGTCGATCTGCAAGCCGCCGACGCTGATCCGTTTTGGCTGCGAATCCTGCTCTGCTTCCGCCCGAATCTGTCTGACCGCGCTCAGGGTGGTGCGAATCTGGGTCGCCAGCGTGTGTTTGTCCCAGGGCTTGGTCACAAAGGCGATCGCGCCATGTCCCAGGCTGGCGGCTTCCATCTCCTCATGCGAGGTGAGCATGATGATCGGGATGAAGCGCGGACGCTGGCGCAGGCGCGCGCACAGCTCGATCCCGCTCATGCGGCTGCTGCTGGTGCTGGAGTCGAGTACGATATCCAGCAGGGCGAGATCGGGTTCGCGCTGATCGACCAGCCCCAACGCGGTCTCGCCACTTTCCGCCGTCACTACGTCGAACCCCATCGGGCGCAGATAATCGATCAGCGCGGAGCGGATGCTCGATTCGTCGTCTACTACCAGGATCATCGGTCGTGGATCGGTCATGGCTGCGTTGCTCGAATAGGCGATCACAGGTACAGTCTCATTGTGTATCGATCGGGGCAGCATTTGCAAATGGTCTGTTCGTCCTCATGAGTGCATCGACGCTGACAACGGCGCAAAGAAGCGCCATTTTCACCCACGACCGACCGTTGATCGTCACGGCGGGCGCGGGCAGCGGCAAGACGTTCGTGCTGGTCAACCGCTTTCTGGCACTGCTCGACGCCGACTCGTCGCTGCCGCTGAACGCGATCGCCGCCATCACCTTCACCGAAAAAGCGGCGGCAGAGATGCGCGAACGGGTGCGCGACACGATCATGGAGCGCGCACGCGACGCCCGATCGCGCGCCTCGGTGTGGCGATCGCGGCTCGACGCCATCGACGGCGCCCGGATCGGCACCATTCACAGCCTGTGCGCGGGGATACTGCGCGCCAATGCCGCCGACGCGCAGATCGATCCCGCCTTCGAGGTGCTGGACGACATCGGCGCGCGGATGCTGCTCGACACCGCCATCGACGACGCCCTGCGCACGCCCGGCGCTGCTGCCGAGTCCGCCTCGGCGCTGCTGGACGCCTACGACGGGGGGCAGGTGCGCGCGGCACTGCGATCGCTGGTGACGAGCGAGGCGCCGAACAGCGCCGACGCCGCCGCGCTGTTCGAGTCGTGGCGCCATGCCTGGGACGCAACCGCACAGGCTGAGCTGACACAGCTCGACAGCGCCATCGCGGGATCGGCGTTCGCGCACTGGTCAGATGCGATCGCCCCCGATAGTGACAAATTGGGCGCGATCTGGCGCGGGGTCGTCGCGGGGATCGCGTCGTGGCGTGAGCAGGGGGACGCGCCTTTCGCCGATCAGATCGTCACGCTGACTGCGGTCGAACAAACGATCAAAATGAATGTCGGTGCTGCTGGATCGTGGGGCGGCAAAGACGCGCTGGCACAGGCGAAAGACGCCTTGCGCACCGTCAAAGCGCACCTTAAAGACGCGACCGAGGCGATCGGCGCGCCGCCCGGTGTGCTGGATGAGTCAGCGGCGCGGCTGATTGTGCATTGGTCGCGGCTGACCGACCACAGCGCGCGGCGCTATGCCGAGCTGAAATCCGCGCGCCACGCGCTCGACTTTGACGATCTCGAACGGTGCGCCGCCGATCTGCTCGACCGCGAGTCGGTGCGCGACCGAGTGCGTGCCGAGATACGATACGTGCTGGTGGACGAATTCCAGGACACCAACGCGCGTCAGTATCGGATCGCGCGCGCGCTGACCGACGGTGGGCACCCCGGTGCGCTGTTTGTCGTCGGCGATCCTAAGCAGAGTATCTACGGCTTTCGTGGTGCCGATGTGCGCGTGTTCAAAGAGGTGGCAGGTGGGATCATCGCGCGCGGCGGCGAGGGCGCGGCACTCAGCGAATCGTTCCGCACGCACACGCGGCTGGTCGGCATGTTCAACCGTTTCTTCGCGCATCTGCTCACCGAGACCAGCACCTACGCCGTCGATTTTGGCGAGTCGATGGACGCCAGACGCGACGCCCCGACCGACGCCCCCCCGATCGAGCTGCTGCTGATCGCCAGACCGAGCGCCAGCGAAAAAGCCGACCAGCGCGCGCGTTCCTCCGAGGCGGACTCCGATGATGCGCCAGAGACGCGCACCCGTGAAGCGGACTCGATCGCCGCGCGCTTGGTCGCCCTGGTGCGGCAGAGTCGCCCGGTGTACGACAAAGCGAGCAAGGCGATCCGCCCGGTGCAGTACGGCGATATGGCGATCCTGTTTCAGGCGATGAGCCACGCGCCGCTGTACGAAGACGCGCTGGCGCGGGCGGGGGTGCCCTATGTCACCGTCGCCGGAAAAGGCTTTTACGATCGTCAGGAAATCTGGGACGCGCTCAACCTGCTGCGCGCGCTCTACAACCCCGCCGACGATCTGGCACTGGTGTCCGCGCTGCGTTCACCGCTGTTCGCCCTCAGCGACGAGGCGCTGCTGCGGCTGCGGCTGTCGCATCCCGACGGGCGAGGCGGCGCTGGTGACGGTCGCGTTGTTATGCGCCCCTACAAGGACGGTGATCGCGGGGGCGTGTTTTGGACGGCATTGTTCGCGGTCGATCTGGCGGGGTTCGACCCCGATGATGCCGACGCCATCCGCTTCGCGCGCGTCACGCTGGACGACTTAGGCGCGCTCGCCGGGCGGGTCTCGATCGCCGACCTGCTGCGTCAGGCATACGCCGACAGTGGCTATCTGGCGATTCTGAGTGCGCTGCCCGGCGGTGTCCGCCTGCGCGCCAACGCCGAAAAGCTGATCGCCATCGCGGACGCCGGACGCCAGATCGCGCTGGGCGAATTCATCACCGCGCTGGACACGCTCAAGGCACAGGAAGCACGCGAAGGCGAAGCCGCGCTCGACGCGCTGGGCGTGGTGCGGCTGATGACGGTGCATAAGAGCAAAGGTCTGGAATTTCCGGTGGTGGTGCTGGCGGACAGCAGTTATAAGGGCGGCGGACGCGGCGGCGACGCGGCGGCTGCCTATGACACCGACAGCGGATGGACAGCGCGTGTGTACGACCCTGACGAGGCGAAGTACGTCGATGGGTTTGCGTCGAGAGCCGCAAAAACGCGCGCGCTCGCCAAAAATGACGCCGAAAAACGCCGTCTGCTCTACGTCGCCGCCACGCGCGCCGCCGATCTGCTGATCGCCAGCGGCACCGTGTGGTGGAACAAAGAAGGCGGCATGAAAACCGCCGGCTGGCTGGCGTGGTTGAGCGAGGCGCTGAGTTTAGAGGCGCTGACGCCGGACGACCCCGCCTTTGCGGTCGGTCGCATCGACACCCCGATTGGGAGGGTTGGCATGTCGCTCGCAGGGACGCATGACGCTGCGTCCGATGACGCCGTTCCCGACGAACCGATCGATCGATTCGATGCGGCTTTCGCGGCTTTCGCGGCGCTGACCGATGAACAAAGCGAAGCTAATCCAGTCGCCGCCCCACCGCTGATGGGCGCACTGGCACACACGCGCATCGACGCGCGCACCGCCCGCGATCTGTCCGCGACGCAGCTCGCCGACCTGGGCTCGGCATTGGGCGCGCTGCCAGAGGCGCACCGCCCGTACTACCGCGAACGCTGGCGCCGGGGCGTCGGTCAGCGGGCGCCGGAGTCGATCCCGACAGTCAGCGAGTCGCAGACGCGCGCCCATGCCCGCCTGGTCGGGGAGATCGTGCATCGCGCCCTGCAATACGGACTGGAAGAGGAAAAATGCGATCTGCGTCGGCTGCTGGCGGATTACGCCTGGGAGTCGGGCGTGATCGATCCGGCGGAGTCGAGGGGTATGGTCGATGAAGCCTATACGCTGCTCAAGACCGCCCAGGCGAGCGAGGTCTTTCGCTGGATCGCTGCGTCCGATCGGGCAGGGCTGCGGGTATTCCGCGAGCTGCCATTCACCTACCAGACGGCGCACCCGGACGGATCGGTCGGTCGGCGTATACACGGCGTGCTGGACATGCTGATCGAGCGCGACGATGGATCGTGGGCGGTGGTCGATTTCAAGACGGCGCGGGTGCGTGGCAATGTCGGGACACACGCCGCACGCTATACGCTGCAGGTCGGCGCGTATGCGGCGGCGGTCGAGTCGCTGGTCGGTGTCACGCCGCGCGCGTGGCTGTATTACATCCATCACGACGCGCTGATCGAGGTGGCAGCATCGACGTGGCGTGCGGGCTTGGAGTCGCTGGAGGGGGCAATCGGGGCGTTGTTCGAGGGGTGATGGCGGGTTTGGCGCGCCAAACCCCTACTTAAACAGGGAAGGATCGAGCTGGCGCGCCTTGATAAAGTCGGCTTCCGCGTCGCGCGTATCGCCTTTGGCGCGCTTCGCCATACCGCGATTGTTGTAGGCACGGGCATAGTTCGGGTTGAGCCGGATCGCCTCGCTAAAATCGGCGATCGCGCCGTCGTAATCCTGTTTATTACGACGCGCAATCCCGCGATTGTTGTAGGCATGAGCATAATTCGGGTTCAGCCGGATCGCCTCGCTGCTATCGGCGATCGCGCCGTCGTAATCCTGTTTATTACGGCGCGCAATCCCGCGATTGTTGTAAGCAAGGGCATAATTCGAATCGAGTCGGATCGCCTCGCTGCTATCGGCAATCGCGCTGTCGTAATCGCCTTTGTCGTAGCGTGCCAGACCGCGATTGTTGTAGGCGGCGGCATAGTTCGGGTTGAGCCGGATCGCCTCGTTATAATCGGCTATCGCGCCATCGTAATCCTTTTTGTCGTAGCGTGCCAGACCGCGATTGTTGTAGGCGGCATAGTTCGGGTCGAGCCGGATCGCCTCGTTATAATCGGCGATCGCGCCGTCGTAATCCCTTTTTTCATATCGATCGCAGCCGCTGGAAAAATGCTCCGCCGCCGTCAACTGCTTCTCCGTCACCGGGGATGCCGCCGCCGCCGCCGTGATTTGCCGCTGTGCCTTGACGCGCTGTGCTGGCGCGACCGGATGCAGCACCAGGTCGAGCGACTTATTCAGATAGCGGCTGGTCAGCCGCCCCATCGCCTCGTCGAAAAAGGCGATCGGCACGGACAGGTTGTTGTAATCACCCAGCTGCGCCAGCTTACCTGTCAGGTAGGGGCGCGCGCCCTCCCAGGTGAAGCCGTCGAAGACCAGTGGGATGATATTGCGCCCTGTATCGATCGCCAGCTCGATCTCGCGCCGCACCCAGTCGCCGGGTTCGCTGCAGCGCAGCAGGGTGTCGGGCTGGAGGATGACCAGGAAGTGGGCGCGCGCCTTGATCTCGCCGACGATCACCCGTTCAAACGAGCCGGAGTCCAGCGATTGATAGTCGAAAAACACATCGTACCCCGCCGCGCGCACATGCTGAAATACGCTCAACGCGCTGTACTGGCTGGTGCGACGGTAGCTGATGAAGACGGTTTTTTCGATGCGCATGGATGACGCTCCCCACAATGATCGCCTGTTCATTGTAATATAAAGTTCAGATGAGATCAAAAATCGAGTCGAGCCGATGGCTGCGCAGCTTCAGGTCGAGTGCAATGATGGCGGCAGCCATACCCGCGTTTTTGTCACGTATTCCGGTGAGACCGAGATGCGATACAATATCACTGCTGCACTTGAATAGCATAAGGCTGTGCTCAATGACCACCATAGCGCACATGACATTGAAAGAATTGGATGACATGATTGAAGCCAAGATCGACGCGCGCCTGACGCGGATGCTTGGCGATTTTGAGTGGAGCGATCCAGCCGATGAAGACCGTTCGTGGGAAGAGAGTCGCGCCGCTGTCAAACGCGCGCGTCGTCCGCTGCCTCCAGGCGCCAGGTCGTCCGTAGAACTGCTGCGTGAGGATCGTGATCGGTGATGCCCAACTATGTAATCGACGCCACTGTCGTGATCGAAACCGTACTTGTTGAAGCATACACAGCACACGTTGATCGGTTTTTTGATAGCATCACAAATGATGACCGCCTGATCGTGCCTGAGTTTTGTCTGCTTGAATGCACTAATGTTTTGTGGAAACGTATACGTGCCGGACAGATAACGCGCAGTGAAGGTGAAGATATGCTATCCGCGTTGCGCGGGTTGAAGCTTCGTCGTGCGCCGATGAAGCGTTTGCTCGATCGCGCGCTTGATATTGGTTTACGACGTTCCCTGGCAATACATTACGCTTGTCCGCTTGTTACACTGGATCAATTAGAGGCGCGGGCAGCAGTGAGTGAAGGTGTGACCGTAGTTAACCTTGTGACCGCGTAGCCGTCTGCTCATGATCACCCGACTCGCCCGACTTTTTGCCGTCCCTGACTATGCCCGACCCGGACATCCCGCCGCGCGCCGCGACCGCGCTGGTGAGCGCCGACCCGACTTCGCCGCGCGGCTGCTGCGCGCCCTGGCGCATTTCGTGATCGCCGTCGCAGTACTGCTGATGGGCGTGCTGATCGCCAGCGGCTTTCTGACGCAGCCGTTCGGGGATCGCCCCTCGGAAGCCGTCTACAACATCCTGATCGTGCCGACGCTGCTGCTGAGTGCGTCTCTCAGCCTGGGCGCCTACATCAACGGCATCAGCATCCTGTCGATCCTGCGGGGCGGCGCCGCATGGGATATGCTGCGCACCACACCGGGCGGGGTGCGCCTGACGCTGTTAGCCCGACACAGTGCGACGCTGGCGCGCGGCGGACGCCTGCTGATCGCGCTGACGGGTGTGCGCGTGCTGCTGATTGTGCTGCTGCTGTGGGACATGATCGCCAACCAGGGACGCACGCTGGAGCTATTGATCCTGGGGATCACGCCGACGATCGGCGTCGCGGTCGCGGTGCCGCTGCTGGCAGCGGGCATGGCGGCGAGTCTGCTGCTGCCGGTGACCGGGGCATTGCTCGATACCGCGATCGGGCTGGTGGTGGCGTCGATCACCCGATCCCGCTTCGGGATCATCCTGGTGACGGCGGCGATCGTCGCGGTGCGCGTCCCGCTGGTGATCTTCCTCGGTTTACAGCGCCTGTTTCTGCTGTCCGACGTGCCCACCCTCGATGCTGGCGAACAGTGGCGGATCGTGGTCGGCGCGAGCGTGGTGGATCAGGGCTATGGGCTGCTGCATCTGCTGGACGGCGCGGCGATCTGGGCGCTGGTGCCCTACGGCATCCTGCTCGGCGGCATAATGCTGGCGATCGCGGTCGGTCAGGCGTGGCTGGCGGATCGGCTGGTGCTGTGGGCAGCGGATCGCGCGCAAAAACGCGGGTGAACGCCGTTACGGACGCACCGTCACGGGCGCACATGCCCGTCCCCGACGACGACCCACTTGTAGGTCGTCAGTTCTTCCAGCGCCATCGGACCGCGCGCGTGCAATTTTTGCGTGCTGACGGCGATCTCCGCGCCTAAGCCCAACTGTCCGCCGTCGTTGAAACGGGTGCTGGCATTGACGAACACCGCCGACGCATCGACCCCGGTCGTGAAGCGTTCGGCGTGGGCGGCGTCCTCGGTGACGATCACCTCGCTGTGCCCGGTGCCGTGATCGCGGATGTGGTCGAGCGCCTCGTCCAGCCCGCTCACCACTTTCACGCCCATGATCAGCGCCATCCATTCGGTGTCAAAGTCGTCGGCGCCCGCCGGGGTCACGTCCAGACCGGGCACGCCCTCCAGGATCGCTCCCGCGCGCGACTCAGCTTTGAAGACCACCCCCGACGCTGCCAGCCGCGTCGCCGCACGCGGCAAAAAGTCTGCCGCGATCGCCTCGTGAACCAGCAGCGTGTCGAGCGTGTTGCACACCGACGGACGCTGCGTCTTGCCATTATGCACGATGTCGAGCGCATGGGCGGCGTTGGCGGTCGCGTCGATGAAAGCGTGGCAGACGCCGATCCCACCCGTGATCACCGGGATGGTCGCGTTGTCGCGGCACAGACGATGCAGCGCCGCCCCGCCGCGCGGGATGATCATATCGACGTACTGGTCGAGACGCAGCAGCTCGGTGATGTAGCGCCGATCGGGATCGTCGATGCACTGGATCGCGTCGGATGGGAAGACATCGGCAAATTCCGGCGTGTGCAGCGCGGCGCGCATCGCCTCCACCATCGCGGTGGTGCTGCGCAGAATTTCTTTGCCACCGCGCAGGATCACCGCGTTGCCACTCTTGAGCGTGAGCGCGATCACGTCGGCGGTGACATTGGGACGCGCCTCGTAGATCACGCCGATCACGCCGATCGGGGTGCGCTGCTTGCGGATGCGCAGTCCGTTCGGCAGGGTGCGCGCGGCGAACTGATCCCCAACCGGGTCGGGCAGGCTGGCAACCTGGCGCACGTCGGCGGCGATCGCGGCGAGGCGTCCGCCTTCGAGACTCATGCGATCGATCAGGTGCGCGCCCAGCCCGGCGGCGCGGGCGTCGTCGAGATCGAGTCGGTTGGCGCTCAGGATCGGGTCGGCGCAGGCATCGAGCGCATCCGCCAGCGCCAGCAGCGCGCGATTTTTCTGGTCGGTCGTCACCCAGGCGAGGCGCGCGGACGCGGCTTTGGCGCGCTTGCCGATGGTTTGCATGTCCATGATTGTGCAATCCTTTATTTCAGCAGCACCAGATTGTTCCGGTGGATCAGCGCATCGCCATAACTATACCCCAGACGCTCGACGATCTGCGCGCTCTGCACGCCGCACAGCTTGCGCGCCGCCGCCGCATCATAGCTGCTCACGCCATGCGCGATCGCGCCGCCGTCGGGAGCGCACACCGCCACCGTCGCGCCCCGGTCGAATTCGCCCTCGATGCGCGTCACGCCAACGGGCAGCAGGCTCGCGCCGCCCGCCTGGACTTTGCGCGCCGCCCCCGCATCGATGTGAAGCGTCCCGCGCGGACGCTCCACCAGCAGCCAGCGCTTGCGGCTCTCCAGGGGCGTACTCACCGCGTCGAAACGGGTGCCGACATTCTCCCCGGCGACGATGCGCACCAGCGCATCCGGCACCTTGCCGCTGGCGATCCAGGTGGTCACGCCGCCGCGCGACGCCAGCTGCGCGGCTTGCAGCTTGGTCGCCATGCCGCCTGTGCCCAGGCTGGAACCGCTGCCTCCGGCGCGCGCGATCGTCTCGGCGTCGATCTGTGCCACCCGTTCGATCAGCACCGCGTCGGGATTGCGGCGCGGATCGGCGGTGAACAAGCCCGGCTGATCGGTCAGCAGAATCAGCCGATCGGCTTCGACCAGGGTCGCCACCAATGCTGACAGGTTGTCGTTGTCGCCGATGCGGATTTCTTCAGTGGCGGTGGTGTCGTTCTCGTTGATCACCGGGACGATGCGCCGCTCGATCAGCGTGGTCAGGGTGTCGCGTGCGTTGAGGAAGCCAGCCCGCACGTTCAAATCGGCGCGGGTGAGCAGTAACTGTGCGGTGATGATGCCGAAGATGTCGAACAGATCGCCATACACCTGCATCAGCCGACTCTGCCCGACAGCGCTCAACATCTGGCGTGTGAGGATGCTGCGATTCAATTCGGCTGTGCCGAGGCGTTCCCGTCCAGCGGCGACCGCCCCCGACGTGACCAGGACGACTTCATGACCTGCCTGATGCAGCCGGGCGATCTGCTGGACGACTTCGAGTATGCGCTGGCGGCTGAGGTGCGGCGTGCCGTCCGTGAGGGTGCTGGTGCCGACCTTGACGACGATCCGCTCGCTCATACGTCGTGAGTCTGAGGGGTCGATGGCGCGGCGTCGCTGCGCACTGGAAAGCTGGCGATCAGGTCAGCGAGCTGTCGGCGCGAAAACGGCTTGGCGAGCACGGCAAGCGCACCGCCCACCAGCGCCAGCGCGCCCCGGTCGCTGCACGAGCGATCGGTCATGGCGATCACTGGGATAGTGCGCGTCCGGGGATCGGCGGTCAGCTTGCGCAGCACGGCGAGCGCGTCGGCACTGGGGAGGTCGAGGTCGAGCAGGATGAAATCGGGGGCAGGAGTCATGGCGGCGGCTTGTTGGGTCGATTTGGCGCCGGTGGTATTGCGCTTGAACTGTACCTCCAGATCGCGCAGGATCAGCGCGATCGCAAACAAACTGTGGGCGTCGTCCTCGATGATCAAGGCATTGGAAACGCCTGGCGACGGCGTTAAGTTAGGCATACCGCTCCCCCTGGATTATTTACTGACGACTTAGTTTTGCAGCGCTGGCGCTGTGTGCATCGTGATCTATCATGGCTTTGTTATATCACAATTTTTAAGATTGCGAGTTATCGATTGGGTCTGTGTGCATCGACCGTCCTATGAGGTGACATGCCATATTTGTAACAAGTGTCGCACGATCCCGCTGCCGCCCGTGAACGCGCTCAGGCAGGGGTACATTCCGATTAAGACAACGTTACGAAAATTTGCATCGCAGATTAAGACACGCTACACTGAATCGCGTGGACTAGACCACACTAGACCACGCACCTGACTATTCTTCGAGGAGACTCCACCCATGAAACGGCTTCTTTTATCACTCGTACTCGTGCTTTCCATTCTGGGCATGACGCTGGCGCCCGCCGCCGCCGCCGATGCCCCCGTCGGCACCTGGCTCGGCACCTGGCCCTACGCCGCCCCCGGCACCCACAACCTGAACAGCTTCGCGGCTGGCGGTCTCAACGACAATCTCGGACTGGTCTACCGTCCGCTGGTGGAGCTGACCCCCGCCTACTATCTGTGGGCGACCAACGAATACGTCGGTATCCTCGCTGACTCATGGGGCTTCGTGGACGACAACGCGGCTTTTGAATACACCATCAAATCGGACGCGCTGTGGTCGAACGGCGATCAGGTCACCTCGGAAGATGTGGTGAACACCTTCGCCATCGGACGTATCCTCGGTTGGTCGCAGTGGGGCTATCTGGCGAATGTCGAAGCCGCCAGCCAGGACACCGTGCGCTTCACCTTCCAGGAAGGGCGCGCCTCGCGCAATGCCGAACGCCAAATCCTCAAGGAACACGTCGTCGCCAGCGCCAACTATGGCGAACTGGCTGCCCAGGCGATGCAATTGGTCGCCGACGGCAAGACCAAAGACGATGCCGAATGGACTGCCCTGGCGACCGCGATCGCGGAATTCCGCCCGGAGACGCTGATCGCATCGGGTCCCTACACCTACGCGCTCGACGATGTGGGCGAAGCCTTTATGACCCTCTCGTGGCAGCCGCTCAGCCTGTACAGCGCCTCGGTCAAGTTTGGCGAGCTGAAGCTGTGGGCAGGCGAGACCGAAGCCACCACCGCGCTCGTCCTCAGCGGCGAGCTGGCGCACAGCACCAACGTCTATCCCCCGGCGACGATCGACTCGTTCGTGGCTGAAGGCATCCGCCTGGTGACCACCCCACGCGGTTACGGACCCGCGCTGCTGTTCAACTTCAACCTGCCCGCTTTCCAGGACGCGCGCGTCCGTCAGGCGATGGCGCACGCCATCAACCGCGAACAAAGCGCGCTGCTGACCAACGGCTTGGGCGCGTCGGGCACGGTCACCATGTCGGGTATCCTCGACTCGATCGCCCCGACCATCCTCAGCCAGGAAACGCTGGACTCGCTCAACGGCTACGAGTACAACCTCGAAGGCGCCGCCGCCCTGATGCAGGAAGCGGGCTACACCCTCAATGCCGACGGCAAATGGGCGAACGCCGCTGGCGAAATGCTTTCCATCGAATACACCTTCCCGGCGGACTTTGCCGACTTCAGCGCGGCTGCCCGTGACGCCACCGCTCAGTTGAACGAATTCGGCTTCGACATCAGCGAGCGCGCCCTGCCCTGGCAGGAAGCCGCTGAAGCCATCCGCCTGGGCGATTTTGACCTGTCGGTCTGGAGCTGGGGCGCGGGTTCACCGTTCGCCTTCCAGAATATGAACAACCCGATCCGCCGCTGGAACAATCCGGTCCTGCCGGCTGAAAAGCCCGGTATGAGCCTGCCGCTGCAGTTCGAGATGGACGGCACCGCGGTCGATATGGACGCGCTGATCCTCGACGTGAGCAACGGTCTCGACACCGACGCGCTCCAGGCAAAGGCGGACACGCTGGCGCAGATTATCAACGCCGGCATGTATTACATTCCGTTGAACGAAATGCTCAGTGTCGAGCCGGTCAACGAACTGGCGATCGCGGGCGCGCCTGCCGACGGCGATCCCATTTACGCCAATCCGTCGAACGATCATTTCATCGTCAAGCTGATCCTGGACGGCACGCTCGGTCCGGTGAGCTAAACATCACTCTGGTGCTGGAGGGATGAGGCACGCCTCATCCCTCCATTTTTCTGATTTTGAATGAAGCCCTGAATTATTGATACAAGGCATGACATGACCGCCATCCCCGTCGCATCGACTGCCCCCGTCGTCCAATCCGACCTGCCACCGCGCCCAACCGTGCTGGCGCGCCTGAATCAGGTGCGGCGCAGCTATCTGTTTCGCGTGATCGTGAGCGGGCTGATCACCATCTGGGCGGTCACCACGCTGACGTTCTTCATGATCCGGCAGATGCCCGGCAGCCCGTTCGAGGTCGCCATCGATGGTCTGATGACGCGCCAGTCGATGACCTACGACGAGGCATACCGCGCGGCGGCGTCGATCTACAATTACGATCCCGATCGTCCGGTGCTGCTGCAATATGCCGACTTCATCGGCGATCTGCTGCAGGGCGACCTGGGCAAGTCGATCACGCGCGGCAATGCCCCTGTCCTCGATATCATCCTGCGCTACCTGCCCTGGACGCTCTTTTGCGTCGGGCTGGCGCTGCTGATCAGCTTCACGGTCGGGACGCTGCTGGGTCTGGCGATCGGCTATTGGCGCGGCACCTGGTTCGACAACGCGGTGACGACCTTCGCCTCGATCGTCAGCGGCATCCCCGATTTCATCATCGCGCTGCTGATCATCCTGGTGTTCGGCGTGCAGTTGAAATGGTTCCAGGTCGGCGCCATGCGCGGCGGCGTCGATCCGACCATCACGGTCGGGTTTTCTTTGGAATATATCGCCAGCCTTTTACAGTATGCTTCCCTGCCGATCCTGATCTACGTGCTGTCGTCGGTTGGCACCTGGGTGCTGGCGATGAAGAGCAGCACGCTGAGCACGCTGGGCGAGGATTACATCGCGGTCGCACAGGCGCGCGGTCTATCCCAGCGCCGCATCCTGACCGGGTACGTCGGGCGCAACGCCATGCTGCCCCTGATCACCCGCCTGGCGATCAGCGTCGGCTTCGTCGTCAGCGGCAGCATCATTATCGAGGAAATGTTTCAGTACCCCGGCCTGGGGCGCAATCTGTTCCTGGCGATCGGGTCGCGCGACTACACCATCATGCAGGGGATTTTTCTGGTGATCACGGCTGCTGTCGTCATCTCCAACATTCTGGCGGATCTGGCGGTCGGCTGGCTCGATCCGCGCGTGCGCCTGGGGACGGAGGGGGGCTGATATGTTCGGATTAGAGACGATCGCCTCGCCCGCCGGACTGCTGATCGGCGCGCTGTGCGGTCTGGTGCCGCTGGCGGCTGGCTTCTACTACAAACACATCGGCGTCGGCGTCTACGGTTTTCTGGCGTGCCTGATCAGCGGCTTTGCCTGTGGCGTCATCGGCGGACTGCCGATGATCGTGCTGACCTACGCCGTCGTCCTGAGCTATGCCTATGTCAACCGCCAGGACCCGTTCACCTCGCGGGCGGCGCTGACCGAGGTCACCTTCGAGGTGTCGCGCGTCGAGCAGTTTCAGCGCGCCCTGGCGAATCTGGGCATGGCGTTACGAGGCGGCTGGCGTGCCCTGACGCGCAACCGTGCCGGATTCGTCGGCTTTCTCGGACTGCTGTTCTTCTTCGTCATGACCGTATTCGGTCCGCTGGTGATCGAATACGAGGGCGCGGCGCAGATGGATCGGCGCGCGCCGGGTGCCCGCGCGCTGGTGGCACCGCCGAGCGCGGAACACATCCTCGGTCTCGACTGGAAAGGGCGCGATGTGCTGTCCCATATGGTGCACGGCGGACAGCGCCTGATCCTGACCTCGATCCAGGCGGGCATCCTCGCTACCGTGCTGGCGGTCGCGCTGGGATCGCTGGCGGGCTTGCTGGGCGGGGCAGTCGATCAAATCCTGACCACGATCGCCAATTTCATCCTGACCATCCCGGCGTTTCCGCTGCTGATCGTGCTGGCGGCGCTGATCGAGTTCGACAGCGATTTTCTGCTGGCGCTGCTGTTCGGCGCGCTCAACTGGCCCACGCTGATGCGGGCGGTGCGGGCACAGGTGCTCAGCCTGCGCGAACGCGACTATGTGCAGGCGGCGGTCGCGCTCGATCTGGGGATGTGGCACATCATCACCCGCGAAGTCTTTCCCAACATGGTCAGCTACATCGCCGTCAACCTGATCTTCACCATCCGCATCGCCATGTACTCGATCGTCGGGCTGGTGTTTCTGGGACTGGTGCCGCTGCGCGAGCCAGATTGGGCGGTGATGATCTTCACCGGACGCCAGCAAGGGGTGCTGTTCCTGCCGCAAGCCGCCGGGATGCTGCTCTCCCCGATCGTGGCGATCGCACTGTTCCAACTGTCGCTGGTGCTGTTCAGCCGCTCGCTCGAAGAGATTTTCAACCCGCGCCTGAGGACGGGCATATGAACAGACGCACATGTTTCCGGTTCTGCCTGGGTTTGGCGGTGCGCGATGAATGAACAATCGATCGTCCTGAGCGTGCGCGACCTGTCGGTGAGCTATCTGGCGCCACGCGGACGGGTGCGCGCGGTGCAAAAAGTCTCGTTCGACCTGCACGCGGGCGAGACGCTGGCGCTGATCGGCGAGTCCGGCTGCGGCAAATCGACGCTCAACCTGGCGCTGATCCGCCAGCTCCCCAGGAGCGCGCGCATCGACGGCGGACGCATCACCTACACCTACCGCGACGGGCATCAGGCTGATCTGCTCAGTTACAACAGAGGCGAGATGCGCCGGTATCTGTGGGCGGAATGCGCGATGGTCTTTCAGGGCGCGTTGAATTCGCTCAATCCGGTCATCCGCGTGAGCGATATGGTCTACGATACGGCGGCGGCGCACGGCATGGGACGGGCGGCGGCGCGCGATCACGCCATCGACCTGTTCCGCAAGGTGCGTCTGGACGCCGATCGCGTCTTCAACAGCTATCCGCACGAGCTCAGCGGCGGGATGCGGCAGCGTGTGCTGCTGGCGCTGAGTCTGCTGCTGCGTCCGCAGGTGGTGATCATGGACGAGCCGACGACCGCCGTAGACATCCTGACGCAGCGCTCGATCCTGGACGTGCTGAAAGAACTGCGCGCCGAGCTCAATTTCAGTGTCATTTTCATCAGCCACGATCTGGCGGTCGCCGCCGAGATCGCGGACACCGTAGCGACTATGTATGCTGGAGAGATTGTCGAGATCGGCGCGGTAGACGACGTGTTTTACCGTTCGCGCCACGCCTACACGCTCAGTCTGTTGAATGCCGCGCCGCGTCTGAGCGCCGGAGTCGAGACGCTGGAGAGCATCCCCGGCAGCCCGCCCGACCTGATCGAGCCGCCGACTGGCTGCAAATTTCACCCGCGCTGCAGCTATGCGACGAGTATCTGCGAGACGACGATCCCGCGCATGGTGGCTTATCCTGGATCGAATAAGAGTATGCGACTGGCAGCGTGTCATGAAGCCGATCAGGTGATGCTCGACGCCAAAGCGACCCGCCTCGCCGACAGCCGCGCCCGCAAAGCGAGTGCAGTATGAACGAGGCATCAGCGTACATGAACGGATCGACCGCTGCCGATATCGAGCCGATCGTCGAGCTGCGCGACATCGGACGTACCTTCATGAAAGATCGCGTCGCTATCCCGGTGCTGCAGCACATCGACCTGACGGTCATGCCCAACGAGATTCTGTGTATCGTCGGGGAGAGCGGCTGTGGCAAGACCACGACCGGTAAAATCATCGCCGGGCTGCTGGAGCCCTCCAGCGGCGAAATGCGCGTGAGTGGTCGTCCGGTCGAGTCCTACAAGGGACGGGAAAAGGCACTGCTGCGCCGTCAGCTTCAGATCGTGCATCAGGACCCGTTCGCCTCGCTCAACCCGGCACATACTATCGGCGACATCCTCAGCTTTCCGCTGCGTCGTCACCGCATGACCGACGGCGGCGCGTCGCTGAAGCGGCGTATCTGGGAGCTGCTGACGATGGTCGATCTCACCCCGCCCGGCGACATGGTGAACAAGTTTCCACACCAGCTCAGCGGCGGACAGCGCCAGCGCGTCAGTATCGCCCGTTCGCTGACCGTGCAGCCGCGCCTGATCGTCGCGGACGAAGCAGTGAGCATGGTGGATGTGAGCATCCGTATCACCCTGCTGAAGATGCTGCTGCGTCTGCGCGCCGAGCTGGGCTTGACGATCGTGTTCATCACCCACGATCTGGCGCTGGCGAAGTATTTCGCCTGGGAAGGACGGATCGCGGTCATGTACCTGGGACGGATCGTCGAGATCGGCAGCACGTCGGAGGTGATCGCCAATCCATCGCATCCCTACACACGCGCCCTGCTCGCCGCCGTCCCCGAAGCCGACCCGGAGATAACGCGCGCGAAACAGGCGATCCGGCTGCGCGGCGACGACATCCCGCGCCTGACCGACATCCCGCCCGGCTGCGCCTTTCACCCGCGCTGCCCTTACTTTGTACCTGGCATGTGCGATACCGTCGTGCCCGCGCTGGATGCGGCACCCGGTTTCGATCAGCAGGTCGCCTGTATTCCGGTGCAGCGCGGTGAGGCGCTGACGCTGACAGCGCTATGATCAGCGCCGACGGACTGGCAGGTTTTTTGCGCCTGGGCTTTTTTGTCGGCGGCTGTGGACTGGTGATGTTACTCATGCAGCCGCCCGGCAGCCCGGAATTTGTCCTGAGCGGATGCAGCGCGCTGATGGGCGCGGTGTTGATCGGCGGTGTCGTGATCGTGGTGCGGCTCGCGCGTGGTAAGGAACTGCCATAGGAAATGCCATGATCGACCTGGACTCTGCCAAGCCGCTCTACGAACAGATCAAGGCGTACATCGTCAGTAACATACAGGCGGGCGTCTTCACCCCCGATGCCCGCATTCCGAGCGAACGCGCTCTGAGCGAGCAGTTCGGCGTCAGTCGGCTGACCGTCAAGCGGGCGATCGACGAGCTGACGCAGCACGGCGTGCTGTACGTGCAGATCGGCAAGGGCACCTATATCAGTCGTCCTAAAGTCATGGGGCAGCTCGAACAACTGACCAGCTTCAGCGAGGAAATGAGCGGACGCGGACAGCACCCATCGAGCCGGGTGCTGGAGGCAGCCATCATCCCGGCGTCGGTCGAGGCGGCGCGCGCGCTCCGGCTGGCGCCGGGCGCGCCGCTGTTTCGGCTGGTGCGGCTGCGTCAGGCGGACGCCACGCCGATGGCGATCGAGCGCACGCACCTGCCCGCGCTGCGCGTGCCCGGCATCCTCGATCGTCATGACTTCAGCCGCGAGTCGCTCTATGGCGTGCTGCGCGTCCATTACAGCATCAATCTCACCCACGCCGAACAGACGATCGAGGCGCGTCTGGCGACCGACGAGGAGAGCAGGCTGCTGGCGATCGAGCCGAACGCGCCGATCCTGTATATGACGCGCCTCACCTACGCCGACGGCGACGACCTGTGCGAATACGCGCTGTCGGCGTACAGCGGCGGGCGCTATAAGTTTCAGGCGGTGCTGCGGCACCTATAGCCGTTGTCACATGTTCATCTGAATATCCTGCTCGGCACGTAATTGCCTGATGCGCTGGCGTGCTGCATCCAATGACCGAACGACGTGCAACCTGGCAGGCTGATTGCGGAAGGTGGCGTCAATGATCGCCGTCGCAATCGGGTTGCGCGTCACCACCACCACATATCCCAGACCATAGGACTGGGCGGCAAAGACGGGCTTAATCAGCTCACGCGGATGACGGTTCGGAAACGGCAGCTTCAGATTCATATTCACAATGCTGTCGGCTCTGCCGCCGTTGAAAATACCCATTGAGGCGGTTTCGTTGATGGTCACGATGTAATCCATCACCCCTATCCAGCCCTCGAACTCCCAGCGCACGACCGTTTGCTCCGGGTTATCCCACTGCAAGTGAACGCGCATGATACAGCCCTTAGATGGTTCGATACCTGCGCTAATTATAGGTATATCCTGGCAATTTTCGTTAATATACTTGCAGGAAATCACGGATTTAGCGCGATCGCAGGGACACATAACAATGCGTCCGTAAAGAAAACTGTGATTCACTGAATTTGTAGTCTCAGCATACGGCGAAATCTCAAAAAGGAATAATGTCATGACCGAATCGCTGCAACGCCAGATCGGACGGATGTGCATCGTCGGCTTTGAGGGACATACCGCCCCGGATTATCTGCTCGATTGGCTGCGTGCCGGACGTGTCGGCGGCATCATCCTGTTCGCGCGCAACATCGAGTCGGTCGCTCAGGTGATCGCGCCCACCGACTCGTTGCGCGCCGCGTCTCCCGACGATCTGATCATCGCCATCGACCAGGAAGGCGGCGCGGTCGCCCGGATGCGCAGCGCACAGGGATTCAGCGAGGTGCCCGGCGCGATGGCGCTGGCGTCGGCAGCCGACGGTGCCCGCCATGCCGAGGTGGTCTACGCCGTGCTGGGCGCGGAACTGCGCGCGGTCGGCATCGACTGGGATTATGCGCCCTGTGTCGATCTGGCGTACAACCCCGCCAACGCTTCCCTCGGCACGCGCTCGTTTGGGCGCGACGCGGCGCACGTCGGCGCGCTGGCAGCCGGGGCGGTGCGCGGACTGCAAGCCTCACCGCACCGCGTGGCGGCGTGCGGCAAGCATTTCCCCGGCTTGGGCGATACCGATATCGATACCCATTTAGCGCTGCCGACCGTGACCACCTCGCTCGACGATCTGCGCGGCGTCGATCTCCAGCCGTATCGAGGGATCGTGGACGCCGGAGTCATGTCGGTGATGGTGACGCATACCATTTTCGCCGCGCTCGATCCCGACCTGCCCGCCACGCTCTCGCCCGTAGTGGTCAGCCAGCTTTTGCGGGGTGAGCTGGACTATGACGGCGCGGTCTGCACCGATTGTATGGAGATGAAGGCGATCGCGGATCACTTCGGTGCCGGGGAGAGCGCGGTGCTGGCAGCCCTCGCCGGGCATGACGCGATCCTGTTTTCGCACACGCCCGCGATGCAGGCAGCCGCGCACGACGCCCTGCTCGCCGCCGCCCAGAGCGGTCGTCTGTCTTCCCATGTGATCGCGTCTGCCAACCGCCGACTGGTGGCGTTACGTGCTTTTGCGGTGCGTCCGCGCGGGGATGCGGCGGTCGTCAACAGCAGTCAGCACGCGCGGACTGCGCTGGAGGCGGCGCGCGCGGGCGTGAGCGTGATCCCGACCGGAGCGCGCGTGCATGTCTTTGAGGCTCTCAACGACGACACCGCACCGCTGGACATCGCGGCGATGCAGGCGGCGCAAGCCCGCGTCGGCGTGATCGAATTTCCGTCGCGGCTGGACAGCGGCATCGTCGAGGCGGGCGGCGTGACCGGATTTGCCCGCGCGATCGCTGCGCGGCTGCTCGGCACGCGCGTGCGTGTCTGGCGCGGGGGTGCCTCCGCCGATTCCGAGGCATCGGCATTGGCGCGCAGCAGTGATCCGCTGATCATCGCCACCCGCAGCGCGCACCTCGACCCCGTGATCACGGCACAGGTGCGCGCCCTGATCGCCACAGCGCCAGGACGGGTGATCGTCGTGGCGCTGCGCAATCCGTATGACGCGGCGCTGTTCGCGGATGATCTGAAGGTGAGCGCGGTGCTTTGCACGTCCGGTGACGCCGAGCCGTCGCTGATCGCCGCTGCCGAGGCACTGGCGGGCGATTATGTGCCGTCTGGGACGCTGCCGGTCATGATCTGATCCGCGCGGACGGGGTTATCGTCAGCTAAATCTCGTTTACGAGGGCACGGCGCTGCTGCTCTCCCTGCCAAAGGGCGGCACGTATGCCATCGCCACGAAAACCCCCGCGATCCCGGCAAAGGCGATCGCACCGAGCCACAGATGCACGCGCCATGCAATGCCCGCCCCAAAAAGGGCAATCGCCAAAAAGTAAACCGCGAACAGCAAGGCGGGCGCGGCGGCTGCAAAGACATACCATCGAATCTGACGTGCCGGAGTCGGGCGCAAGACGCGCAGCAGCACATCCGCGATCAAACCGCCCGCGAGTCCAATGAACGCGACGTCGTAGTTGTCGTTGAAGACCGTCATCAGCGCGATAGGCAGGGCAATCAGCAGGGTCAGCGCGCCGAACGGCAGCTGCCAGCGTCGGATCAGCAGCAGCGCGATCAACATCAGCATGGTGCTGTAGATCAGCACCCCGGCGACCATGATTCCCTGACGAACATAGGTGTCGCTGTTGTTGCCGTAGCCGCTGCCCATGTAGAGAATCTGACCGTCTGGCGCGGCGCTGGCATAACTGCTGTCCAGGACGACGCTGTGTGTCAGATTGACGATCGTTGACTCGCAGGTCTCCGGCGCACTCAGGCACGCCGTATCGAGCGCATACAATTCGCCATACCCCGTCCGCCACGACTTGAACAGGATGCGCGTCCCGTCGGGCGACCAGGTCGGTTCGCCGTCCCAATCGTTGCCGGTTACGATGTGGCGCACATTCGTTCCGTCGGCGTTCATAACGAACAGATCGCTGGTGTCGTTTTCAACGGCTTGATAGACGATCTGCGTCCCGTCGGGCGACCAGGCGGCGGCTAAACCGCTTCCCAGATCGGGCGTGATGCCGTCGGGAGCGCTGACGCCGTTCATATTCATGACGCGGATGCGTTCGGCATCGATATACAACAGTTGGGTGCCGTCGGGCGACCATGCAGGGCGATATTCGTCGGAGTCTGTGTCGGTGAGCTGACGCGCTTCTCCAAAGGTGCCGTCCGGCGCAACTTCGAGCCAGTACAGGTCGCGGCGCCCTGCATTGTCGTTGATGAAGGCGACTCGCCCGCCATCATCAACCTGCACCCACGTCGGCAGATATTCCCCGCCCGCCAGCGTGGTGATCGGCGTCTCGCCCGTACCGTCGGCATTGATCAGGACGAGCGCGCTGCCCGCTGCTCGATTCGCCGAGTCGTATTGGGTGGTGAGGATGCGCGTCGCGTCTGGAGACCATATGCCAGCCCAACAGGACGCGCCTGCGGTGTTGGTCAGTCGCGTCTGCATCGTGCCATCGCCGTTCATGACGTACAGATCGCTGTAGGCGGTGGGGTTCACATTGCTGCCGCCGTTCTCGACCATAGCGGTATTGCTGAATGGCGATGCGAACTCGGTGAAGAACATCAGCACCGCCAGCACCAGCGCCGCGTTGATCAGCGTGGGACCCATGCCGATCCAGCCGGGACGCGCACCTGTCTGATAGCGTGCCCATGCCGATCGGATCGCACCCGTCACCATCAAAAAGCCGCTGCTCGCCAGGATCAGATGGGCGGGACTGAGCAGCGTCTCCAAATCGACCTCAAACCCGAACGCAGTGTGCCAAAAG
>Ga0163154_10000219_pt1 | contig 86650 bp, 75 predicted proteins | sample OliLakLV19MP9P1_FD_148649 | JGI IMG/M metagenome (GOLD analysis project Ga0163154, IMG submission 148649) | Freshwater microbial mat bacterial communities from Lake Vanda, McMurdo Dry Valleys, Antarctica - Oligotrophic Lake LV.19.MP9.P1 | ecosystem: Environmental > Aquatic > Freshwater > Lake >... | reverse complement strand
AGGCTAAATAGTTGCCATCATCACTCCATCCAAGAGGGTAGCCAAGCTTGTTGATTTCTTGGCTTAGGTTTACAAGAGGATAACCGGATTCTCCTTCCCCTGTATCCAAGACAAAGAGTTCGCCGTTATTTTCCCATATCCAATCTGTAGAAAATACCACCAGTCCATTAGGACTAAATTCAAAGCGTATGCGACCCTCATCCTAATAAAGTATTTGACTTTCATTATTGATTGTATCATATAAATATAGTGTGTTGCCGATGTCATAATCGAAGACACTATAGACGAGTAAATCGGTATCTAATACAGCGTCTCTGTGAGAATTTCCTCTGTGTAGAAACAGAGAAATCACGAGGAATATCAACGAACACAAGCTAACATGAGTTGTTTTCATGCAAACTAGTCCATTTCATCTTTGAAAACCTTCATCGTAGTTATTATACCGAAATTGGAGGTAATCTGTGACTTTGAACTTCAGATGGTGTGAGCTTGCTGGCACAAATGGAGACGCGAGTTTTCCAGCGGTGAAGCTCAAGGCGGACATATGCGCGAAGCGCCAAGCCAATATGGTTGCGTTGGGAGCGTTCGAGGCGAAACTGCCCGCGCTCGATGCCGGTGAACTGCTTGAGCATACGATGGTAGACTTCGACCAGCCAGGCACGGTTGGCAAACGGTTTCCGCTACGACGCGGCGGGCAACCGCGTCCGCATGACCGAGATGGGGACGAGCGCGCTCGTCCGTGAGACGACCTACAGCCACGATGCGGCGCGCCGCCTGACCAGTGTCGGCTTCGACCATAACGGCGGGGGCATCGACGAGACGGTCAGCTATCAGTACGACGCCGCTGGACTGCGCACCCGCATGACCCTGCCCGGCGGGCTGGACGTGACCTATCAATACGACACGAGAGGACGGCTGATCGGGCTGACCGACTGGGACGCCCAGGCGACGGCGTTCACCTACGACGCGGGTGGGCGGCACATCCTGACCGAGCGCGCCAATGGGCTGACCAGCCGCTATCGCTACGATGCGGCGGGGCGGCTGACGCGCCTGCAGCACAGCGCCGGACGACGCACGCTGGCGGACTTCGCCTACACCGTCGATGGGCGCGGCAATCGCACGACAGCGCAGGAACTGCTGATGCAACCGGGTGCGGGCAGCACGACGATCGACAAGGATCACGAGGCGGTCACGGTCGTGCGCGGGACATGGACAGAGAGCGGTGCGTTTAAACGGAGCGAGAGCATCTCGGCGGCGCTGCGCATCGCTTTCAGCGGCGACGAGCTGACGCTGACCCTCGGCATGGGACCGGATCACGGTCTGTGCGACCTCTACATCGACCATGCCTACTGGGACAGCTTCGACGGCTATGCCGCGACCACCAACGAAGCGGCGCTGCCGATCGCGCTGATCGGCGACGAGGTACACACACTGGAAATCCGCAACCGGGCGGAGCGCAATGACCTGTCGAGCGGGTACGCTGTCCGCTTCAAACAGTTGGCGACCAACCGCGACTATCGGCTGCACACCTGGCAGTACACCTACGACGGGCTGGCGCGCGTCATCGCCGCCGACCAGCATCGCCATGACGACCTGGCGTCCGTCCCGGAAACTGCCTACAGCTACGCCTTCGACCTGGCGGGCAACCGGACGCGCGAGGCGGTCGCCATTGACGGTGGGACGCCGACGGTGATCATGACCACGTACAACGCCGCCAACCAGATCGCCGACGCCGGGTTCAGCTACGACCCGAACGGCAACATGACCTACGACGGCGCGAACGCACATACCTGGGATCGCGCCAACCGCCTGACCAGCGTCGGGACGCACAGCTTCGCCTACGACGGCAATGGCGACCGCCGCATGAAGACGGTGAGCGGTATCGTCACCCGCTATCTGCTCGATGTGCAGCCGGGGCTGGCGCAGGTCATCGCCGCCACGACCGGGTAGACCAGCAGCCGATAGCGATCGACCAGATCATGCTGCATGAGCGTTTGCACCAGCGTGGCGCTGCCGTAGACCAGCATATCCTGACCGTCCTGCTGCTTGAGTTGGGTGATCGCCGCCACGATATCCGCTGTGATCAGTGTCGAGTTGTTCCACTCCACCTTGTCCAGTGTCGTTGACACCACATATTTGCGCAGGTTGTTCATGGTATCTGCGCCTTCATCCTTGCTGTCCGGCCAGGCGGCTGCGAAGCCCTGATAGGTTACGCGCCCCAGCAGCAGCGCATCGATGTTGGACTGCTCATCCCCTTTGAACTGGGCGATCTCGTCGTTCCAGTAGGGCACAGTCCAGCCAGGTGCTTCGATGACGCCATCCAGTGAAATGAATTCCGTGACCACGATTCTCCGTATGATACGATCCTCCTACACAGCCCGAACCAGTAAACTTTCCATAGAACACCTGTATTATATCGCATGATATGGCTGGTCTGTCACCGCCGTACCGCGACGCCCGCCCTGCGCTATAATGGCATGATCGCGGCGGACGATGCCCGTATTGTCCCCTACACATCCGGTTGCGCAATGAAACGCTCCATACGTCCCCCTGATCTGCTGGCGCCCGCCGCCTACGCGCTGCTGGCGCTGCTGGCGCTGTATCAGCCGTTGTTCAACGCGGCGACTCATCTGGTCGATGATCCGTACTTCGGCGTCACCAGCGATTACTACCATTTTCACTGGAATTTCTGGTGGATCGGGCACGCGCTGTCCAACGGGCTGAGCGTGTACGAGACCAACTACGTCTTCGCGCCGCTCACCTCCAGTCTGGCGCTGCACACGCTCTCGGTCGCCTGGACTCCGGTCTGGGCGATCGGGGACGCCATCGGCGGCACCATCACCGGGATGAACCTGGTCTTCTTGGCGGCGCTGACGCTGACCGCCTGGGCGCACTACCTGCTGCTGCGCGACCTGGGCATCGCGCCCGGTCTGGCATTCGTCGGTGGCGCGGTCGTCGGCTTTTCGACGCTGATGATCGGCAGCATTCGCTGGACGAATATCAACCTGATGGGCAGCTTCTGGCTGCCGATCCTGCTGCTGACCTGGCGTCGGATCGTGCGTGCCGGGTCGTGGCGCGCGGCGATCGGATGGGGCGTCGCGCTCGGCGCGGCGCTGTGGGCGATGCTGCTGACCGACCTGCAATATCCGCTGCTGTACGCCCCGGTGATCGTCCCCTACGGACTCTGGACACTGTGGCGGGCGCGCGGAAGCCGGCTGCGGGCGATCGCGGCGATCATGATCGCGAGCGTGTTGGCGATCGCGCTGCTGACCGCGACCGGGACACTGCCCGCGCTGCTGGCGATCGACCGCACTGGCGGATCGCCCACCCCCGCCGATCGCGCCGCCGACATCAAATTTCCGGGGTGCCTGCTCTACAACTGCAATCTGGACGTGTCCGCCAGCGCGCTCGTGCTGCCCGTCGTGATCGCGCTGATCGGCTGGAGTCTGCTCCGGCGTCGGGCGCTGCCGCGCACGGCTTGGTTGTGGCTGGCGCTGACGGCGATCCCGCTGTCGTTGTCGGTGGGCGACTCGATCGCAGTCGCGGGCAGCGTCATCCCCATGCCCTACACGCTGCTGCACAATGCCATCGGCGGCATCTTCCGCTACCCGGAACGCTTCTTGCCCGTGTTCACGCTGCCCGCGCTGGTGTTCGTGCTGCTCACGCTGACCGCGCTCACCCGCCGCCGCCCGCGCGCCCGCGCCTTGATCGCGGTCGGCTTGTTCGCCCTCTGGCTGCTCGACTCACAGATTCTCGATCCGCTGCCGTTGCAGCCGATCCCGCGCGACTACGCTTTCTATCACGCTATCGGGCGCGAAAACACCGATCAGGTCGTGGTGGAGATTCCGACCGGCGGTTCGTCCGGCGAAGGCTATGTCGGGAGACCGGAGTATTCCGCGCTGCAATGGTACGGCATCGTTCACGGTAAGCGCATGGTCAACGGGCATATCTCGCGCGTGAACACCTATCATTACTTCTACATGAACACTGACGATGCGATGATGGCGTGGCTCGGTCAGCGGCGCTTCCTGGAACCGGAAAATGTCGAGGCTGTGCTGCGCGAACGGATTCCGGCATGGCGGATCGGCTATTTCGTCGTTCACCGCGACCTGATCGCCCCCGATCAAAACGCCATCAACGAGATCACCACATTTTTCAATGCCCGGCGCGATCTGGTCTGTCCGCTGCTGACCGAGGGCGACGCGGTCGTCTACCGCACCATCTGGCACCCCGACGGTTGTCCACCCGTGCCGCTCGATCAGCCCGCGCCGGGAACTTACTCGATCGACATTGGCGCATCGTCGGACGCCCTTTACATCGGGGACGGCTGGGACTATCCCGAAGCGCTGTTCGACCTCGATGTACGCTGGACAGGCGGCGCGGAGTCGGCGTCGGTCTACGTCGATCTCCCGCCCGGCGGCTATAGGTTCACGCTGCGCGCCCAGGCATACCAGGAGGCGCGCGTCGTCACGCTGACGGTGAATGGGCAAGCCGTCGGTGAACCGTTCCCGGTCGCCCCCGACGGACTGGCGGATTACGCCGTGTCGATCCCGGCGGACGCGATTGCGGACGGGCAGCATGTGCGTCTCGCCCTGACGTTCGACGGAGCGATCCCGGTCGGTGAACGGGCGCTGGCGGTGATGGTGGAACACATGCTATTCTCGGCGCAAAATCCATAGGAACAATCGACATGAATCTAAACGACATTCGCGCCCACTACGACGCCGAACAGCGTATCGATGCCCCGATCGTCGGGATGCGGCGTGCGCGCGGCGACCACACGGTGCGCCTGATCGCCAACAGCATCGGGCGCGGCGTGGTCATCCATTCCGATCTGACGTCCGACAATGCCGACGACGCCATCGCCGCCGAGCTCGACTTCTTTCGCGGCGAACCGGGAATCACCCATCTCGAATGGAAATTATTCGACTACGACGCCCCCCTCGATCTCAACGAACGGCTTGAAGCACACGGCTTTACGGTCGGCGAACCCGAAGCGATCTGCGTCCTCGATCTGGCGCACCTGCCCGATCGCCTGCGCCAGCAGCCGACCCACGACATTCGCCGTATTACCGACCCGACGGGCATCGCGGACGTGATCGCCGTCAAAACCGACGTGTACCCTGACGACGCCGCTGTGGGCGCCGACGGTTGGTTTGCCGTGATGCTGGCGGACAACCTGCGTGTTGCGCCGGAGATGATCCGCTTGTATGTCGCGTATGTTGACGGTATTCCGGTCAGCACGGCGTGGATGGATATCATCCCTGGCAGTGCGTTTGCCGGGTTGTGGGGCGGCTCGACGCGGGCGGCATATCGTGGGCGCGGCATCTATACCGACCTGATCGCCGTGCGCGCGGCGGCGGCGATCGCGGCGGGCGCGCGCTATCTGACCATCGACGCCAGCCCGATGAGCCGTCCGATCGTCGAGAAGCACGGCTTTCAGTTCATGGCGTGGACGTGGGCGTGCGAAACCGCTTTGTGACCCCGCACGCGGAACCCTTTATTTGAGCGTACCTGCACACGAGTCAGCCTTGATCGGCATAAGCAAGCCGCGCACGAGATTTGACCAGCAGCTTAATCTGCGACGACAGGCTCATCGAAGGTTTGAAAATCACAAACAATTGGCGGATGAGAGAAGATGTGCGTTATCCCACATCGTTTTTTCTCTCAACCGCCGCATTTATATCCCAACCATATCCCAAATTTGGGATAACTTCGGTTTGAATGGGGTTAAATTCAGGTTATCCCTTCACCGACCCCGCCATCAGCCCACGCACGAAATAGCGCTGTAAGCCAAAGAACACCAGGATCGGCACGATCATCGAGACAAACGCGCCAGCAGTCAGTAAGTGCCAGTCCTGCCCGCGCTGACCGACCAGATTGGCGATCTGGGTCGTCAACACCTGTGTCTGACTGTTCAGCCCCAGGAAGATGAAGCTGACCAGATAGTCGTTCCACACCCACAAAAACTGAAAGATGGCGAACGACGCCAGCGCCGGCACCGACAGCGGCAGCACCAGCCGCACGAATACCGTGAAATGCGAGGCGCCGTCGATGAACGCCGACTCCAGCAGCTCGCGTGGCAGCCCGCTGATGTAGTTGTAGAGCAGGTAGGTCGCCAGCGGCAGACCAAACCCGGAGTGCGCCAGCCACAGACCGAGATAGGTCCCGTTCAGGTCGAGCTCGACATAATCGCGCAGGATCGGCACCAGCGCGATTTGCAGCGGCACCACCAGCAGCGCGATCACGCCGATGAACAGCAGCCGCCGCCCCGGAAACTTCATCCACGCAAAGCCGTATGCTGCGAACGCCGCCACCAGGATCGGAATGATCGTCGCCGGGATGGTCACCGTCAGTGAATTGAGAAAAGAATTGAGCAGGTTCACGCCCTGCACGTTGGAGGTCGTGCCGTCGGCATTGCGAATCTCATATTGGCGACCAGACAGCACCTCGCCATAATTGTCCAGCGTGAAGCGGGCGTTGGCAGTCCATTCCTGGCGGTAAACTTCCAGATTGCCCAGGCGCAGATTGCCATTCCACACGATCTGCCGCCCATCACTGACGGTCACGCCATCGAGCCAGTCGTCGTAGAGCGCGGTCGTGCCCTCGATGGTGATAGGCACATCGCGCGTACCGCCTTCAGGCAGCGGCAGAGTCTCGCCCGTCGCCACCCAGCCGCGATGCGGCACCATCGTCCACCAGCCGCTGCTGCGAATGTCGTCGCGCGGGCGGAAAGACGAGACGAACAAGCCCAGTGTCGGGATCGTCCAGCCAATCACGATCAGCAGCAGGGCACCATTGACGATCCAGAGGGCACGTCGTTTACTGCGGTTCATGATCGCTCCTCTAAAAGGCTCGGCGCTTGCCGAATTCGCGCAGGTTGTAGATCATCACCGGGATGACCGCGAGTAACAGCACGACGGCGATCGCGGAACCGTAGCCGGCATTGTCGTTGGTGAAAATCTCACGATAAAAGCGCACGCCGATGACCTCGGTGCCGAACTGTCCACCCGTCATCACCATCACCACGTCGAAAACCTTGAGGGTGAAGATGATGACCGTCGTGATGACGGTGAGCAGCGTCCCAGCGATATTGGGGATGATGATGCGCACGAAAATCGTGAATTCGTTGGCGCCGTCCACGCGCGCCGCTTCCAGGAGTTCGTCGGAAATGCCCTTGATGGCAGCCGAGATCAGCACCATCGCGTAGCCCGTTTGCAGCCACACCATGACGACAATCAGAAACAGGTTGTTCCAGGGCTGTACCTGACGCAGCCAGTCCTGCGGCTGACCGCCGAGCGAGGTGACTCCGGCGTTGACCAGACCGATATCCGGGTTGAGATCGTAGATGAATTTCCAGATCACGCCGGCGCCGACCATCGAGATCGCCATAGGCAGGAAGATCAGCGACTTGGCAGCGCGCTCGAAGCTGCTGCGATCGGCAAGGATGGCGATGATCAAGCCGAATCCGACCGTCAGCGTCGTCCCGACCACCATCCACAGCAGATTGTTGGAAAACGCCTCCAGCATAATGCGCGACGAAAAGACCGCGCCGTAATTGTTCAGCCCGACAAAGGCATCGGAGTCGGCGTTCTGAAAGCTCAACGCCAGAGTGCGAATGGTCGGCACCGCCAGATACCACGCCAGCAGCGCGACGGCGGGTCCAACGAAGATGAACGGCTGCAGGCGCGCCGACCAGCCGTTCGGCAGAGTCTCGACGAACTGATTGCCGACGAAGAACAGCGCCGCCACCCCGCCCACTCCCCACACGATGGCGATGATCGCTGTGATGAAGGGCGAGATCGTGCTGTCGCGCAAAAAGACAAACCCGCCGTACAGCCCGGCGAAGGTCACCGCCACCAGCGCCACCGCGATCAGAAAATCAGGTGGATTGAAGCGCTGATCGGTGCGTGTCTGAATATTTTCCATCGTTCAGCCTTAACTCTCAATGAAACCCGTTTTTTGTCGGTATAACAGAACAGGGCAGCCTGTGGCGGCTGCCCTGTTCGGAATAGCCTTACACACGCGCGTTGCGAGCGTGGTTTTATTCAGTAGGCCAGGCGGCGTCGATCTCCGCCAGCGCCGTTTCCAGGTCAACGGTGCCGCTCACCCAGTCGGTCATACCCTTCCAGAACGAGCCCGCGCCCACAGCGCCCGGCTGCAGGTCGCTGCCGTCGAAGCGCACGCTGGTCGAGTCCGCCACCAGGGCGGCGATCCCGCGCTCGACATCGCTGCCATACCACGCCAGATCGGTGTCGTTGTGCGGTGACAGCGCGCCGCCAGCCGCCAGCCAGCCCTTGACCGACTCACCGCGCGAGAAGAAGTCCAGCACGGCGCGTACTTCGGGGCGATCGTTGAACATGCTGTAGATGTCGCCAGCGACCAGGAACGGACGACCGTAGGCTTCATCGATCGGCGGCAGGTAGAAGAAGTCGTAATCTTCGCCCGCGACCAGACCCTCTGGGAAGAAGCTGGTGATGAAATTACCCTGCTTGTGCATATAGCACGCGGGAGGGCTGTCGAACATCGCTACCGGGGCGTCGCCAAACGACGTACCAGCGATCGACTCACGTCCGCCATTGACATAATTTTCGGTGAACCAGATGCTCGCCAGCGTCTCAGCCGCGACCATGACTTCCGGTGAGGTGAACGACAGACGATTCGCCGCATCAGCCGGGAACGACCAGTTGTCGTAATTTTCCAGCGAGGTGGTGCGCAGCATCACTTCTTCCATCCAGTCGGTGGCAGCCCAGCCCGTCGCGGCGCCAGACTCGATACCGACGCACCAGGGGGACGACCCGTCCGCGACGATCTGGTCGCTGAGGGCGATCAGTTCATCCCAGGTCGTGGGGATGGTGTAGCCAGCAGCCTCGAACGCCTGCTTGGGATACCACACCAGGCTCTTGCCATTGAAACGGTTCCACACGCCTGCGGTGATGCCGTTGATATTCGCCATGTCCCGCCAGCTCTCGCTGTAATTCATTTCGAGCCATTCGGCGTTCATAAAGGTGCTGACATCGACGACGTAGCCGTCTTCAACCAGGTCCTTGAGCAGACCGGGCTGCGGGAAGTCAACGATGTCCGGGGAGGCGCCGCCCTCGACGGCTGCGCGGATGACAGCTTCAAATTCCTTGGAGCCGGTGTACTGGATGTCGATGCCCGTCCAGCCTTCAAATTCAGCGACGGCGTTGTTGAATTTCACTTCGTCGGCGTCGGTGAACGGACCGGTCATGGTGACGACCATGCCTGCCAGATCGCCCGCACAGGCGCTTTCCAGCTCGGCGCTCGCCATCGAAAACAGTCCTTCAGGACAGCCAGCCGCCTGCGCACTCGCCATGCCCGCTCCCATAACAGAGAGCATCAGGGCAGCGACGAACGCCAATCTCATAACAGGTTTCATCTGTAAATCTCCTTGACTTGATTATTGGTACAATGGTCGAAAAGAGAGAACTTAAGTGAATGCTGCATTGTAGATAGTAACGCAATCGATTGCATCGCGCAATGATTTTGGTTACGTTACACAACCCCTTCACATCCACAACTCACCAATTCGTCGGCGCACGCGACGCAACCCGCTGTACAATACCTGCACTTGTCGGATACACACACACCAGCGCTCGTTGAACCTTATGCCTCTCGAACCCAAAATTTGGCTCAGACAGCAGATCGCCGCCATCGACAGCGTGCGCAGCACGGCGATCGACCCGGCGGGTCATCTGATCGCGCACACCTGGAGCAGCGGCGTCGTACATATTCACCTGTTGGACGACCTGCCCAAACCGCGCATCCTCAAGCGCATCCTGAGCGAGAATACGCGCATCGGCGTCGGATCGCTGTTTCTGATCGCGGCGGCGCTGGCGCCCTCGGACGGCACAGCGGGGGCGCAGGACGAGACTCTTCTTGGTCTGCACGCGCTCTACCGCGATCGCTTTTATACTTATTCCCAGGCGGGCAGCGCCCCACCGCGCGTCGCACAGGTGCATTTCAAGACCTATACCAACCGCAGCGACGAACGCGAGGTCTGGTACGGACCCGATGTGGCGATTCGCAATCTGCCCTGCTACCGCGTGTGGGTCAGCACGCCGCTCTCGCTCAAAGGCAATTGGATGGTCGCCAATTTTGGCAGCGAGGCGTTCTGGAAAGATGCGGATTATGCCATCGGACGCGAAGCGTTTCGTCGTGAACAGCGCAGCACCGACGAGCCGCCGCGTTATACCACCTGGAGTAATCCCGGCTGGAACGAGGCGACGGGCGCCAGTGGCTACCACACGGGCGCCAATCCGTCGCTGTTCGTCCCGCGCGAGACCGAGCTGGATCGCTGCTATGCCCTGATCGGCGTGGGGCGCGGCGCCAGCGGCGACGAGGTGAAAGCCGCCTTTCGCAGGCTGGCGCGTCAGGTGCATCCCGACACCAGCACCCTTCCCAAAGCCGAAGCCGAGTCGCGCTTCAAAAAGCTGCTGGATGCGTATAACAAGATCAAGACCGCAAATGGCTGGTGATACGATGCCACAGAGACGCATCAGGCTGTGTCCGCCTGCACGCTAAACCGAATGGTGAATTCTGCTGATGACGATCGAGCGTTTTATCCCCTATCCGCACGGTACGGCACGCAACGTGATGCGCCTTCCTCTCTGGGGCTACCGCGTCGGGCTGGGCAATCTGCTCGACATGCTCGGCGTGATGATCCTGACCACGCGCGGACACCAGAGCGGACAGCCGCGCCACACCCCGATCACCTATCAGGTGCATGGCAGCAAGGTCTACATGGTGTCCGGATGGGGAGATCGTCCATCGTGGTATCGCAACCTGATCGCGCAGCCCGATGTGACCGTGCAGCGCGGCAGCACCGTCTATGCAGGTCGGGCGTATCCCGTCACCAATTCCGGTGAGGCGCTGCGGGTGCTGCACCTGTTTCGACGGCGGGCGCCCGGCATTTACGATGCGCTGATCGCCCGTCTCAGCGACCGTGAGTCGATCGATGCCAGCACGCTGCACCAGGTGACCGACCGTTTCACGATCGTGCGCGTCGAGCCGGTCCCCGGCGCCGCGACCCTGCCCGCGGTCCCGGTCGATACGCGCTGGATGCCCCCCGCCGCGTTGTTCGCCGTCGCACTGGTGATCGCGCTCATTGTCAGCGGACGGCGGCGCGCATGACGACTCCCAACCGTGCCGACTCCAAGCGCACCAGCCGACGGCGTGCCAGCAGGCACGCCGGACTCAACCGCTTTTTACTGCAAGCGCTAGTGCGGCTGTACCCGCCGACGGCGCTGGCGGTCGGCGCACCCGCGACCGACTGCTTACGCATTTTGCTCGACAGCGCCCGCCCAACCATGACCAAGCTGCATCTGCGCGATCTGTTCGCCGATGGAAGGCGCTATTATATCCAGCGCGCCGCTCAGGGATTCCGTCTCACCAGCGATAACAGCCCACTGTGGGCGCGGCGGCGCCAGCGCACGCGCGTGACCGCCTACATCGTCGGCACGTTCTCACATTTGCAGACCGACACCCACGTCACGCTGATCCGGCTGCACGCCCATATGTATCGGCTGTATTTCCTGCGTTCGCTGCTGCTGCCGACCTTCTTCGGGGCGCTGATCGCCTATCTGCCCTGGACACTGCTGACCAAGGCGGTGATCGTCGGCTTGGTGTACAGCTTGTCGATCCTGGTGCATCGGCTCAACGCGGCGATCCAGGTCAACGAAATGATCTACTTCGTGCAGAAAGTGTTTGCGGATTTGCCCCCGGTGGTCATGCGCGAGCTGCCCGCGCGTAATCCCGATGTCGTCTACGGCAACGACGACTTCGCGGCGGAATGGGCGCGTTTCTACCGCGAACAGAGCGACGAGGATCGCGCCTGAGAAGGGTGTAGTTTACCAGCCTGGTCAGCCCACCGTCGGCGCCAGCGTGTGCCAGCGTTACGACTGCTCGTAGGCATAGGCCGCCCGCAGCAGCGTCGCCTCCTGAAACGCCGCCCCGATCAACTGCAACCCGATCGGCATCCCGGCGTCATCCATCCCACATGGCAGACTCAGCCCACACACCCCGGCGAGGCTCGCCGGGATGGTGAACACATCCTGCAAATACATTCGGATCGGGTCATCGACATTTTCGCCAAAACGAAAGGCGGTCGTCGGCGCGACCGGGGCGGCGATCACGTCTACCTGGGTGAACGCCTGATCGAAGTCGTCCTTGATCAGCGTGCGCACCTGCTGCGCCTTGCCATAGTAGGCGTCATAGTAGCCCGCCGACAGCGCATAGGTGCCCAGCATGATGCGCCGCTTCACCTCGGCGCCAAACCCCTCCCCGCGCGTCGCTTTGGTGGTCGTCCACAGATCGCCGCGCGGCGTGCGCGCGCCAAAGCGGATGCCGTCGAAGCGGGCGAGGTTGGCGCTCGCCTCCGCCGGGGCGATGATGTAATACACGGCGAGCGCTTCGTCGGTGTGCGGCAGATCGATCTCGACGATGTGCGCACCCAGGTCGCGCATCCGCTCGATCGCGGCTTTGATCACCCGTTCGACCTCCGGCTGCATCCCGTCCACGAAATACTGACGCGGCACACCGACGCGCAGCCCGGCGATGCCGTCGCGCAGCCGTGCGGTCGAGTCGGGCGCGGGCGCGGCGACGCTGGTAGAGTCGAGCGGGTCGTGCCCTGCCATCACGTCGAACAGGCGCGCGGTGTCCTCGACGGTGCGCGCCATCGGACCCGGACAGTCCAGTGACGAACCAAAGGCGATCAGCCCATAACGCGACACCCGCCCGTAGCTCGGTTTCAAGCCGACGACGCCACAGTACGCCGCCGGAAGCCGGATGCTGCCGCCCGTGTCGGTGCCGATCGCGCCGAGCGCCTGACGTGCCGCCACCGCCACCGCGCTGCCGCCGCTGCTGCCGCCGGGCACGCGCGCGGTATCCCAGGGATTGCGCGAGGCACCATAGGCGGAATTTTCCGTACTCGATCCCATCGCAAATTCATCGAGGTTGGTCTTGCCGATCACGATCGCGCCCGCGTCTTCGAGCCGCCGTACACTGGTCGCGGTGTAGACAGGCACATAGCCTTTGAGGATCAGCGAGCCACAGGTCGTCTCGACGCCCTGGGTGGACAGAATATCCTTGACCGCCAGCGGAATGCCCAACAGCGGACGGCGTTCGCCTGCATCGAGGGCGCGATCGGCGTCCGCCGCCTGAGTGAGGGCGCGTTCGCCCGTCACCGTCAGAAAGGCGTGCAGGGTCGCGTCGGTGGTGGCGATGCGATCGAGACAGGCGCGCACCAGATCGACAGCGGACAGGCTGCGGTCATCCAGGCGCGCCCGCGCTTCGGTCAGCGTCAGATCGGTGAGCGCATCGGTCGGTGCGGTGAACGAGTCTGTGAAATGAGAGGTCATCGAGTCATCTCCGGTGTGCGGATCAGCGCAGCGTGCGCGGTGCGCCGATTATGGATCGAATCGCCGCAGCGCTGTAGGGACAAATGCCTGCATTGTCCGCCACCCGGATTAGAACGACTCCAGCAGCCAGGCGACCGCGGCGTCGCGCTCATCGCGTCCAAACGTTTTGACCGTCAGATGTCCGAGACGCAGCGTCTGCATGAAGCTGCTCATCAGGCTGACCATGCGATCGTTGTTGTGCAGCAGTACCACGCGCGCCGGGGGATGAACCGGGGTTTCGCGCAGCCAGCGGCGCGTATGCTGCATGGTGTAGGTCATGGGCAGCAGACCCGATCGCCGCGTGTCGATGATCATGCGCACTCGTGACTGTGCGGTCAGTGGTTTATAAATTTCGGTCATGGTACTCATCCAGAAATCGAAAGCGCGTGCAGTCGATTCCGCAAAGACGAATTCGTGGATAGTACCCATCAGATGGAAACAGGATGCAGGGGCGACGTTGGTCGTGTCAATAATCCTGGCAGTGATGGTGTGATGAGTGAGTTAACGTTATACATCAGCCCTCGGCAAGGTGTTAACTCTTGTTACAAAATTGAGTCGCTCTGGATTATCGAATGGCTCACAGACCGCTTGACCTGTGGATTAACCTGAGTTAAAATAAATAGTGTCAATACGCAAAAAATAGGCGAACGCAATGATTGCTGTGACACAACCCGCGCTTAAATCTGATCGTGCATCCGATGAAAAACCGTCCTGGTTTTCTCAGGCATGGCTCGAACCGCGTTTTGTGGTGGTCACGCTGATCGCCATCCTGGGCAGTCTATGGGCGGAAAGCCAGCGCGCCCCCGATGCGCTGATTCTGTTTTTGAACGTGACCGCGTATGTGACCGGCGGCATCTTTGGCTTGCGCGGCGCGCTGAAGAGCCTGGCGGCGCGCAAGATCGACGTGGATATGCTGATGATCCTGGCTGCACTCGGTGCAGCGATGATCGATCAGTGGCGCGAGGGCGCACTGCTGTTGTTCCTGTTCTCGTTGAGCAATGTGCTGCAAAACTACGCGATCGGGCGCAGCCGCCAGGCGATCAAGAGTCTGTTCAAGCTGTACCCGACCGAGGCAAAGGTCAAGCGCGGCGAAGAAGTAGTCACCGTGCCGATCGCGGCGATCCGCGCGGGCGACCTGATCGTCATTCAGCCCGGTGACCGTATCCCAGTGGACGGCACGATCCGCTACGGACACAGCGCCATCGATCAGGCTGCCATCACCGGCGAGTCGATCCCGGTCGAGAAGACCGTCGGTGAAAAGGTATTCGCCGGAACGCTGAATAAACAGGGTTCGCTCGACATCGAAGCCATGTCCGCTGCGGCGGATACCGTGCTGGCGCGCATCATCACGATGGTCGAGCAGGCGCAGGACAGCAAGGCGCCGACCGAGCGCTTCCTCGACCGCTTCGAGCAGGTGTACGCGGCGTGCATCCTCGGCGCGGTGGCGCTGTTCATCGTGATCCCACCGCTGCTGTTCAACGCCGATTTTCAGGACAATTTCTACCGCGCGATGGTGCTGATGACGGTGGCATCGCCGTGCGCGCTGGTGATCAGCACCCCGGCATCGTTCATCTCCGCGATCGCGGCGGCGGCGCGCGGTGGGGTGTTATTCAAGGGCGGCGCCTATCTGGAAGGCTTGGCGGGCATCAAGGCGGTCGCCTTCGACAAGACTGGGACGCTCACACGCGGACAGCCCGTCGTGACCGATCTCGTGACTGCCTCAGGCGCTACAGAACTCGATCTGCTGGGCGCGGCGGCGGCAATCGAGCGCCGATCCGAGCATCCGCTGGCGGCTGCGGTGGTAGCTGCGTCAGACGCGCGCGGCGTCACGCTGCACGATGTGAACGACTTCGACTCGACGCCAGGACGCGGCGTGAGCGGAACGATCGACGGCGTGCGCATCACCGTCGGCAGTATCTCGTATTTGACGGCGATCACCCCGCTGCCTGCCGCGTTGGAGTCCGCTCATGAGCGACTGATCGCCGACGGCAGGACGACGATTGGTGTGATGAGTGACGATGCCTGGATGGGCATGATCGCGCTGGCGGACGAGGTGCGCCCGGAGGCGGTGGGCGTGGTGGCACGGCTGCGCGCGATGGGGGTCGAGGTGGCGATGCTCACTGGAGACAATGCCCGCGTCGCGGCGTCGATCGCGGAGCAGGTCGGGATCACGCGGGTGTACGCCGACCTGATGCCGGAGGACAAGGTTCACGCGATCGAGCGACTGCAACAGGAGGTCGGCGCGACCGCGATGGTCGGCGACGGCGTTAACGACGCACCCGCGCTGGCGACCGCCGCGATCGGCGTGGCGATGGGCGCGGCGGGGTCGGATGTGGCGCTGGAAACTGCCGATCTGGTGCTGATGGGCGATCGGCTCGAACTGATCCCGTTCGCCATCGCGCTCAGTAAAAAGGCGCGTCGGGTGGTGTGGCAGAATATCGTATTTTCGCTGGCGGTGATCGTGGTGCTGATCGCCGGGGCGTTCGTGATCGATCTGCCGCTGCCGATCGGGGTGCTCGGTCACGAGGGCAGCACGGTGATCGTGGTCCTGAACGGGGTGATCAGTCTGCTGGTCGTGACCGAGATTCAGCGCCGCCGTCTCGCGCGTGCCCTAACGCCGTAGCGCTGGTGTCGATCAAAATCATATTTTGCCGTGCTCAGCGGTCGGTGCGGGGTCTGCAAAAATGCCGCGTGTGCGCTCGGAAAGGGCAGATACGGGCATGTCGATGCTGCCGATAAACAGTTCGAGCTTACGCTGTTGCTCAGCCACAGCATATTCATGTTCATCGAGAATATCGATCAGCATCTCGCTGATCGTGCGTCGATCTTTTTCCGCCATTTGCATGATTCGCACTGCGACTGCTTCCTCGACCAGCATCGGTTGCATAGCGCTGCCTTTCCAATCGACTGTAGAAGGCTAGTGTAACATGTTCACCCGCACCACAAACTCATGGAGAAACAAATTAAACCTGACGCAATCATTCCAGCGGACGCATTGTTATGCGTCCCTGTTTCGATCGCGCCAATTCTAAATTGTTTGTCCATCAGTGAATCACGGATGCAATGCGTCCGTAGAGAAATCGTGATTCACTGAAACTGCATTACCGGCTCTAATCCACCCCGCGCATACGCGGATCGAGCGCATCGCGCAGCCCATCACCCAGGAAATTGAAGGCGAACATCACCAGGAACAGCGCCAGCGCCGGAAAGATCGCCTGAAACGGATACGAGGCGATCGCCCGCGATCCGTCCGAGATCATCGTGCCCCAGCTCGACGTAGGCGCGTTGACGCCCAGACCGATGAAACTCAGAAAGGCTTCGTAGCGGATATAGGTCGGGATAGTCAGCGTTTCCGCGATGATGATCGGTCCCAGGATGTTCGGGAAGATATGACGAATGATGGTGTTGCGGTTGGTCGATCCGAGCGAGCGCGCCGCCACCACGAATTCGCGTTCGCGCAGCGACAACACCTGTCCGCGCGTCAGTCGGGCGAGCTGCATCCACGAGGTCAGTCCCACGCCGATGAAGATGAAGAACATCCCGCCTGATGCCCGGTCAATCGCGCCCAATGTCGCCGCGAATGAGCCGGGCTCGTAGCTGGCAAAGCTGGTGCGGAACAGCGCCATGAACAGGATGATCAGCAGCAGCGTCGGGAAGGCATACATCAGATCGACGATCCGCATCATGATGTTATCGACACGTCCCCCGGCATACCCGGCGATCAGTCCGTATGGCAGCCCGATGAAGAAGCTGACCAGCGGCCCGATGAACGCCACCAGCAGCGACACCCGCGCGCCGTGGATGATGCGGCTGAAAATGTCGCGTCCGAGGTTGTCGGTGCCCAGAAAATGTTCGTTTTTCAGCGGCACATAGCCGACATTGTTCGGGCGCACCAGCAGGCGATCCGCGAACAGGTAGACCGTCCCGCCTTCTGGCGCGGTCACGGTCGCCCCGGCTGCGTCGGTGGTCAGGACAGTGCCGGGCTGGATGACCGCCTCGTCGCGGACGTTGACGGTCACACCGTCGCTGACAGCCGTCTCAAACAGCGCGATCGGACTCAGCTCCAGCCGTGATCCATTGACGAACACCGTCCCGCCGACGTTGGCGACGATCGCCTCGGCGTCCCGTCCCACCCCGGTGATCAGCAGGTCGCCCTCGTTCACGCGCTGCCCATGCACGACCTGGAGTTCGCCACCGCTGATGCGCCATTCCTCGTCACGCGGGGACAGCTTGGGAAATACCCCCATCAGCCACGCCGGGGCGGAATTGCTGTAATCGCGGTCTTGCAGGTCGTAGGGATAGGGCGCGATCACATCTGCGAAGATCGCCATGAAGATGTTGATCAGGATGATCACCAGCCCCAGCATGGCGGCGCGGTTGCGCGACAGCCGTTTCCAGGCGTCTGCCCACAGACTTTCGCCTTTTTGCGCGCTCTGCGGTTCCAGCTTTGCGACGGCGGGGACACCGCCGATCTCGCCAATTTTGGTCGCCATGATGCGTTCCTCTGTTCACTTTCAATCGAAACGGATACGCGGGTCGAGCCAGGCGTAGGCAATGTCCACGACCGTGTTCGACACCACCAGCAAAAATGCGAACAGCAGCGTCATGCCCATGATCAGCGGATAATCGCGGTCGCTGATGCTGGTGACGAATGCCTCCCCGATCCCTGGCACGCCGAAGATGCGCTCGACCACGAATGATCCGGTCAGCAGAAAGGCGGTGATCGGGCCCAGCACGGTGATCACCGGGATCAGCGCATTTTTCAGGGTGTGGACGATCACGACATGGCGCTCGCGCAAGCCCTTTGCCCGCGCCGTGCGCACGTAATCCTCGTGCAGCACCTGCAGCAGACTGGCGCGGGTCAGGCGAGCGATAATGGCGCTCTCGGTGAACCCCAACGCGATCGCGGGCAGGATGAAATGCTGCCACGTCCCCCACCCCGACAGCGGCAGAATACCCAGGTTGACGCCAAAAATATATTGCAACAGCGGTCCGCTGGTGATGGTCGAGACCGAGACGCCGACGATGGCGATGCTCATGCCCGCGTAGTCGTAAATGGTGTTGCGCCGCAGCGCCGAGATCGTCCCCGCTGGGATGCCGACCACCAGCGCCACCATCAGCGCCGCCAGCCCAAGCTGCATGGTCACGGGCAGATGAAAGGCGATGATCGCGCTCACCGTGCGGTTGCGGTCTCGGAACGACGGACCAAAGTTCATCCAGCGCAGCGCATAGCCACCCGGCAGAGGGATATTGAGCAGGTAGTCCTCGTTGATCGTGCGCCGCCAGGTCGAGTCAGTCACGCGCGGCACGACCACATCACCGACATAATCGGTGTACTGCTGCACCAGCGGCGCGTCCAGGTTGTACTTGGCGTTGAGGGCTTCGAGAATTTGCGGGGGGACTTCTTTTTCACGCGAAAACGGCCCGCCGGGCACCGATCGCATCAGAAAAAATGTGACGAGCGAGACCAGAAATAAGACCAACGTCATCCATAAAAAGCGCCGGGCGATAAAGCGACCCATGGGCGGACTCCGTACACTTTGTATTGCATCAGAAATTGTTGGCAGCATGTTTAGCGATTTCGGCGCCGGGGTTTGGCATGCTAAACCCCGGCGTTCGCATTACGGTGGAATGGCGCCTATCACATCGTAGGGACGCATAACAATTCGTCCCTACGTGCGAGAAAAATGTTAGCGCGAAATGTCCCAGTTCTCGAAGCGCTGCGTCGAACCCTGCGCATAGGTGCGCTCGACATAGGGCTTGGTCATTTCGAGGCTGGCATAGAAGTAGATCGGGGCAATGGCGGCTTCCTCGTAGACGAGGATCTGTTCCGCCTGAGCGTACAGGTCTTTACGGGTCTGAAGGTCGGTCTCGCTGGCTGCCTGGGCGACCAGGGCGTCGAACTCGGCATTGCTGAAGCCGGTGTCGTTGTTGGTCGAGGTGCTTTCAAACACGTCGAACAGGAAGTTGTGCGCGTCCGGATAGTCACTGCACCAGGCGGCGCGGAAGACCGGGAAGGTCGAGCGCTGATCGAGATAAGTGGCGAATTCCTGCGCGGTCAACTCGACCTGGACTCCCAGTTCATCCGCCCACATCGCCTGCACTGCCTCGAACACCAACTGATGCAGGCTGCTGGTGTTGAACAGCACGCTGATCGGGGGCAGCTCGCTGGCGTCGGTCAGACCGAGTTCTTCCAGCGCCAGGGCGAGCTCTTCCTGTGCCTTGTCCGGGTCGTAGCCGATACCCAGTTCCGGGTAATCTCCCTGGAGCGGGGCAGCATTGACACCAATGTTGCTGAAGAATTTAGCGGGCTGCTGTCCGCCCTGGGTGACATTTTCCACGATGTCTTCGCGGTCGATGGCATAGGACAGCGCGCGACGCAGATGCACGTTGTTCATGGCGGGATTGTTGATGCCAAAGCCAGCGTAGTAGCTGCATTGCAGCACGCCACGCGCCAGCTCGACGCTCAACACCGGATCGGCGTCGAGACGGGGGATTTCGGTAGCGGCGACGGTGTCGGTGCGATCCAGGTCGCCAGCTTCGTAGGACGTCAGGGCGACGGTCTCGTCCATGACGTTGAAGACGACTTCGTCCAGCGCCGGGACAGGCAGCGTGTCGGTGCCGGGCCAGAACGGATTCTTGATGATGGTGAGGCTCTCGCCGCGCGGCCATTCCTTGAGCGTGAACGGACCGTAAGCGGTGTAGTTGGCGGGCTCGATCCAGAATTCAGCGAATTCCTCGATCACCCACTGCGGCTGCGGACGCGCCATCCACAAGCCGAGGATCGCCGGGGTGAAGGCGTAGTTGTTGACGGTGGTCACTTCCAGCGTGTAGTCGTCGATCGCGCGCACAGCGACATCTTCCACCGCGCCTTCGCCGCTGTTATAGGCGGTGCCACCTACGACCGCGTTCGCCACTCGGCGTTGTAGCGCACCCAGGGCACGCCTTCGAGCAGGGTGAAGGTGTGGGTCGCGCTGCCGTCGTCGTTTTCAACGGTCTCGAAAGCGGTCGCCATGCCGAGCTGAGTGGACGAGTCTTCGGCGATGAAGGTCAGCCCGATGTAGGTCATCTCAAGAATCTGGATCGAGCTGGCGTCGGTGGAGATTGCCGGGTCGATGGTCGGCACATCACTGGCGCCGATGTCGGTACGCAGAATTTTGGGTTCGTCCTGGGCGGACACGCCCCCGACGATCGTCAAGACCAGCGCCGCGACCATGAGCAGAGCGCCTACACGAAACAACTTGCGCATATACAGCCTCCTGAAATGCCATGTGGGTATACGTAAACCAATATTGTGGGCGCGCGCCGAGGTCTGGTGTGGACTAGACCACGCGCACGGATTAAAACTTAACATGGGCTAAACAATTGCGCAAGGTCACGATCTGGACAGCAGGAGGGGGCGGGGTTTGTGAAGAGGCACTAAATGAGCTGGCGTGTCAAGCGCTTACCCCCCCAGCAGCCTCGGCAGCAGCCCATCCAGCAGCGCGGCGGTCTCGTCGATCGACTGGTAATCGTCGGCATACGAAATCACCTTCAACTGCGGATCATAGCTCCAGAAACCCGCCTGTTCGTACAGATAGCGCACATAGACATAGATGATGCCCAGTACGATCCGTACCAGCGATCCGCCCATCAGCGGAAAACGCACCACGATCCCGCGATCGTGCAGCGACAGACTGACTCCCAGATCGCGCAGCGGGTAATGCAGGATCACGATCTCCCCCTCCCCCGGCTCCGCGATCAGCGACGGATCGAGCGCCAGCAGCGCGCGCGCCACCGTGCGCGGCTTCAGCCTGCGAAAGGGATGATAGGCTTCCGGGAAACGCGGATCGCCGCTGTGCGCCGCCGCCCATTCCAGCATCTCAGGAGTCAGCGCGCCCGTCTTGGGGACGACCAGATGCAGGGTGTACTCATGCAGCATCGCGCGGCTTTTGCTGTTTGAGCAGGTCGATCAGCAGTGTGTGGTTGTAGAGCGCATCGAGCGGCGCTTCCGTGAATACCGTCCCGTCGCGGCGCGCGATCGCCAGCGCCCCACGCCCGATTTTGTAGCCGCTGTAATCCGCCCATGCCAGCTTTTCCTGGCTGCGATCGGCATTCGTCAGCGTCAGCCCGTCACGCGAGAGACCGAGCGTCTCGCTGAACGTGATCGTCTCGCCGCGCTGCCACGCCCGCTCGACCTCGACGCGCAGCGGACGATCGACCTGTTCCGTCAGCCGGGCTGCCAGCTCCGGCACGCGCTGATACAGCGGCGTCACCGTGATCGCATCGCCAGCATAGGTGACGACATCGATCTGATAGCGATCGCGCTGGTACAGACCGCCGAAATATGCCAGTCGCCTTGCGCGCACGCCGACCCATTTCACCTCGTCGTAGGCAAAATAGACCACCTGTGACCCCTCACGAAAGCTGAATCCGCGCTGGTACAGCACCACCTCGCGGTTCCAGTTGTGCAGCACATACCAGCCGAGCACCGACGCCGCCAGCGCCACCCCACCGACGGTGACTGGCAGCGCCCACCAGGCATCAGACTGCGCGACCGTCAGCGCCAGCACGCCCGCGATCAGCGCGCCGATCAGGGCGGCGGTCAGCAGCGGCAGCAGTCGATTGCTGGGATGATGCGCCAGCGCCCCGCCCAGCATCGGATCGGACGGGATCACCGCGTCGGTCGGGACAACAGGTGGGGTGGGTGGCGTCGATGCCATGCCGCTCAGTCCGCCACTGCCGACGAGACGATCAGGTTGTCGAAGGCGATTTGAGCACCCAGACGGGTGGCGGCGCTGGCGGATAAACCGACCTGCCCGGTCGTGTAGGTGCTGTCGCTGGCTTGCGCGACGAACCGATCGTTGATGGTGAATGCCAGCGTATCGCCCGCGCACACCGCCCGCAGTCGGTTGCGGGCGCGTCCCTGTACGATCGCATCCGAAGCCGTCCAGTCCACCAGCGGGAACAGGTCACGCCCGCGCGCCCGGAAAATACCATACTGACCGTTCCCCTGAATCAGGAACAGATAGCCGTCCCCGGCGCGGACGAGCGCGTCATCAGACTCAGGCGTCGCCTCTGGGGTCGCTTCCGGTGTGGCATCATCGATCGACTCTACGAGAGTATCGTCGGTCGCTTCGGACGCTGCTTCATCGGTCATTTCCGGCGTCATTTCGGGTGTCATTTCCGGCGTCGCCTCGTCCGTTGACTCCGCCATGATCGCCGCCAGCGCCGGATCGACCGACATTGGCAGTCCGACCGCCCCCTGCACGCGGCACATCACGCCGTAGGCGTTCTCGATGCGCTCGCTCAACTGCTCGACCTCGACCGTGACGATCACGTCGGTCAGCTCGTCGCCCGCCTGTCCCCACCACAGCGCGTTGTCGCCTTCCTGCACCGTGATGGTATATCTGCCTTCCGCGATGCGCAGGATCGCGCCGTCATACGTCCCCTGCTCGAAGCTGTCCGCTGCGCTGAAGTCGTATGCAGCGATCTGTTCCCCGATGCTGAACTGGCGCGCGGGCGCGGTCGGCTGACACGCGCCAAGCGCCGCCAGCGCGGTCAGTGCCACAGCAAGCAGGGACGATCGAGAAATTGAGCGCCGGGTCATCGCGTTTGCCTGTCGTTAGGTTGAAGCAGCGGTCTCGCAAAGTATCGCTTATTTTCGCACGACACCCGCCCGTTGTCGATGAACATTGAATCAGAGAGTGACGTACTCCCAAGCCTAAAGGCTTGGGCTGCTACCATCAGGCGACGCTGCCCCTGCCAGCAGGGGTCTTACTGCGTCTACGGCAGTATACGCCGACGCCCCGGCGTAAAGGATGTTGATCGCCGCGTTGTGATCGCGGTCCAAGGTCAGGTCACAGCAGGTCGTACTGGTCGCACAGGGCATGTGCAAGCTTGTAGTGTTCGTCCCGGCGCTTGTCGGCAATGCGGATGTGTGTGCGCGCGATCAGCCTGGCGGCTTTCTTGCGGTTGTTTGTACCGCGCGGCTTTTTGTCCTTGCGCGACTGCATGTGGCGCAGCCGCTTGAGGGCGAGCAGATGATGCAGCCCCGCAGTGTAGCGCTTTCCGGTGTGGTCGGTGAGAAACGTCTTCAGCCCGAAGTCGAACCCCGCCACGTGACTGATCGTGGGTTCTTTCGGGTCTGGCACGGTCTCCACCACACTGAAAATCAGCCACAGCCGGTCGGCGGCATCCCGTTTGACGATCAGCGTTTTCACCGTCCCGCGCAGCGGGCGGTGCCGGACGTACCTGTATTTGTACTTGCCAATGCGGACGGTGTTACCGTCCAGCAGCCTGTATTTCTGATTCTCGATGTGACTGCACAATGGACAGGCTGACTGACCCTATGATCGATTCTAGCATTCTTCACGCGGCTAAAGCAAGCGAAGCGCTTACATCCCACCGCTAAAGCTGGTGGGTTTTACGCTCTGGTTCTATAATCGACGTAGGGACGCATAACGATGCGTCCACCATGCACGCAATCGTAGAAGTTTGGCGTGCCAGACCCGCCAAAAAGGGAGATCATGAATGTCTGCAAACACCATCTTTGAGGCGCAGGCGGCACACGAGGAATCGCTGCTGGCAAAGCGCAACGTCGTCGGCGTCGCTGTCGGTTACAAGAACGCGCAGGACGAGGCAAACGGCGAGGTCGCCATCGTCGTGCTGGTCGAGCAAAAGCTGCCGATCGCCGCGCTCACCGTCGATGACCTGGTGCCGCGCCAGATCGAGGGCGTGCGCACCGACGTAATCGAGATCGGCTATCTGCGTGCCAATCAGGTGCCCCTGACCGCGCGCGACCGTCATCGCCCCACCATCCCGGCTGGCGTCAGCATTGGACATTACAAAGTCACCGCCGGTACGCTGGGCGCGATCGTCAAAGACCGTGCCAGCGGACAGCGGCTGATCCTGTCGAACAATCATGTGCTGGCGAACAGCAACGACGCCATGCCGACCGATCCGATCCTGCAGCCCGGTCCGATGGACGGCGGCAAACAGCCTGGCGATACCGTCGCCATCCTTGAACGCTTCATCGCGCTCAAATACATCGGGGATACCGTCACACCCAATCCGATCCAGCCGCCAAAACCGGAACCTGTGCCCTCCCCCAATCCGCAGCCGGGCGGCGGGAATGTGCTGGTCGCCATCGTCGTTGGACTCGTCAATCTGATCCTGCGTCTGCTCGGATCGAAACAACAGGTGGCGAGCATAGCCACGCCAGCGGCAGCGTTCAGCGCATCCAGCGCCGCCGCACCCGCCATGCCGATCGTCCCGATCATGCCCGAAGCGCAAGCCGCGCCGGAAAACCGTGTCGATGGCGCAGTCGCGCGTCCGATCAATGCGGCGGCGTTCAGCGACGCGATCCAGAACATCGGCGCCATCACCGGCACCAAAGGCGTCACCCTGGGGATGCGCGTGCGCAAATATGGACGCACCACCGACTATACCGAGGGTAAAGTGACGCTGATCAACGCCACCGTCAACGTCGGCTACAGCACGGCGGCAGGTCAGAAGAGCGCCCGATTCGTCGGACAGGTGATCACCGAGCCGATGAGCAAAGGCGGTGACAGCGGATCGCTGATCGTCGATGCCGAGGGTCAGAACGCGGTCGGGCTGCTGTTCGCAGGCAGCGACCTGGCGACCATCTTCACACCGATCGATGTGGTATTGGATGCGCTCAACGTGACATTTTAGAGGAGGTTTTCCATGTCGAATTATGATCCGACCCAAGCCGAGCTGCGCCGTGCGCAGGTGGTGCAGGAACGCTACGCCGAAATGCTGATGGCGAAATCACACGTTGTCGGATTGGCGATCGGCTACACCAACCGCCGCGCCACACCCGTCGGACAGCCGCGCACCGCCGAAGCGCCGCGTCAGGTGTGCATCGTCGTGATGGTCGATCGCGCTGTCGCCAACGCCGACCTGCCGCTGTCCGAGCGCATCCCCGACGAACTCGACGGCTTTCCGGTCGAGGTACAGCAGACAGGCATGTTCAGCGCCGGATTCACGACCGAATAGCGGCGGAACAGCGCTGGAATAACGACGGTCGAAAACACTGGGATGGTGGGTTAAGCTAGGCACGGAACATCCGTCAGAGGACTCGTTGCCATGCACACGCTCACTTCCAAACATTTCGCGCGCTCGATCGACCGCGCGCTGATCACTCTGTTTGTCCTGGCTGCCGCCCTGATGCTGGCGGGCTGCAATCTCGATGCATCGGTGTCGAGCGTGATCAGCGGCACTCCAGTGGTGACCCTGACCGCGCCGTCCGCCGATCTGCCCTACGCGGAAGGCGTCACCGTCTACATCCAGGCGCAGATCGCCAACGCCGGCGCCGATATCGATCGGGTCGAGATCGGGATCGATGCGGCTGTGATCGCCACCATCCGAGACGCCAACCCGGAGGGCGCCGCCGCGTTCACGCTGGCGCACGGCTGGACGGCAGCAGGGATCGGCACGCGCCAGATTGCTATCACCGCCTATCGCGCCGACGGGTCTGCCAGCGCCCCCGCCACCAGCGCGATCACCGTCATCGCCGGATCAGGCATCGCAGTCATGCCGACGACCACCCGAACCGCGATTCCGAGTCCGCTCACCCCTCTCGCCCCCACCGCCGATTCGCCCGCTGTGCCGCAGCCGACCTTCACCCCGGCGATCGTCGTCACGCAGTCACCGACCGAGGCGCCGACATTGAGCGCGCCGCCGATCGCCAGCTTCGACCGCGCTATCAACGTGCGCAGCGGCCCAGGGTTGACATTCGACCGGATCGCCTCGTTCACATCAGGACAGACCACCGATGTGCTGGCAGTCAATCCGGCAGGCGACTGGCTTAAAGTCCGACTGGGCGGCGGCGAGGGCTGGGTGTTGGCGGAATTGGTACAGGTGACGGGTAATTTAGCGAATGTGCCCCGTGAAGGAGACGGCGCGCCCGCCACCACGCCGATCGCCAATAGTGGCGCGGTCAATCTGCGCGTTGGCGCGGTCGCCCTGGCGCCGACTGTGCCGCTGTGCAATACGCCGTTCGTGGTCAGCCTGGAGGTGGTCAACGACGGCGGTATGACGGCACCTGCCGGAGCGGTGCTCGTGCTCGATGCCTATGCCGCCGACGGATCGGTGCAGGGACGCGGTGAAGGCGCTTTCGCGGCGATCCAGCCAGGCGCGACGGCGCGCGTCGATGTCACCCTGACCGTGACCACCTATTACAGCGAGGCGCACCGTCTGACGCTGACGATCGACCCGAATGACGGCATCATCGAGTCCAACCCCAACGACAACGCCGTCATGGTCGAATACACATTGGCAAAAGGCGACTGCCCGTGATCCGATCGACGCATTCGTAGGGACGCATAACGATACGTCCGGGTGGTGACTACGAAAACAGCCCGACCAGCTTCGCCCCGCGCTCCGACAGGCGGTAGTACACCTTGTGTCCGATCCGCTGCGAGACGACCAGCCCCGCCTGATGCAGCCGCTTCAACTGCTGCGACACCGCGCCCGCCGTCAGGAACAGCCGCAGCGCCAGGCTCGACGTGTGATCGGGCTGTGACAGCGCCAGCAGCATCCGCGCGGGCGCATCTCCAAAAGCGATCCGCAGTTGGGATTCCGGGTCGATGCGCGTTTCCGTGTACCAATTGCCGCCGCCGCGCGCGCTGTAGATCAGCATAGGCATGAATTCCGGCACAATCTGATAGCTCAAGCCATTGAGACTGGATTTGAAGGCACTCGGCGTGAGCACCAGTCCATCCCCGTTCAGCCCGTATGCGCCATCGGCGTGTCCGGGCTTGTCGATGTGCAGCGCCCCTGCTGTGTACGATAGGCAGTCCGCCAGATCGACGGCGCACCTCAAGTGATTTAGAAACGGCTAAATCAGTTCGATCGGCGCGCGTCCTGGCATACGATAGCGGTGTAGACAGGCGAAACGACGAAGGGCAAAATCATGAACGATTATGCGCAGTGGTTCATCGCACGCGACCATATCAAAGATATGGAACGCGGCGCGGCATAGCGTCGGTTGGTGGCGGCGGCGACCGGGTCTGCGGAACCTCCTAAGGCACGTCGGCAATTGTTCCGGGGCATTGTCGCTCTGTTTGCGCGCCGCACCCTACATCCTGTCCCGGTTATCCGTTATAATCAGCCCTCATAACGAACCGTCACACAGGCTGACATCCCCCCATGAAACTTGGCATCATCGGCTTACCGAACAGCGGCAAGACCACCATTTTCAACGCCCTCACGCGCGGCGATCTGCCCACCGGCGCGGCGACCAGCGGACAATTCGAGATGCACACCGCCACCGTCGCCGTGCCCGACCCGCGTATCGAAAAAATGAAGGCGATGTACAAGCCCAAGAAGCTCACCTACGCCCAGGTGACCTACGTCGATATTGGCGGGCTCGACAAGGGCATCGGCGAAGGCGGCTTGAGCGGACAGTTTCGCAACCAACTGTCACAGTTGGACGGCTTTCTGCATGTCGTGCGCGTATTCCAGGACGACAACGTACCCCATCCCTACGACACCATCGACGCCAGCCGCGACGTAAACACGCTCGACAGCGAATTTCTGCTGACCGACCTGGTGGCGATCGAAGCGCGTCTCGAAAAACTGGAAGTCGATCTCAAGCGCAAGGGCAAGACCGGCGACAAGGCGCTCAGTGACGAAAAAGAACTGCTGCTGCGTCTGAAAGAACATCTGGAGAGCGATCGTCCGCTGCGCGATATGGGCTTGACCGACGACGAGATCAAGCCGCTGCGCGGGTACGGGTTTCTCACACTCAAGCCCGTCCTGATCGTGCTGAATGCCGACGACTCCAGCAAAGACGCCACGCTGACCTACGATCACCAGTTGAGCAGCGTCGTCGTGCTGCAGGGGCGCATCGAGGGCGAGCTGAGCCAGCTCGACGCCGAAGACGCCGAGATTTTTATGGCGGAATACGGCATCACCGAACTCAGCGCCGCCAGAGTGATCCACGTCTCGTATGAGCTGATGAACATCCAGACCTTCCTGACCGTCGGTGAGGACGAGGTGCGCGCCTGGAGCGTCCGCATCGGCGCCACCGCCCCCGAAGCTGCTGGCGTGATTCACAGCGATCTGCAAAAAGGCTTCATCCGCGCCGAGGTCATGGCATACGACGACCTGGTAGCCGGCGGCAGCGAGGCGGCGCTCAAGGCGACCGGAAAATTCCGGCTCGAAGGCAAAGAGTACATCGTCAAAGACGGCGACATCGTGCATATCCGCTTCAACGTCTGACAGCGCTTATGAAATTGTTCGTCGCCAGCGGCATCATCCATCCAGAGTCGGGCGGACCCGCCACCTATCTGTATCGGCTGCTGCCACAGCTCCAGGCGCGCGGCTGGCAGATCGAGGTGGTCAGCTACAGCGACGACACGCCGACGGATACATACCCCTACCCGATCCGGCGCATTCCGCGTCGATCGCTGCCGGTGCGCCTGTTCGACTACGCCCGCGCGGCGCGTCCGCTGCTGGCATGGGCGGATGTGGTCTATCTGCACACGCTCGGACTGCCACTGACTCAGGTCGGCGGCGTGCGCCCGCCCCGCGTCGGCAAGATCGTCGGCGATCAGGGATGGGAACGGGCACAGCGCAAGGGTTGGATCGCGCCGACGCTCACCGTCGATGCCTACCAGACCGCCGACCTCCCCCCGATCGCGGCGGCTGACCGCGCCGCCCGTGCCCGCGAAGCGCGCGCGCTGCACGGAGTGATCGTGCCGAGCCGCTATCTGGCGGGCATGGTCGCGGGTTGGGGCGTCGATCCGGCGCGGATTCAGGTGATCTACAACGCGCCGCCAATGGAGCCAATGCCGGATACGCACGCGCCTATTTCACAGGCGGCACACGCGCCGACCTTGCTGTACGTCGGTCGGCTGGCAGCGTGGAAAGGCGTCGATACCGCCATCGCCGCCTTGCGCAATATTCCCGACGCGCGGCTGCTGATCGCGGGCGATGGTGACCGGCTTGACTCGCTGCGCGCGGCTGCCTCCGATCTGGGCGATCGCGTCCGATTCCTGGGACGGGTGCCGCGCGCAGACATGCCCGCCCTGATGCGCGCCGCCGATTATCTGGTGCTGTATTCCGGCTACGAAGGCTTGTCGCACACGCTGCTGGAGGCGCTGGCAGTTGGGACACCCGCGATCGCCAGCGATCAGGGCGGCAATCCCGAAGTGATCGCGCACGGCGTCAACGGTCTGCTGGTGCCGTACAGCACGCAGCCTGAGGCGGCGGTCGAGGCGCTCACGGCGGCGTTCACAGAGGCGCTGCGACCGGGGATGCGCCCGCGTCTGGCGGCGAACACGGGCATCGACCGCGACCGCTTCGACTTTGCCAGCATGGTCGAGCAGACAGACGCGGCGCTGCGCCGTTTTGTCCGATAGCCGTTTTGTCCGATAAAGGAAATGCGATGAGCCACGAGATCGACCCGATCGAGCCGGACAAGGCGCGTCTCGTCCTGGAGAGTGCCATTCGTCAGCGGCTCGGCGCAGACTGGCGCGACGAGGAAAGCGGCTGGCAGATGGTCACCGGACATGACTACATGGCACGGCTGACGCGCGGTCGGCGCAACGTCGATTTTTACGTAGACCTGCTCGGTGCGGTCACTATCGAGGAGAGCGAGATCACGACCGCGCAGGACAGCGGACGCCTGATCGCCTGGGTGTTTCTGTTCGTCTCGCTCGGCATGGCGTTTCTGATGGCGCGCATCGTCGGCTGGCTGTGAACGCGACTCTACCCGCGCCGCGTGCGACCAGCAGAGCCAGAGTCGGGATCGCGCTGCTGATCCTGCTGCTGATCGGGGCGGCGCTGCCTGTGATCACCTATCCGCTCGGACGCGATCAGGGCGAATTCGCCGTGATCGGACGCGGGCTGCTCGACGGCAAACGTCCTTACGTCGATCTGTGGAATCCCAAACCGCCAGCGGTGTTCGCGGTCTACGCCGGGGCGATGACGCTGTTCGGGCGCACCAGCGCCTCATTGCGCGCGCTCGACCTGATCGTTTTTGCGGCGATCATCCTGCCGGTGTACGCGCTCGGAGTCAGAGTCGGCGGGCGGCGGGTCGGGGTGTGGGCGATCGTGCTGTTCGCGGTCTGTTACTTCACCGAGACGTTCTGGACGCTGACCCAGAACGACGGGATCGCGCTGGTGCCGATGGTCTGGGCGGTTTATGCCGCGATCCAGGCGGGTGAACGTGGGGGTGTCTGGGCGCTGGTGGCGGGCGCCCTGACCGGGATAGCGGTCTGGTTCAAGTATCCATTCGCGCTGATCGTGATTCCGGTCGTGGCGGCATACTGGTTGACCGGATCTGGCAAGGCACGCCAACCCATTCGCCAGGGTACAGCGTTCGTGATCGGCGGGGCGATGGTGATCGCGGCAGGGTCGGCGTGGCTGATCGCGGTCGGCGCATGGGATGCGTTCATCGAGAGCGCACTGCTGACCGCGCGCTATACCGCGCTGGGCGCGACCGAGTCGGGCAACCTGTTCGCGGTCGGAATCGCCACGCGGTTGCAGCACTGGGCGGCGCTGTGGCTGCTGCTGATGGTCGCGGTCATCTGGCGTCTTCCAGGGTTTGGCACCCCAAATCCCACCGATCGAGTGGTTGGTTCAGGGTTTGGCACGCTCTATACCATGCTGTGGCTGTGGCTGCTGGTCGGGCTGGCGATCATGGCTGTGCAGCTCAAAGGTTACGATTATCATTGGCTGCCGATGCTGCCGCCGCTTGCCCTGATCGGCGCACACACACTCGACCGGATCATCGGCGCGATCGCGGCTAAACGGACTCGCGTTCACAACTTGATCGCCTGGGTGGTCGGCGCGGCGGCGATCGGCTGGCTGGTCGTGCGCGTGTGGGGGACGGCACTGCCTTATATCAGCGGCGCGATCGACCGCACGACTTACGACGCGGGGTTCGTCGCAGGCGACTTTCACGCCGACGAGTCGCGGCAGATGGCGCAGTTTCTGCGTGAACGGGTCGCGCCGGGCGACTCGCTGTTTATCTGGGGGTTTCGCCCCGAAGTGTACACCATGAGCGGACTCACGCCCGCCGCCCGCTTCATCTTCAATTTTCCGTTGATCGCGCCCTGGTATCCGGCTGCATGGCGCGCGCAGACCGTCGAAACGCTGTGGGCGGCATTACCGCCCTATGTGCTGATATTAGAGTCTGATTACATGCCCTGGGTCACGGGGTCGAATGACGACTCGCACACGCTGTTGTTGGAGTATACTGACCTGCGCGGTTGGCTCGAATTCAACTACGAACGCGACGAGACACAGATAGGGTCATTCATTATATGGCGACGTTTATCCAGATAGAGTCCGTGACTCCCGACGACAGCGCGCGTACCCCGATCGAGGTGCGTCCGGCAGTCATTGCCGACATTCCCGCCCTGGCAGACCTGATCCGTCCGTATGTGGATGAGGGCACGCTGCTGGCGCGCACCCTGGACGAATTCGAGGAACTGCTGCCCGGATTCCTGGTGGCGGTGCTGCATGATGATGCGGACGCTGATCGCATCGTCGGCTGCGTGACGCTGGAGATTTACTCGCGCAAGCTGGCGGAGATTCGCAGCCTGGCGGTAGCGCCGGAGATGCAGGGCATGGGGATCGGGCGGCTGCTGGTGGAGGCGTGTATCGAGCGGGCACGCGAACAGCACGTTTTCGAGGTGATGGCGGTGACGGCACAGGATGGCTTCTTTCAAAGCCTGGGTTTCGATTACACCCTTTCGGGTGTGAAGCGAGCGCTGTTCATCCAGACACGCGATCAGTATGCCTCCCCTGAGTGAGAGAAACGACAGTCTATGAGCTACTTCGGCTTTCTCGCCCGCTTCGTGCTGATCCCGCTCGCCGGGCTGACCTTCCTGCTATGGCGCGGATCGCGCAAAGGGCAGCGCCTCCCCGACGCGCTGCGCGGCGTGCCCCCGCTGGCGGCGCTGGGCGGACTGGTGACGGTGGCGGTCGCCTATACCACCCCCTGGGACAATTATCTGGTCGCCTCCAAAGTGTGGTGGTACGACAAAAAGCTGGTCAACGGGCTGATCCTCGGCTATGTGCCGATCGAGGAATACAGCTTCTTCGTCCTGCAAACGCTGCTGACGGGCGCCTGGGTACTGTGGCTGGCGCGGCACGTCCCGCACGATCCGCGTGCCCCCAAAAATCCGACCCTGTACCGACTCGGCATGTCAGCCGCACTCGGCGCCGTGTGGATCGGCGCGGTCTGGAATCTGATTCGCGGCAGGCAGTCGCGGACGTATCTGAGCCTCGTCCTGTCGTGGGCGCTGCTGCCGATCATTGTGCAGGTGGCGTTTGGCGGCGATATTCTGTGGCAGCACCGCCGCCTGGTCGCGCTCGGCATCATTCCCTCGACGATCTATCTGGCGGTCTCGGACTCCCTGGCGATCGACAGCGGCACCTGGACGATCAACCCGGAAAAGACGGTCAACGTACTGCTGGGCGGCAAGCTGCCCCTGGAGGAAGGCTTGTTCTTCCTGCTGACCAACACGCTCGTCTCGGTCGGCTTGACGCTGGTCATGGCGAAGGACAGCCAAAAACGGGTGCCGCCGCGCCTGTTGCGCTGGCTTGGGATCATGCGCTAGCACGCCAGCCGCGCCCGTTCCAATGCCAGCGCCATCTGGTTGGCAAAGGTCTCCAGAAGCTCATTTTGATCTGGTGACAAGAGCCGATGCTCTCCCTGCATGTAGACCGCCAGGAGCCCGCTGCGTCCCTGAGGGGTATTGAGCGGCAGATACAACCCGCGCGAACCCGGCAGCGTCGACGTGCCCACCCCCGCTACCTGACCGTGATCGTATGCCCAGCGCGCGACTCCCATTTCCTGCTCGGTCAGGTGAGCGGACGCAGCGGGTGAACCGTGAATCCTCAACGGACGCGGATCGTCGGGAGTCAGCACCAGCGCGGCACAGTCAAAGGCACCCTCGATGTGCTGTACCGCGATCGCAGCCAGCGCGTCGGCGTCGGCTTGCACGGCAAAATCGCGGCTCATCTGATACAGCCGCGCGGTGCGCTGTTCGCGTTCACGGGCGTGTTCGGCTTGCAGCTTCATACGCAGCGCCATGTCGCTGATCACCAGTGCTACGATCAGCATGATCAGGAAGGTGAGCACATACTGCGTGTCCGAGACCACAAATGTGCCGTAGGGCGGTACGAAGAAAAAATCAAATGCCAGCACGCTCAAAAACGACGCCAGGATCGACGCACCGCGTCCGAAGCGTACCGCGACGAATACGCAGCCGACGAGGTACAGCATGATCAGGTTGACAGGGGCGAACAGCGGAAACAGGATCGCCGCGATCCCGGTGACAGCGGCGATCACGGTGACAGCACGGATATAGCTGCCCCATTGAAGCTGAGACGCCGCCGCGCGCGGTGTTTCGCGCGGCGCCGGGGTCTCGTCGTCGCCGTTGATCACGTATACATCGATCGCCCCGCTCTGACGCACCAGATCGTTGAGGACCGACCCGAAGACCAGATCGCGCCAGGCGGAATGGATCGGCTTGCCGACGATGATCTTGGTGATATTGTTCTGACGCGCGTAGTGCAGCACCGTTTCCGGGATATTCTGCCCGCTCAGCATGACCGTCTCGCCGCCCAATGCTTCCGCCAGATGCAGAGTCTGGTTGACACGGGCGCGAGCGCTGTCGGGCATTTGCGCGGCGCGCGGCGTCTCGACGAACGCCACCTCCCACTTAGCATGTAAGCCCGTCGCCATGCGTTTGGCGGCGCGCACCAGCCGGATCGAGAGCGGACTCGGACTGATGCACACCAGCAGATGTTCGCCAGCGGGCCACACGTCCGCGACCGCCTTATCGATGCGATAATCCTGCATCTGCTCATCGACGCGCTCGGCGGTGCGTCGCAGCGCCAATTCGCGCAGCGCCATCAGATTGCCCTTGCGGAAAAAACTCTTGACCGCTTGTTCCGCCTGCTGCGGCATGTAAATCTTGCCTTCACGCAGTCGCTTGAGCAGGTCTTCCGGGGCAATATCGATCAACTCGACTTCATCGGCGCGTTCCAGGATCGAGTCGGGGATGGTCTCGCGCACGATCGTGCCGGTGATCTGCGCCACCACATCGTTCAGGCTCTCGATGTGCTGCACGTTGACGGTGGTGTAGACGTTGATCCCGGCGTCGAGCAGCTCTTCTACGTCCTGCCAGCGCTTGGGGTGGCGCGACCCCGGCGCGTTGGTGTGTGCCAGCTCGTCCACCAGCAGCAGAGCGGGCTTGCGAGCGAGCGCCGCATCGAGATCGAATTCACGCAGAGTCGCGCCCTTATAGTCGATCGCGCGTGCGGGCAGCACCTCCAAGCCTTCGAGCAGCGCGGCGGTCTCAGGGCGGCTGTGCGGCTCGATATAGCCCGCGACCACATCGACCCCTTCCGTCTTGAGGCGCTGTGCCGCGTCGAGCATGGTATAGGTCTTGCCGACGCCTGCCGCCGCACCGAAAAAGATCTTCAGGCGTCCGCGCTGGCTGTCGGCTTCCTGCTGCAGCACGCGCGCCAACAGCGCGTCGGGATCGGGGCGTTGCGGTTCGGTGGACATCGGCAGTCCTCATGGCTCATCACGGGCACGATTGCGGTACATCAGAGGCACGGTGTACCGTGCCCCTACAGATTATTTTATAGCAAGATCAGCGCGGATATACGGCGTCGAGCGCCAGATTGAGCGCCAGCACATTGACGCGCGCCTCCCCGATGATGCCCAGTAGGCGCCCTTCGGTGAACTGGGCGATCAGCGCCTCGACCGCCGCCGCGTCGATACCACGCACGGCAGCCACGCGCGCCAGTTGGTAACGCGCCGCTGCCGGGCTGATATGCGGGTCGAGTCCGCTGGCGGACGCCGTGACCAGATCGACTGGAATTGCTGAGTCGTCGGTGACACCCGCATCGGCGTTCGCCGCGCGCAGTGCCGCCACACGCACCGCGATCGCGCCTTCTTCCCCGATCAGCGCCGGATTGAGCGGACCGTAATTCGAGCCGCTGGACGCCGCCGCGTTGTAGGGCACGGGTCCGGTCGCGGACAGACGACTCCAGAAGTACGCCGGATCGCTGAACGACTGCCCGATCAGCGACGACCCGACCGTCACGCCATCACGGGTGATCAGGCTGCCATTCGCCTGTGCCGGGAAGATCGCCCCGGCGATCGCGGTGATCGCCGCCGGATACGCCAGCCCGGTCAGCAAGGCGAACAGCACCAGCGCCACCAATGACGGGACAAAAACCTGTTTCCAATCGATCCGGTTGTTCACCGGGGTTGTTTGCGTTGCCATAGTGCGTTTCCTCTCTTTAACGAGCAGAAGGGCATGGCTGCCATGCCCTTGTTGATATTTAGGTCAAGCCCAATACGACCAGAATCAGGTCGATGATCTTGATGCCGATGAACGGCGCGATCAGCCCACCCAGACCGTACACCAGCAGGTTGTTGCCCAGCAGCGCCGACGCCCCGATCGGGCGATATTTCACACCGCGCAGCGCCAGCGGGATCAGGAAAATGATGATCAGCGCGTTGAAGATGATCGCTGAGGCGATCGCGCTGTTCGGGGTCGCCAGACCCATGATGTTGAGCGCGCTCAACTGCGGATAGGTCGTGGCAAAGGCAGCCGGGATGATGGCGAAATACTTGCTCACGTCGTTGGCGATGCTGAAGGTCGTCAGCGAGCCGCGCGTCATCAGGAGCTGCTTGCCGATCTCGACGATCTCGATCAGCTTGGTGGGATTGGAGTCCAGGTCCACCATGTTGCCCGCCTCTTTCGCCGCCTGAGTGCCGCTGTTCATCGCGACCGCCACGTCCGCCTGTGCCAGCGCGGGGGCGTCGTTGGTGCCGTCTCCGGTCATGGCGACCAGGCGCCCGCCTTCCTGGTTTTCGCGGATCAGCTTCAGCTTGGCTTCCGGGGTCGCCTGTGCCAGATAATCATCGACGCCCGCTTCGGCGGCGATGGCGGCGGCGGTCAGAGGATTATCACCCGTGATCATGATGGTCTTGATACCCATCTTGCGCAGCTCGCCAAAGCGTTCTTTGATGCCGCCCTTCACGATGTCTTTCAACTGGATCACGCCCATCACGCGCGCATTTTCCGCGACGACCAGCGGCGTACCACCCTTGCGCGCCACGTCATCGACAGCAGTCTGCACCGATGCCGGAAACTGTCCGCCCTGCCCCTCGACATAGGCTTTGATCGAGTCGGACGCGCCTTTACGGATTTGGCGTCCGTCCATATCGACCCCGCTCATGCGCGTCTGCGCGGTGAAGGGGATGAAAGTCGCGCCGATCTCTTTGACGTTGCGCTCGCGGATCTGGAATTTGTTCTTTGCCAGCACGACGATACTGCGTCCTTCGGGCGTCTCGTCCGCCAGCGACGATAACTGCGCTGCGTCCGCGAGCTGCTCGACGGTCACGCCCTGCGCCGGGAAAAACTCGGTCGCCTGACGGTTGCCCAGCGTGATCGTGCCGGTCTTGTCCAGCAGCAGCACATCCACGTCGCCAGCCGCTTCGACGGCGCGTCCGCTGGTGGCGATGACGTTCGCCTGAATCAGTCGATCCATCCCTGCGATGCCGATGGCGGACAGCAGCCCGCCGATCGTGGTCGGGATCAGGCACACCAGCAGCGCGATCAGCACCGTAACGGTGATCGGAGAGCCGCTGTTCGTCGCGTTGACGGCGTAAATCGAGAATGGCAGCAGCGTCGCGGTTGCCAGCAGGAAAATAATCGTGAACACCGACAGCAGGATACTCAACGAAATCTCGTTGGGTGTCTTTTGCCGCTTGGCACCCTCGACCATCGCAATCATGCGGTCGAGGAAGGCTTCGCCGGGGTTAGCGGCGATGCGCACGATCAGCCAGTCGCTCAGGACGCGCGTGCCTCCTGTGACGGCGCTGCGATCGCCACCGCTCTCGCGGATGACCGGGGCACTCTCGCCCGTGATGGCGCTCTCGTCCACGCTGGCGACACCCTCGATCACCTCGCCGTCACCAGGGATAGTATCCCCGGCTTCGACCAGGATCAGATCGCCTTTACGCAGCTCGGATGCCGACACCTGGGTGGGTTTGGCGCTGCGGTCCGGGGATGCCAGCTTTTTGGCGCTGACATCCCGGCGCGCCTTGCGCAGCGTATCGGCTTGCGCTTTGCCGCGCCCTTCCGCCATCGCCTCGGCAAAATTGGCGAACAGGACCGTGAACCACAGCCAGACAGCAATGGCAAAGATGAAGCTGGCGGAAGCGCGCGACAGCTCGGCGGCTTGCTCGGCGGTCGCGCCATTATCGAGCGCGACCAGGGCGGCTTCGCCATTTCCAGCGATCGCCAGCAGGAACAGGATCGTGGTGACGATGGCGCCGATCAGCACGATGAACATGACCGGGTTGCGCAGCTGGGTGCGCGGATTCAGCTTGGCAAACGCGGCGATCACCGCGCCGCGCACGATCGGCGGGTCGAACAACGGACGTGCCTGGGCACGGGTATCGAGTGTCATGGGGTTTTAGCTCCCTACCATCAGAATTTGTTCGATGAACGGACCCAGCGCCAGCGACGGGATGAAGGTCAGCGCGCCGATGATCAGCACCACGCCGATCAACATGCCGATGAACAAGCCCGTGTGCGTCGGCAGTGTGCCATCGCCGACTGGAACGGACTTCTTGCGTGCCAGCGATCCGGCGATCGCCAGGATCGGCACGATCACCAGGAAGCGCCCGAACAACATCGCCAGTCCCAGCATCGTGTTATAGAACGGCGTATTGGCGCCCAGCCCGGCAAAGGCGCTGCCGTTGTTGTTGGCAGCCGACGTGAAGGCATACAGCACCTCGCTGAAGCCGTGCGCGGGCGGGTCGGTATTGTAAATGGTGGCGAGTCCGCCCTCGCTGACGACCGCGATCGCCGTGCCGACCAGCACCAGTGCCGACGAGATCAGGATCACGACGGCGACCATCTTGATCTCCGGCGCCTCGATTTTCTTGCCCAGGTATTCCGGCGTGCGCCCGACCATCAGCCCTGCCATGAATACCGTGATCAGCGCGAATGCCAGCATCCCGTACAAGCCCGACCCGACACCGCCGAGAATGGTCTCGCTCATCTGCATCATGAACAGCGGGGCAAAGCCGCCGAGCGGCGTGAACGAGTCGTGCATACTATTGACCGCGCCCGTCGAGGTAGCGGTGGTCGAGACGGCGAACATGGCGCTGCGCGCGATCCCGAAGCGGACTTCCTTGCCTTCCATGTTGCCACCGGGGTTGTCATCGCTGGCGGCGATGTCGGCGCCGTTGTCGATCAGTCCGGGTGTGCCCGCCGCCTCCGCCGCATAACTGCCGACGGTGAATGGCACCAGGATGATCAGCATGGCGATCAGCAGTGCCCACCCCTGACGGGTGTCCCCGACCATCCTGCCGAACATATAGGTCACCCCCGCCGCAATCACCGTCTCCGACAGCAGCAGCACAAAGTCGGTCAGCGGCGTCGGACTCTCGAACGGATGCGCGGCATTGGCGTTGAAGAAGCCGCCGCCGTTGGTGCCCAGATGTTTGATCGCCACCTGCGACGCGGTAGGACCCATCGCCAGCGTTTGCGTGGTGACGATCGTACCGTCGCCCGCCTTGATCGGCTCGATCAGCGTCACATCCTGATAGGCATTGAAGTTCTGGATCGTGCCCTGCGACACCAGGAACAGCGCCAGCACGATCGACAGCGGCAGCAGGATGTAGAGCGTGCCGCGCGTAACATCGACCCAGAAATTGCCGATGGTGGCAGCGGTGCGGCGGGTGAACCCGCGAATCAGCGCCACCAGCACGGCGATGCCGACGGCGGCGGACAGGAAATTCTGTACCGTCAAACCGAGCATCTGGGTGAGATAGCTCATGGTCGTCTCGCCCGCATAGCCCTGCCAGTTGGTGTTCGAGACGAAGCTGACCGCCGTGTTGAACGCCGAATCGAAGCTCACGCCGGGAAAGCCCTGCGGATTGAGCGGCAGCGCCGCCTGTGCCAGCTGCAGGATCATCAGAAACACGATGCTGAAAATGCTGAAGACCAGCAGCGCCAGCGCATAGGTCTGCCAGTTCATCTCGGTATCTTCGCGCGTGCCGAGCAAGCGGTAGATCACCCGCTCGACCGGGCGAAAGACACGGTTTAGCGTCGAGGTGCCATTATAGATATGGTACATATAGGCGCCGACGGGGCGCACCAGCAGCACCAGCGCCACGAAATAGAGTGCGATTTGAATCAGTCCATTGATCGTCATCAAAACCACTCCGGCTTCAGCAGCGACACCACCAGATATGCCAGCAGCGCCACCGCTAAAATGCCTACGATTATGTACAGTCCGGTCATGAGATACAGCCTCTTTACTAAAGCGACCCTATCACTGTAACGAATTCGAGATCAATTGGGCGTATATAATGAATGCTGGAGCGTCAAGGATGTATCAAGAGGGGGGGTATGAAGGAATCTCTGTTACAATGTGCGGCACTCTGTCCGCGCCATTTTTCACCGTAAAGGAAACCCCCGTGAGCAAGCCGATCATCGCCGTGCTGGAGGGCGATCAAACCGGGCAGGAACTGCTCGTACAAGGACTGCGCCTGCTCGATCCCGCCGTCACCCGCTTCGATGTCGAGCTGCATCATTTCGACCTGTCGCTCGGCAACCGCCGCGCCACCAAAAATGAGGTCGTGCGTGAGGCAGCCGCGATGATCCGCGAGACCGGCTACGGCATCAAAGCCGCCACTATCACCCCCGGCAGCCTCGACGATGTGGGCAGCCCCAACGCCCTGCTGCGCGAGCTGGTCAATGGTCAGGTGATCCTGCGCACCGGGCGCCGCATCCCGTCGGTGCGTCCGCTGGCGGGCGTGTACGCGCCGATCTCGGTGGTGCGCATGGCAGTCGAGGACGCCTATGGCGCCAAAGAATGGCGTGAAGGCACCGGACTGGATGAAGTCAGCTACAGCACGCGCAAGCTGTCGCGCCGCACCTGCCGCGCGGTCGCGGAATTCACCTTCCGCTATGCTCGGCGCACCGGGGCAAAGGTGTTCGGCGGACCGAAATATACCGTCAGTCCGATTTACGAGGGAATCTTCAAAGAGGAGCTCGACCTGGCGGCGGCGCGCTATCCCGATGTGCGCTACGACCCACAGTTGATCGATGCCACCTATGCCCTGCTGCTGGAGACATCCGGCGAATCGCTGGCGATCCCAGCGCTCAACCGCGACGGTGACAGCCTGAGCGACCTGGTGCTGAAGATGTTCGGCAGCATCGCGGGCGCTGAGTCGGTCATCCTGTCGATGGACGAAAATTTTGAAGTCAAGACCGTCCTGACCGAGGCACCGCACGGCACCGCGCCCAGTCTGGAAGGCAAGAACATCGCCAACCCGATGGCAATGATCCTGGCGGGCGCCGCCCTGCTGCGTTATGTCAAGGCGGATGCCGCCCACCGCGCCAGCCGCGCCATTTATGAAGCGGTCATGGAGTCGGTCAGCGACGGCGTGCGCACCCCCGATCTGGGCGGTCAGGCGACCACCACCGATTTCACCGACGAGGTGATCCGCCGCGTGCGCGGCAAGCTCGAAGTGTGGGATGCCATCGGGGAATAGCGGCGCGACACAGGCTGCGCCGGGATCGCTCGACGCCGACGCCGCCCAACTATGGGCGCTGCTGTTCCAACTGGTGCTGGACGCCGAAAAGCACATCGCCGCTCAGCTGGCGGAACACGGACTGACCACGCCGCAGTTCTATGTGCTGAAAACGCTGATCGAGCAGGGCGGGCACTGCCCGATCGGGGAGATCGCCCGGCTGCACGGACTGACCAACGCCACTATGACCGGGCTGGTCGGGCGGCTGGAACTGGGCGATCCACCGCTGGTGACTCGTGAACAGAGCCATACCGACAAGCGCTCGGTCGTGGTGGTGCTGTCCGACGCCGGGCGCGGACGTTTCCAGGCGGTGCAGGATCGGCTGCACGATCAACTGCGCCTGGTGTTGAGCCTGATCGACTCGGACTCGCGCGCCGTCCTGATGGGCGAGCTGGCACGTTACATCGATGTAATCCGCGCGGCGATCACGCCGCCTACAGGACAGGGGTAAGGCTATGGCGATGAAATTCGGGACATTCGTCCCCCAGGGCTGGCGCATGGATTTGGTGGAGATCGATGATCCGGTCGAGCAGTACGAGGCGATGACGCGCGTCGGCTTGGCGGCGGAGGCAGCGGGCTACGACTCGATCTGGGTGTACGATCATTTTCACACCGTGCCGACCCCGGAGATCGAGACCTGCTTCGAGGCGTGGACGATCACCGCTGGACTCGCCCGCGATACCCGCACCATCCGCATCGGGCAGATGGTCACCTGCAACGGCTATCGCAATCCGGGCTTGCTGGCGAAGATCGCTTCCACGGTCGATGTGATGAGTCGCGGTCGGGCGATCTGCGGACTCGGCGCCGGGTGGTACGAACATGAATGGCGCGCCTACGGCTACGGTTTCCCCGAACTGCGCGACCGGATGCGCGCTTTCCGCGAGTCGGTCGAGATCGTGGTCAGGCTGTGGACGGAGACCTACGCCAGCTTCACGGGTGAGTATTACACGCTCGACGGCGCCATCAACGAACCGAAGGGCGTGCAAAAGCCCCACCTGCCCTTATGGTTGGGCGGCGGCGGCGAGAAAGTCACGCTCAAGCTGGTGGCACAGTTCGCCCAGGGCAGCAACTTTGGCGGCGGCGACCCGGACGACATGCGTCACAAGGTCGGCGTGCTGCGCGAACACTGCGAGACGGTCGGGCGCGACCTGGACACGATCACGCGCAGCACCAGCCTCAATCTGTTTCTGCTGGAGCCGGGCGCCGACCCGGAAACCGCCACCGCACAGGCACGCGGCGCTAAATCGTATGCCGAATTCGCCAGCGACAATTTTGTCGCCACGCCGCAGCAGGTGATCGACCGGATCGGCGCGCTCGGCGATGCGGGCGCCAACTACCTGATCACCTATTTTCCGCGCGTCGCCTACGATCACACGATGCTGAAGCGATTCGCATCCGAGGTCATGCCCGCGTTCGCATGATCGATGAGCGTGACCAGTGAATGGAGGTGAAGCACGCCCGCGCGCCTCACCTCCATGTCAGTCATCGACGCCACTGTCCCAGCGCAGCACCACATGCAGCGGATAGTGATCCGATCCGCCGCTGGACTCGCCGACCCGCGCCAATACCGCCGACCACCAGCCAGGATCGTAAAAGACGTAATCGATGCGGATGAACGGCGGCACCAATCCGCTGGCACTCCCCCACCGTCCCAGATAGGGAAAGGTCGGACCGAAACCCATGCCGACAGTGGCATAGGCATCCGCGAACCCCGCGCCCGCCGCCCGGCGCACGCGCGCGTAATCGTCGCTCTGATCGCTCATGTTGAAGTCACCCGCCATGATCGTCGGCAGCAGCGTGTCGTCGCCCTCGGCCACGTCGTCGAGGAGTAGCGCGATCTCGGCGCGGCGCAGCGAGTCGTCATACCAGCCCCAGGTACGCGGCGGCACTGGATGTGCGTTGTACAGCCGGATCACCAGCTCGTCCGGCATGGTGACGAACATGCGCTGACTTCCTAAAACGAGCGCGTCGAAGTATACCGCCTCGGACAGCGGAAATTTGCTGTACACGCCCATACCGACCGCGAATCGATTGGTCGGGTCGAGCTGCGTGTAGGGGTAAAGGTCAGCCAGTGCCGGGGTGAGCGCGTCGGCAGCGGCGGTCTGGAATTCCTGCAATGCCACGATATCGGCATTGGATTCGCGGATGATCTCGATGATCGGGTCAAAGTCGGCTCGACGACTGGCGATGTTGTAAGACAGGATCGACAGCGTGCGATCGGGGTCGGTCACGAACGAACGTGGCAGGAATCGCGGCGCGTACAGGACCAGCAGCACGATCGCCGTCGGCGCCAGCAGCAGCGCGATCCATCGTTTGCGCGCCAGCAGCATCAGCACGACCCCGACGAGTGACGGCAGCGCGATCACGGGTGTCAGGCTGTTGACCAGCGCGATCGGGCTAAACGCCTCACCAATTGTCAGCCGACCGATCAGGGTCGCCAGTATCACGACGCCGTACAGCACGAAACCCGCGCCGACCAGACCGACGAGCCGCTTACGAATCGATTTCCACGTCACACATTTACCCTTTTATGCAGGCTGGTATGACGTTTATACAATGCGCGCGCGTCGATCCTCATAGTTCAGCGAACGACCTGCGGACGTAAAACGATGCGTCCGCGATCCACTGCGGACACATCGTTATGTCTCCCTACCGATTACGCAGGCTGTACTGCCAGCGGGATCGGCGCGATCACCTGGAACGTTCCCAACACCTGAGACAGTCCCGCATAGGCACCGAGCAGCGACTCGTCCGCGAGCTGCATCGTGGGCGCTTCGGGCGTCGCTTCGGCATCGGGGGTCATCTCTGGCGTCGCTTCAGCCACGGGCTGCCCGGCGATCGTCATCAGCGCATTCAGATCGACATTCGGCGCCGGGAAACGCAGATCGGCGACATGCAGCGCGCCATCGGCACCGTTGAGCAGATTGACGTAGCCGCTCTGTCCTTCGCCGTCGATGGTGCTGTAGGTATACCCCACTGCGAACCCGTTCGTCCCAGCGCGGTCGATCGGCATGACGCTGGCGACCGTGATACCCGGACGCAGCGACTCGACGTAGGCGCGGGCGGCGGCTTCGTCGGCAGCCTGTGTGTCCGCCACGCCCTGCACGCGCAGCTGTACCCCATCAGCGCTGGTGATACTGGCGGGCGCGCCGGGAGCGCTGTCGGTCAGTGTCCAGGTGCCGGGATAGCGGATGATGTGGTTGTACACGCTGTCGTAGTGCGCTGTCCAGTCGAGCGGTGACCCCTCGAAACCGGTGTATGCCTGGAGGGAGTTGCTGAAGCCCTCAAGAAGATACAACAGAAACTGAGTGGCGTTTGCCGGGGTCAGTACGCGCACGACGTACACCCAGCGCCCATCCGTCCACGCCTGCTGACGCGCGACGAACTGCTGACGGTTCGAGGTGACATTGAAGTCGATCACCAGCCGTCCGGTCTCCTCGTTGAACTCGCGGTTGGTCTCCGACCACTGATTGAACCGCGCCCAGCTCGCACCGATCGCCTCGCGGCTGAAATGTGCGTCCAGCTCGGCAGGCTGGATGGCGCCAGCATCCTCGACGTAGGTATCGACGACTGTTTGCGAGTCGTTGTTGATCAGGTTGACCTGGGCGATGGTCGCGCCCTTGTTTGGCTCGCTCGCCGTCCAGCCGATCGGCTGTCCGATGCTGAAAATCCCGGTCGGGTGCAGGTACACCTGATCGAAGGTCACCGCCGTCAGATCGGTCGGCGGCGCGGGAAAGGTGGGGATCGGCGCCTCGGTCGGATTGACCTGCGGCTGCTCGACCTGCGGCTGCTGGTTGCCTGTAAAGATGGGGATGATGCTGCCCGCCAGTAGGACGATCACCATGAACACGCCCAGGATGATGCTGGCGCGCCGCGCGCTGTTGTTAGTCATGAATGTGGGACTCCGAAAGGTCATTGGCAAAAAATTAGGAAAATGGCTCGAACGTAAGCGCGCCGATCATACTTGAAATATGCGCGATCAGAAAGCCGATATGCCGCGTTACAATCGGATTGTGACCCACGAAAGGGAAGTGCAATGGACATCCTCGACACCCAGATCGACCGATCCGATCCGCGTTTCGCGGCAAACGCCGCGCATCAGCGCGCGCTGTCCGCCGAGCTGCGCGCACGTCTGGCGACCGTGCGCGCGGGCGGCGGCGACTCGGCACAGGCACGCCAGCGCGACCAGGGCAAGCTGTTCGTGCGCGACCGCATCGATCGGCTGCTCGATCCTGGCTCGCCATTCCTGGAGATCGCGCCCTTAGCCGCCTGGGAATTGTACGACGGCGACGCCCCCGGCGCGGGCATCGTGGCTGGGATCGGACGGGTGAGCGGGATCGAGTGTCTGATCATCGCCAACGACGCCACCGTCAAAGGGGGCGCCTACTACCCGATGACCGTCAAGAAACATCTGCGCGCTCAGCAGATCGCGCTCGACAATCATCTGCCGTGTATTTATCTGGTGGACAGTGGCGGCGCCTTTCTGCCGCTGCAGGATGAGGTATTCCCGGATGCCGACGACTTTGGGCGCATCTTCTACAACCAGGCGATCATGAGCGCCGCTGGCATCCCGCAGATCGCCTCGGTCATGGGAAGCTGCACAGCGGGCGGCGCCTACGTCCCGGCGATGAGCGACGAGACGGTGATCGTGGACAAGACCGGGACGATCTTCCTGGCGGGTCCGCCGCTGGTCAAAGCCGCGACCGGGGAAGAGGTCACCGCCGAAGCATTGGGTGGCGCCTATGTGCATACCCACCTCAGCGGCGTCGCCGATCACTTTGCGGACGACGACGACCACGCCCTGCAGATCGTGCGCGCGATCGCGTCCACGCTCAACCACGCCAAAACGCACGCACTCGATGTGATCGCGCCCGAAGACCCGCTCTATCCGTCCGACGACCTGTACGGCATTCTTCCACAGTCATTCCGCGAGAGCTACGACGCCCGCGAGGTGATCGCCCGGCTGGTCGATGGCAGCCGTCTGCGCGAATTCAAGGCGAACTATGGCACAACCCTGGTGACCGGGTTCGCGCGCATCGAGGGGATATTGGTCGGCATGATCGCCAACAACGGCGTGCTGTTCAGCGAGTCGGCACTTAAAGGGGCGCATTTCGTCGAGCTTTGCACCGCGCGCGGCATCCCGCTGATCTTTTTGCAGAATATCACCGGCTTCATGGTTGGCAAAGCCTACGAGACCGCCGGGATCGCCAAAGACGGTGCCAAGCTGGTTCACGCGGTCGCCAACGCGCGCGTGCCCAAGCTGACGGTGATCATCGGCGGCAGCTTTGGCGCGGGCAACTATGGCATGTGCGGACGCGCCTATGCGCCGCGTTTCCTGTGGATGTGGCCCAACGCCCGTATCTCGGTCATGGGCGGCGAACAGGCTGCCAACGTGCTGCTGACCATCAAGCGTGACCAACTGGCGCGCCGGGGCGAGCCGGATATGCCGCCCGACGAACAAGCGGCGTTCAAAGCGCCGATCCTGGAGAAGTACGAGACCGAGGGCAGCCCGTATTACTCGACCGCGCGTCTGTGGGATGATGGCGTGATCGATCCGACGCAGACCCGGCGCGTGCTGGCGCTGGCGTTGAGCGCGTGCCTGAACGCGCCGATCGACTCCACAACATACGGTGTGTTTCGGATGTAGGGGTTTGGCGTGCCAAATCCGTGTCACACAGACGTGCCTTGCATCGATATGCGCTGATGCGATTGACGCTTCACGCCGACACCGATACAATACGAGATAGTGTCAGTGAGTCTATCGGTATTGGTTTCAAGTCATGCAGTATCATATCTGGACATTAGGCTGTCAGATGAACACCGCCGACTCGCAGCTCCTCGCGTCGGAGCTGGAGCGCATGGGCTATCATGCCGCCGTCGAGCCGGATGACGCCGATATTTACGTCGTCAATACCTGTGTCGTGCGCCAGCAGTCGGAGGACAAAGCACTCGGTCGCCTGTCGCTGCTCAACGACATCAAGCGTCAGCAGCCGGACAAGGTGATCGGCGTGATGGGCTGTCTGGTGGGCGTGCGCGACCCGCTGGCGCTGCGGCAAAAGCTGCCCTACGTCGATGTCTTCATGGCGCCGTCCGAGCCAGGCGCGATGGTCGATTTTCTCAAGGGACGCATGAGTGAGTCCGAAGTGCTGACGATCGAGGCAGGCGAACGTGCCCGCCGCGACCAGATGCAGGACGGCGATCTGCTGCTGCCCACCCACGAACAGGGCACCCTGATCAGCGCGCACGTCCCGATCGTGTACGGCTGCTCGCACGCCTGTACGTTTTGCATCATTCCCTTTCGGCGCGGTGTCGAGCGCAGCCGCAGCGTCGGCGAGATCGTCAACCATGTGCGCAGTCTGGCGCGCCAGGGTGTGAAAGAGGTGACGCTGCTCGGTCAGATCGTCGATCGCTATGGGACAGACATCGCCGACGGGCCCGATCTGGCGGACTTGCTGACCATTCTCGACGGCGCAGCCGACGACGTGGGCTTAGAGCGTATCCGCTTCCTGACCAGTCACCCCAACTGGATGACCGATAAGCTGCTCGATACCGTCGCCGCGCTGCCGCACGTCATGCCGCATATCGAGGTGCCCGTGCAGGCGGGTGACGACAGCGTGCTGGAACGTATGAAGCGCGGCTACACCGCCGACCAATATCGCACGCTGGTGGGCAATATCCGATCGCGCATCCCCGATGTGGCGATCCACACCGACATCATCGTCGGCTTTCCCGGTGAGACCGAGGCGCATTTCCAGGCGACCTACGATCTGCTGGCAGAACTAAAGTTGGACAAAGCGCACTTAGCGCGCTACAGTCCCCGTCCGAACACCGTGAGCGCGCGGCGTCTGCCGGACGATGTGCCGGAAGACGAGAAAAAAGAGCGGTTCGAGCGCCTGGACGCTTTGCAAGAGCGCATCCTGGCTGAGAACAACCAACGTTACCTGGGACAGCACGTTCAGGTCTTGGTCGAAGAGGCACATAAAGGGAAGTGGCGCGGACGCACGCCTCAGAACAAGCTGGTCTTTTTCGAGGATGCGCGTGAACGACGCGGCGAGGTCGTCGAGGTGGAGATCACCTGGACAGGTCCCTGGAGTATGCAGGGACGGCTGCCGAGCGCAATACATGCCGAAGCGCCGCTGATCGTGATCGCGGGCTAAACTGGCACTTGAACCCCAGGTGAAGGAAAGGAAACTCGATGGCAGACACAGAGCGCGCACTGAGTGGTTTCTACTACCCGAACAAGTTCGCCCGCATCGCTATGGACGCGATGGAAGAGATCATGGGGCGCAACGGTCTCAACACCATTCTCAACATGGCGAAACTGACCAAGTACATCGATGCGCTGCCGCCGGACGATTTGGCGAAAGCGTTCGATTTCACCGAATTCACGCTGCTCAACGTCGCGCTGGAGGACGTGTTTGGTCCGCGCGGTGGGCGCGCTATGGCGCTGCGCGCCGGGCGCAAGCTGTTCGCAGGCGGGCTGCGCTCGTTTGGCGCGCTGGCTGGCGTCGGCGACCTGGCGTTCAAGGTGCTGCCGATGAGCGCCAAGCTCAAGGTCGGCGTGCCCGCGCTGGCGAATATCTTCAACCAGTTCTCCGACCAGATCAGCAACGTCCACGACGACGGGCCGGAGCGCATGATCTATACGATGGAAAAGCACTGCGCGCTGTGTACCGGACGCACCTCCGATCGCGCGGTCTGCTTCATGGGTCAGGGCTTGCTGATGGAAGGGCTGAAATGGCTCTCTGGCGGACGCGAGTTCAAGGTCGATATGAGCACCTGCATCGCCAAAGGTGATGACATGAGCCGCTTCATCATCTATAAAGAGCCAGTCACCTAAGGCGCCGATGGCGGGACGCGGCGCGCCGCGTCTGCCGGATCGGGGAATCGAAAAAGCACGCGGGCGAGACGGCGACGTCAGCCGACGCGATGCGCGTCGCTAAGGCGGCTCTCTACAGCGGGATGACCCGTTTTCAGAGAGGGCGCGAGTGCGCCCTCTCGTCGATTTGTCTCCCCTACCCCCGGTGCGCTCGCCCTGCCCGCTCCAGCGCCCGCTGCGCCTCACGCACGTTGAGTTTCGGCGCCGCCGACTCGTAGAAGCGCGCCGCGATCGCCGCGTTTTTTGCCATGCCCTCTGCCGAGGGTTCTGCCAGATCGACCGCGAAGTCCGCCGAGTCCAGTCCCTCGATCGGCTCCAGCTTGATCTCGGTCACATTCTCGCGACGCACGCGCTCCAGCGTCGTTCGACGCTTGTCGGCGTCCGCCGCCTTGCCAGGATCGCCCGCCGCCGTGTAATAATCGCGCAGTCTGCTTTCCAGATCGATGGCAAAGGCAAATATCGCGCCAAAGCTGTTCAGGTCCGATTGCGCGCTCATCTAGAACCAGCGCTCGATCAGGATTTTCTTGTCGGTGAAAAATTCGATCGAGTCGAGTCCCTGACCATGCAAATCCCCGAAGAATGAGTCTTTCTGTCCGCCGAATGGGAACGACGCGGTAGCAGCCGCCACGCCGACATTGATGCCGATGTTGCCCGCCTTGACGCGATACTTGAATTCGCGCGCGTCGCGTCCGCTGCTGGTGAACAGGCTGGCGGCGTTGCCAAATTTGCTCTCGTTGATGATCTCGACCGCCTCGTCGAAGCTGTCGGCGCGCATGATCGCCAGCACGGGTCCAAACACTTCCTCTTTGGCGATCGGCATATCGCGCTCGACGCCATCCAGGATGGTCGGTCCGACGAAGCTGCCTTGCTCGAAGCCGTCGATCGTCTTGCCGCGCCCGTCGAGGATCGGCTGTGCGCCATTGGTTTCCGCCTGGGTGATCATCGCCTCGATCCGTTCACGCGCCGCCGGGCTGATGACGGTGCCCATCTGCGAGGTTTCCTGCATCCCATAGCCGACGCGCAGCCCCGACGCGCGCTTGAGCAGCTCCGCCTTGAGCGGTTCGTAGGCAGCACCGACCGCTACGACCACCGATCCAGCGAGGCAGCGCTGCCCCGCGCAGCCGAACGCCGACCCCATGATGTTGGCGACCGACGCGCCGATGTCGGCGTCAGGCATGACAGCGATGTAATTCTTAGCGCCGCCCTGCGCCTGTACGCGCTTGCCATGTTTGGCGCACACCTCGTACACCAGCCGCGCGACCGGGGTCGATCCGACGAACGAGACGCCGGCGATGTCCGGGTGTTCCATCACTGCCATCGCCGCCTCTTTGCCGCCATGCACCAGATTCACCACGCCTTCGGGCAGATCCAGTTCGTCCAGCAGCTCGTACACGAGCTGCATACTCAGCGGGGTTTGTGGCGATGGCTTCATGATGTAGGTGTTGCCGGTGGTGATCGCGGTCGGCAGGAACCACATCGGCACCATCATCGGAAAGTTGAAGGGGGTGATCGCCGCGAATACGCCGATCGGCTGGCGTTCTGCCGTCTCGTCGATACCACTGCTGATGTCCTCGACCTTGTAGCCGCGCATAATCGATGGCACCGACACCGCAAAATCGACGCTCTCGATGCCGCGCCGCACCTCACCGCGCGCCTCATCGCGGGTCTTGCCATTTTCTTTGACGATCGCCTCGGCTAAATCTTCAAAACGATTTTCCAGTAAATCTTTGAAACGGAACATGTACTGGGCGCGGCTGAGGAGCGGTGTGCGGCGCCAGTCGTCAAAAGCGGCGGTGGCGGCGGCGGCGGCACGGTTCACGTCCTCACGCCCGCCGTCGGGGACGTGCGCCAGAACCTCACAGGTGGCAGGGTTGATCACTGGGGTGCTGCCAGTGGCAGACGACTCGACCCAAGCGCCGCCGATATACTGCTTCAATATCTCGACCATCTTTGCGACTCCGCGATAGACCCTAATCAGGGCAATGTATGCTGAGCGGCAATGGTACACCCACACCGACCGGATCGCTATCGATAGCGTGCCAAATCCTGGTATCGCGCCTGGCATGCCAGCTTCCGACGCACGGTTCGAGACGATATTTGATGTAATAGCAGTTAGAAACGTTGCGACTTGCTGACGTAACCTCTATAATCCCCGCAAAATAAGGGTGTTTCACTTTTGTAAATCGGTTGGTAAATGCTGGTAAATGAGGAGAATACGTTGACCTCGCTCGTCCTCACCATTTCAGAGACGCTGCGTTATCGCGGCGCGATCGGGCAGTGGAGTTGGGTGCTTCACCGCATCACCGGTCTTGGCGTTGTCGTTTTTCTCACCCTGCACGTCATCGATACCTCGTGGGCAGTATTTTACCCTGAGCTGTACGTCGATGCCGTCGCCGCCTATCAGTCGATCGTCTTCACCATCGGCGAATTCGGCTTGGTGGCATGTGTGGTCTATCACGCGCTCAACGGCTTTCGCATCGTCCTGTTCGACTCGCGTCCCGCCCTGTGGAAATACCAGGCGCGTGCCGCCTGGATCGTGCTGGGCGCGACCGCGCTGCTGCTGATCCCGACCTTCATTCTGATGTTCGGACACGTCCTCGACTTTTACAACGCGGGCGGCACCCCGATGAATATCGTCGATGCGATCGTCAAGCAGGCACCGTTTGGCGCCGGGATCGCTGCTGCCGGGATCGCGGCTATCCTGCTGTCAGGTATCACCACCGCCGTGCTGCCCGAACGCAAAAACAAGGGACGCGGCAGCCGTCTGGAACGCTTCTGGTGGTCGTTCATGCGTGTGAGCGGTGTGATCATCATCCCGCTGGTGTTCGGACACCTGATCATGATCCATCTGATCCAGGGCGTCTTTGACCTGACCAGCGCGGGCTACAGCGTCGTCGGCACAGACGGGATCAACGCCAGCGGCACTGCCGTCGAATTTGTGGCGACGCGCTGGAATTTCCTGGTCGGCGGCGTAGCGGTCTGGCGTCTGTACGACTTTGCGCTGCTGGCGCTGGTGGTCACGCACGGATTCAACGGTCTGCGCACCGTGCTGACCGACTACACCATGAGCAATAGGTTCCTGCGCACCGCCATGACCTATCTGTGCGTGATTGGCGCGGTCGTCCTGCTGACACTAGGCGGGCTGGCGCTGCTCAACACCATCGACTCGTCCGCTATCGAGCTGGCGACCGAGGCGACCGCCCGTCTGAACGGCGGCTAAAACAACCGTTGCACGGACAATGCGCTGCATTGTCCGTATGAAAAATCATGAGGATGCCACACATGAAGATACATCAATTCGAGGCGATCGTGGTCGGCGCGGGTGGCGCAGGCTTGATGGCGGCGCTGTACGCGACCAAAGGCGGCGCCAAGACCGCCGTGATCAGCAAGCTCTACCCCACCCGCAGCCACACCGGCACCGCTCAGGGTGGCATCGGCGCGGCGCTCGGCAATCTCGACGAGGACAGCCCGCTCTGGCATGCCTACGATACCGTCAAAGGCGGCGATTATCTGGCGGATCAGAACGCCGCCAAAATCCTGGCGGAAAATGCCATCGACGCGGTGATCGAGCTGGAACATATGGGCTTGCCTTTCGACCGCACCGACGAGGGCAAGATCAGCCAGCGTCGTTTCGGCGGGCACACCAGCAACTTTGGCGAAAAACCGGTCCGCCGCGCCTGTCACGCTGCCGACCGCACCGGGCACATGATCCTGCAGACGCTCTATCAACAGTGCATCAAGCACGATGTCACCTTTTTCGACGAGTTTCATGTCGTCGATGTGATCATGAACAACGGCGCGGTCGCGGGCGTGGTGGCGCTGGAATTGGGTACAGGCGAATTTCACGTCTTCCACACCAAAGCGACGCTGTTCGCCACCGGTGGCTGGGGGCGCGTGTGGAGCGTGACCAGCAACGCCCACAGCCTGACCGGAGACGGCGCCGCGGTCGCGTATCGGCGCGGCGTGCCCTTGCAGGATATGGAGTTCTACCAGTTCCACCCCACCGGAATCTACAAGATGGGCATCCTGATCACCGAGGGTGTGCGCGGTGAAGGCGGCGTGCTGATCAACGGGCGCGGCGAACGCTTCATGGAAAAATACGCCCCCAAGATCAAAGACCTCGCCAGCCGCGATGTGGTCAGCCGGGCGATCTATCTGGAACTGCGTGAAGGACGCGGCATCAAGGGCAAGGATTACGTCTATCTCGACGTGACGCCGGACACGGTCAACCGCTACCTGGCGGAAGCGGGCGAGTCGCGCCGCATCGATCACAGCACTATCGAGAAGAAGCTGCCGGACATCCTCGACTTTTGCCGGACGTACCTGGGCGTCGATCCTGTCCGCGAACCGATGCCGATCCAGCCGACCGCGCATTACGCGATGGGGGGTATCCCCACCAACGTCGATGCCGCCGTCGTGATCGATGAAAACTGGACGGTGCTGCCAGGTCTGTACGCGGCGGGCGAGGTAGCGTGCGTGAGCTGTCACGGCGCCAACCGTCTGGGCACCAATTCACTGGTTGACCTGGTGGTATTCGGTCGGCGCGGCGGTATGGCGATGGCAGATTATGTCAGGCACGCCGATTATGTCCCGCTGCCCGCTAATCCGACGGGTGAGGTCGAGGCGGAATTCAACCGTATCCGCACCAGCCAGGGCAAGACCCGCCCCGGTGTGCTGCGTCAGCAGATGCAAAAGACGATGATGGAGGACGTAGGCGTCTTCCGCGAGGCACGCGGGATGCAGCGTGCCCTCGACGGCGTGCGTGAGATGCAGGCGCGCTATCAGCACGATCTCTCGATCGACGATCGCGGCATGAAGTTCAACACCGACGTGATCGAAGCCTGGGAATTAGGCTGCCTGCTCGACATGGCGGAGACGACCGCCATCAGCGCGATCAACCGCACCGAGAGCCGGGGCGCGCACAGCCGCGAAGACTGCAAAGAGCGCGACGACGTGAACTGGTTGGTTCACACGCTGATCGGGCGCCCGTCCGACGCGCCGACCTACCCCACCCAGCCTGTCGATCTGTCGCTGAACACGCGCAAGAAGGTCGATATGTCGCTGGCTGAAGCGGACGCCCGTTTCGTACCCAAAGTACGCACGTATTAACACCTCGAAAGTTAATACAACTTCCCGGCTTTTCTGAAAATCGTGGAAAAGCCGGGATAAATGATGAAGAGATCGTCACATTCGGTATCATGGCACCCGTTTAAGATTACAATAAGTTTCAGTGTCATTGATGGGAGCCGGACTGAATGTGTGGAATCGCAGGAATGTGTGTGAAAGACGTGGATAACCTCAGCGAAAACAGACTGCGTGCTATCGGGGAGTTACAGCAGCATCGCGGACCCGATAATATGGGCATCCTGTTGGTCGATCGCTGTGGATTCGCACACAATCGTCTCAGCCTGATCGACCTGACCAGCGCCGGCAATCAGCCGATGGTGCTTGGTGAGTATGTGCTTGTGTATAACGGCGAACTGTACAACTTCCTGCCGCTGCGCGATGAGCTGGAGCGCAAGGGTCGCCAGTTCATTGGCAGGTCGGATACCGAGGTACTGCTTCACGCTTTGATCGTATATGGCGTAGAAACGACACTGAAGTGTATTCAAGGGATGTTCGCTTTCAGCTTCTACGACGGCGGCAGTCAGATGCTGTATCTGTGCCGCGATCGCTATGGCATCAAGCCGCTGCATTACACCGTGCGCGATGGCGATCTGGTATGGGCGTCGGAGATCAAAGCGATCGGACAGGTAAAGCCGCTGCAAATCGATCCCATTCAGGCGCTCTACAGCGTCGCAGGCAATGCCGAATTTCACCATGAAACGACCCTGTTCCTAGGGGTAAAAAGCGTCGCGCCCGGCACATTTTTGCAGATGCGCGTCGATCAGGACGCCGATCCGCAGTCAGTGCGCTATTACGAAATGAACGACGACTTTGACCCGGCATACTACCGTGAACTCGACGGCATGTCGATGGAAACGGCGGCGCAGGAATTCGATCGGCTGATGAGCGACAGTGTGCGCCGGATGTTGATCGCCGATGCGCCGATGGGCATCTTTTTGAGCGGCGGCATCGACTCCAGCCTGCTCGGTGCGTTGGCGATACGCCACACCCGCGATCTGACGCTGTTCACGTCTAATATTCTGGGACGGTTGAGCGAGTTCCCGGACGCACAGGCGATCGGCAAATTTCTCGACCTGCCCTTGTACGATTCCCCGTTCGCGCCGGGCGACTTTCTGAAGCATTGGACAGCATGCACCTATCACTACGAGGCGCCGATCGTGCGTCATGTCAGCGCGATGCCGATGTCGCAGGTGGCGCGGCTGGCACATCAGCATCAGGTAAAAGCGGTGCTGACCGGAGAAGGCTCGGACGAGTTATTCCTGGGTTATCCGCATTTGTTGATGCAGCGCTACGAGAATCTGGTCAGGACACCACTGCGGCTGGTGGAAAAAGCCTACGGCATCATTCCAGGGCTGCGTCGTTACATTATCCCCAACGAGTCCGAGCAGGTGGATGGTTTCCTGAATCTGCTGGTACAGGGCTACGAGCGGCAGCGTTTCCGCAATCAGGCGCGTGGACATTTCGCCTTCATGAACGAGGCAGACTTCAAACGACACTATCTGTCGATTCAATCGATGAAAGAAGGGATTGTCAGCCTGCTGATGCGTAACGATCGCATGGGGATGATGTCGAGCATCGAGGCGCGCTTTCCATTTCTCGATGAAGCCGTTGTACGCTTCGGAGTCAATCTGCCCGACAAATTCAAAATCGGACACTCGTCACGAATGCACAACATCATGCACCCCTTTCTGATCGATAAAGCGATCGTGCGCAAGACCTGCGAGCCGATCCTTCCAAAGTGGCTGCCGCACAAAAAGAAACTGGGCTTTCCCATGCACGCCCATCGTGACCTGACCATCGCCCCTGGATTTTTCCGCGATGGTTATGCGGCGCAGCTGCTACAAATGAATGAAAGCAGCGAAGCGTACATGCTGGGCACCCAAAACCGCTATTTCGTTGCTAAACTAGCGGCACTGGAAATTTTTGGTCGGCTGTACGCGCTCGGCGAGTCGCAGTCCGCGATCACTGATCGCATCTACAGCCACATCGCCATCGTTCCCAAATAATCTGGATTGGATCAATCATATGGATGTCACCTTTCGTATCCGCCGCTTCAACCCTGAAACCCAGGGCAAGAATAAACCGTACTGGCAGGAATTCACCCTAGCGGACGTGGACGAGACCGATCGTGTGCTGGAGCTGCTGCACCGCATCAAATGGGAGCAGGACGGCTCGCTGACGCTGCGACGCGCCTGCGCGCACGGCGTGTGCGGATCGGACGCCATGCGCATCAACGGCGTCAACCGGCTGGCGTGTAAGGTGCTGGTCAAGGATGTGGGTGCCAAAATTCAGATCGAGCCGATCCTGGGTCTGCCCGTCCTGAAAGACCTGGTGGTCGATATGGAGCCGTTCTTTGCCCACTACAAGAGCGTCATGCCCTTCTTCATCAACGACAGCCCCGTCCCGGCGAACGGGCGCGAGCGGCTGCAATCGCAAGCCGACCGCGAAAAATTCGACGACAGCACCAAGTGCATCCTGTGCGCCGCCTGTACCACCTCGTGCCCTTCGTTCTGGGGCAACGGACAATACGTCGGACCAGCGGCGATCGTCCAGGCGCACCGCTTCATCTTCGACACGCGCGACGAGGGATCGCAGCAGCGCATGGATGCGCTGGCAGAGCCGAACGGTGTGTGGCGCTGTCGCACCATCTACAACTGCACTCCGGCGTGCCCGCGTGACATCCAGGTGACGCGCGCCATTGGCGAGGTCAAGCTGGCGATCCAGCGCGGCACCCGCGAGGGCATCATTACCGAGGGCGTCGGTCCGATCGCGGAAAGCAGCGGCTAAAGCGTCGTTGTGCTGGAGGGCATGGCATCCCTTGCCCTCCAATAGTCGATGGTTGCGTTGCAGCGGCGTCGCGTGCTACACCCCCACCCTCGCTGCCCGCAAAATGCCCTCGACCAGCGCGAACAGCCCCGGATCGTCCAGCGGCTCGACCGCCTCGACGGTGTGCTGACGGCGCGCGTCGCGCACGGTGATCAGGTAGCGCTGGCAATCTACCGCGCACTCTTTGAAGCCGATCCGCTCAGGCAGGTCAAAGAATCCGACGCGGCGAATCAGACGGCGCAGCCGTTCCGCCTCTGCCGCCGACAAGTCGGTCGTATCGACCACGTGCGGCGCGGATAAGCCGGGAAAATAGGCGAACCCGCCCTGGATGAGCAGTCGTATCTGCATCGGATCACCCTCCATCACCACGCATTCACATCATCACGTATTCGATCTGTCTGACGTGCCGCCTCTTGTGAGCAGGGGTTTGGCACGCCACACCCGGTGGGATCACGGCGTCGCGTCATCGACGGGCACGCCGACCTCGATCCACGCCGCCCGCACCGCCTCGACCGCCAGGGAATCCGCGCCATAGAGCGTCTCGGCGTTCTGGATCGTCAGCCGCGCGAACCGTTTGAAGCCGTAATGCGGGTGCAAACGCTTATCACATAACGTATGATACCATATTTGTCCGGCGTGCGCCCAGGCGTATCCGCCTATTTGTGTGGCAGCCAGATAGAAGGCGCGGTTAGGAATCCCGGAGTTAATATGCACGCCGCCGTTGTCGTCGCTGGTGCGTCTGAAGCCGTCCATGTGACCTGGCTGCGGGTCTTTACCCAGGATCGGATCATCGAATGCGCTTCCGGGACTCCGCATCGAACGCAGCGCCGTCCCGTTCACGCCCGGCAGCAGCAGTCCCGTACCGATCAGCCAGTCGGCGGCGGCGGCGGTCTGGTTACCTGCCCACTGCTTCAGCAGGCTGCCCATCACATCGCAGATCGACTCGTGGACGGCGCCCGCCTGCAGAGTGTACTGCATCTGCGCGCTGTACTGCATGATGCCGTGAGTCAGCTCGTGCCCGATGATCTCCAGCGATCCAGTGAAACGATGGAAAAATTTAGAGTCGCCGTCGCCAAACACCATCTGGTCGCCGTTCCAAAAGGCATTGTTGTAGCTGGTGCTGTAATGCACGGTGGCGATCAGCGGCAGATCATCATTATCGACCGAGCGCCGCCCAAAAGCGTCGCGGAAAAAGTGATAGGCTGCCCCCAGTCCGTCGTAGGCTTCGTCGGCGGCGGCGTCGCCACAGGCAGGGCGCCCTTCGCCGCGCACCCGCTTACCCGGCAGCTTGGGGGTAGCGCGTGGGGTGTAGGTGTAGACCGCGCGGCGCAGTCCGCCCTTTTTGTTCTTGCGCTCGGACGGCACAGTGACGATCGTCACGTCGTGATCGTGCGCGTGCTGTGCCATCAGCTCCATGCGGGCGGCGCGAATCTGACGATCGCGCGTCAGAGTGGTGCGCGCGCGCTGCTTGTCCTCTTTATCCCCGGCGCGGGCGATGTGGCGCAGGATGAAAGGCGGCAGGATCGGGTAACACGGCGACTCGGACATGGGCTTGTTTCCCTGGTGTGAACGGTGATTATAAGCCCATGTTAAGTGATGTGTGTAGGGACAAATACCACCGCCAGCGTCGTCCCGCTGTCAGGGGGATCATCCTGCAGCGTCATTTTGATGCGATCACCCTGGGTCATGCTGTGTCCCCGTTCGCGCCGCGCCCCGATCCGCGCTAGAGTCGACATGTGTTGGTCGAGTGTGAGTATGGAGGGTGGACGATGAAAATCGGGATCGTCGGAAGTGGTTTTGTCGGGGCGACGGCGGCATACGCGCTGGTCATGCGCGGTATTGGGCGCGAACTGGTGCTGGTGGACAAGAATCGCGCCCGCGCCGAGGCGGAGGCGGACGACATTCTGCACGCGGTGCCGTTCGCACATCCGCTGCTGGTGCGCGCTGGAGAATACGCCGACCTGGCGGGCTGCAAAGTCGTGATCATGGCGGCGGGCGTCAACCAGAAGCCGGGTGAGACGCGGCTGCAACTGCTGGAACGCAACCAGATCGTGTTCCGCGAGGTCATCCCGGCGATCATCGCGTCCGCGCCGGACAGCGTGATCGTCGTCGCTACCAATCCGGTCGATGTCATGACTCACCTCAGCGCGCGGATCGCCTCTGAACACGGGTGGGCGCCCGGTCGGGTGTTGGGCAGCGGCACCACGCTCGACACCGCCCGCTTTCGCGCACTGCTCGGTCGGGTGCTCAACGTCGATTCGCATTACGTTCATGCCTACGTGATCGGGGAACATGGCGACAGCGAAGTCCTCACCTGGTCGCTGGTCAACGTCGGCGGCATTCCGCTGAACAGCTACATCGACACCTTTGGCATCGTCATGGATGACGCAGCCCGTGCCGCCATCGATACCGGAGTCCGCCGCGCCGCCTATCACATCATCGAGGGCAAACAGGCGACCTACTATGGCATCGGCAGCGCGCTGGCGCGCATCGTCGATGTGATCCTGCACGATCAGAATGCCGTGCTGACCGTGTGCGCCCCCTGCGACTCGCTGGCGGGCATCGCAGACGTGACGGCAGCCATGCCGCACATCGTCAGCGGCGGCGGCGCCATCCAGCGTCTGCCCCTGCCGATCGACGACAGCGAGATGGCGCTGCTGCACACCAGCGTCAGCGTGATCCGCGACGCGATCGGGCATCTGGAGCGCTAAAAAATCTCTCATCTGAACCCTCTTGACCTTTTCAAAAAACCGTTCTATACTGTTCTACATGGTTCGCATAGATGAAGAGGAGGTGATCGAGTGGATATTGCTCGCAGTCATAAGGGGTGCAACCCCTAGCCTCTCATTCTCATGAGCGGCGCCCTGTAAGGGGTATGCTCCCTGAGACCGCAACCGCCCGCCGTAGCTCTATGCGGCGGGCATTTTATTTGTATTCCCCCCAGAAAACGCGCACAGACCGACCTCGATACCGCTACAGGCTGTAATGACAAGACGCCACATTGTCCTTATAGCAATAGGGCGTAAAACCCACCCGCTTTAGCGGTGGGATATAAGCCCTTCACTTGCTTTAGCCATTTTTGATCATTGCTGTTCACTTTCATATGCGATATTTTCTGCGCAACTTACGCGCGACGTAAAGTCCGGTGAGGGAGCGCATTTTGCAGTTGAAGGTGTGGAACACGCCGGGGCGTCGGCGAACAAACCCGTAGACGCGCTAAGACCCCTGCTCGCAGGGGCAGCGTTGCCTGATGGGAGAAGCCCAAGCCTTTAGGCTTGGGAGTACGTCACTCAGTGAATTACGCATTCAGCGCGGTTGTAGGGACACATAACAATGCGTCCGACCGAAGAATGATTGGATTTTATTGTCATTGCTCCATGAGCCGACCGACTATTCCATTTCTTTGAAGCACAGGACATACGCTTTGGTAGGTGGATCGATCGCGTAAGGGCTGGTTTCGATCGGGCAGCCGAACGCGCTCGTCATTAGCGCGATCTGATCCCGTGCCTGCGAGTCGATGAAAAAAGCGAAATTCCGCCCGACAGGGAGCGCGGCGATGAAATCGGGCGTGAAGTCACTGGTCGCCAGCGGGATATGACGCAGGGTCGCGGGGTCGCTTTTCGTCAGGAACGAGACCCAGATACGCGGCACGTTGATGTCGGGAATGGGGTCAGCGATCAGATAGATGTCGGTGAAGTCGGGAACGTCTTTAGCCCGGATTGCCATATCGTAACCATCGGGGTAAGCCTTGAATTCCCGTGCCTGCCGCTCGAACAAGGGTACATGGTCGCGGTAATAATAGACCACCTGTCCAACGGCGATGATGATCGACAGCCCCATCACGATCAACGTCACGCTCTGCCGCCGACCGTGCCCCGGACGGATGCCTTCGGAGGACACCTCATTGGCAGTGCGCTTCCACAGCATTGGGACGAGTGAACACAGCGCCACAGCCGCGACCAGCGCCAGGGCGGGAAACACGACATGCCAGCGGGCATAAACCGCACTGTCGCGCAGAAGGGCGTTGGTCGCCGCGGTCGCCAGCACCCATAAGACGACCAGCGATCCGCCGAACGTGCGCCAGCGCCAGAGCAGATAACCCATGCCCATCAGGAACAGCGGCACGACGTACACTAACATCAGCGGTTGATCGCCGCCATAGAAGACAGCCAGTTCCCGTTGATGGACATAGACGGTCAAAGGGAACAGCAGCCGCCGCGCCAGTGTGGTCGTTTCTTCCGGCGTGAGACCGTCTGGCAGCGCTGCGAGCAGTAAATCGACACCGCTCGAAACGCTGAGGCGCGGGTTGGCGTCGGCACTGCCGCTGAAGATGGCATAGTAGATGGGCATGGCGACGATGATCAGGGTCAGCACAGCGACAAGAACACCGCGCCAGGGGATGCGAATCGGCACGACCAGCCGAAAACCGATCGTAAGGATCAACCAGATAGCAGCAAGCGGGATATAAAACAACCGTCCCGCCTCGAAGAAATATTGGGTGAAGCCGAGCATGGCTCCCGCCAGCGCCCAATCGAGGCGTCGGTTGAAGCGGAATCCGCGAATCAGGAACCAGAATGCCAGCGTCCCGAAGAGTGGGTCGGCGATGTGCAGCAGAGCGATTCGGCTGAAGTGAATGTGCGGCGGAAAGCTGAGGAGAAAGAGCGCGGCGACGATGCCCGTTTGACGATTATTGAACAGATCGCGCGCCAGAAAATAGACCGCCGTCACCGTCAGCGCCCCGATGATCGCGCTCGCCAGCCGGAGGGTCGTGACCGACCGACCGAACAGGTCGATGATCACGGCTTGCCATTGGGGCATGAGCAGGCTCGTGATGTATACCGACGGACGTCCCACCAGTCCGATCGCGCCGCCCCGGTAATGGGAAATACCGTCGATCGCCAGCGCTTCATCGACACTGGCGCGCAGCCCGGTTTCCAGGTTCCAGGCACGGACGAGCAGCGCGCCCAGGAAAATCAGGATCACGATGGCGATCTCCGCGCGTCGGTCGTCGAGCCTCAGATCGTGCAGTTTGGATAGAGAAAGGCGCGGCAGTCGGGGCAGTTGAGGCAGTCGCGGCAGGTGGAGCTGCCGCACCCCGCCCATACCCAGCACCAGAAAGGCGACGCCGCCGTAAAACGTGACCGCCTGAAGCAGCAGCGGCGTTGTTTGCAGTCCGGGCAGTCGGAGCGCTTTGCCGGCGGCTTCAGCGGTGAACAGCAGCAGCAGCAGCCCGATCATGGCAAACGGCAGGTGGCTGCGCTGGGGTTGGATCGCCTCCCCCGCCACCGTGACGACCTCAAAGTCGGGTCTGGCGAAATGGATCGACCTCCACAGCACGATCATCCCGCCGACCATCAGCACGACAGGCAGCGTGAATTCTCGTTCACGATTGTTGGAGGGGGAGAACAGCAGCGCGCTGACGATCATCGACACGAAAGCCGCCATCATCAGCCATCCGGCGGTCTCGGCACGCGATTCCGGAGTCGTCTGGCTGCGGTCGCGCCGGAACAACGTGCGCAGGTCGGCGGGGCGAAACCCGGCGTCGGCGGCAATCACGCCTGAACCGCTGATGATGATGCCGATCAGGAGGCGCAGTAAAAGTTTATCCGCTGGCACAAGCAGCGAAGCCAGTACCGCGGCGATGGGAAAGAACAAATAGCCGATGGTTGTTCCAAGACGGCGCATGAGCCACCCCTTTGCTGTGCGAAACCGTAGAGGCGGCATATCGCACTCTGGTGGGCATTCGATTGAAGGCAGATTGCATTATACGCGCGTTTCGGAGTCTGGAATGCCATTGTTTCGCCTGCTATGTCCCCACCCGCGCGTGACATTTTTTTCTGGGTTATAATCCTCGGCAGTGCAGGTGCGTTTTAGAATCGATCCAACGAGGAAAATCACTCATGGCGAAGTCGTATGCCGCATCCCCCGCTATCCAGATCGACCCCAAAAAGCAGTACACCGCCGTGTTCAACACGACGAAAGGGACGATCACCATCAATCTGTTCACCAAAGAAGCGCCGATCACGGTCAACAATTTTGTCTTTCTGGCGCGCGATGGCTTTTACGACGGATTGAAATTTCACCGTGTGATCGCGGAATTCATGATCCAGGGCGGCGACCCGTCTGGCAATGGCACGGGCGGTCCCGGCTACAAATGGAACGATGAAGACGGAGCGCTCCGGCTAAAGCACGACAGCCCCGGCGTCCTCAGCATGGCGAATGCAGGACGCAACACCAACGGGTCGCAGTTCTTCATCACCCACGTCCCGACCCCGCACCTCGACGGCAAGCACGCGGTGTTTGGCAAGGTGGCGGACAAAGAGAGTCAAAAAGTGGTCAACGCCATCCGTCAGAACGACGAAATCACCAGCGTCACCATCACTGAGGTGTAACAACGTACCCGTTGGGCGCCATGCCCATCGTCGCCAGGGCAGGAGGGGCAGCGCGTGCTGTGCCCTTCACAACCGGGACTGTAGGGGCATGGCGCGCCATGCCCGCGATGGAGATCATCTTTAGACATATACGGAAAAAGGATCGACCATGAACGGGCGTAGAATCGGGATCATGCTGGCACTGCTGCTGCTGTCGGTCGGGGCGGCGGTGGTCATCAGTGCGGATGTGGCACAGGAATTTGGCACGGGCTGGACAGTGTCGTACTACAACAATACCGATCTCAGCGGCAGTCCGGTGCTGTCGGAAACACTGGCGGGCGGCATCAACTTCAACTTTGGTATAACCAGCCCGCGCCCTGGCATCGTATCGGAAGACAACTTTTCGGCGCGCTTCACCTCGGTACAGTTGTTCAACGCCGGGGCATATGACTTCATCGTCTCATCGGACGACGGCGTGCGCGTCTTCATCGACGGCGTGATCGTACTGGATCGTTTTGTGCCGCGCGTCCTGACCACCGACCGCTTTCAGTACACGCTGACCGCGGGTACGCATTCATTGGTAGTAGAATACTTCGAGGGTATCGACCAGGCGGCGATCCAATTCCAGTGGTTCCAGATCAGCGGCGGACTCACGCCTGGCATCGGGACGCCAGGAATCGGGACGCCCGGCGGCGGCGGTGTCTTTGTCACAGCGGGTCCGACCGCGACCTCGACCGCCATTCCCCCGACTTCCCTGCCCGCCATTCCGCCGGGCGCACTGTCGGGCACGGTGATCCGCGCGCAGGTCTTACTGGTGCGCGGCGCGCCGTTTCCGGGCGCGGGCGTCGTCGATCGGGTGCTGCGCGGGCAGACCTATCAGATTATCGGACGCGACGACCGGTCGCTGTGGTATCTGATCCAGTTAAGCAATCGTCAGGGCTGGGTGTGGCACTATTATTTCAACGTCAATGGCAACAGCTTCAACGCGCCGATTCAGAATGCCTTTGTCACGGCGGGAATGCCCGCATCCGAGACGGGCGTGATCGGGCAGAGTGAGGCGACGCTGCGGCTGCGCGCCGAGCCGAACGTGTTCAGCACTCAGATCGGACGTATCCCCTGGGGCGATCTGCTGCCGATCCTGGAGCAGACGCGCGACGGCTGGTACAGAGTGGTGTGGCGCGGCACGGTCGGGTGGGTGGCGAGCGGGTTCGTCAAGATCATCGACGGCGATATGGGCGCGGTGCCGACGCGGTAGCGACCTATCACGATGCGTCCGTGCAGAGGGACTGCAAACAAGGGCATCATCTTGCTCCCCTTCTCCGTCAGGGAGTAGGGGTTGAGGGATGAGGGATGAATTGCAAGCCGCTGCGCTTACATCGCGGCGGCTTTATTTTGCACCAACCGCTCGACCAGGGTTCGCAATTCACGGATCGAGACGGGTTTCGACAGAAACAGGTCGAAGCCCAGTTGTTCGCACAGTCCACGATAGTGATCTTCCCCCGATATGATGATCACTTCGGTGCCGATGTGCTGCGAGTCGCGCAGGTCGCGCAGCAGGTCGGTGCCGTGTTCTTCCCCCAGGTGCATATCGCAGATGATCACGTCGTAGCGGCGCCGCAAGAGCAGCTCGCGCGCGTTCGCCAGGGTCATCGCCGGATCGACTTCATATTCGCGCGTGGTCAGGCTTTTGGTATACAGCAGCAGCAGATTGCTGTTATCTTCCACGACGAGTATCTTCGGTGTATACATCAGCGATCATCCTGTCCATGCCTATGCGACGCATTGCATTCGCTAAAATACCTTATAGGGATGTACCTATATGTATGATTAAAATGCCGCTCGACACGACTGCAACCTGATGTGCTTTATTTGCACACAATTAAGGATTAACAATTAAGTTTTTGGAGGTTTGTTCCGGCAAATATAAGGCATTTTTCAGCGTTTGTAAAGCAGTCCATTAAACGATTCACCCAACATTCACTTCCCGTTCATTCTGCAGCGCTTTCCGATCGACGGCGCATAAATTTGGCAAGTCCAGCCGTGAGCAGAAAGCCGACTCCGAGCGCCCATGCCAGCGCGCCGATCACCAGTCCGATCCGCACTTCCGGCGGGTCGTAGGTCAGACGCACCATTTGTGGCGCCGCCGACGCCGACAACCGGACTGCTTGAAACAGCACATTGGCGCGATCGATCGGCACGGGCACGCCGTCCACTGTCGCGCGCCAGCCAGGATCATAGCTGTTGGCGACGATCAGAAATGCCGGATTGTCTGTCTCGACGCGCACTGTCAGCGACTCCGGCGCGTAGGCGGTGATCAGCGCTGTCAGCAGCGACCCGGTGTTATCGCTGTTGAGCGCACACCCGTCGGAGTCGCCCGCGATCATCGCCTGACGCGCCGGATCGAACGACGGCTCGCGCATCGCGCTCAGGGCGAATTCGTCGCCAAAGGCGTCGTCGCCTGCACAGCGCGCGCTGGTCACCACGAACGCGCGCGGCAGGACGGTCGTATTTTCGTACAGCTTGATGTCGCTTGACAGCAGGCGGCGGTAGGGGGACGGCGCCAACTGGGCGAACACAGGCGAGGCGGCGTCGGGGTCAGCCACCAGCGAGACGGCGCGCACGATCCCATTCATGCCAGGATAGAATTCCAGCAAGGCGGGATCGTGCGGTGCGCCGAACGAGTAGCGCGCGAATAAATAGCGATCGAGCGGCTCCCCTCTGATCTCAGGCACCTGTCCTACCCCATCGACCATTAACCCCGGCGAGGCGCACATCTGATTGCCAGTGACGCAGGTATACAGCACATCGACGGAGCGCGCCGCGAACCCGGTCGGGTTGAAGTAGACCGTCTGCGTGCTGCGCGGAAAAGTGGTATCGAAAAATACTCCATCGCGCACCAGATCGTACACTTTATCGACCAGCAGATAGCGTATGCCCGCCAGATCGAGCCAGCGCTGATCGGGGATGCAGGCGCCGCCGCACGCATCGTTGTACAGACTCTCGCGCAGCCGCCCGTCGAGCGTGCGCAGTTCCCCATCGGGCAGCATCAGCGAGGTGAAGGCGCTGTAGGCGCGCGTCGGCAGCAGCCCGCCGTCGAAGCCGTCGAACGACGGGATTCCCCATAAGAGCGGCAGGTTGCCGCCGACCACCTCACGCAGCTTTACCGTGTCGAACGCCAGCGCGCGCGCCTCGCCGCTGATGCCGAGCGCGTCGTAACGGCGTTCCAGCGCCGCGCGATCGCCAGGGTCGAACAGCAGATCGCTCATACTCAGGAGGCGGCTGGAGACCGTCGGATCGGTCTCGGCGTCGAGATAGGCTTGAAGCTGGCTGATGCTAAAGCGCTCGGCACTGAAGGAATCTGGCGGCAGAACCTGGTTGTACGCCAGCGCACCGGACGCGATCAGCAGCTCGGCGGCGGCGGCAATCGCCAGCAGCGGGACGGCGAAACGCGCCGTGCGCTCGATCCGCGCCAGTATCGACCCGATCAGCATGAGCGCGCTCGCGGCGATCCAGCCGATCATCGTGCTGTTTTCCGCCGGGTATGCGGGCGTGCCGTCGATCGTGCGGACGATCTGCGGTGCCAGCAGCACCAACCCGGCGATGATCGCCGCGTAGGGGATCAGGGTCAGCAGTCGGGCGCGCCGCTGTCGCAGCGACTCGACTCCGAGCGCTGCCAGCATCGCCGCGCCCATAGCCAACAAGACCAGCCAGCGCGCGGGCACGCGAAACAGGTTGAAGCCGGGCAGATTGTAAAAGAGCGCGTAAAACGGGTTGTAGATGCCGAACGCCAGGAACAGCCCGGTCACGACCAGCGCTATCCAGGGCGCGGCGGGGCGCTGCATGAGGCGCGCCAGCCATGCCAGCGCACGCACCGCCCTTCTCCCCCCTGTACGCGCCGTCTTTCTCCCCCCTGAAAGGGGGGTCGGGGGGATATCGCCCACCGGGGTGGCGGTAAATGCCCCGATCCACGCCAGCGCGCCGACGATGATCCCCGGATAGGCGATGTATTCGCTGAAGATCATCCTGTCGAAACTGGGCAGCAGTCCGCGTCCGACGGCGAACGGGCTGAACGAAAAGGCGGTCGCGCCTTGCAGCGTGAACCCGCTTTCGCGGTTGCCCAGGCGCGACAATGCCAGCGTCGGCAAAAGCTGCGGCGCCGCCAGCAGCGCCGTGATCACTCCGGCGAACACCAGCGTCAGCAGTCCGCGCACCGGGCGCGTGCAAAGCGCGTAGATCCCCAACGCTGCCCCGGTGAGAAATACCGTCTGTGTGTGTCCGCTGAAGAATTGCAGCGCCAGCAGCAGCGACAGGATCATGCCCCATCGTGCGGCGAGCCCGACGCTGTGACGGCGGCGGTTTGGCGCTGGCACGAGCGCCCGATCGAACGCCCACAGCGCCCAGGGCAGCCAGGACAAGCCCTGAAGCTGGTTGATCTGCTCGACGTGCGCCCCCAGGTGTCCGCCGAGCAGGAATGCCCCGCCGCCGACCACCCCAGCGAGCCAGCCGACCCGCAGCGCGCCGCGCGCCAGCACATAGCCGCCCACTCCCGCCCACATAAGATGGATGAGTACGCTCACACGGATGGCGTCGGGTGCGTCGAGCGCGGTCAGAGCGATGTTGGGTGGGTAGAATACGCCGACCTGCGGGTTCGCCAGCAGCGGCGCCCCGCCGAACAACTTGTCCGTCCACAGTACGCCGGGCGCGTCATCACCCCCGCGCAGCGCGTCGGCGCGTGTCTGCCAGTAGGGATAGTGATAGCTGTAGGTGTCGCCACGCGCCATGATCCAATCGCTGAACGCCAGTCGATGGGCGGCGGTCAGCGTGAGGATCGCCAGGACGAGGGCGGCGGCGGCATGTTGACGTAAATTCGGCGTCATCGAGGCGGCTTCGGTGTGGGTACGGCGGCTGATCGGCGGCTTAACGAAACGTGACGACCGACTGCATCAGCGCTGTTCGGTCGTGCTGCTGGAGTCGGGCTTGGTCTGGTCGCTGGTAGGGGCGATGGTCGAGCCGTAGGGGGAGAGCGTGGGATCGGGTGCGGGTGGCGCGGATTCGCCCAGATCGACATCGATCGGCATGGCGGACGAGGACGCCGATCCCGCCATGTCGGGATTGTAGTGTTCTTCGTGCGTATGTCGTTCGCGCGATACTGCCCAGACCATCGCGGCGACCACTCCCGCCGCGAGGATAATCAGAATCCAGCCAACTGGCGTATCCATGAGCCATCCTTTCGTGCGCGTGCGCGCTCTGCCGTCCATGATACACACCTGTGATTGTAGGCGATGCGCGGCGCGGGGTCAACGCAGGTCGGGGGGTTTTTTGATTAACTTCGGACTAGGCTGGCGCGTGACCTGCGAGCGCACGCCAGGCGGCGACCAGTCCGCCAGCATTGATCGCCGCCACCAGACCGAGCGCGGCGTAGAACCACGTTTCGTCGGGGCGTCCTTCCGGCACCAGCAGCACGGTCGCAAAGAAACCGACCTGTGCGAACAGAAAGGCGATCACCAGCAGCCGGAAGCTCCAGCGGTCGTAGCGCTGCAACGGGCCCCACGTCAGCGCCAGGATCAGGATGTTGAACCCCGCCAGCCACAGCCAGCCCAGGACATGATGAAACTGCGCGTGTGCCGACCAGGAGGGTTCATCCAGATGACCGGGCAGCGCGATCAGGAAACCAAACACCTGTACCAGGCTGGCGAATGTGATGAAGCGGGCAGCTTGTTTCACAGTGACCTCATTTTTTTGCGTGGATTATACAGGGTGTTGCAGCGGTTGTGGCAGATTCCGCTCATCTCGTTCTTGCTTGCTATTCCGTTGTATCTTCGGTAAAATCGCCTTTACAGGGCTTGTGTAATTTTGAACAAATGCGTTAGCACAATTGATCCACCATTCCATCCAACTTCTATTGCAGCAGGACCACATTCGCCTTCATCGAGTGAATGAGAGCAGGCATGACAGTTAAACCCAGTCTCAACAGTGGCACCCCGGCGGGCGGGCAATCGCTCTCGATCATCTGGATCGTCGCCGCCGCGCTCGGAATCATCTTTGGCGGGCTGCTGATCGGCACGCTGTCGCCGTCGCTCTTCCCCGAACAGGCGTCGCTCGAAGCCGAACAGGTAGACGGTCTGTTCCAGTTTATGCTGGTGATCGGCGGCGCGATCTTTCTACTGGTGATCGGCGTGCTGGTGTTCTCGATGGTGCGCTTTCGGGCGCGCATCAACGACCGATCCGACGGCATCCCGCTGCACGGCAACAGTACCCTGGAGCTGATCTGGACGCTCGTTCCGGCGGTGATCGTGCTGGTGGTAACCATCTACAGCTACCAGGTCTGGATCAGCATTCGCACCGTCCAGCCGATCAACCACGACGTACAGGCGATCGGGGCGCGCTATGCCTGGACGTTCAATTACGACATCACCCCGGAAACCCTCCCGGCTGGCATCACGATCGATCAGATCACCGAGGAACCGATCCGCGTCGCCCTGAACAGCGAGAGCGGACTCGATTTTAACAGTGGACAGCTCCACACCTGGGCAGGTGAACAGGTCGAGATGAGTATGCGCCCGGAAGATGTGAATCACGCCTTCTGGATTCCGGCGATGCGCATCAAGCAGGACCTGCTCGTCGGGCGCACGACCAGCATTACCTTCACGCCCACCGACCCCGGCACCTATCGGATCGTGTGCGCCGAATTGTGCGGCTCCGGGCATGGCAATATGGCAGGCACGATCGGCTATGACGGCGAATTACAGGGCGCGTGGCTGGTCGTCCATCCCGATGAAGAGACCTATCTGCGCGAATTCTACGAGCCGCAGGTGATGAGCGTGCTGTTCCCGCCGCCCGATCCGGCGCTGCGCGGACGCGCCACCCTCGCCAGCGCCAAATATCCGTGCGCGACCTGTCACATTCTGGATGATCTGGGGTGGGCGGGCGCGATCGGGCCGAACCTGAACAATGTCGGCAACAATGCGGCGCGACGTGCCAGCGGCACCCCGGCAGAAGTTTACCTGGAGACCTCGATCCGGCACCCTGGTGATTATCTTGTTCCTGGCTATGGCAACCTGATGCCGCAGTTCAACGATGAGACCAGCGAGCCGAATTACATGCCAGAAGAAGACCTCACCAACATCATCGCCTACCTCCTCACCCAGAAACAGTAGGGGTCTGGCGTGCCAAACCCTTGCACAAAACGAATGTAGGGGTCTGGCGTGCCAAACCCTTGTGAATCAACGATAAAAATGAACCGCATGGCGTCACATTAGGGAGAGCGAACAAACCAATATGGCAACGATCAGTCGTCCTATGCCGGGCGCAATCCCGGCGCCCAAGCGCTTGCGCATCAGCGACTACCTGCGCTGGAGCGTCGATCACAAGGTGATCGGCGTGCAGTACATGGCACTGGCATTCTTCGGGTTCATCGTCGGCGGGGCGCTGGCGATGATGATCCGCTGGGAGCTGCTCACCCCGGCGCTCGACGTGATGCCGGACGGTCAGGCGTATAATCAGCTTTTCACCATGCACGGGTCGATCATGATCTTCGTGTGGATCATCCCGATGTTTGCAGGATTTGGCAATTACCTGGTGCCGCTGATGCTGGGTGCCAAAGATATGGCGTTCCCCTGGCTCAATGCTTTCGCCTTCTGGCTGCTGCCCCCGGCTGTCCTGCTGATGCTGCTCGGCTACTTCGCCGGACAATCCGAGGCGGGCTGGACGAGCTATCCGCCACTGTCCACGCTCTACAGCATGGACGGACAGACACTGTGGGCGCTGTCGCTGCATCTCGCGGGGATCAGCTCGATCCTGGGCGCGATCAACTTCATCGTCACCATCAAGAATATGCGTCCTGAAGGCATGGGCTATTTCCAGATGCCCCTGTTCGTCTGGGCGATCCTGGCGACCTCGATCATCATCGTCCTGGCGACCCCATTCCTGGCGGGCGCGCTGACCCTGCTGATCCTCGATCGCGTCGCGGGGACGGCTTTCTTCGACCCGTCGCGCGGCGGCGACGTGCTGGTGTGGCAGAATGTCTTCTGGTTTTACAGCCATCCAGCGGTTTACATCATGGTGCTGCCTGGCTTTGGCATCCTGAGCGAAGTGCTGTCCGTCCACGCGCGCAAGCCGATATTCGGCTATCGGGCGATCGCGCTGTCGAGTATGGCGATCGCGCTGCTCGGCTTCACGGTGTGGGCGCATCATATGTTCACCAGCCTGACTCCGGCGCTGCGCATCCCGTTCATGATCACTTCGATGATCATCGCGGTTCCCACCGGGATCAAGATTTTCTCGTGGCTCGGCACGCTGTGGGGCGGCAAGATTCACTTCCGCGCCTCGATGCTGTTCGCGCTCGGCTTCCTGTCGATGTTCGTCATTGGCGGGATCACCGGCGTCATGCTGGCGTCGGTGCCAGTCGATATTCATCTGCACGACACCTATTTCGTGGTCAGTCACTTCCATTTCGTGCTGTACGGCGGATCGGTATTCGCCATCTACGCCGGGCTGTATCACTGGTGGCCCAAGATCACCGGGCGGATGCTGGACGAGCGCCTCGGTCGGCTGCATTTCGTCCTGACCTATCTCGGCTTCTTCTTCACCTTCTTCCCGCAGCACCTCGTCGGGATGCAGGGGATGCCGCGTCGCGTCTCGGTGTACGCGCCAGAATTCCAGGGCTGGAACACGGTCATCAGCCTGGCGGCGTTCGTGCTGGGTATTTCTACCTTTGTGCTGCTGTACGCGATGGCACAGAGCCTGATCGCGGGCAAGCGCGCGGGTGCCAACCCCTGGCGCGCCCTGACTCTGGAATGGGCGACCACCTCCCCGCCCCCGCCGTCGAATTTTGTCGGCGACCCGATCCCGTACAAAGACCCGTATGGCTACGGCACCGAGTCGGCGTTCCGCTATCTGGAAGAGGTCGATCGGCGCTTCGGCATCGGTGAACCCAGCGAGGGCAAGATTAACACGCCCGCCCCCGCCCCGGCTGCTGGCGACTAAAGCACTCTCGAATTAGCGGGTTTGGCGTGCCAGACCCGCACACATGACATCCGGGTCTGGCGTGCCAGACCCACTGGCTCAACGAGACCAAAAAAACGCGATGGAACACGGAATGACCGATCCCCTGACGCCCTCCCAACCCGCGCTCACCCGCGACGAACGGATCGCGCTGGCGAATCGGCGTTTCGGTCTGTTGATCTTCCAGGTGAGTTGGATCCTGGTATTCGTGCTGTTTTTCGTGGTCAACCTGCAAATCCGCGCCAACTTCCCGTCGTGGCCCCCGCCCGGTGTCCCGGCGCTGAATGCGCTGCTGCCGACGATCGCCACCGTCGCACTGATCGCCAGCGGGCTGCTGGCGGGGCGGGCGCTGACCGCCTTACGCGCTGGCAGGCGTGAGGCGTTTCTTAAGCAATGGCGGACGGCGCTGGCGATCGGGATCGCCTTTGTAATTGTCATGGCTTACGAGTGGATCGCCATCCCGTTCAGCGAGCAGTTCAGCACGCTGTTTCGCGTCATGACCGCCTTTCACGCTGTTCATGCGCTGGTGATCGCGGCATTGATGTGGCACATTCTGCGGCGCGCGGGCGACGGGGTATCCTACGGCGTCGGCGCGGATTGGGCAGTGGAAGGGACGGTCAAGTTGTGGTATTTTGTTGTGGCAGCGTGGCTGCTGTTTTACAGCGTCCTTTATGTTATTTAATCTGGGTTTGGCATCGCAAACCCCTATGCAAGCGAGCGACGCAGGGACGCATAACCATGCGTCCGGTTGCAAAATCAACGCGCGACAGACGCAGAGACGCATAACGATGCGTCCGCATGAAGAATCAATTTATCATAACGTGTCACGAGGAAGGACTTCACTATGCAGCCTGGATTGAGCCGCGCGATCCCCTTAGGGTTACTCGGATTCCTGCTCGGCGCGCTCGTCGTCATCGTCATCCGCGCGGCACAGGGCATGACGCCGCTGTGGGATTTTGGCGTCGGCATGTCGCTGGCGGCGTTCACGACGGCGGGCTTTTTCATGTACGGCATGGGCGCCTTTGACCCCGCCATGAACGCACACGGCGACGAAGCGGTACGCTTACAGGAAGAAGCTGAAAAGGCGATCGACACCGCGCCGCCGGCACGCCTCCTGAGCGGATCGATCTGGACGCTGGCTGCGCTGACGCTCGGCTTCATCGTGATCATTTTCGGGTTCGCCACCTTACCGGGCGGACTGTCGCTGATCACGACGATGGACCCAGAGGCGTCGGTGATGATGTCGGGCATGGTCGAGATGCAGCTACCGATGATGGCAGCGCCGATGGAGGTCAGCAAGCTGGTGATCTTCGCCGTCTTCCTGATCGTGCTGTTCGTCTCGCTGGCTGCGGTCGGCGCCATCCTGGCAATGGTATTCCGGGGTGCGGCGCAAGGCGTGGCAGAGGCGAAGGTCGCGGCAGCGGCGGGCGTCGGCGGGATCACCGTCGAGACCGGCGTCCCTGCACCCGTAAGCGGGCGTCCGGCGTGGCTGAGCAACATCCTGACGATCGCGCTGTTCGTGGTCGTCTTTGCCGTGCTGTATCTGCTGTTCTACTATGTGGCGATCGGCTTGATCCTGCCCGCGCCCGACCTGCCCGGACTGAACATCCTGTTCCCGGCGCCATCGACGCAGCTCGCCGTGATCTCCGCCGTCAATGCGGCGCTGTTCACCATCCTGATCCTGCGCCCGACGCTGGTGCTGCAATTCCTGGGTCGGATCGCGCGCTGGGTGGCGCGGCTGCTGCGCCGCGTGCCGAGCGCGCTGCAATAAGCTCACACATAGGTAGGGACGCATCGTGATGCGTCCGCCGTAGGAATTAATCTGCTGTAGAGACGCCTAACGATGCGTCCGTTGAAAGGGTGACCAGACCGCATGACCGATACCACGCTCGACCACGCCCACGACGACTCGCACGGGCACGGCAGCATCGCACAGCAAGCCGACAACTGGAAAACGGCATTCTGGCTCTATCTCGCCAGTGAAGTGGTGATCTTCTCGGTGCTGATCGCCATGTTCGTGCTGTACCGTCTGGAATTTCCGGCGCGCATCAAGGAAGTACATGAGGCTGCTGGCGTGCTGCTGGTCGCTATCAATACCTTTCTGCTGCTCACCAGCAGTTGGGCGATGGTGATGGGGCTGCATCAGATGCGCAAGGGCGACCGCGCGGGCTTGATCCGCTGGTTTTCGATCATGTGCGCGCTGGGCGCGCTGTTCGTCGGCTTGCAGTATGTCGAATACCAGACGCTCGCCAACGAGGGGATCACACTCTACAGCGACTCGTTTGGGATGCGTTTCTATGCACCGACCGCCTTTCACGGCTTTCATGTGATCGTCGGCGTGCTGTGGGGACTGCTGGTGATCAACCATGCGCGCAAGGGCGGCTATTCGGCTGAACGCACCATCGGCATCGAGGTGTTCGGCTTGTACTGGCACTTTGTGGACGTGGTCTGGATCGTGCTGTTCACCGTCATCTACCTGATCTAAACAAAAGGACGCACGAGCATGGCACAGGTTCACGAACACGCACCCGCCGCCTTCACCGACAAGGCGATTCCCGGCACTGAAAAAGAAGCGGTTGACGCAGCGGCGCCTCACAACCACGACGTGACCGTCATCATGGGGCGCACGCTGCCTTTTCCGGTCTACACCGTCGTCTTTGGCATTTTAGCGGCGATCACCATCGTCGAAGTGATCATTTCCGAGCTGCCAGAAGGCACGATCGGCAACATCCTGCTGATCGTGCTGTCGCTGATCAAGGCGGTGCTGGTGGTGGCGTTCTACATGCACCTGCGTGAGGAAAGCCCGCTCTACACCGCGATTCTGGTCGTGCCGGTCGTGCTGGTGGTGATCGCCACGCTGTTTCTGACCTCGGTGCCGCTCGGCAATTATTGAATGAATCGGGTCGGTCTCGGATATATCATGCGGGTTGATGTGTCCGAGACCGATGGCGGCGATTGGCGGTGTACGGTATCGCGGTTACGAGAAATGAACTGTAACTACTACGCCGATGCTGTTGGCGAATCAAAATAGGACATGCTCCGTAGGGGCGCAATGCCTTGCGCCTCCACAAAAAAGACACGCCGACCCTGGATAAAATCAATTCGCCAACAGCATCGGTGTAGTAGTTACTTTCTGGTAACTTTATAGGCACTTTTGGGTAACTGTGCCGGATCGTGGAACGCGACCATGCACAGCGGCTACAACGTACTTGACCCCAACTGCCCGTCGCGGCGGCTGATGGATATGCTGTCCGATAAATAGGTGGTGCTGGTCCTGATCGCGCTCGGTCACGCGGGCACGCTGCGTAATGGCGAACTCAAGCGCACCGTCGGCGAAATATCACAAAAGATGCTGATCCAGTCGCTCAAGCAGCTTGAAGACTACGGCTTGGTACAGCGCATCGCCTACAACGTGGTGCCGCCGCACGTCGAGTACAGCCTGACGCCGCTTGGGCGCAGCCTGATGATCCCGGTGCGGGCGGTGTGCGATTGGGGGGAGGAAAATGTCGCGGTGATCGACGCGAACCGCTCCCTCACCAGGTAAAGCATGTCGCTGCCATAGTACGCATCACGATGCGTCCGATCAACCAGGCGGGATCGTCACCGACCCGATCAACGGTATGGCGATCGGCTCGCCGTCCGCGCCGCGCATCATCCAATCGACCGCCATCGTCTCGGCATCCAGCAGCACGACCAGCACATTGTAGGTCGCGCCGGGGGTCAGCGTCCCAGTGATCGGCAGATCGACCGCATCACACACCCGATCGCCCCTAAACCACGACGACGACGGATAGCGTCCCATGCCGATCAGTGAGGTGCGATCCGCGATCTGTTCCCCCGCCTGAGAGAAAACTTTGAGCGAAAATGCTGCGCGTTTGCCCGGCGCGGTCTCCAGAGTCTCCCAACACAGCATATAGCGCGCCAGCGTCCCGGTCACCAGCGGCGCGGCGGGCGGACGATAACCGAGCAGCCGGATCGCGGGTGGCGCGTCGGCGGACGGGGCATACTCGATCTGGACGGGGATCAGATCGGCGGGCGCGACGGCGCGCGTGTCGATGCGTCCGTAAGCGACATCGAGGCTGACCAGGCTGGCGCCCGTCGCTGTGCCGATGAAGATCGCCGCCGCTCCGACCGCGATCGCCCGCGCCGCGCCTGGGATCGGGATGCGCCGTGCCAGCAGCGCCAGCCCACCCGTGAGCGCGATCGCAAAGACGCTGTGCGCCGGATATGCCAGGCGCCCGGTGATAAAATGGATGGTGCGCAGCCAGTGCGCCAGCGCGCCCCACGACGCCAGCACGACCAGCGCCAGTACCAGCGCGATCCGCCAGTGCGTGCGCAGCCAGCCGCGCGCGTCGCGCCAGTTCAGCAGCACGCCGCCGAGCGCCAGCACTGCCACGATCGCCAGCGCGGTATACGCCAGCGGATCGAGATAGACCGCCGACCCCAGCTTGCCCCAGTAGCTCAGGATCACTTCCGGGACGAGCGGCGGCAGCGCACCCAGGTCGAGCGGCTGATCGTAGAAATAGCCGGGGCGGTAATGGGTCGCAGTGCCGAGCGGATCGCCATAGACGCTGGCACCCCAGATCACCCAGGGTGCCAGAATCGCCGCCGCCGGGATGCCGACCCACAGCGCCGCGCCAACCGTCCGTCGGATGATGCCCACCCGTCCGCCTGCCAGGAGTGCCAGCCCGACGGCAGCCGCCGCGCCCGGCACGACCGCCAGCGCGTTGATCTTCGCCAAGCCCGCCAACCCGATCAGCACGCCCAACAGGATCAGCCGCCGCCCTGACGCGCCGTCCCGCACGATCCACAGCGACGACGCGACCACGCACGCCGCCAGCGCATAGGCGGCGATGTCGTTGTGGACGATCGCGCTCATCTGCACGTACTGCGGGGTGAAGGCGAACAACGCCGCCGCCGTCAGGCTCCACAAGCGGCGCCGAAAGATCGCCCGCGCCGCCGCATACGCGCCGATGATGCCGACGATCCCGAACGCCCACGAGACGCCGCGCACGGTGTACAGGGTGAGCTGCGACACCAGCGGATCATAACTGCTCATGCCTGCGAAAGAGCGCAGCGCACTGTAGACATTGCGGTTGTCGGTCGGGTTCCAGCGGTCGGGCGGACTGTACCAGCGATTCTCGTTGGCGCGCAGCAGCGCGGCGAGTTGGTCGGCGTTCAGGGCGGGCGCCACGATAGCCACAGGCAGCGCCGATAGCAGATAGTACAGCGGCGGCTGTCCGCTGGTCTGGCGGGTGGCGTTGCTGGCGGCGGTCGCGCGGTCGGGCAGCGTCCTTGTTTGAGCGAGGTGCAGGACGTAGGCGAGGTGCTGTCCCTCGTCGGCGCCCTCGAACGGCGCAGTCGCAAGCTGATGCGCGCACGAGGCGATCGTGAACAGGATGAGAACGAGGGAAAACCATAAACGTCTAGGCATCTAATTTGATCTGCTCAACGGCTTTCAGTTTGGGCGGGTCAGGGTGCGCATTTCACAATCAGATGCACATTTCCTCCACAAGGGTAGCATGATTTTACGCTCTCACTGAATCCGTACAATCGGCAGCAAAGCTATCGCATCATGAGATGGATGATGTGTTATAGTTTTTTCATGAGCAACCGTGAAAAACGCCTGCAAAAGCTGCGTCAAAACCAGTCCGATGTGACACTCGCTGAACTGAGCCAAGTCCTAACAGACATTGGTTTTGCGCTGGATCACGTCTCAGGAAGTCATCATGTATTTCGCGGGACGGCTGGTGATGAAGTGCTAACCCTGGTCATCCCCTTCGCACGACCTCTCAAACCTGGATACGTCCGGCAAGCGCTCGAAGCTATCGATAAGATGCAAGCGGCGCGTGTCGAAGAAAAAGCCGACGAGGTGAATGAAGATGACTCCTAAAGATTTATCGTATTATCTCAACTTGCGCTATCGCATCGAGCTTCTCCCTGAGCATGACGGCAGTTGGACAGCGCTGATCCCGGATTTTCCCGGCTGCGTCGGAGCGGGCGATACGATCGATGAGGCGCTGGCGATGCTCGACGATGCCAGGATAGGCTGGCTGACCAGCCGCTTGCAGCACGGCGATCTGATCGCTGAACCCAGTGTCGTCGCAGCACCCGTTTAAAAAGTGAGAAAGCATCCACATGAACCTGTTGATCTTCCGCGCCACCTGGGGCATGACCGGCACCCCGACTGAACAACTGCATCAGATCGCCGACGCGGGCTACGATGGCGTCGAGCTGTGGCCGATCGGAGCATTCGACTGGCGCGGGCTGCTGGCGGACTCACCGCTCAGCGTGATCGTCGCGGCGGGCATCCGCGACCTACAGGCGATCGAGCCGACGCTGCATGCGCTGGCAGCTTACCAGCCGCTGCGGATCAATCTGCACAGCGGCTTTGACGCCATGCCACGCGATCAAGGCATAGCATTCTTCGAGGAGGCGCTGCGCGTCGAGGCGCAGATCGGCATCCCGGTCGGACACGAGACCCATCGCGGACGGGCGTTCTTCACCCCCTGGGACACCGCTGCCTATTTGCGTCAGTTTCCGGCGCTGAAGATCACCGCCGATTACAGCCATTGGGTCAATGTGTGCGAGCGCTTGCCCGACGATCAGGCGGACGCGCTGGCGCTGGCGAACGCGAGAACGGTGCATATTCATGGGCGCGTCGGCTATGGCGAGGGACCACAGGTGCCCGATCCAGCGGCACCGGAATATGCCGACGAACTGGCATGGCACGAGGCACAGTGGACGGCGATCCGCGATCACCACCGCGCCGCCGACGCCGAAACGCTGACTTTCACGCCGGAATACGGACCGCCGCCGTATCTGCACACGCTGCCAGGCACCGATACCCCCGTCGCTGACCTGTGGGACGTGTGTCTGTGGGCGGCAGGGCGGGCGCGGCGCGTGTTGGGCTAGAAATTCACCTGTCGGTCACACTTTCGCAACATCTGTGTATTAAAAACGTAAATAAGACACAGAGGTACGTGCTGAAGCAACGGCGCGTCAGCGGGCGAAAGGATCGACCTGATGGATCGACGGCACTTTATAGGCTCACTGGGAGTTGGCATGGCGGGAGTCACAGCCGCGCGCCTCTCCGACACATTGGCGGCGCTGCCACAGGGCGCGCTGGCACCAGCAGCGGCGGACGGACGCGATCGGCTGGCACACGCGGTCGCGCGGCTCACCTACGGGATCACGCCCGACCTGCATGGCGAAGCACAGCGCCTCGGCGTCGATGCCTTCATCGCGCAGCAGTTGACTCCCAACGCGCTCGACGACTCCGCCCTCGACGCGCCGCTCGCGCCCTGGCGCGCCATTCTCGACGCCACCCCTGCCGCGCTGTTCGCACAGTACGAGAACGATCGCGACGTGATCGTCGGCGCGCTGACAGGCGGGACGACCATCCGCGCCATGCACAGCACTCGTCAACTGCACGAGCGCATGGTGTATTTCTTCTCGAATCATTTTAATGTCTACATCGGCAAGGCGATCACGGTCTTTCTGAAAGTGGAGGAAGACCGCCTGGTTATCCGTCCCAACACCATGACCACCTTTCGGCAGATTCTCGGCGCCTCGGCAAAGAGTCCGGCGATGCTGGTCTATCTCGACAATGCGCGCAGCGATAAACGCTCTCCCAACGAAAATTACGCGCGCGAACTGCTGGAGCTGCACACGATGGGCGTCAACGGCGGCTACAGCGAGGACGACGTGAAAGCGGTCGCGCGCGCCTTTACCGGCTGGTCGATGCGCGGACGCACCGAGGGCGACAACGCCTTCACCTATGCCTACCGACGCGGTTTTCACGACGACGACGCCAAGACCATCCTGGGGGCGATCATCCCGGCGGGCGGCGGTGAACGCGACGGCGAACTCGTCCTCGATCTGCTGGCTGCTCATCCGTCTACGGCGCGCACCCTTGCCACCAAAATCGCCCGCCGTTTCGTCGCGGACGCGCCGCCTGAGGCGCTGGTCGAGCGGCTGGCGGCGGGATTCCTGGTCAGCGGCGGCGATATCACGTCGCTGCTGCGCGACCTGTTCGCGGCGGATGAATTCTGGGATGCGCCGCCCAAGCTCAAACACCCATTCGAGTACGTCGTCAGCGTGCTGCGTGCGCTGTCGTTCCAGGTCAGCAACGAACAGCGCTTCGGACGCACTATATCGGGCGCACTGGAGGCGATGGGCAATCTGCCGTTTGCCTGGCCCGCGCCCAATGGCTATCCCGATGTGGCGGGCGCGTGGCGTGACGGGCTGATCACGCGCTGGAACGCGGCGATCAGCGCGGTCAGCGGGGATATCGGCGGCGCGGGCATGGACATTGATCGCGTGCTGCGTCTGTTCGACGACAACGGCGTGCCGTTCGAGACCGAGCCGGTCGTCAATTTCATGGGCGGGTATCTGCTCGGTCGTCCGCTCACATCCGACGAGAGCGGCGTCACGGTGCGGTTCGCGCGCGAGTCGGGAGATGGAGTCGATGCACAGATCGCATCCGGGATCGCGCTGCTGCTGGCGTCCCCGGCATTTCAATACCGATAGACACGAAGCGCAATCAGAAAAGGACGACCCACATGACCCAGACTCTCTCACGCCGCGCGCTGCTGCGCGGACTGACCGCCGCTGCGGGCGCCGCAGCCGCACAGAGCGCGCTGCCTGCCTGGATGCCGCGCTATGCCTTTGCACCATTGAATCAAGCCGCGCGCGGTGACGTGCTGATCTCGATCTTCCTGCGCGGCGGCGCCGACTCGCTCAATATGGTGGTGCCGCACGGCGAAGACGCCTACTATGCCGCCCGTCCCAGGCTGGCGATCGCCCGTCCCGACGCGACGGGTGCCGATGCGCGCGCTCTCGACATCGACGGCTTTTTTGGGCTGCACCCGGCGCTGGCGCCGCTGCTGCCGATCATGCAGGCGGGCGGACTGGCTGCGGTTCACGCCGCCGGATCGCCGCACGACACCCGCTCGCATTTCGAGGCGATGGACTTCATGGAGCGCGGCACGCCCGGCGAGTATCACATTGGCACGGGCTGGATCGGACGCCATCTCGCCGCGACTCAGACTCCTGGCGAGTCACCCGTGCGTGCGATCGGCTTCGGCACGGCGGCGCAAGCGGCGTTACGCGGCGCGGTCACCCCGGTGGCGCTGAAGTCGATCGTCGATTATCACCTGGGCGGCGACGCGGCGGCGGGCGCGCGTATGCTGGACGCGCTCAATCAACTGTACGCGCTCGACTCCGGCACGCTGATCGAGTCGGCACAGGCGACCAACAGCGCGATCGAGACGCTGGCGCGCGTCGGCTACGACTCGTATCGTCCACAAAATAACGCCACCTACCTCGAAAACGACTTTGCGGCGGCACTGCGTCAGACCGCCGCGCTGATTCGCGCCGATGTCGGACTGGAAGCGGCGTGCATCGACCTGGGCGGGTGGGATACCCATGTGCAGCAGGGCGGCGCCACAGGGATGCAAGCCCGGCTGATGGGTCAGCTTGCCAGCGGGCTGGCGTCTTTCCATGCCGATATGGGCGACTCGATGCGCGCTGTGTCGGTGGTGGTGCTGTCCGAGTTTGGGCGGCGGCTGCACGAGAACAGCGGTGCCGGGACGGATCACGGGCATGGCGGCGCGATGTGGGTGATGAGCGGCAGTCTGACGCGCGGTGGCGTACTCGGTCGCTGGCCCGGTCTCGACCAGGCGGCGCTCGACCGGGGTGAAGACCTGGCGATCACCACCGACTACCGCGACGTGCTGGCGGAGCTGCTGACACTGCGCCTGGGCAGCACGGCGGTGAGCGAGATTTTCCCGAATCACGCGCCGACGGGTGTCGGGGTTTTCCGGGGCTGACGGATCACGTATCTGCAAAATCGCGTTCCTGAATGGCGTTTTCATCGGGACGCGATTTTACTTTCTCAGTATGAACATTTATTTTTACTTGACATTTTTACGGGAATAGCTAAAATCCAGACTGATTTTCTTTCGTTGTTTTTGGCTAATGAAAGCCGGCTTTAATTATGCAGATTCAGGACTTCAAAAATTCGACCGCAGGACGGGTGGTGATGACGCCGCAAAAGTATCATGCGTTCGTCCCCAACCCGCTGCCACCGCAGCTGCGCTATGAACGTCCCCATCTGCTGAAAACGCTGGCACACGCTGAACGAACGATTGGCGCGTTACAAGCGGTAGGCGACCTCATCCCCAATCCCGATCTGATGATCGTGCCCTCTATTCGACTGGAAGCAGTGACCAGCTCGCGTATCGAAGGCACACAGGCGTCACTTTCCGAGCTTTTCTATTTCGAGGCAGCGGATAACTACACCGATCGCGCAAAAGTACGTGACGATGTGCTGGAAGTCCACAATTACGTACAGGCGCTTAATCACGGCATAGCCCTGCTCGATCAGCTGCCGCTGAGTTTGCGACTGCTCCAGGAGGTGCATCGTGTGCTGATGCGCGGTGTGCGCGGCAGCACCTCAGACAAAACTCCCGGAGAATTCAGACGGTCACAAAACTGGATTGGCGGCACTATGCCAAACGATGCTATCTATGTGCCGCCCCCTGCCGCTACTATGCTCGAACTACTGGCGCAGTGGGAGAATTTTATCCATGCCGACACGGATTTCCCGCCGCTGATTCAAACCGCCCTGCTGCATTATCAGTTCGAGGCAATTCATCCTTTTCTGGACGGCAATGGGCGTGTCGGGCGATTGATGATCATGCTGTTCCTGATGCACAAACAAATTCTTACACGCCCGCTGCTCTATATCAGTCCGTACTTCGAGCGCTACCGCGATCGCTATTACGACTGCCTGCTCAATGTCAGTCGGCATGGCGATTGGGAGGCGTGGATCGAATTTTTTCTGTTGGCGGTAGTCGAGCAGGGAGAACATGCCAGCCGATCGGCAAAGCGGATTTACGATGAGCGCGAACGGCTGCGCCTCGATTTGCAGACTCAGCGCGCCTCCGCCTCAGCACTGATGCTGCTCGACCTGGTATTCAAAAACCCATATGTGACCGCCCGATCGGTGGTCGATGCACTCGGTATAACGATGCCTACCGCGCAAAAAGCGATCGATCGCCTGCAGGCGATGGGGCTGCTTGAAGAGATTACCAGGCGTGAACGCAATCGGGTCTACGTCGCAGCCAGGCTGTTCGAGATTCTGACCCATGACGAACAGGTGTATCGTCCTGACTAAAAGCAGGGACAGATAAGATGCAGCACGGCAGTCGAGGCGATCTTCCCGAATCACGCGCCGACGGGAGTCGGGGTGTTCCGGGGGTGAATAAAAAGAGGGGCGGCGCGTGCCGCCCCTTCGCTAACTTTGCGTGACTGATGCTGTCACCCACGTCGCCCTTAGTTCCGCTCCCCGATGCGCGTCTGACCCGCGCCGAAGATCTTCCCGCCCAGACGGAAGCCGTTTTCTTCCAGCTTGTCGTAGAAATTCGGGCGGAAGCCCAACGCTTCCAGCCGACCGCCGCCCATCGACGACGCTTCGTTGCCGCGCTGTCCCGCCGTCTTGTAGATGAAGATGTCCTGCAGGACGACCTGTTCGCCTTCCATACCCTGCACCTCGGTCATCTGGGTGATCTTGCGGGTGCCGTCCTTCAGACGCGCGATCTGGATGATCATATCGACCGCGCTGGTGATCTGACGGCGGATGACCACGATCGGCAGATCCATCCCACTCATCAGGCACAGCGTCTCCAGACGACCGATGCAGTCGCGCGGGTTGTTGCTGTGAACGGTGGTCAGCGAGCCATCGTGACCGGTGTTCATCGCCTGGAGCATATCGAGCGCCTCTCCAGCGCGGCACTCACCGACGACGATGCGGTCGGGGCGCATACGCAGCGACCCGCGCACCAGGTCGCGGATGGTCAGGCTGCCGACGGTCGTCCCTGGCATGGCGGGTGTGGTCTCCAGGCGCACGACATGGCGCTGATTGAGCTGAAGTTCCGCCGAGTCCTCAATGGTGACGATCCGTTCCTCGTTGGGGATGAAGCCGCTCAACACGTTCAGCAGCGTCGTCTTGCCCGATCCGGTGCCGCCGCTGACGACGATATTCAGCCGCGAGTTGACGCACGCTTCGAGAAAGTCGGCGCTTTCCTGGGTGAGCGATCCGAAATTGACCAGATCGGACATATTCAGCCGCTTGTCGGGAAACTTTCGGATCGACATGGTGGTGCCCAGCAGCGCCGACGGCTTGATCACGACATGCACGCGCGACCCGTCGGGCAGGCGCGCGTCCACCATCGGATTGGTGCGGTCGAGCTGGCGATTGAGCGGGCGCACGATCCGCTGCGCCGTCCAGATGGCGTGATCGTCGTCGTCGAAGACGTGCGCGGTCTCCAGCAGCTTGCCGCGCAATTCCGCGAAGATCACATCAGGTCCATTGACCATGATCTCGGAACAGGAACGGTCTTCCACGAGCGGCTGAATCGCGCCATAGCCGAGCAGATCGTCCAGCAGCGCCTCACGCAGATCGCCAAATTCGTCCCGGTTGAGGCGGAATTCCGGCTTTTCGGATGCCAGCTTTTCCAGCACGCCCTTGAGACGCTCGGTGAGCAGCGCGATTTTGTCCTCGTCGTGACGCATCCAGAGATCGGCTTCGTCGGGTGTCTTGAGCAGGCGCGGACGCAGCAGCTTGCGCATCTGGGCGATCTTCGCCGGGGTGCGCATCTTCTGTCCGCTGAGGTGATTGAGGCGGTCGGCACCGACATCGGATGGCACCTGGGCAGCGGGGGTCGGATTCGGGCGCGACGCCGGGACTTCCGGTTTTTTTTCTGGCGGCTGCCCGCCCTGATCGTTGAGACGGCGATTCAAAATCGACATGGCGCGTTCCTGTCACATCTGTGATTGCATGGGATCGATACGATCAGTGTACCCCGAATTTTGAAAAAGTTATGTGGAGAGCCTGTCCGACTTGTCGCTTAAAATAATGTCGATGATCCTATTTCTATGCAAAGCATAACGCCACTTGTTACACTTAATTCCGTTTTCACAATGGGAACTACAGACTATGAGTAAATGGGTCAGACAGGTATTGGCGCTTCTCGCGCTGATCGTGGTGGGGGCGCTCGCTGTGGCGCCGTCGTTCGCTCAGGATGCCCCGCTGGTCGGAGGATTGACGGGCACAGTTTATCGCTCCGACGGCGTGACCGCCATCAACGGCGTGACAGTACGCCTGGAGACAACAAGTGGAAGCTTCGTCTCCAGCCGCACCAGCAATGCCAGCGGCGTCTATTCGTTCACGGGCATCACAGCCGGGACGTACAAGCTGCGGGCGGACGCGACCAACTACGTCCGCGAATACTATAACAACAAGCTGACGGTCGAAACTGCCGATACGGTGACGATCACCGACGGCGGCACCACGCCGAATATCAATTTCACACTCGAAACGCCCGGCACCATCAGCGGCACCGTGCGCAACAGCACCGGGATGACGCCGATCAGCGGCGTGACCGTGTATGCCTACACATTCGCGGGAGGCAATTACACCGATCAAGCCACCAGCGCCGCCGACGGCACCTACACGCTCGACGTGCCGACCGGGACGTACCGCATCGAGACGTTCAGCAGCAGCACCGTCACCGAGTACTATAACGAAAAGGCGACTTCCGCGACCGCCGACTCGGTCAGCGCCACCAACAACGCCAATACGCCCAATATCAATTTCACGCTGGTACAAAAAGGCAGCATCGCGGGCATCGTCTATGGTCTCGACGGCGTGACGCCGATCGGCGGTGTCAGCATCAGCGTATATCAGGATGCCAGCGGCTCGTATGTCACCGGGTCATCGACCAATGCCAGCGGCGTCTACACCGTCACTGGGATCACGCCCGGCACGAACTACCGCGTGCGCGCCAGCGGCGCTGACCATGTGACCGAGTGGTATCTGAATCAGACCACCCAGGCGGCGGCGGCGAACGTCGCCGTCACCGAGGGCGTGACCACGCCCAGCATCAATTTCACACTCGACACTCTCGGCACCATCACCGGCACGGTGCGCAACAGCACCGGGACGACGCCGATCAGCGGCGTGACCGTGTATGCCTACACATTCGCGGGAGGCAATTACACCGATCAAGCCACCAGCGCCGCCGACGGCACCTATACGCTCAGGGTGCCGACCGGGAACTATCGGGTGTACACCTCCAGCAGCAGCTATGTACGGGAGTACTTCAACGAAAAGGCGACTGCCGCGACCGCCGACTCGGTCAGCGCCACCAACAACGCCAATACCCCCAATATCAATTTCACACTCGAAACGCCCGGCACCATCAGCGGCACCGTGCGCAACAGCACCGGGACGACGCCGATCAGCGGCGTGACCGTGTATGCCTACACATTCGCGGGAGGCAATTACACCGATCAAGCCACCAGCGCCGCCGACGGCACCTACACGCTCGACGTGCCGACCGGGACGTACCGCATCGAG
>Ga0163154_10000214_pt1 | contig 87668 bp, 67 predicted proteins | sample OliLakLV19MP9P1_FD_148649 | JGI IMG/M metagenome (GOLD analysis project Ga0163154, IMG submission 148649) | Freshwater microbial mat bacterial communities from Lake Vanda, McMurdo Dry Valleys, Antarctica - Oligotrophic Lake LV.19.MP9.P1 | ecosystem: Environmental > Aquatic > Freshwater > Lake >... | reverse complement strand
CGAGCGTTCCTGTTGAAGTGCTGGTAACGGTTGCCGTCCGCGTCGCTGTCGCCGTGTTCGTGGGCGTAAATGTCATTGATGGTGTTAGGGTATTCGACGGCGTGCTGGTCGGCGTTTCTGTCGGCGTGGCGGTGGCGGTTGGCGTAGCCGTGTTCGTGGGCGTGAATGTCATTGATGGTGTTAGGGTATTCGACGGCGTGCTGGTCGGCGTTTCTGTCGGCGTGGCGGTGGCGGTTGGCGTCGCTGTTGCGGTGGGTGTGCGTGTCAGCGTCGGCGTGCGCGACACCGTCGCTGTAAACGTGAACGACGCCGTACGTGTTGCTGTTGGCGTGCGCGACACCGTCGCGGTACGTGTCAGCGACGGCGTAAGTGTTGCTGTCGCCGTGCGCGTTGCTGTCGCCGTATTGGTGCTCGTCGATGTCGGCGTCTCGGTCGCGGTTGCCGTTGGCAAATCGGTCGCGGTGTTGGTAGCGGTTTCGGTCGCGGTTTCTTGCGCGTGAGCAATGAAGGGCACGCACAACATCACTACAACCGCCAAAAGGATCGACAGCGGACGTTTCAAGTTCATAAACTCACCTTTGGGCAACACACACATGATGACTATAATGTAGTAATAGTCTATCACATCGTCTGGTTAAATATGTTAAGGCTATTCGTTGTAGGCAGCTTGTGAAGGCTTTCTAACCAACAGGGAATTTATGCGTCTGGCTCGACGATGTATCCCGCTCCTGGTCTTTGTTTCGCTCACGCTGACGGCGTATGCCCATCTCGCATTCAGCGATCACATACTGGCGCGCGGCGATACCTTCGCGTATTTCTACCCGTACTGGGAAGCGCGTAACGAAGCGCTGCGTCAAGGGCAACTGCCCTTATGGACGAACGATGTGTTTATGGGCGCGCCTTTACTGGCGAACAGTCAGCTCGGCACGTTTTATCCCCCTAACTGGCTGGTCGTCGGTCTATCCGCGCCAGACGGCGTGAAGATCAGCATTCTTATACACATCGTCTGGGCGGGGATCGGCGCGTATGGGCTGGCAAGGCGCGTGCTGCGCGTTGGTCGATTGTCCGCACTCGCGGCGGGCGTGATTTTTGCGTTCGGCGGTTATATCGGCGCACATGTCGAACAGATCAACCAGTTGCAAGGTATCAGTTGGATTCCGTGGGCATTCTGGGCGCTGTCGGCACTGCAACCAAAAAAACTCACCCCGCACGCGAGCGGTTCTCCTTTTCTGCGTCAGGAAAGGGGATTGGGGGGTGCGGTTTTGTTATCCCTCATCATTGCCCTCCAGTTTTTAAGTGGGCACACGCAGACTGTATTCATCACGCTGATTGGTTTGGGACTATATGCGCTGATGCAGCGCGGCGCGCGGCGGCGCTCAATCATCGGCGTGATCGTGGCGGGGATGATCGCGCTGATCCTGGTCGTGCCGCAGTTGATTCCCACGCTCGAACTCTCAATTTTGAGCAATCGTGGCGGCGGCTTGAGTCAAAACGAAGCGACAGCATTTTCGCTGCCACCATACCTGATCGGGCGCGGCTTGCTGCCCAGCTACGACACGTCGATTTTTACCGAATATATCGCTTATATCGGTGTGTTCGGTCTTGGTTTGGCGTTAGTCGGGGTGTTCATGAGGTCGCCCGTAAAAACAGGTGACGCTGACATGACTCCCAGGGGGTTGGGGCGTGCGGTGAAATGGAGTTGGCTTGTCCTTGCCATCGTCAGCGTGATCTTCGCGTTGGGCGTGTTCACACCCGTGTATTGGGAACTAACGCGCCTACCCGGATTCAATTTATTCCGTGTTCCGGCACGCTGGCTGGCATTGTTCGCGCTGAGCATGGCGATGCTGGCGTCGCTCGGCTTTGAGTCGTTGATGCGTGGACTACGCGTGCCGCCGCGTGCGCTGATCGTGTTTGTCGGGATCGTCATCGTACAAATCGCGCTGGCGCTGATCACGCCGTCCACTATCACCGGCGCAGCGATCCCCGAACCGACGCGCTTAACGTTGGTCATATGGATTGGCACAGCGGTCGCATTCGCTGCGATGATGATCGGGCATGAATGGCTCATCGCGCGTCAAAAGCGGGCGGGTCAGGCATCACCCCTGCAAGTGCGCTTGAGGCAAATCGCACCGTATACGATGGTGGCGCTGCTGGCTGTCGAACTGGTCGCAGCGAACCGCGCGCTGCCGCACACCGAAACCGTGCCGCCAGACGTGTGGAGCGCGGAGCGTTTCACGGTTAGTCAATTACAGGCGTATCAGCAGGATCAGGGTGTGCCGGGTCGCGTGCTGAGCATCAGCAATACGTATTTTGATCCTGGCGACGCGGCGGTGCTGACCGCGCGCTATCGAGCAGCAGGCATGACCGATGTGCAAATTCGGCACGCGCTCAACGCGATCAAGCTGCAAGAAGTGGTGGCGCCGAATTTGTCGCTGGCATGGGGTATTCCGAGCATCGATGGCTATGACGGCGGCGTGCTGCCAAGCGAATGGTACACGCAGTTCAGCTCGCTGCTGCTGCCCGAAAACGCGCCACGCACGGTTGACGGTCGTTTGCGCGAACTGCTGGCGCGCGAAGATTGTTTCGGTGCGTGCATTCCCGATCAACGCTGGCTGAACTTGATTGGCGTCGAGTATCTGGTCTTGGATAAGGTCTTTGACTTGTGGTACGAAGGCGTCGCCTATGATACGGGCTTGCCGCAAGTTTTGAGCGACAATACGAGCGCGACGTATGCTAATCCGCAGGCATTCGTCGCGGATGCCGTCGATATCGCGTATGTGAGCGCGGTCGGTGCCGGGGCGGGTCTCGATTTACCTGTGATCGTGGGGGCAGCATTGATCGCGTCTGAAAACACCCCGCCTATCGAGATCGGCGTCTTGGCGGCGACGCCAGTTTTGCGCGCACGGTATAGGCTCGACGAGATCGCCGCACCGGAAACAATCACGGTGCGGGGGGATAGCGAAATCACAGTAATGGCGGTCACACTGGTCGATACGCGCACAGGTGATTTTCAGCAGCTTGCGCCTACTCCGTGGACACGGGTGTTATCCAGCGACATCAAAATTTATCGCAACGCCGATGTACTGCCGCGCGCGTTTGTGTCGTATCAATGGGCATTGTTTGAGAATGATTACGATGGTACGGAAGCTGCGCTCACATGGATGCGACAGACCGATCTAGCGTCGGCTGTCGCGCTCAATCAAAATTATTTAGGAAGCGAATTGTTGAACTCAACAGCCCCACCAGCGCAAACAGCTTCAGTGGTTATAACCGAAGCGATCCCAGAACGATTCACGGTCAACGTCTCCGACTTGACGCAATCCGCGTTTCTCGTGATTTCCGAACCGTACTATCCCGGCTGGATGGCGACCGTCAACGGGCAACCCGCGCCGATTTACCGCGCCAATGTCATGTTTCGCGCTGTGCTGATTCCGGCAGGCGACAGCGAAGTCGTCATCGAGTATCGTCCGTTTTGGCTGCTGCCATCGCTCATCATCGGCGGCGGCGCATGGATCATCGTGCTGGGGTGGCTGGTCATCCATGGGCTAAGACGGCGATTCGCATGACTTAACAGCTCATCTTACGCAGATTGCCCTCACCCCCTGCCCCTCAGCCCTCAGGGTAGAGCGATGAAAAACCGTCGCTGCAGGGGGAAGTCCTTCTCCCTGAGGGAGAAGGACTTAGGATGAGGGCAATCTGCGTGAGATAAACTGGTGACGCTCCCATGCCTAAAGGCAGGGGCTTCTGAACGACGCTTGCGCTTACCGTCGCCTTACGGCGTTGGCAGAGGCGCTACGTTATCGTTCACGGATGCGTCCCATCCGTTTTGCATTAAAGCACGATTATGATCGAGGTCGGATTTTTACGTCTCGTACCTTAACCTCCTTTCATCATACCCTATTTCAGCAGAAAAAACATAAGACCGACGCCTTATATCCCATGCCTGAAGGCAGGGGTTTTACGGCGCTTTCCAGATAACTTATCCTGTGACTGGAACCCGGTTTAAGTCGCCTTCCAAAATCGTCACGAAGCCTGATGACACCCAGCCAATCGTATCGTTTCTAAACACGACCTGATACCAGGCATTATTGCCGGTGCGCCCGATCACGGGCAGTAGTTCGCCCCAGGTAACACGCCCAATTTGAGCGGTGTTGGAGTCTGGCGCCTGTCGCAGTGCCATGACTGCGTTGGTCTGGATCACCACCTGCGCGCCCGCCGCCGGGTTGCCCGATGTCGCAAAACTGCTCGCGACTGGGGCATTAAACTCGTTGCCGCTGACGAACAGATAATAACCCCACGCCCAGCCCTGCACGTTGCTCAATTGCAGCAAGAACCAACGCGAATCCGGGTCACGCCCCAATACCTGATAGGTTTGACCGCGACGAATACGTCCGATTGTTTGCGCGCCGAGATACGGGGCAGAGCGCACGCGCAGCACACTCGCCTGAATCACGGTGGCGGTTTGCGCGCCCGGCGGAATCGGCGGCAGCGCGGTCGGCGTGATCGTCGGGTTGACCGTGGGTGATGCAACGAACCCGAACGGGGTCGGCGTCGCTATGCCCGCCGAAATTTGGAACCATTGGAATTGCAGTGCTGCCTGGTCGATGAACTCGACATATTCGATGCGCAGGATGTGCGTCCCCGCTGTCAGCGATTGCTGAAAGCGATCCGTCGTCAGCACGCGCCCGATAAAGCGATCGAGCACCAGCACATTATCGATGAATACGCGCACGCCGTCATCACTGGCGACGACGAATTCGTAAACGCCTTCTCCAAACAACTGGATCGACTCAAAGCGTGCCGAAAAATTGTCTTCGTTCACGACGCCCGGAACCGGGCTGCTCGTTCCCCAGTTCTGGTTGATGCCACTGGGGTAACTCTGCGTGCTGACGACCGAACCAGAAAGATCGGTGCTGTTAAAAAATTGTCCCGTCCAGTTTGTGCCGAACTGCGCTTGCGCTTCGGCATTTTCGGCGCTGATGCCTAACAGCACCACGACGACCAAGAGGCTGATCACCGTTGATAACAAGGCAAGTTGTCGGTATCGCACGTTTGCCATGCTGTCTCCCCGTGAATATTCGTGTAAACACATCTATTGACGCGAGTATACACGGCTTGGCGCTTGCGCGCACAAGGTTAATTGGTCATAGGTTCAAAATAGAAATAGGATGGCAGAATTTCGATGGCAATGATGCCGTTGTCTAACGGACAGTTTCTCCGTCCGCCAAACTGGGGTAAAGTCAATTATCACTTTTCCTTAAAACTCACCTTACGCAGATTGCCCTCATCCTAAATCCCTCTCCTCTCCACCAACCCCTCACCCCCAACCGCTCTCCCACGCAAGCGGGGAGAGGGGAGAAAAGCTAAGAACGGCTGTGGTGAGGTACGAGGATGATAGTCAGGTCAGCCGAAAGTATAAAGTATAAAGTCGAAAGGAAGGCATTAAACATTAAAAAGTGGGCGTTAATTTTGATCTCAATTAACAGTTGTGGTGACCCCTTTAAGAATGTTGTATATTTGTTGCGTAATGGTGTTTGTATTGAAATAAAACTTGTCTTTGGAGTGTTCAAGCATGGGTAAAACCAAGATTCTACTGGTCGAAGATGACCCGAATATCAACAAATTGATCCACGACTACATGAACGCACACAATTTTGAAGTGTTCGCGTTCAGTGATGGACCGGAAGCGCTCGATCATGTGACGATACGCGGATTGCCGCATATCGCGCTGGTCGATTTATCACTGCCGACGATGCATGGATTTGAACTTTCCAATCGGCTCAAGTCGATGGCGGATGTGCCGATTATCTTTATCACCGCCACCAACGACACCGATACTGTTGTGCAGGGTTTAAAAAAGTATGCCGAAGATTTCATCGTCAAGCCGTTTGAACTGCGCGAACTCGAAGCGCGGATTCAAGTCGTGCTGGCGCGGATGCCCAGTCTTGATTATGCCAGCGAGCCGATCATCCGCATCGACGACAGCCTGAGCATCGACTTCGCGCACAATCGTATCGTCGTCGCTGGCAAAAGTTATACGCTGACGCCGACCGAATCGATTTTGCTGCATGTACTGCTGCGCCGTGCAGGACAAGTCGTGGAAAATCGCACGCTGACTGCGCGCGTGTGGCCAACCGAAGAAGTGTACGAAGATACGCTGCGTGTGCATATGCATCGTTTGCGGCGCAAGCTGGAGAGCGATTCTCATCACCCGCACTATATTCGTACTGAACGGGGTGTCGGTTATATGTTCACGGTGCGTCCACCAGAAGATATGACCCTGGAAATCGATGAACCCCCGATTGGGGATTAAGGTTCGTGGACAACGCGGGACGTTATAGCACAGATAGTACGCTCGATCAGATTCTGTCGATTGCCGGGCGCATTGAAGAGACGCCGCACCCGCAAGCCGTCATCGATCTGCTGCACGAGCGTTTGTTCGGCGCGCATATCGGCGGCGTCGCGATGCTGCTTTATGGACCCATGCACGAAGACGCACCGCGCCGCCCGTTCGACCATGCCGAGATTGTCGGATCGTGGTCGAAACCGTATGGAAGCGGCGTGGGCAGTGGGATGCGCCTTTCGATTAAGCGCTACGCCGATTTAATCGCACAGCTCGAAGATGAGCGCGTCGTTGTATACGAACAAACCGCCGCGCTGCGGAGTCGGTTCGATCCGTTGGTGCGCGGCTTGATGCGTGCCGCTCGCTTACGCAGCATAGCCATTTTTGCGCTCGGCGCAGGCGATCGCAAATTAGGCGCGGTCTTTATCGGCACCGACCGCCCGTATCGGTTTTCGGCGCAGGAACTGCTGCATTATCGGCTGGTGCTGGAGATGATCACGATCAGTTTGCGCGCGCAGGTTCTACGGCAGCAGCATGATCGCGTACAGCAAGGACGCGCGGCACTGCTCGACGCGGTGACAGACGGCGTGGTCATGATCACGCCCGGTGGCGGCAAACGCGGCGGCAAGGTACTGACGATCAACGCGCGCTTTACGCATATGTTCGGTGTGAGCGAGCGCACAGCCGAGAATCTGTCGCTGGCGACGCTGCTGGATGCGATGCGTGTGCCAGAAAATATCCGCCTCGAACTGCGTAGTATCTGGTTGCGATACCCGATTCAAGACCCCAACTTGCAGCAGGGCGAAATCAGTCTGGTCGATGACGACGGACGCCCGCGTGAACTGGCATGGTACAGTGCGCCTGTGTATCAAGGCGCGTTTATATTGGGGCGCATTTATACATTTCATGATGTCACAGCGGAACGCACATCGGCGCGGCTGCGGGCGGCGTTCGTCTCGCGCGTTTCGCACGAACTGCGTACGCCGCTGACCGCGATCAAAGGTTTCGCGGAATTCATTCTGGAATCAGAGAGCGACGAGCTGCCGCCGCTCGCCCGCGAATACACCGAAATTATCCTGGACAGCGCCAAGCATCTCAATCGCATCTTCAACGACATGATCGAGATCACACGGGCTGACGCGGGCGAACTGCAATTGCATAAAGCCAGCACGTCGATCAATCGGCTGATCCGCGATGTGGTCGGGCGCACCAGCCTGATCATGAAAGGGCGCGGGCAAACGGTCGCACTTGAATTGAGTGACACGCTGCCAAACGTCAACATCGACACCGATCGAATCATTCAGGTGCTGACGAATTTAATCACGAACGCGGGAAAATACGCGCCGGAAAACAGCACGATCACGCTATCGACGATCCTTATCGACTCATCGGATGTGCTGAGTGCACAATTCTCGGATGTGACACTGCCTGCGGTGCTGGTCACAATCCGCGATCAAGGACAGGGGATCAGCACAGAAGACACAGAAAAAATCTTTTTGCCGTTCTTCCGCACCGAATCGGCGCGGAAGCAAAAGGTGGAAGGCGCGGGTTTAGGCTTATCGGTCGTACGCAGTCTGGTCGAAATGCATCAGGGGAAAATCTGGGTGGTGGCAAGCGAAATCGCGGGCAGCGGTTGTTTCCAGTTCACGCTGCCGGCTCGCTAAGTTTTTCGGACAAGGCGATTGGATCAGCGCCCGGTATAATCGCGCAGATACAGCCAGTCATGCCCAATGGTGCGGCGGCTGACCTTGGCGACATTCGGCATCGTGCGTTTGAAGTGGTTGATTTTGACACGCCGCCAGACTTTTTCGACGAACGCACGCTCGAAACCTTCCGCGACCACATCATCGATGGTGTAACGTTCATCGACCATCATGAACAGCACTTTATCGACCTCGGCATAGGTAAAACCCAGTTCGCCCTCGTCGGTTTGTCCTTCCCATAGGTCGGCACTCGGCGGTTTGGTCTGCACCGATGCGGGGATGTTGAGCGCGGCGCTCAACTGACGGACTTGCGTCTTATACAGGTCGGCAATCGGGTGCAGCGCGACGCCGCTGTCGCCGTAAATCGTCGAATAACCGAGCAGCATCTCGGTCTTGTTGCTCGTCCCCACCACTAACCCATTAAACGCCGCCGATTGGTCATACAGGACGATCATACGCAAACGCGCCATGATGTTGCCCGCACGAATGTCGTTCATATCTGGGAACTGGGCGATCAACGGGTCTACCATGTCGGTGATTGGCACGGTCAGGCTTTGTAAGCCGAGCGCATCGATCACACCCTGTGCGTCGTCTAAACTATCCTGAGATGAGGTTTTATAGGGCATACGCACCGCCAGCACGTTCTCCGCGCCGAGCGCTTCGGCAGCGAGATACGCCGAAAGCGCCGAATCGATGCCGCCAGACAACCCCAGTACCGCGCGCGTCATGCCCGCTTTATCCATTTCATCTTTGATGAATCCTGCCAGCATCCGACGCGCGATTTCGGTGTTGATCTGCAAACGCTCTGCCGGATCATAGACCTTCCCGTTGATATGAATGGTTTTCATAACGTGTGTTCTTCCTTGGATAAGATGCGCGCCAGTTCGCGCTGCACCAGCGCCGGACGTTCGTCACGCAGCAGCGGCAGCCGCGCGCGTGTTCGCCGCACCTGATTGAGATCGATCTCGCGTGTGAGCAGCACCTCATCGAAATAATTGCCGCGCACGAGAAAATTGCCGTTCGGGTCTACGACTGACGAACCACCCCAGAACACTTTACCGTCTTCGTAACCGACGCGGTTGCAATGCACGATGTAGTTGGTGAATGCGCTGCCGTATGCCTGATTGACCTGTTCCACCCAACGCGCTTCAGAAAGACGGTCATCGCCATCCAAGCCACGTCCGGGACTGGCGCTGCTGAACACGAGCAAGTCGGCGCCATCCATCCATAATAGATAGGGTGGCGACATATGCCAGAAATCTTCGCAGATCAACATACCGATGCGCCCGAAACGGGTATCGAAAGCGCGCACATTTTCGCCCTGATCGAAGTAACGCGCCTCATCGAACATGCCATACGTCGGCAAATAGACCTTGTGATGGACATGCACGGTCGCACCGCCGCTTAAATATGCTTGTGCGACGAAATAACGCTGGCGGACATCGCGCTGCACGAAGCCGACGATTAAATCGAGCTTACGGCTGGCGTCGAGCAGCCGCGCGTAAACCGGGTCATCGGCGTGCGCTTCGATGGCGACTTCCGGCACTAAATCCTGTACCTGATAGCCGGTCATCGATAGTTCGGGAAACACCAACAGATCGACCCCCGCTTCGACCGCTTGATCGACCGTCGCCAGATGTTTCTCCAGGTTCACGCCAACATCACCCAATTTCGGGTAGAGTTGCGCCAAGCCAATCATGAGCTTCATTGATTTTACACTCCTAGAAATTGCGAATGAACAATTCTTTGCCTTTTGCAGCAGTGGCTTGTCCAAAATTGTTCATGCCATATTGCAATTCCCACATCGAAATGGCAGCGAAACTAAATAACTCGCGGATATAAGGGCTGTCATCATAGGTGATAAGCCAACGATGAGTACTTTTATGCATGACTTGAGCGAAACGTGCATGATCGAACGATGTATGCAGCACCCCGCGCACACCATAGAGTTTCGATGCCGTCGCGCTGTAATAAGGCGGGTCAAGAAACATGAAGACATTATCGCCAGGTTGTGTGACAATCGCTTCATAGTCCTCGTTCAACATTTGCGCGTTGGTCAACAACCCATTCAATTGACGCAAGCGTTGAATGGACGATGGCGTAAAGCGCTTTTCAAATGCCTGCTGCGAATAGCCGCCAGCATCCATAACACCAGAAAAAGTAATGCGGTTCATGATGAAAAAGCGCACCGCGCGATCAAAATCGAAGCGCATATTCTCCGTATCGATCAAAAAACGATACAGCGCGCGTCCATCGTGTGCGTAGTTTTCTCGAAATGCCTGTACTGCATCTGCAAGTGTTTCAAGATCGTCACGGCAGAAACGCCAAAAGTGCATTAGATCCACGTTCAGATCGTTGATTATATACCTTGAAATGGCGCTCCCAAAAAGACCCTTAATCGCCAAAAACACAGAAGCACCGCCAACGAAAGGCTCACGATATTCTTGTATTGATGCAGGGACGTGCTTTAGAATCGCGTTTATAGCGCGCGATTTACCGCCCGGATAACGTAAAGGGCTGCTACGTTTGAGTTTATTCATTGATTCGCTCGTACAAGGATGGACAACATTGGGTTCATGGATGCTTCTGCGTTAAGGCGATGAAGCAAAGCAGTTTCATTGGTTGTGAACTGATTGGCTTGGATGTATTGATCGATAGCGACTTCGGTATTCGGAAACAGAAGTTGACCGATAACTTTTCCCGTCAAACACAACCGCACTTCAAACGCAATCGCTTCAGTGCCCATGATCAGACGTTCCAGATTGGAGAACAAAATCAGCTTAAACAAGCCATCTTTGATGTCGCCCATTTTCGGCAACCGTTCGCCTTTATCGTTGTTCTTCGATTCTTGCAGGATGACACCGTCTTGCGTAGAAATAACTTCATCGACGGTCAAATAATAGACACCGCCCAAATAGTTTTTTACCGTGATAATGGCTTTGACACCTTCGAGAAATTCGCGTTTATGTATCGTTTTTACTTCACGCAGCGATGCCTTGAGCGATGGGGTAAGCGTCGCTTGTTTGAAACCAGCCAGCGTAAAAACCCCATCTTCTTGACAGCGTTGCAAAAAGCGTCGGTGTCCAGCAGAGGCGTGCATTTTTGCGCCTGTTACTTGTCCAATCATCTCGTAACTTTGAACTGCTTTCATTAAGGTCGGTTCAAAGTCTTTTTGAAAATGACTGGTATTCCAATGCAGCGCGGATGCCTGATAAATGGCAAGTTCATCAATTTTGGCGCGCACATATTCGGTATCGAATTGTTGTTCGGTCACACAATTCAGGCGTGTATGATGTGCTTGAGCGGTGTCGTACCATGCCAAAACAATATAAACATTCAACAAATTCATCCATGACCATGTGATAAAATTGATGCGGTCGTTATCCCCGTTTGCGCCTTCATCTTTGATGATGGGGATGATGGTGATCTTTTTGGTGTTCAAATGATAGGTATCATAAATGCGTGCAAACGGATACGAACGGGTTCGTTTTGGACTAACCCATTTAGAATAGGCGAGTCGATCATTTCCGAACTCAATAATGCCGCTCGCTGCCGCTCGATTGATGTCGAAATCGTCGCGCGTATAGATGGTTAAACGTGATGTCAGTTGAGGCGCATATCGAACATCTGCGACGAATCCCTGTAATTCTATAGGCGTCATTATTGCGATTTCCAAAAGATGAAGATGTTGATTATACCCCATCCGGTCACCAGCATATCTCCCGCCTGATCAGCGCGCAGCCCGAACAGAGTCGGCGCGGCGTCCGCCCTAAAAAATCCTATCATGAACATGCCCAGACTGAATATTGCCACCCCGCACCAAAAGAGTCGCTGTGTGTGTGTGCCGCCGCGCGTTGGTGTTATGCTTTTGGGTTTAAGCATTTGCGCCGCAAAAATGACACTAAGCGCTAACACCAACACCACCCCGTACCCTTGTGTGAAATAGCGCGGCGCGATGATCCCGTAAATATCGCGCGCCTCGACGACGACGAGCGGGGGATAATGCGCGAGTGTATCGACCTCGATGCCATACGCGCAGCCCGCCGCCATGCAGCCCACCCAACCACCAAACGCGATCACCAAAAAGGCGGGCGCACACGCCGTGATCAAACGCCGCATGGAAAGATGCAGCCATCGCGCGCCGATCCACAGCCCGATCAACGCGCCGATGAACGCGCCATGCCAGCCCAAACCGCCTTCCTGCATGGGCAGCACCCATTCGCGGATCGGTAAATGGGCACGCGAAAAATATGTCCAATCGAACGCGATGAACTCGAGCCGCGCCAGCGCATAACCCACTACCAGCATGATGAGACACACATCGACCGCGTGCCCAATCGTCATAGCGCGGCGCACGCGATAGACCATGCTCACGGATGCAATGATGATCGACAGTGCGACGACGAATGTAAATGTACGCACGGTGAACCCGAACACCTCCACTATGAGCGGCGGCATCGATTTTTTCCCCTAAAGATTGGGGGAGTATACTGATTTACGCATTGATTCCAATGCGCTACCAATCAAGCACAGGTATCGTATAGCAGTTAGGAAACTTTCACAGCACTACACTACAACACAAGGGAGTAGAGTCACAATGGGCATAGGCTCGTTTATAGGCGCAATTTCATTAATCGGCTTCGTACTGTTTCTGATCGGCGCGGCGACGGTTGTTGTCAACGCGTCGCAAGGCAAATCAGCACGCGGCGGTGTTTTACTCGCAATTGTCGGTATTCTGATCGGCATCATTTTCAGTGTGATCAGTCAGGGCGTCGTCGTCGTGCAGGCAAGTCAGGTCGCCGTCGTCTTTAATACGCTGAACGGTGATTTGGAGACGCCGCGTGGCTCTGGGACGCAGATCATCATCCCAGTGATTCAACAGGCGACGATCTATGATTTCAGCCAGCAGCAGTACACCATGAGCGGTATCCAAGAAGAAGGGGCAGTGCGTGGTGATGACCAGGTGCGCGGTCGTACCCAAGACGGTCAGGAAGTCGGTCTCGATGTCACGGTCTTGTTCGGCATCAACCCGGATGGAGAGAATCCAAACATTGTCCATCGTCGCTGGCAAAATCGTTATATCAACGATTTTATCCGCCCGACCACTCGTGGTTTAGTCCGTGATGGCGTCAGTGGATTCCGCGCGGCGGAAATCTATGGTCAACAACGCTCCGCCCTGGAAGATGAAATTCAATTGATCCTCTCCGAATCAATGGCACGCGAAGGCTTGTTGTTGACTGACTTCGTCGTGCGCGATATTGCGTTCTCGCCCGAATTTGCTGCGTCGATTGAACAAGCGCAGATCGCTCAACAAGAGACCGAACAAGCGCGCTTGCGCGTCCAGCAGCGTGAGCAGGAAGCCGAACAAGTGCGTGTACAAGCAGGTGGTCAACGTGACGCCGCGATTGCACGTGCCGAAGGTGAAGCACAGTCGATCATCCTGCGCGCACAAGCAGAAGCAGAAGCGCTGCGGTTGGTTAGCCAGCAAATTGCCGCCAACCCACTCTTGATCCAGTATCAATATATTCAGACGCTGGGGCCGAATGTGAGCCTGGCGATCATCCCATCGGATTCGCCGTTCTTGTTCGATTTCGAGAGCATCGCCGCCAATCCTGATTTCATGGCGCCCGAAGTACCGCAGAGTGACCTGGTACTGCCGACGCCGGTTCCGCAATCAGAGGTAACGCCGACACCCGGCAGCTAACTATCACCACAGTGTGAGCATCCCCATGCCTAAAGGCATGGGGTATCTCGCGCCGATTTGATGATGAAACGTGAAGGGCGGCATAAATGCCGCCCTTCACGTGTATATGGGTTACAACGGACAGGGTGATGGTCTGTGCGTAAAATTCCGGTATTATGACGGTGTCGGTTTGATTTCTGCGCCGGCTACCCCTCGTTTTGTGCTTTCAACCCAGTCGCCAATAAATCCGCGATGTGCATGACGCGCCGTTCGCTGTGCTGACGGCTTAAACCGCCGTTCATCTGTGTCATACACGAGCAGTCGCCCGTTATGATGTGATCGGCGTCGGCAGCGTTGATATTTTTGATTTTATCGTTGAGCATCGCGCCGCTGATTTCTGGCATTTTCACGGCGAATAAGCCACCAAACCCACAGCATTGATCCGCACCGCTCAGCTCGTTGATCTGCACGCCATCGATATGGGCGGCGAGCTGCTGCGCCTGTGTCTCCAAGCCCATCAGCCGATAGCCATGACACGCCTGATGAAAGGCGATTTTCGTCGGTGGCAGGCGCGCGCCAATATCGCTGATGCCGAGACCATCGACGAGATATTCACTGAATTCCCATGTCAGGCTTGCCGCCCACCGCGCACGATCGAGCCAGTCGGGTTCGTCGGCGAACAGCACCGGGTAATAATGCCGCACCATCGATGCACACGACCCCGACGGGCACACGATGACATCGGCGTCTACGAACGCCGTCAGGAATTGTTTGGCGACCCGTTTGGCATCGTTGTGAAAGCCCGAATTGAATGCAGGCTGACCACAGCAGGTTTGGTTGAGCGGAAAACGCACCTCGATGCCAAGATGATCGAGAATCTCGACTACAGAAATTCCGGTTTGCGGGTAAATCATGTCGATAAGGCACGTCACGAACAGCGAGACGGGTTTATCTTGCGGCGATGGACGCAAATCGTCGGTCATTGAAGCGGTCTCCTCACTTAAATATGCTTAATTTTGCGCCGCTGGCGAGCGATATACGACTTCGATCCATTGATCGGTCGTCAGTTCGGCGCGGAATTCCAGGATTTGCTGCTCGAGACGGAAATTAGCGACGGGCGCAGGCGTCGAATTGACGAGCGTTGCGCCGCGAGGCAGTGCGACCTGCACGCTGATAGGGTCACTAATCGTGCCCGGTTGTTTCTGCACTAACAGACGATAGCGCTGAAAATCGCCGAAATCTGAGACTACGTCGGGCGTTTGATAGGTGAACTGATAACGTTCACCGCCGTTGTACGGGATATACAGATAGCCGGTGATCAACGTGCGTGCTTCTAGCTGCACCGATTGAAACGATGCCGCCAGCGTACTTTCTTCGACTGTATGCGCGCCAAGCGGGATGAACAACTGCGTGAGTGTAAAATAATCCAATTGTCCATGATATTCCGGGTCAACGGCGGGGTCACGTTCGGCGACGCTGGCGGGGTAGTCGTAGGTGAGCGTGGTGCGTCCTTGCGCGGTACCGTCAGCGCGCAGTTCTACGTCGTAGGTAATCTGCCGGATGACCGAGCGCGCCGATTTATTGCCGAGCGTGCTATCCGCGACCATCAGATAATCGTATCCCTGCCCGATATCCTGATGCCCCGTCCATCCGAGATTAGCGATCGCCGCGTTCAACTCTGGATCAACGAAATACAACATCAGATGCTTCTCGGTCAGCGCACGAATCGTGGCTGAAAGGAGCTGCGCGCTTCGTTCCTGAGTGTATGAACCTGTTTGCCACGCTGCGAAAATTTCCTGGAAGATCGCCGCCACGAACTGCTTGTGTGGCTGCTCGCCCTGACCGAACGCACGAATATCGTACACCAATTGGCGGAAATTCGCGGTCGTGACGACGGTGTTATAGCCAGGCACGCGCACACTGCCGAGCGCATCCAGAATATATTCAAAGCCGACAATATCGATGCCGACCACGCCGCTTACGGGCGATTGCGGGTTACGCCCATTGTTGTAATACCAGGCGGCACGTTCGGCGGTCTCGGCAAAATCGGGCGACCAACTGCCATCCCACGCAGTACGTGATGGCACGTCAAACGGAAGCCACCAATCCGGCACCTGAATTTCATTCATCATCGCAGCGGGCGGGGGATTTGGACTATTCACATCGGTGGGGCTGTAGTCGTAATCGAGGATACGCCCGTTGCGAAGGCGCATCCAGCCATAGGTCGAAATATACCCACCCGATGGGCGCAGTTCATCACTGTTGGCAGACAAAATCAGGTAGCTGCGCGTCTCGTCCACTGCCAGCGCCGTCGTCAACAAATCTGGCATTTCCAAAAGCAGATCGTTGGCGGCGACCAATTGTTCGTAATACGAACGGACCTGATTCAGGTTGAAGAGCAAATCGGGCGATAATCCCGATTGCGGAAGGGTGCTGAGTTGTTCCCCGACAGTACGGAGTCGGTTTTGCGCTTGCAGAAAACGCCCACGCCCAATCGTGAGCAGTTCGACAATGCGTTCGCCCGACGAAATTTGGGTCGTCAGGTCTTCAGACCCGCCCAACATGAAAAACAGCGTCGGTTCCAGCCCTGCCAATGTATCGCGCGCTGCCAATGCCAGCCCTTCAGTGGTACCGAGCGCAGCCAAGGTCGCGGCGAAATCCGCGTTGACGCTGCTGAAGGTACGCAGCACCGCTGTTTGGTTACGCGCGATATTGAGCGAGCGCACCAGGTCATTGACGCTGGTTTGCAAACGAGTGAAATCGTTTAAGCCGAACTCGCCCGGACTGCGCCCGACCTGATCGACCACACGGCGCACGCTGATCAGGCTGCCGTTGACACTGCTCAACGCATCGGTCACGATGACGGCGGTCGTGATGCCGTAGACCGCGATCACGCTGATGATGACGAGCAAAATAATCTTCCAGTTGATGAACCGACCGACGCGCTTGCCGACACGCTTGATGGGTGAACGGCGACGACGACGACGCACCATACGGCGCTGTTGGACTTCTGGCGTCGTCGTCGCGTTGACGGGTGTACCGGACATATTCGGGTTTTTTGGGTTGTCTGGTTGCGACAAAGTAGCACTTCCTCGGTTAACCGACTGTCTGACGCGACGCATCGGCAGTATCGGGTTCGGCGCGTGTGATCGACCGCATTAACAGCGCTAAATGATCGCGCGCCGCCTCCTTATCAGCATCCGGTGACGCCAGAATCGTTGTCAATGTTTCCAGAAAGTCCGCCGGCACAAATCCATCGCTCCAGCCTTCGATTTCGATGATGTTGGGATGAATCGTCGCGCGCGGCGTTTCAGACTCTTCAAATAAGGCTTCGTGCAATTTTTCGCCCGGACGAATACCGATTTCTTTAATCTCGATATCGATATTCGGGCGCAGCCCATGTAAGCGGATCATGCGCTCTGCCAGGTAGCGAATGCTGACGACTTCACCCATTTTCAGCACGAACACATCGTCGCCGTGCGTCATACACGCCGCGTGAATGACCAGGTTCGCCGCCTCCTGGATGCTCATGAAGAAGCGCGTCATCCGGTTGTCGGTGATTGTGATCGGTCCTCCGGCTTCGATTTGACGACTGAACATCGGCACCACGCTGCCGCGACTGCCCAGCACATTACCAAATCGTACCGCCGTGAACACTGTACTGCCGCTGGCACCATTCCCGCGATGCTGCGTGGCTGCCAGCGCGTGCAGCACCAATTCACAAATCCGTTTGCTGACGCCCAATATATTAATCGGGTCAACGGCTTTATCCGACGAAATCAGCACAAAACGCGGCACATGATATTCAATCGCCAAGCGCGCGACGTTATAGGTGCCACCAATGTTGACGCGCACTGCCTCATGCGGAAAAATTTCCAGCATGGGGACATGTTTGTAGGCGGCGGCATGAAAAATCACCTGGGGCTGATGCTCGCTGAATGCGGCGTGTAAGTGGGCAGGCATGGTGATATCGGCAAGCGCGGGAATACACGGCAGTTCGGGCGCTTTCACGCGCATTTCGACGAGCAAATCGTAGAGCGCGCTTTCGTTGTTATCCAGCAAAATGAGCTGTTTGGGCTTGAACGGGATCAACTGGCGCACGATTTCGGAACCGACCGACCCCGCCGCGCCTGTGATGAGGATGACTTTGCCGGCGACGGGGGTCAAATCGACATTTTCGTCGATGGTAATCGCGCGCCGCCCGATCAAGTCTTCTGGCATCACCTCGCGCAGCATCGATTTACCGCGCTTACCGGTCATATCGACCGAGTCGAGCATATCCGGCACCATATTGATGCGCGCGTCGGTGCGTTCGCAGTAATCCATGATCTGACGTAGTTCCGCGCCATCGATGTGATGAATGGCGAACACGATCAAATTGATCGCGCGCTGTTTGACGACATCGGGGATGGTCTCACGTCCACCAAAAATCGGCACGCCTTCCAGAATGCGCCCTTTTTTCTCTGGCGCATCATCGATGAAGCCGATGATCTGGTAGCGTTGGTCATAGACGCTGGCAGACCGACGACGCAAGCGCGCCGCGATTGACTGTCCGCTTTCGCCCGCGCCGATGATGAGGACGTGACTGCTGTTCTTGAGGGTGAGCGGCACTTTGCGATTAAAGATCACCTGTAAGCGCCAATCGATGCTGCGCACCAGCCGCGTGCGATAGCGCACAGCGATGAAGCCTGCCAACGCGCCGAGATTGCCGAGGATTACCACGCTCAGGGCGACCGGGCGATACGGGATCGATTCATCGATGAGCAATAAAATCGGTGTGGCGATAATCACGGGATAGACCAGTGTGCTAATCTCGTGACCGCTAGAATTTTTCCAGATGCGTTTATAAACGCCGAAGCCGTACATCAAGAGCAGCAAAATCGATGCGGCAATCGGGAAAAACCGGATCACGTTTTCAATGTCTATCGGCGTCGGTGGAAATAAACGCACCGATAGCACGGCTAAGTACGTGGTGAACAGTATGCCAACATCGATAACCGCAGCGCTGATCATACGAAACAGCGTGTGTTTATAGAAGGGATGAGCAGCGCGCGTTGTCCGAGATGAGTTTTGGTTCATAAGGTTATGGGTGAAGCGCTCGCGCGCCTTCAAGCCGTTTCTACTGGGTAGTCGCTGGCGAGCGACGCGAGAACAAACGAGCCAACCCACGTTTCGCGGGCTGACGATCTTCCGCGTAATACGTGTATTCGGTATAGTAGTAGCCCGATTCATCACGCGGGTCAATCGCATTGACGATCACGCCTTTGATTTCGGTGCCGATTTGTGTGAACTGTTCTTTGGCTTTGACGGCGGCGGCGCGGCGTGTCCCGCGTGCCTGCACGACCAGCACGACATCGGCGTTGGTCGAACTCGCCAGCGCCAAACTATCGGATACGACCATACACGGCGGGGTATCAATCAGCACAATATCGATGTCGGGCGAACTGCGGAAGGCATCGACCCACAATTTCATCAAGCCCGACCCCAAAATTTCGGACGGGTTGCGCGGCGGAAAACCACTCGTGATCACGCGCAGCTTCGGAATATCGGTATCTTTAATACATTGTTTGAGTCGCTCGCGCAGTTCGTCGCGCATGGTGCCGTTGCTGCCAATCGGAATCGAGAGCAGCGTCGTCAAGCCGATGTCGTTATCAAGCCCAAAAATCTCGTGAACTTTGGGACGGCGCAGGTCGGCATCCACCAACAGCACACGCATCCCCGCCCACGCCATCGACACCGCCAGGTTTGCCGTGGTCAGACTTTTGCCTTCTTCGGGTCCTGGGCTGGTAATGATGAACACATTTTTCTCATGTTCTTCGGATGCCAGCAGCAGGTTGGTACGCACGACGCGATAGCCCTCTGGTACAGGGGATATCAAGGACTGTCGCGTAATCAACTTGTCTTTATGCGATTCTTTCGGCTTACCAAAGCGCGCGATTGCACCCAAAATCGGCAGTCCAAGCAACTGGGCTGCCTGTTCGGTCGTGCGAACGGTATCATCCATATATTCGATGAAGAATGCCAATCCAATTGCGAGCGCGATGCCGACCAAGGCACCTTCGGGGATCGCATTGGTCGCGGGTCCACTGAACGAAGCGCTGGGCGTACGGGCAGGCTCGACGATCTCGATGCGGTTGCGCTGCCGTTGGAGTTCATTGACGGTCGTGGCGAAATCGGCAATGGTCGATTGGATGCTGGTCAACTGCTGCGAGAGCGCATCGCGTTCACCACTGAGTTCTTCGCGTTCGGCGTCGCTGATCGAAATGCTGGGGTCGGTCAATCGCGCATTGATCGTCGTGTACTGGGTGGTAATCTGATTTTGCTGTTCGCGCAGACGGCTGATTTGCTCATTGGCGATATTGAGCGTCGCCTGCTGGTCTTCATCCAATCGGGTCGGGCTGTTCAAAATCAACTGGCGTGCCAGTTCATTGGCGATTTCTGCGACGAGCGTATTATCGTTGTAATTGACAGAAACGTTGAACAGCGTCGTGCCGTCAATGGTGAATGCGCCGATACGTCCGCGCAGTGCCTCAGCCGTCAGCGGCAGGTTCAACGCCTGAATCGTACCATCCAGCACCGGAAACGTCCGTAAAATCTGAACGTAGGTCTCCGCCAACCGTTCGCCGAGAGAAATATCTGTTTGAGTCGGGTTGGTCATCTGCGTGATGTCGCCAATGGAGAGCATGACTGATGCACGGTAGACAGGTGGTTGGTTCGAGCGGAGCAGAAAGTTCATGCCACCCGCGACAAAGCCCGCCAGTACGATCAGCCACAACCATTTTCGCAGCAAGCGGATGATAAAATTCAGTTCCATCGGTGGGGTTCTCCATACGCACGAACATCTAAGCGTGCCGCAGGGGCAGGTTTACGACCTGCCCCTACAAAGGCGTTACGTGCTGCGCGGCATTTTTACGGGAGGCGACCTTCGCGGCTGCCGTCTTCGTCAAGCGGTTGGTTCATGGCATAAATATCGGTGGCGGGTTCAAAGTTCGTCAGGTTATTGGGCACGTTGAACGGACCATTCGGGTCAATCGGGTCGGGGTTGATATCGAAAATATCGAACTGACCAGGCGAATCCGACTGATAGATGATGATATCGCTGTTGCAGCGGAACGAAGGCGCACGATCCTGGAACAGATTGTTGGTCACGTTCTTGATCTCGTTAACGCCTTCGGCGTTTTCTTCAATTTCGACTGCGAACACATCGTAGTCACCATCGACATTGCTATCCCAGGCGATAAAGCGGTCGCTTGGCGCCCAGGCGTTCAAATTGACATCCGCGCCGAGATCGATGTATTTCTTGTCTTCACCGGTGAGCAAATCACGAACGATCAAGTCGTAGACGCCGACTTCGTTGCGTTGCAGCCATGCCAGCTTGGTGCCGTCATTGCTGAACTGCGCGCCGATGTCATCGGTGTCATTATCGGTCAGCCGGGTTGGGGCGACGCCTTCCTGCATCGGGTACGGCATCGTGTACAGTTCATAATCGCCGTCGGCGTTGCTGCTCCACACGATCATGGTATTGTCGTTGTTCCATTCGGCATCAACATCGCTGCCGTTCGGGTCATTGGTCAGGCGTTCGAAAACACCCGTCGAAACATCGAACGTATACAGTTCCCAATTCGCATCGCGGTTGCTTTCGAACAGGATGATATTGCCGTAGTTCCACACTGGGTTGATGTCTACGGCGGTGTTGTAGCTGACACGGCGGCGTTCGCTGCCATCGGTGCGTCCAACATAGATTTCCCAGTTGCCGCCATCGCGGTTGGTCGTAAAGGCGATCCATTCGGCGTCATCGGAGCGAGTCGGCTGAATATCGCCAGCGTTAATGCCTTGCGATAGGTTCTCGCTGACGCTGTTGGCAATCGTACCGAGACGGAACAATTCCCAGTCGCCAGTACGGTCGGTATGATGCACGATCCATGCTGGGCATACGCGCGGACCAATTGTAAAGCCCTGCCACGGCGGCGACGGCAGCTCTTGACCACCGGGACCTGGATCGAGCGGGGGACGTGGGAACGGCGGTCTGGTCGGCGGCGGCGGGGTGACGACGAACGGCGGCGTATCGGTTGGGAATACCATCGTTTCGACAGGACCCGACGGGTTGATGATGGCAGGAATGGCAATCGCCGCGTTCAGGATATTTTCGGGCAGCGCTTCCAAAATCGCAAAGCCTTCGGTCTCACTACGCCCCAGAGTGCGGAAGTTGGTCCATTCCCCTTCGACGCGCCCGGTCGCGTTCAACGGTGCCGCCAGTGCGCCACCGGCTCTGAACGTGGTTTGATTGCTCAAACCGACATTTGTCGTCACATCACCAGAGATATTGATGATCTCCATGACATACTCGCGCGTTGTACGCAAGAAAATCGTGTTGGTAAAGCGGATGCGCGCGCCGTTCGCCAAAACATCGACGGCGACATTACGCGGCGCTTGCAAAATCAGCAGTGAGGGCGGCAGGCTTTCGCAGCCCGGCACCGTTTCATCGACGGTTGTAAATTGGAAGGCTTGCATCGGGTAGCGACCGTCGGCATTGACGAGCGGCAGCATCGATATATCGGCAGTGGCATCGAACGCCGTACGCGGCAGCCACGCGCTGTACATATCCCAGTTGGCGCGCATCCAGTCGCCATCAGGCGTTACGCCTGTAACAACGACTTCTGAACCCGTCGCTACTTCGATCACCTGGGGTGCGCTCGCACCTGGCGAAATACGCAGCGCCGCCGATTGCGTCGTCACAAACATCGGCGCATTTGCGGGCAGCAAGAAAGTATTTTCGACGCCAACGACATTGCTCAGCTCGACTTCACCGAACAAGACATATTTGACATCGCCGACATTTAATCCGTTCGCCAAGGCGCCATCTGCGGTCACATTCAGCAGCGCGACACCTAACGAACCTGTATCCGCGTTGAGCGGCGTCGTACGTAAACCGTTGATTTCGTTGAGGGCAACGCGATCGGCGGGCTGTGCAAATGTGACCGTCGAGTTTTCGCTCAACAACGCATTAACACCCCCAAAGCCATAACAGGCAGTGTTGCCGCTGAGGTTGGCACAATTATTACCGACCTGGGCAAGCGCCTGATTCACCATCGCGGGGCAAGTATCGCCCGGATTGTAGCCATTTTGCGCGAACGCAATTGGCGCGATCAACGCAAATAAAGCGACTAACCCGACGAGTGTGACAAGAATGGTTGGATACCGAACGCGCATGTATATCCCTTTCGCTTCGATATAAGTCTTCGGCAAAGTCAATACAAAGCCAAGCACATTATAAGCGCAATGCGCGCAGTATGGTACTGAAGTTTCATTTCTATCTGAAAGTGTAACAGACATGGTGTGCTTTTCCAAGCACACTTCGCGCCAAAACATGTAAATTAATTGATGTTTTGTCACGATGTCGTTACGTCAGCGGGGTGGTGGGCAGCGCAGTATCGGATCATAACTCGCGGCGATGTGTTCGGACTGCGTTTGTGTCTCGACCAATGCCGATTCCAAACGGATCGTCAGCATCTTTTGACGAATCGCCTGCCCCCACGCCGCGCGCACCGATGATGCGCCGGTAATGCGCGGCGTCATCACCTGAATGCCGAACAATGGCGAGTAAAATGCGACGAAGCTGACCGCGCCGCGAAAACCCGGTCTTTGATCGACGCCCAATAGCGGATGCGTCGGGCACAGGGCTGCCAACGGGGTCGTCAATGACCACTCAAGCGCTGTCACGCGCCCTGCTTCGATGACCATGATGCCGGGTTTACGCGCAATAAAGTCGGGCGCGGCGGCGCTCCATTCCCATGTAATGATGCCAGAATCGAGTTCCATACCACGACTCATGCGGTATTGCGCGATCCAGTCATGCGCGCGCAGTCGATCATCGGCGGTGGGCAGCATGGTCGCGCCGGGTTCGATGCCGAACAAACACGGTGACGCGCAGGTGAACAATGACTCGACAAACGCCGATAACGCCGTCTCGCGGATGGGCTGCGCGATGACCACGCCAATCACGAGGCAAAACATCAGCGTTGCAATGATGATGATACGCATGAGAGAAGACATTTTGAACCAGAGAGAACACGAAGCACACGAACAATTTTAGCGCATTTTCTCTGTGGTTAAGGCTTTGCGGCAAAAAGGTTATCGTGGGCGCGTGCCGCGTGGCGGGCGGCACGGATGCAAATATGCCCACCACCCCGCCACCTCGTAGACATCGAACGGAATGCTGTTCAACGATTCAGTCCCCCACAATTCGCCCATGCCAATCGTCACGGTCGAATACCACAACCGTTTCGGTGTCGCTGGACAACCTAATGTAGCGATCACCTGAAAGCGTTCCGCTTCGTAAGAGAAAATCTGAAACGATGTCGAACGGCTGACCGGACGAATCATCAGCGCATTTTCGGGGGGCGCAAATGTTAGCCACATCGCGCCATAGGGAATCGTGGTTTGGATGCGAATTTGCGTGACGACACCGCGTTCAAGGCTGATCAACCCATCGCGCGCGCCATCGATGATCGCAGGCTGCTGTCCGTTCCATGCCCACGACAAAAACGACGGTTGTTCATATACCTGCTCGATCCATGCGTGCGCGCGTAATGCTTCCAGCGCGGCGGCGCGCGTGGTCACGCCGACCTGAATATCATTCCAGCACGGTGCGGCACATGTTTCTGGCATGACGAACACATCGCGGATCGCGTCGCCATTATACGAGCGCGCGCTGACCGCACCGATCATCGCCACAAAAATACCAATAGAAAGTAAAGCCCAGCGCCATAAAAGTAAAACCATTTTTTGAACCATAGAAACCATGGAGAATACAGAGAGTTTACCCTATTTTTCTCTGTGTTCTCTGTGGTGTTTTTCGGATAAGGCGTGCCTTGTCCCTACTACCCTGAGGTTCAGGTTTTTACCAATTCAAGACGACATCGCGTTTCCAGTATTTCAAAATCACACGCCCACCCGGTGCAGCCGCGACAAGCCGATAGAGCAGATCGAGATCATCTTTTGCCAGCGCGCGCACGCCGATCAAGGCGACGATATACGCCAGCCCACCCACGATCAACCCAACGACGGGGTTGATCGCGCCGACGACCCACATCACCGCCGCCGCAACCACGCCCGCCAGCGCGGTGCGGGCGAGCCGACCGAGCAAATGACGCTGGAGTTGAAGCGCGCGATAATCCCCGATTAACAATGCCAGCACGACCAGTTCGGCGCACACCGACGCGATGCCCGCACCGATGACGCCGACACGCGGCAGCAGGAAGATATTCAAACTCAGCTTGAGTCCCAACCCGCCAAACCGTACGATCAACAGGCGGCGCTGGCGATTTTGCGCCATCATGCCCTGCGCGAAGACGTTGACGACCAGCACGACCAGCGCATACCAGATGAGCACCCGTAAAAGATCCGCTGTGGGTGCAAAGTCAGCGCCAAACAACGGGATCGCGACCGCGCTCGCGAACAATGTGATGGCAATGCTCAGGGGCAAGCCGACCAAGACACTGAAAAATGCCAGTTTTTCGATCAAAAAACGAAAGGTTGCGTTGGCGGGGTCGGTCAGTTTGAACGGCATGACGAACGCACGTGACAAAATCGGAAAGATCGCCGTCAGCACCGTCGAACTCAATAATTCGACGACGCCCGCGATGATGACGAATGCCGCGTTGAGGTGTCCCGTATCGGCGGTCGTCAGCGTGCTGGTCGTCATCAACTTGTCGATTTGTGTATAGGTGATATTGATCAACGCGCCAACGGCGAGCGGCGCACTATTGATGATCAGCGCACGTACTAATACGCCGTCTATCGGAAAGTGCGCGCGCACGTTATCGCGGCGCAGCACGATCCAGAACGCGACGGATCGCCCGACACCCGACACGATTGTCATCACGTAGACGCCGAGCAAACCAAAACCGAGCGACAGGGCGATCCCCGCCAGCACAATCCGCACCACGATATGCGCGACATCGATGCCCGACGCGACGACCATGCGTTCGCGTCCCAGCAGCACATCGTAGGCGACATTGCCGAACAGATCGACGAACAGACTGATTGCCGCCACCGCTGTCAGCGCACGGATCGAGCCGTCATAGCCGAGCGCGACGCCAAGCGCGTTGAGTATGAGGTACGCGCCCAACCCAAACATCGTATGCGTGATCAATGCGGCGCTTAAATACATCCCAGCGCGATCTGGACGGCGCGCGACATCACGCACGACGATGGGTCCCGTCCCGAACGCAGTCAGTGACGCGCCGAGCGCAAAGAGCGCGCCAACCGTGCCATAGACACCGAATTCGCTGTCGCCGAGCAAGCGACCCAAAATCAACTGCCACAGCAGCAGCGCGCCGCTGCTCAATACGCGCGCGACGACAATCGCGCCGGCATTACGGGCAGCGCGGCGGGCTTCTGCGCCGCTTAAAAAAGGCGTATCAGTAATCGTCATTGATTCATCATTGAGTTGGCGGCATTATCAATCGGCAGATTATACTCGCCTTTTGAAGTCGATAATCCAGAGGTAAGCGCACAATGCGGGTCAACGAACTCATAGCATGGATGCGCCGCGCGTATCAGATCAAGACATCGGGTAAAGGCGACCTGATCTATGTTGAATTCCCGACCACGCCCACCGTCCGTTATGGGGAAGGCAAGCCGCCGCACCCACAATTGAAAGCCATGTTCGATGCGGGTAGCGGCGCGTATCGCGCGCTGGTAACTCAGTTTGCCATTTACGCCGCCGATTTCGCCCGTTACCGTGATAACCCGGTCGATCAGCCCGTGCCGACGTTTCGCAGCACATGGTTTCCGTTGTTCGATGCGATTGCGCTTTACGGCATGGTGCGCCACTTCAAACCTGCGCGCATCATCGAGATTGGGTCGGGCAATTCGACGTTCATCGCGCGCGCCGCCGTCGATGATGGCAAATTGAACACGCATATCACCGCCATCGATCCGCATCCGCGCCGCGACATCGCACAAGCGGCGCATACCGTTATCAACGTGCCGTTAGAGGCGACCGATCTGGCGTTCGTCGAGACGCTCGACGCCAACGATATTTTGTTCTTCGACGGCTCGCATCAAACCTTTCAAAATTCGGATGTGACCGTGTTCTTTCTCGATGTGCTGCCGCGCTTGCGTCCAGGCGTGATCGTGCAGATCCACGACATCTTTTTGCCGTATGATTACCCCACCCATTGGCTCGGACGCTATTATTCCGAGCAGTATATGCTGGCGTGCTGGCTGCTCGCAGGCGGTGATAAAACCGAGATTTTGTTACCGAATGGGTACATGATCAGAAAAGAGACTCATCTCGATGTATTCACGCCGTTTATGACCGCATTGGGCGACGATTTGACGCCGTTCTTGCTGCATGGCGGCTCGTTCTGGCTGCGCGTTCGTTGAGCTATTGTATTTGATTGCGCGCCGGACGCAGCCACCCACCCTGCACGCTGCGCGCTTGCTCGATAGCGACGAAGGCGTCGCTGTTGGTCTGGCGCACCACTTTCAATAGGGCGGGCGCGTCGCGTTGTGTCACCACGCTGCGCAGCATCGTCACCTTACCTTCGTATCCCTCACCACCGAGTTCAGTCACCCCATAGCCGCTGGCGCGCAGCGCGAGCGCGATTTCATGACCGCCTTCGTTCGAAAAAATATTGATGATCATGAAGCTGGTCAAGAAGCGCGATTCAATCGCCATGCCCACCCAACTACCGACCGAAAAGCCGAAACAGTACGAGAACAAATTGAGCAAATTACTAAAATCGGTGACAACGACGGCGATGGTGATGGCGAATACCAGCGCCTCGAAGAAGCCCAACACCGCCGTGAGAAAACGCTGTTGACGTGCGAGCAGCACCAGACGCACGGTGCCAATTGCGTTGTTGATCACACGCAGCACGAAAATAAGTCCCGCAGTGAGTAAAATTTCTGTGGTCATGGGTTACACTCCAAAAGCACGACAAAACGCGCTAAGCCTACCACGTTTCGTCGGCGATCAAACGGGTGAGGCAGGGTGCTGGCTACCCCTCGATCAACCCGCCATAAAATGCTTCTAAGCGCGCCGCAACCGATGCCCACGTAAATTTTTCACGGATCAACGCGCGCCCGTTTTGTCCCATTACGCGGCGCAAGTCGGGGTCATCGAGCAAGCCGCGCAATGCGCCGATCACATCATCCACCGTCGAAGGCACAATCAAGCCCGCATTCGCCGTTTCAACATCGGGCAAATGACAATCGGGCGAGATCAAGACCGCGACGCCTGACGCCAGCGCTTCAAGTAACGCCATCGGCAAGCCTTCACCGACGGCGGGCAGCGCGAACACATCCGCCGCCGCCAGCGCGGATCGGCGTGCGTCAGAATCGAGAAAACCGACGTATTGCACGCGCTCGTTAAGATGCGGCTGAATCGCGTCCAATATGCCTTCATCCGCGCCCGCGATCACCAATTTTGCGCGCGGGTGGTCGAGGTCTTCAAAAGCATCGATCAATACATCGATGCCTTTGCGCCTGTGCAGCCGCCCCATGAACAGCACCATCGGCGCATCGCCCAGCCCATACTGCTGACGAAACGCCGCGCCAGCCCGTGGGTCGGCTGATGCGAACTCGTCGGCATCGACGCCATTGGGGATGGTGGCAAACGCGGTGTGCGTCGCGCCGAAACGCTGCCATGCAGCGCGCGCGTCTTCGGTTTCGTCATCGCTCAAGCCGATCACACCCGCGAACCGCCGCGCCATACTGGGGCTGATCGCCCGATCCCAGAGCGCTTTGAGTGCGCCGCGTCCGGTTTCATGCGTGAGCGTGCCGTGCGGCGACAGCACGAGCGGCGTGGATAAGCGCTGCGCGAGCGGCGTGACAATCACATTTTCGGACGTGCGAAATTCGTGGCAATGGATGACATCCGCCGGACTGATCACGTCAGGCGCGAGTCGGCGCATATCGAGCGGCGTGGACAAATTAGCATCGGCACGCAGTTTCAGCGACACATTCGGGACGCGGATCACGCGCACACCGTCGATCATCGCTTCAAGCTCGTCGATACTTTCATAGCGCGTGAGCGCATTGGTGGTCAGTACCGTCACGGTGTGTCCGCGTTCGGTCAGCGCGCGCGCCATGCCTTCGACGGCGCGCACCACGCCACCAAACGCGAACGCGGGCGCATAATACGGAGTCACATGCAGAATATGCATTTAAGGACGCAGTGGCAGATATGCCTGCACATGGAAATTGGACTCGATTTCGATAGGCGCATCCAAATCAGCGTAACATACTCCCCCCGCCTAAAGGCGGGGCTTCTACCCTCAACGCGACTGCGAAGGCGAACCTTCGTCTATCGTCGCTCCGGTAGCACAGCGATACCCCCGCTGTGTTTGACGTTAACTACGGTATTGAGATATTACGGGATTATGATCGAGGTCGGATTTTTACGTCTCGTACCGCGCACATCAATCTCCGCCTATTATACGCTATTTCAGCCGAAAAAACACAAGACCTGCGCCTTATATCCCCATGCCTGAAGGTACAGGACAGGACAGTTTTAACACAAGAGAGGTGCATCGGGGCGAAAGAAGAAATCCGGGTGCATCTCTTGGGGAAAATCAGCGAGGTGTTGGCGCAACCGACGCAGTCCCCGACGAAACAGGCTCTCACGGGGCGCGGAGCGCGATGGGGACAGCATTCTCCCGCTCTTGGCAGCAAGGGGGTCAATTGGATACAGGAATGGTGTAGGGTATGGCTCCGATTCTGATGCGTGTTCTTCCCTCAACACCGCCTATTTTACCCCGTGTTCAACCCCGATCCGACTTGTGGGTAATGCATAGCCCTCAGGGCTGAGGGGTGAAAAACAGTCGCGGTAGGGGAAATCCTTCTCCCTGAGAGAGAAAGATTTAGGATGAGGGCGATCTGCGTAAGGTGAGCTAATAAATCAGTCAACCGTTCAAGGGCGAGTCTAAGACTCGCCCTTGAACGTCTTCAGAATTAACCCCGAATACGCCGCTCTGCCTTTATAATCATGGCAATGGTGCATGATATTGGACAGACAAGGGGCGTAACGGATGCTGCTGAAATATTTCTTCGATAAAGCGCTGGCACAAGCGTCGTACATGATCGCCTGTCAAAAAACGCATCAGGCGGTGATCATCGACCCGGCGCGCGACACGACGCGCTACTTAAAAGCGGCGGCGGACGAAAGCATGACGATCACCGTCATTACCGAAACCCATATTCATGCCGATTTTGTCAGTGGCGCGCATGAATTGGCGACGGTGACGGGCGCGCCGTTGTATCTGAGCGGTGAAGGTGGCGCAGATTGGTCGTATACATTCCTCGATGCAGGGCGCGGTGATCGTGCGATGTACGCGGGCGATTCGTTTATGCTCGGCAATATCCGCTTCGATGTGCTGCATACGCCCGGTCATACACCCGAACATATTTGCTTCAGGATCACCGACACGGCAGGCGCAGATAAGCCGATGGGGATTTTCACAGGCGACTGCTTGTTCGTCGGCGATATGGGACGCCCCGACTTGTTGGAAACAGCAGCGGGCGTGGTCGGATCGAAAGCAATTGGCGCACGCGGACAATACGCCAATATGCTCCGCTTCAAAGACATGCCCGATTATCTGCAAGTGTGGCCCGGTCATGGCGCGGGGAGCGCGTGCGGCAAAGCGCTCGGTTCGACCCCATCGAGTACGCTCGGCTACGAAAAGTTGTTCAATCCAGCGTTTCATTTCAGCGATAGCGTGTCGTTCGAGCGCTGGCTGTTGGCAGGGCAGCCAGAAACGCCGCGTTATTTTGGACGTATGAAACAGATCAACAAACACGGCGCATCGTTGATTAGCGAACTCGCGCCTATCGATGCGCTAGAAGGCTTCACACTCGCCGACATCCTTAAAACCAACGCTAACGTGATCGACGCGCGACTGGATACACGCGACGGCAGTATGATCACAGGTGCGATTCGGATCGTACCAAGCACCAAGTTCAATACCTACGCTGGATGGATGGTCGATTACGACGCGCCGACCTATTTGATCGCCGCGCCCAACGATGCTGAAGGGTTGATCGAGGAGTTGCGCGCGGTCGGCATCGATGACGTGCGCGGGGTATTCGCGCCGCGCGAAGTCGAAAGCGCGATCCGTTTCATGGCGCAAACCGATGTGGCGGGCGCGGCGGCGTTGATCGAACAGGGTGCGCTCGTTTTGGATGTGCGCGCTGCCAGCGAATACGATGCCGCACACATCGACGGCGCGATCAACCTGCCGTATGGCGTGCTGGCGGAACATGCTGATGAGTTGCCACGCGACACGCCGATCATCGTCCATTGTCAGAGCGGTATCCGCTCGCAGATTGCGATGAGCGTGCTGGATAAACTCGGTTTCACCAACGCGGTCAACATGAGCGATGGTTATTCGGGCTGGGAATACGCACGTGAGAACGCGCGTTAAACGTGTCGTGCACAAAAAGTTGATTTGCAACTGATTGCCTGTGTAAACGTAGTAATTGCCCACCAGTATGATAAGAAGGGGAGAAACGCGGTAGAAAGTCCCTCTCCTCTTGTGGGCTAGGGATTTAGGGTGAAGGCGTAGCAGTTACCTGCAAACCTCACCCCGCACGTTAGCGCGTGCCGCTCTTCTCCACACAGAGAGGAGCGGTTGAGCGAAGCGAAACGGGGTGAGGTTTGGGTTATAATCACCCCGTCTAATCGACCAACTGAAAAGTATACGATGTCTCGACGCTTAATCCTGCTTATCGCCAGCGTCGCTGTCAGCGCGTTGTTTTTGGTGCTGGCGCTGCGCGGTGTCCCGTTTGAAGAAGTCGTAAACGGCATTCGTCAGGCAAATCCGTTGTGGGTGGGCGCGTCTTTACTCACATTTTTGGCGTCGGCTTCAGCGCGGACAACGCGCTGGCGCGGCTTACTGGGTGGGCGCGTACGCTGGATCGATCTGCTGCAAACATACAACTTGGCGATGCTGCTTAATTTACTGCCACTGCGCGCGGGCGAAGTCGGTCGGACGGTGGTTTTATCGACTCGTTTTGGCGTGCCGTTGGCGACCGCCGCCACTAGCGTGATTGTCGAGCGGCTGTTCGATTTGGTCATGGTGATTGTACTGTTGGCGCTCGGCTTAAGTCAGGTCACATCTGTCCCCGAAATCGCCGTGCAAGCGTCGATTGCTGCGGGCATCGTCGCGGTGGTCGGTTTTGGCGTCCTCATCATTCTGGCGCGCTATCCAGCCTATGCACAGCGCTTATTGCAAAACATCGAAACGCGCACGCCTGTGTTTGCGCGCATCGGTCTGGGTAAACGGTTACAGGAAATTCTGGTCGGTTTAGAAGTCCTGACGGACGCGCGCCGATTGCTGCATCTGGTCGTATGGTCGTTGATCGCATGGACGTGTTCGGTATCGTCACTGCTGTGTTTGGTGTTTGCGCTTGGCATCAGCGATAACAGCGTCATGCTGTCGATTTTGGGCGTCGCATTAGCGTCTTTCAGCATCGCGATCCCTGTCAGCGTCGCGTCGATAGGACCGTTTGAAAGCGCAATCCGTCTGGCGGGCGATCTGATCGGCTTGACGGCGATTTTATCGACAACGTTAGGGTTTTTGTTTCACGGAATCGCAGCGTTGGCGTATCTCCTGTACGGCACGATCAGCGTGATCACGCTCGGCATATCGATTGGCGATATGATGGGAAATCAGCGCGTCCCCAAAACCGATGTCGTGACCGTGCGTGGTGACGGCGCACAGGCTGATAGTTTGTGATCGTAGATGAGAGGCGACCCGGCGGGTCGCCTCTACATAGAGAAAATGTTATTCTTTATTTTTTGACCTTGAGCGAGAATCATATGCCTTTTTACGAACTGCCAACAGGCGCGACGCTGTATATCGACGATGTTGGCGCGGGCATCCCCGTCATCGCGCTGCACGGCTGGCTTGGGACTGGGCACGAACATTTATCGCGCTTGATGGACTGGCTGGCGGCACGTGACTTGCGCGTCATCGCCCCGACGCGGCGCGGTTACGGCGAATCGCAGCCCAAGCCGCGCGATTATCCGGTCGATTTTTACCACCGTGACGCGCGCGATATTCTCGCGCTGATGGATGCGCTTGACATCGAACGCGCGCACCTTCTCGGCTATTCCGACGGCGGCGAAACTGCGCTCGTCATGGCGGGGATGCAGCCAGATCGGTTTATCACGATCACGGCATGGGGTGCGGTCGGCTCGTTCGATCCGTCGCTGCGCGCGCGCGTACAAAGCAATTACCCCGCCACATGGATGGACGCCGCGACCAAACAACTCAATCATCTGACAGATCAAGCCGCCAATGCACTCGTATTGGGGTGGATCAACGCGGTCAAGGCGATGATCGACGCGGGCGGCGACATCAGCTTGAGCATGGCGGATCGCATCGACGCGCCCGTGTTGATCATGCTCGGTGAAACCGATACGCTCAACCCGCCGCACCTCGCGCAAAAATTCATCGCGCGCACGCCACACGGCAAACTCGTCATGTTTCCGTGCGGTCATGCGATCCACGATTTATTGTGGGACGATTTTACGCGTGAACTGGCACTGCTGTTGGATCAAGCCAAGTAGCCGCATTCACGGATCACTTCATCCTAAAAGCAGCGGTATCTCGCGCCGATTCGATGAAATTTGTGCGCAACGCAGATACAATCAGCGTTATGCAAGTTGTAATCGAAAAGCGAACCGCATGTCCGGTGTGATTTTCAAACGTACGTTTCGCGTGCGCACTTATGAATGTGACTCGTATGGGCACGTCAACAACGCCAATTATTTGCGTTATATGCAAGAAGCCGCAACGGAGGCATCGGCAGCAATCGGCTGGGGCGAAACCCGTCTGCGCCAAAGCGGTCATTTATGGATCGTCCGCGAGACCGACCTCGAATATCTTGCGCCAATGAAGTACGGCGATACGTGCGAGATTACGACATGGGTGGGAGATTTCCGACGGGTGCGATCCGTGCGCTTTTACGAACTGCGTAATCAGCGCGGCGAGATGGTCGCGCGTGCCAGCACCGATTGGGTGTATATCAATTTGGCAACCGGGCAGCCCGCCAGCATCCCACTGGACATGATCGCCGCGTTCGCGCCGCCCGATTTAGCAGCAGTCGCCGATGTGACCGATACCTTGCAGTTGAGCACGCCGCGCAAAAAATTTCCACCTGCGCCGCCGCCGCCGCTCGGTATGTTTACACAGCGCCGCACGGCAGAATGGCGCGATGTCGATCAAGCCGGACATATCAACAATGCGACCTACTTGAATTACATGGAAGAAGTCGGCATACAAGCGGCAAAAGCGGTCGGATGGTCGATCAATCGGATGCGAGCCGAAGGTTTCGCTATCGTGGCGCGGCGCGTACAGATTGAGTATCGTCTGCAAGCCGTGTTAGGCGAAGAATTGACCATCAGCACCTTTTTATCGGATGTGCGCCGCGCCAACGCGACACGGCATTACATCATCGCGCGCGCCGACGATGGGGCGTTAGTGGCGCAGGCACGCGGCGTATTTATGTCCGTCAGTCCTACTACCAATCAAATTGTCAGGATGCCACGCGAGATGTTGGACGATTTCGCTTCAAGCATCAGCGAGTGAGCATTGGCGACACCAGGACTAAAGCGAACAACATAACGCACAGGCACGCGGATATGAAGATTGTAAAATCGTCGTACAGGCGGTTGTCAAACGTCGCTCAATGGTATCAGTGCCGTCGTGTGGACTCACAGGGTCTCCGGCTACAATCAGCGTGATACCCTGATGAATGAACGTGGAGTACCCCCCAATGACCCGCTTGGTACGTTTAATGTGCGTGTTGATGATCGTCGCCGCGCTGGCGATTGGCGTCAGCGCGCAGTCTGTCACCCCGCCACCCTCAATCAACGTCGCGCTGCAACAACTGAGCACGTATCTCGGCTTTCCAATCACACTCAATGATCTGGATACTTTTAACTGGCAGGGTGCGCGCTATCTGGACAGCGCGCTGGGCTGTAATTTAATCGCTGGCACGCCGATCCCCGAAAGTATTGTCGGTTATACGTTCTTTTTCACCTATAACGGGACAACATATGAGTTCCGCGCTTCGGAAGACTCGACGTTAGCGTTCCCGTGTGATGTCAATTTGCTCGAACAAGGACCCGCGATCAGCGCGCAAGCGACCGCCGCCGCCGCGCAGATTAGCGCGTGTCCGCCCGCGTTTCCGAATTATTTACGTCCACGTTTGCGCGCGGGCATCCAGGCGGGCATCGATCCGAACGGCACGCCGAATCGTCTGCGCGAACTACCGAGTTTGAACAGCGTGCAAATCGGCATCATTGAACCGGGCGCGGTCGTCGATGTACTGGCGGGTCCGTCGTGCGAAAGCCAAGCGGTCAATGGACAGGCAAACATCGTCTTTTTCCAGGTGCGCATCGCCGGACAAGTCGGCTGGACGGCGGAAGGACTGCCGCCAGCATCGTATTATCTCGCGCCGATCGGTGATATTTCGGTCACGCTGTCTGCCGAGCGCAGCTTGATTGCGCCGAGCAATGTACTCACACTCGCCCGTCTGGGCTCGGTTATGCAGCCCGCCGTCATCGATATGGATATCGCACCAGAAGGCGAAAGCGGCGCGGGCGTTCTGGTGGCGCTTGGCAGCACGGGCGGCGAATTTTACAACCTGGTCGATTTTGCGCCGCTCGGCACGACCGATGAAGCGTACGGGACTTCCACCGCCATCGCGTTAAGCCCTGACGGGCGTTATCTCGCCTTTGGATTTTGCGAAGGGCGTTTCGGCATCATCGATACGACGATTAATTCGGTCAATGTATTGGAAGTGCCCGAACGCGGCTGCGTGACTGACCTGGCATTCGACCCGAATACGCTCGATGGACTGACGCTGGCGGTGGGCTTTCAAGTCGATAACGTCGATGGATCGCAGACCGGCAAATTCGTGATGGTCGATGCAGTCAACGCACAGCTTGGCGAATTTCTGATCAGCGTCAGCAGCCCTGCGATTGTCACAGCGGTCGCTTACAGCGCGGACGGCTCAACTGTTTCATATTTGAATGATGCGCTGCATGTTGTGAACGCTGAAACGTTGGGAGAACAAGGCACGATCGCGCTTGAAGCGACCAACCCGATTGGAGTCCTCGCCTATCGTCCGCTCGCAGACGCAAATGCGGCGGATACACAGATTGCTTATGGAGAAGGATTTGTTGTCAACCTCATCAACCCCCTATCGGGTGTTATCTCGCTGTTCGAACTCGACGAGGGGATGTTTCCGACGGCGATTGCGTTCAGCAATACTGGGTCGCTGATGGCGGTGGCGGTGAATATGGGCGACGTATCCCCCATTTTGCCGCCTTCACTGCTCGTATTCGATGTCGAAACAGGTGATGTCATCTATCAGGCACCCCTCGTTGACAACATATCGGCGCTGGCATTTACGCCTGATGGCACCCTTTTAATTGTGGCGTCGGGTGACGAATTATTGGTGTATGGAATCGTATAACCCATAACACCGTGCGGCGGTGGAATGGTCGTCAGGTGCGTCCTATCCTTTCTAAGGACGATCATTCCCACGCGCTCATGACGCTCTGGTTTATGCTTGAACCTGATCAACGGGTGGCTTTGCCATGCAAAAGCCACCCACCCTGCTTTTGTACGTCACTATCCCACGAACAGTTCACCCAAACTGTGGATTAGTCTCTCACCTTACGCAAGCCGCTCGTTTTCAGCCCTCACCCTCTGCCCCTCGCCCTCAGGGTGAGGGGTGAAAAACCATTACGTCAGGCTAAATCCTTCTCCCTTGGGGAGAAGGATTTAGGATGAGGGCAATCTGCGTAAGGTGAGTTAGTCTGTTGGATCTATTCGCAAGCAAGTCGTTCACCTTTCAATCTTTCACCCCTTATCGGCTATAATCAACCCCACCAAAACAAAAACATTTCGCCAACTAAAGGATTCTCAAAGTGGCAGACGTGATCAGCATCAGGCACATCGCCCAGCACGTAGGACAAGAGGTGACGGTACGCGGATGGGTGTATGACCGCACCGATAAAGGCAAACTTCAGTTCATCATGGTGCGCGACGGCACAGGCATCGCGCAAGCGGTCGCGTATGCGCCAGAACTGCCAGAAGAAATCGCGGCGCTGGCGGGCAAACTGACACAAGAATCAAGCATCATCATCACGGGTGAAGTGCGCGCGAACGCCAAATCGAAAAAGAGCATCCCCGAAGGGTATGAGATCGGTGTCAAGACCATCGAACTCGTGCAGATGGCGGACGAATACCCGATCACGCCGAAAGAACATGGTGTCGAGTTTTTGATGGACAATCGTCACCTGTGGCTGCGATCCAACCGCCAATGGGCGATTTTACGCATCCGCGCGACGATTGTGCGCTCATTACGAAACTGGCTCGATGATCACGGCTATTTGTTGGTCGATACGCCAATTTTGACACCGACGGCGGGCGAAAATACGACCAATTTGTTCGAGATCGATTACTTTGGCGAACCCGCGTATCTGGCGCAAACCGGGCAGCTTTATAACGAAGCCAATATGATGGCGTTCGGCAAAGTCTACTGTTTCGGTCCCACATTCCGCGCCGAAAAATCCAAGACGCGCCGCCATTTGATGGAATTCTGGATGCTCGAACCGGAGATCGCGTACTGTTCGCTCGAACAACTGATGGAACTCGAAGAACAACTGCTTGGTCATGTCATCGAGCAAGTACTGACGCACCACCGCCAGGAATTGGCGATCATCGGGCGCGATGTGAGCAAACTGGAGGCGATCAAGCTGCCGTTCGCACGCATCAGCTACGATGAAGCGGTCGAACGCGTGCAAGCGGCGTATGCCGCCGAAACCGACTCGGAACGCAAAGACTTTCTCAAGATTGAATGGGGCGACGATTTTGGCGCGGCGCACGAAACCGCGATTGCCGATATGTTCGACCGTCCGGTGTTCGTGTATCACTACCCGTCGGCGGTTAAGGCGTTCTATATGCAGCCCGTTGATGGACGCCCTGAAGTGTGCCGCAGTGTCGATCTGCTCGCGCCGGAAGGTTATGGCGAGGTCACGGGCGGCAGTGAGCGCATTTTCGATTTGGCGCTAATGGACGAGCGCGTCAAGAATTTCGGTATCGACCCCGAAGCGTACAAATGGTATTTGGATTTGCGCAAGTTCGGCAGTGTGCCGCACGCGGGTTTCGGTTTGGGGCTAGAACGCACCGTCGCGTGGCTGTGCGGGCTGGATCATGTGCGTGAGACGATCCCGTATGCACGCTTGGTCAGCCGGAAATATCCGTGAGAAGCAGTTAAAAGTCACCTTACGCAAGCCTCTCGTTTTCAGCCCTCACCCCCTGCCCCTCGCCCTCTGGGCGAGGGGTGAAAAACCATCGCGGTGGGGGAAGTCCTTCTCCCTGAGGGAGAAGGATTTAGGATGAGGGCAATCTGCGTAAGGTGAGTACATAAATCAGTTCGTCGTCCACCAAGTATTAATCAAATGGCAGATTTGCCGTTGACCTTAGCGCTGATGTGGGCGTGGATTACTTATCGTCGCTTCGGTGATCATCCGCTTCCGGGCGTGTTGCTCGGCATCGCTCTGTTGACCAAGAACGAAGGCGCGATGTTCGCCGTCATTTTTCTGGTTATCGCGCTGGTCGAACAGCGTCGTTTGCCTGTACGATTGTTGTTGGGACTGCTGCCCGGCATACTGGCATTAATATTTTTCAAGACCGTGATCGCACCGACACCGACCGATCTGTTTGAGGACGGTAATGCGCTTTCTCGCTTGCTCGATACCAGTCGATACGCCTATATCGTGCGCGAAGTCGTCGTACAGTGGTTCAGTTGGGGGATATTTTGCGTTTCCCATCGCGCTGGTGTGCGCGTGGGCGGATAAACGCCGCGTCGATGTCGGCGCACTCATCGCTTTTATACTGGCAATTCTCGGTTATATGTTCATTTATGCGCTTACATCGCAGAATGTCGCCACTCTTATTCAGACAAGTCTGCTGCGCTTGATTATGCACACATTCCCGTTTTTTATGTTTGCGATCAGTATGCGCATACATAAGCCTGTTATGACTTCCTAGTGATAACCCATCTATTGGGTGGTTGACGCTCTCTCTGGGATAAGCTACGATTCTTATGATTGTTTCTCATAGGATCATTTTTCTTTCCTTGTCTTCACCATCTTGGACGCTTGCCAAACTCATTCGCAAGTCTCCCTAAACACGGAGTACAACTTATGTCTGTCGATTTCATCTCCCGTATTATTGGGATGATCGTCTTTACCGTCGTTGGCGCACGTATTGGCGTCAGCGCTGCCGAATCCCTCAACTTATCTGATCAGGTGCTTGGGTTCTTTTTCGCGCTCACGGGCGGTCTTTTCGGGTTAATTATGACGCCGATTTTGACCGTGCGTCCGCTTCGCCGCTTGCGCCGTGCCATCAACGAGCAGCCCATCGAAATTTTGTTTACAAGTTTGCTTGGTTTAGGCATCGGCTTGGTGCTGGCACTGCTTACCGCCTATCCGCTCTCGCTGCTCGATCCGCCACTGCGTAATGTACTGCCGCCAGCGATGGTCGTGGTATCGGCGTGGTTGTTCGTCGTGATTTTCAGCGCGCGCTCGCGCGAAGTCTGGCAGTTCTTATATGAATGGCTTGGTATCGGCAAAGCACGCAGTTTTTTCGGCGCCAGCGCGGAACGCCCACTGCTGCTTGATACGAGCGTCTTGATCGACGGGCGCATTGTCGATATTGCCAAGACCGGCTTCATCGGCGGTGCGCTGCTCGTCCCGCGTTTTGTGATCAGCGAGCTGCATCGCGTCGCGGATTCCAGCGATCCACAACGGCGTTCACGCGGGCGGCGCGGCTTGACAAAACTCAACGATTTGCAGCGCGAGCCGACGATCCCATTCAAAATCATCGAAGACGATGTTGAAGACATCGACGAAGTGGATGATAAGCTGATCGCGCTGGCGATTAAGATGAACGCGCCGATCCTGACCATCGATTACCCGATGAACCAGGTCGCGCGCGCGCAAGGCGTAATCGTGCTGAATATCAACGCGCTGGCGAATGCGGTGCGCTCGGTTTATATTCCCGGTGAAAGCTTCACAATTCGTGTCATTCAAGAAGGTAAAGAATCCAATCAGGGCGTCGGCTATCTCGAAGATGGCACGATGGTCATCATCGAAAATGGCAAATCGTTCATGGATCGCACGATCTATGTGACCGTGACCAAGCTGATTAACAAAGACACCGGGCGCATTATTTTTGCCGCGCCGGATAAGCAATAAAGAGACAGGAGAAACCACGATGAGCGCTCAATCATTTAATGATTGTATTCAATCTGCAAGAAGTGGAACAGCTTGAACTGTTGGCGCAAAAATATGGCTACGACTCGGTTGTAGAATAGGTGCGCGGCGTGGCATTCGACGATGATACAAGTGATGAAGAGGACAATGCGGACGATTTTGATCCGGTTGAGGGTTTTCGACGCGGTTGGGAAGATATGATTCACGGTCGGGTACTCACTGAAGAAGAATTCTGGCAATCGATGCAAGAAGATGACGCAATTGCCCATACGTCTTGATTACGCTGTAACCATCCAACACGATTTGAAAAGACTGCGGCGTAAATATCGCCAAATCGAAGCTGATATTCGTGCATTTGGCGAACGCTTAAAAAGCGGCGAGACACCCGGTGATCATGTACAAGAAGTGATACCGTTTGTGGTTTACAAAGCGCGTGTTAAAAACAGCGACGCGCGCAAAGGCAAAAGCGGCGGCTCGATAACGCGCGCGGGGTATTGAATGGGCGCGCGCAATTGATAATGCCGTTCGAGATCAAGCATAAGTGGTCACTGCTCAGCCCTCACCCTTAAATCCCTCAGCCCACAAGGGGAGAGGAACTTTCTGCCGCGTTTCTCCCGTTCTCCTGCAAACGTGAGAACGGGTCGGGGGATGAGGGCTGAGCAGTGACCTCGACTCAACCCATTATTTTCGTCAAAATCCAGCGCGTGCTATACTCCCGCCTATGTTGACAAACGCGCAGGTCGCATGGGTAGACGCAGTCAAAGCGCGTGGATGGTCTGATGCGGCGATCACACTGATCGACGCGCTTGAACCACTCGGCGTTTTGGGTGCGCAAATGATGTATGTCGCGCAGCCCATGCTGGGTGTGTTTGGCTGGCGCGAGTCGATTGGCGCGCTCGCGGGCGCGTTGGAAACGCCGGAAGGCATCGCCGCGCTCAGACAAGCGTTGGAAGCGGAAATGGGCGATTAAGTCTGCCGCCATCGGCTGAAACCGACTCAAATAACTGGTTTTAACCCTTTGCGAGCACTGTTGGTGACGATGAGAGAGCAGCGAGTGATGGTATGGACATAACAACCCGCACATTGACCATCGTAATTCTTGTGGTCGCGTTCGCAGCGCTGGCAGTGCTGACGCAGTTCGCGCGGCGACGGCGGGCGGCGTATCCACTGCGCATGATCGCTGCATATGAGGCGATCCCGCTGTTGATTGGCGAAAGCATCGAAAGCGCGCGTCCGTTTCATGTATCATTCGGGAGCGCGGGCATTGGTGGGCTGCGCACGGCGTTAGCATTGGCGAGCGCCGAAATGGTGGTACAAACCGCACGCCGCGCCGCTATTAGCCCGACTGCGCCCCTCATCACGGGCAGCGATGCCTCGTTTTTGCCGCTGGCGGGTGGCGCGTTATTGCGCGGTTATGCCGCGCGCGGTCGCGCCGACCGTGTATCCCCAACCAGTTTGCGCTGGATACCTGCGCTCAACGGCAGCAGTGGATCGCTGGCGTTCGCCGCCGCGCTCACAGGTATGATCGGCGTGGAACGGGTGAGCGGCAGTATTCTGGTCGGCACCTACGGCGCGGAGATCGCGTTGGTTTTGGATGCGGCAACGCGCGGCGGTCGCGCGGTGGTTGCCGGCAGCGATAATCTTGTTGGTCAGGCGGTCGCTTATGGCATGGCGACTACACCGCTGATTGGCGAAGAAATGTTCGTCGCGGGCGCGTATCTCGGCGATGACGCCGGGACGTTGGCAGGCGCGGTCGCAACCGATACACTGCGTTGGTTGTTGGTGGGCGGCATGATCGCGGCGATCAGTTTCGTAATCGCGTCGCGTTTGGCAGGGGGATGAAGTCGTGAGACGATTACTCGGCGTTCTGGCGATAGCGCTGGTGATAGGCTTCGGTCTGCTCACGCTGATCGGCTTGTTGACCGGGCGCGATTCTGGCATCGTTTATGATGCGACCATGTTCTTTTTGCAAATCACCGCTATCACGCTCGGCGTCGCCGTGCTGATCGGTCTTTTGAACTTATATAATGTGCATATCCGCCGAGTTGTCACGCGCGGGCGCGGTTTGGGCTACAGTATTGTCTTATTAGTCGCCGCGTCGCTGGTCTTGATTTTGTGGCTGACGGGGCAAGACGCAAGCAACCGCGCGCTGCTCGAAACCGTGCAGGTCGCTTTAGAGTCCGCTTTGGGCGGGTTGGTCTTTTTCGCGCTGGTCTACGGCGCGTATCGGTTGATGCGGCGCGGCGTCACGGTGAGCGGCATTGTGTTCACCATCGTATTACTGATCGTATTGCTCGGCGCGCTGCCGGGACAACGTGGCGACACCATGATCACAAGTGTGCGTGCGTGGCTGCTATCAGTGCCTGTAAGCGCGGGCGAGCGCGGTTTGCTGCTTGGCATTGCGCTGGCGACGGTGGTCACAGGGGTACGCGTATTGGCGGGGCAAGACCGTAATCTTCGGGATTGAAGGGTGAAAGATGGCTAAGAAACCCAATAATCTACCGCCGTGGTTGATGGATGACGGCGAGGACGAGCCGGCATCATCACCGCCGCCTGCACAGAAACCGTCCTCGCCCAAGCCGATCACACCACCCGGACAAAAGCCGCCACAAGCGCGTGCATCGGGTCCTGCGCCATGGCTGCAAGGCTTGGATGAGCAGGGTGAAGAAGCCGAACGCAGCGATATGACCGCTGGGGCATCGCTCAACCGCGATTGGTTGGAGTCGGGCGCGTTTTTGGCGGATAACGTCGAAACCAACCTGACGTATGATGAATGGTATGCGCGCCAGGTCGAATCCAAGCGCGAACGCAGTATCGAAGAAGAAATTCCTGATTTTGTCGAAACCGATGATGTGCCCGTCGTTGCGGGGGCGGAAGAACCCGCCGCCAAAGGCACGGGGATGCTGCCCGACTGGTTTTTGGGTATGGAATCGCTCAACCCTGAAGAAGAACCCGAATGGATGCGCAAGGGCGATACATTCACTGCCGAGCCTGAAGCGCCGCCCGCGCCCCCAGAACGCGATTTGCCTGGTTGGATGAAGCGCAGTACCGACTCGTTTGAAGCCACGCAAATCCCCAAATTTGAAGGATTTACAGGTGGCGATGCCGCGCCTGCTGACCCCGATGACGCGGTCACGTCGTTCTTCAATTCGCTGAGCGGCGACGAAGACGAACTCCCGCCAGAATTTTCGGCGTCGTTTGGGGATGTGAATCCGCCAGCGCCGACGCGCCCGCCCGCGCAGGTGCAGATCGAGCCTGATTTTTCGCCGCCCGGCGATGATTTTGACGACGCACTGGCAGAATGGAACGGCGGCAGCATCACCGCCGAAATTGCATCCGCCGCCGCCGCCGCAGGCTATGAAACCCTGCCAGAAGCGCCGCGCGCCAAACCTATCGACCCCGACTCCATTGATACCCTGCGCGAATTATTCGGTGATCTTATGGACGACGAAAGCGAGTACATCGGTCCCGCCGTCACTGATCCGTCGATGCTGCCAGAGAACGTAGACGCACTGATCGCGGCGGGACCCGACGCCAGTTGGTTCGATGACTCACCGCAGTACGCGTCTGATACCGATGAACTGGAAGCACTTCAGCGCCCGGTCGATACCGCGATTTTGCGCGATTTAGAGGACTTTTTTGGTGATGTCGCCGCCACACGCGCCGAAAACGAAGACGACGGCGGCGCTGACCCCGATCTCGATTGGTTCTTGAACGAGCCGGATGTCTCTCCGACGCAGATGTATGCACAGCGCGACCCTGTTGCGTGGAATGAAGACCCGAACGCCGACCCGAACGCGCCCGTCGAAGAACCAGCACCCACGAGCGAGAATACCCTGAGCTGGCTGAGCGAACTCAACAGCATCGTCAACAAAGCGACTCGCTCATCCGACGAAGCGGACGCGTTTGACTCATTTGCGATGAATGACAACAATAGCGACGACGATGACTCATTCTATGGGTCGCCCGCGCTGCCGCTATCGCCTTCTTTTGAAGAACTTGGCATTACGCCAGCCGATTACAGTGGCGGCGATGACGACGACATGCCCGAAGACACGCTGGTTTTTTCTTCCGACGACCTGCAGGAAGCGCGCGACGTACGCACCAAATTACGCACATCGCAAGAACAAGCGGTCATTGTGCCACCCGATACAGGTGCGTTCGATTGGGATAATGCCGAAGCCGCGCCTGATCCAGAACCCATCGCCACAGACGGCATTAACTGGCTCAATGCCTTTGATACTGAAACCATGCGCTCCGCGCAAGCGGAGCAGCCGCCACCCGCCTCACCCGACTCGCCGGGTTTTACCGGACTGCTCACTCGTTTTGCACCGCCGACGCCTGAACCGGAGATAACCGACGATTTAGCGTTCGGTTTTTTCGACGCCAACGAACCGGATCAACCAGCGCGCGGGTATACGCCGCTTGATACCGAGTTTGTCGCGCCGCCTGTCGTCGGTTCGATGTTCGACAGCAATAGCGCAGATAATCTCGACGATTTACAGTTTCCCGATTTGTTTGGTGGGGATGCGGACGAGAATGACGCGCTGCGCGATGCGTTGCTGACCGACTCGTTGTACAGCCAGACGCCAGATATTCCCGCCGCGCCGACGACCGATTCGTCCGAGTTTCCATCCTTCAATTTTGAACCGGAAGCGCCCGCCGAAGCGCCCGTCAACACCGACGATCTGTTCGCGTCGTTCCAACAGTTCCGCAGCGAAGCCGAAATCGACGTTGAACAAAATATGATCGCGGAAGCCTACGCGCCGCTCGAACCCATCGACGCGGCGCTCGATGACGGCGACCAGAATAGTGACTTTTTCAGCTTGATCCAGCGTGACCCAACGGTAAATCTATTGTCCGATACAGAGCAGAACGCGGCTGATTTACAGGCTGAACCAGCGACTTTCGACGCCGACGAATTGTTCGCGGCATTCGAAAGCGGGCAATCCGATACCAACACCATCGAGGATGACGCCGAAACGGGCGGTCTGTATGCCGCGCCGACTCAAAACGCCGAGCCGATGTTTGACGACCTCAATTTCGACGCCGACGAATTGTTCGCGGCATTCGAAAGTGGACAATCGGATACCAACACCATCGAGGATGACGCCGAAACGGGCGGTCTGTATGCCGCGCCGACTCAAAACGCCGAGACGACGTTTGACGACCTCAATTTCGACGCCGACGAATTGTTCGCGGCATTCGAGACAGAACAACCTGCTGAAGAAGACTCCGTAAGCGCGGTATACACGCCGCCCGCCGCGTCTGTAGACACCGATGACTCGTTGGAGTCGCTGTTCGGGTTGGTCAATTTTGACGACGAAATTGACGATGAGACCGCGCAGGACAAACCCATAACCACCGAGTTTGACATGCCGATGACGGACGACGCTTTTAGCACGCCAATACAGGACGATCAACCTGCGTTCGATGATGACAATTTCTTTGCGTCATTCGAGGTCGAACAGCCCGCAACGAATGCGATAGAAGCTTCATCTACAGCGCCCGCCGCTGATGCACAGGACGAACAACCCGCGTTCGATGATGATAACTTCTTCGCGTCGTTCGACTTGGACTCCACCGAAACCAACGACCCCGTTTCACAGAACACAGAATCGGCGTCCGATGCGGATAATTTCTTCACATCGCTCGGCGTCGATAATGTGCCGAAGCGTGAAGCGCAGCCCGATTTCTTCTGGGATCAAGCCGAACCCGCGTCGCCAGGTGATTTTGTCGTCGAAGGCGACAGCTTCTTCGACTCGCTGGGGGTTGAACTTCCCGATGAAGTCGTCGATGAACCAGCTTTCATGCCTGCCAGCGCCGAACAGTCGTTCGAGGATTTGTTTCCCGATCCCGGCAATATTCCGTTTGACCAACCCGAACCCGAACCCGAAGCGTCCGCCGCGCCGGCTTTTGCGAACCTGGACGAATACTTGTCCATGCTGGGGACGAATGATATGCCAGGGCTAAGCCCGGAGACGCAAGCGCTGCTCAATCAAACCGATGTCGATTTGGACGAGTTGTTCGCCAAAAACGCCGCCGATCGCACGGTGCTGCCAACGATGGAAGGCGGCGACATCGCGCCCGGAATCGGTTCGGAATGGCTGAGTGATATTCAAGGGTCGGTCGGGAATGTCAGCGCGACCGCGATTTTGCGTCAGCGCAAAGACCGCCCCGAAGGTGAACTGCCCGACCGCTTGAAGCGGCTGCGCGCGCGCGAAAAACAAGCCGAAGACAAAATCACCACAGACGAACAGCCCGCACCGGAACGTCGTGGACGCCGTCGTAAAGCTGCCGAACCGCAAGTGCCCGACGCGCTCGTAGGCGTGCTGCCCGGTGCACCAGCCCTCGCGCCTACGCGCATCAAGCCGGGTGCGTTCACGCTGGCGCAAAGCGTCGTGCTGACGCCAGACCAACAGACCAATGTCGATATTCTGCGCTCGCTTGTGCGAACCGGCAGCGAAACCGGAATCGGGCGCAGCAACCGCCTGAGCGCGATCGATCTCACCTATGACACGCCCTTTTTACGTGACCTTGAAGACAACGAGAATTCGCTCGTGCGCCAATCGCGCACCGATGAAGCCGCAACTGTCGCGGCGTCAACCGCCGTGCCCGCGCGTGCCAATGTCCGCCCGCGCCGCCGCTATGATCGGTTGATCGTCGCGCTGGTGATGATTCTGGCGATGATCGCGGCGGTGTTCGTAGACGAATTTCAAATTGCGCCGCCAACTGCATTCGTCGATGCAGGCAGCGCGACGGCGGCGTTCAATGCCATCGATGGCATTGAACTTGACGAGTATGCGCTCATCGCCGTTGAATACAGCCCCGCGTCGGCGGGCGAACTCGACGCGATGACCGACGCGATTATGCGCCATATCCTGCTGCGCGGCGGCATTCCGGTCATCATCAGCACCAATCCGTTTGGCGTGCTGCGCGCGGAGAATTTGCTGCGCTTGATCGATGACGACGCGGCGTTTCTCGCCAGCATCAATGCATCTGGTACGCAACTTGTACCCAACGTCGAACGGGTCATCACGCGGTATCTGGCGGGCAGCGCGATTGGCTTGCGGAGTTTTAGCGAAAACCCGGCGGCGGCGTTTGCGCTCGATGTTGAAGGCGCGACTACAGGCTTAGCCATCCGCAGTTTGAACGATTTCGCGGTGCTGGTTTTGATCGCCGACAGCGCCGACGATGTGCGCGCGTATGCCGAACAGGTCGCGCCGATGACGGACTCGCCATTCACGGCAGTGATCAGCTATTCGGCGTCGCCCGTCGCAGAAACCTATACAGGCACGGCGGGTGTTTACACCGGTTTATTGATCGGTGGGCAAGATGCGACGGCGTATCAAACCGCGCTGGCACAAGTCAGCCCGGTACAGCGTACTGGGCGACCCGAACTGCCCGCCCCGCCGAGCGAAGTCGTCGTGCCGCCCAGCGATGCCAGCAGCATGACCGGAGGTAACGCGACTGGCAGCATGACCGAATCCACGCCCGAAGTCGAGTCGAATACCGGATCAATCACCGCGACGATCACCGCTGAGCAAGTGGTCAATGTGCGGTCGGGTCCTGGCACAACGTTCGGCGTCGTTGGGCAGGCTGAACCAGGCGCACAAGTCAATGTGATCGGCTTTAGCGACAACAGCGAATGGGTCAATGTGCGGCTCGAAGACGATACCGAAGGCTGGATCAGCGCGCCGTTGTTACGTATCAATGAGCGCACGTCGTTCAAGCCGGGTTTGAACATGCGCGCGCGGCGGCAGGGCGAAGAACCCCCAGCACGCACGCCGCGCCCGACAAGTACGCCATTAAACGAAAACGTGACGGATGAACCAACGGCGGAAACGGCGACTGCCCGCGCGACCAATACGCCGCGCGCGACGCGCACGCCTGCGCCAACCGAAGAAACATCCGTTCCATCGACGCCAACTGACGACGTGACCGCGACGCTGTCGCCGTCACCCACAAACGACGCGACCGCAACGCCGACGGCGTCACCCACAAACGACGCGACCGCCGCACCGACGGCGACGCCGATCACACTGACGATAGACGACAACCTGACCGCCGATGATGTGCGTGGGCGGCGCTGGTCGGTGTTCAACATGGGCATACTCGCATCCGCCGCCGTGATCACGGTTGGCGCGGCGATCAACATCGTGCGCGGCTTGCGACGCAGGAGAAAGAACGATTGAACGCGGAACAAATTGGGGTATGGGTGGGGTTCGTCCTCACCTTGATGATCTTCAGCTATTTGTTGGGCGATAATATTTTGTATCGTATCGCCGTCTATGCGTTCGCAGGGTTGACGGCGGGCTTTGTGACGATGGTCACGGTCGAAAGTGTGATTTTGCCCTGGCTGCGCGTCACACTGCTCACGCCTAACCCCTCCATTCCTACCCTCATCGTCGGTTTACTGCCGTTCGCCATCGGGCTGCTGCTGCTAGGGCGCACGTCGCGGCGTTATGGGCGCGTCGGCGCGCTGGGATTGGCGTTCGTCGTTGGCATTGGTACGGCGGTCGCGCTGGTCGGCGCTGTCAGCGGCACGCTGATTCCGCTGGCGACGCGCACCGTCGAAGATGTACGGCTGGCAGAGACTGCGTCCGATGGTTCGAATATCGGGCTGCTCAACAGCGTCATCGTCGCGGTCGGTGTGATTTGTACGCTGGTTTATTTCCAGTATTCTGCGCGGCGCGTACCGGGTTCAACCGATCAAACGCGGCGCGGCTTGCTTGTGCGTGCGATGAGCGCGGTCGGGCAGGGCTTTTTAGTGGTCACATTGGCGGCGCTGTACGCGGGCGCGATCCTGACCGGACTCACGATCTTCTCGGATCGACTTGTCCTGGTCTTGACACAGATTTTGGGAGGCTAAGTCGATGGTATTCATCACACCGCCGCCCACGCGCGCGGAATCGTCGAATGCGTTCGCGCGTTCGGGCAGCATTTTGGCGGTCGATTTTGGCAACGTGCAAACGCGCGCCGTCCTAATCGACCTGGTCGATGGTATTTATCAGCTCGTCGCATCGGGCGAAGCGCGCACGACGGCGGGTTTTCCCGAACACGATGTCGGCATCGGTTTGAGCCGTGCCGCGCAAGCGATCAGCCGCGCGACCGGACGCCGTTTATTGACCGACGATGAAACCGAAGTGATCACGCCGGAACAGGCAGACCGCAGCGGCGTCGATATTGTCCGTTTCACTGCCAGCATCGGGCGTCCATTACGCACCGTCCTGATGGGGTTGGTGCCCGACCAGAGTATTATCAGCGCTGCCCGCGCCACCGCTGGAACGTATGTGCAAATCGTCGAAACCATCAGCCTCGACGACAATCGCACGCCGCAGCAGCAAATGAACGCCGTACTGCTCGCCCGACCCGATTTGATTTTTATCGTCGGCGGCACCGAAGACGGTGCGCGCGCGGCGGTTATGGAGTTCGTCAATCTGGCGCGTCTGGCGCTGCGTTTTAGCGACCGCGCGAATAATCCGCCTGTGTTGTTTGCGGGCAATGTCGCACTGGCGGGTGAAGTCCGCGACGCGTTTGCAGACATTACCACCGTGTTTCTGGCGGAAAACGTGCGCCCGTCGCTGGAACGAGAAGCGTTGGAATCGGCGGGGCTGGAATTGACGCTGGCGTACGACGCGGTATCCAGCACACGCGGTCTCGGCTTCGACCGGATCGGGCGCATGAGCGATCTCGGCGTGCTGCCCACCGCCAGCAGCTACGACATCATCACCGAATATCTGGGGCGTGTCGCGGCAGGTGGCAGGCGCGCGGCGGGCGTTTTGATCGCGGATATTGGCAGTGCGGTCAGCACGCTGTCGGCGTCGGTGAGCGGCAGCACGATCACCAGCATCCGCACCGATATTGGCTTGGGCAGCAGCGCTGTCGAAACGCTTAACGCGGCGGGCATCGCTGCTGTGCGTGCATGGCTGCCGTTTCTGGCATCCGACGATGAGATCACCGCCTACGCGCTGAATAAGACGCTGCATCCGGCGCATGTGCCGGATACGCGGCGCTCGATGTATCTCGAACATGGTTTGCTGCGCGCGGCGTTACGCGGGCTGCTCAGCGCCAGCCGCCCATTATGGACGGGTGGCACAGCATTAGACGATCCCAACGCGCCCATGCCGCCGTTCGCGCAAATGATCGGCGCGGGCGCGGCGATCACGCGCACGGGGTCGCCCGGTATGAGCGCGATGTTGATGCTCGATGCGCTGCAACCGACGGGCGTCACGCTGCTGCAAACCGATAGCGGCGCATTGATCCCCGCGTTGGGCGCGCTGGCACGCACCAACCCCGAAGCTGTCGTTCAGGTTTTGGAGGCGGTCGGTGTACAGGATTTAGGCACGGTGATCAGCCTTTCGGGGCTTCCGCGTCTCGGACGGGTGGCGGCGCGTGTCAGCGTGACGATCCACAAAAGCGATGGCAGCACCGATACCACGCGGCACGTCGTCAACGGCGGCGATTTATGGGTATATCGTGATCTACCGTCGGGCGTGCGCGCCACGATCAGCGTGCGTGCGCGCGGCATGACAATCGGCGGCAAACGCAATTTGAAAGCCGAGATCATCGGCGGCACGGCGGGCGTCATCATCGATGCGCGTGGGCGTCCGCTGCCCGTGCCGAGCGAGATCCGCGCCAGAGCGGAAACGTTGGCGCGCTGGTATGCCAATGCGACAGGTGACGAAGCGCATGAAATTCCCGAAGAATGGCTGAGCGAAGCCAAGCGCGATGCGGACGATGCTCGGCGTCCTGCACGCCGTGCGCGTCGTTCACGCGGGGAAGTCGCGGCGACGAATGAGGCGCTGACCGAAGTAACGACGGTGGAAGAAAGCAAGCGCGTCCGCCGCCGTCGTGGTAAAAATAATGATGAAGCGCCCCCACCCACCCAAGCTGAATTAGACAAGCAGAAAAAAGAGGACGATTTCGATGACCTCCGAAATCTATTTTCCTGAACATCGCCATATGATCGGCGTCTCGCTGATCCAGCGCGACCGAACGCTGCCAGATGGCGTCGATGGCAAAACCGAACGTCCCAAGAACGCGCGTGTCAGCGTCAAGGATGTGGTTGCGCGCGGCAATCGCCCTGCACCGTATGTCGTCGTCGATGCGGCGCGCGAACTGCGCTTGCGCCGCCCAGAACGGCTGGCGCGCAAACTCGTCGTCGATGTGGGCGAAACCGTGCAGCGCGGACAGTTATTAGCGGGTAAACTAGGGCGACGGGGCAGACCGCGCAAGGGCAAAAGTGTGATCTCGCCCGAAAATGGTACGGTGATCAATATTGGCGGCGGGCTGATCGTCATTCAAGAGACGCAGGAAAGTGTTGCCATCGAAAGCGGCTTGAACGGTACGATCATCGCCGTTTCTGATCGACATGGTGTCGTCATTGAAACATACGCCGCCGTGCTTCAAGGCGTGTGGGGCAATGGCAAACGCGGACTCGGTGTGCTGCGCGTCGAACCAACCGACGGCTTGGAATCGATTTATGGCGATTCGGTCAACGATCAGTTTCGCGGCGCGATCGTGTTTTCGCGGCGTTCGCTCAAAGCGACGACGCTTGATATCATCGATAGTCAAGGCTTCGCGGGGGTCATCGCGCCGAGCATGGACGCAAATTTGATCGACGATGCCAAAAATACGCGGGCTGCGATTATGCTCACCGATGGGTTTGGCGCGGGACGCATCAATCCGTCGTTCTTTCAGTTTCTCAGCGAGATGGACGGCAAACAGGTCATGCTGGATGCTGTGACACCTTCGACCGAGATGCTCAACCGACCAGAAGCGATCATCACCGTCCCGTTGACGGGCAGCGAACGCCCGGTTTCGATGAACACCAACATCCTTTTACGCGCTGGAATGACGGTCAATGTGGTGCGTGGTGATGGGACAACAGTCACAGGGCGTGTGAATGACTTGCCAAACACGCCTGTTATGTTGGACAATGGGCTGCGTGTCGCGGGTGCGGTCGTTCAACTGGCGACGGGCGAGACACTGAACGTGCCATTGGCAAATCTAGAAGTTTACGGTTAAAAATAGCCGTCATTATGTACGGTTCTTATCCAACCCGCACCGAGTAGGGGGACGCATGTCTAACAGACCTGACGATTTCGAGTTCGATGATTTTTTTGATGATGATTCAGGCAGCGAATTCGATTTTGATGATGACGCCTCCCCCCGTGCGGGCGATTTCGCGGCGGATGATATGCCCGTACTCGATGAACCCGAAGAAGGCGGCGGCAATCGCACCTTCGTCGTGTTGGCAATCGCGATGATTTTGTTGTTCATCATCGGTATCGGTGTGATTATCTTCATCGCCACCCGTCCGACGGGTCCGAATGAAGCGGAACAAACGGCGACCGCCGTCGTCATCGCCAACAGCACCGTCATGGCGCAACTGGCAGCGACGCAGACGCAAGAACTGAGCAACCTGCAATTGACTCAAACGGCGCTCGCGGCATCGCCGACGCCGACCGAGACGTTTACGCCGACACCGACCTTTACCGCGACCAATACGCCGCTCCCGTCGGATACACCAACGCCCGACCTGACCGGCACGGCTGCGTTCCTGGCGCTCGATGCGATTTCGATGACGCAGACCGCGCTTGCCGCATCACCGACGCCGACGAATACGCTGCTCCCGACGGATACGCCGCAGGGTTCGATTGATATTGCCTCGTTCTACGCGACCGAAATCGCGCAGGCGACGCAGATCAGCCAATTCCAGCAGGATGCGTACGCGACGGCGGCATTGTTCGCCACGCAGCTTGCATCGAACGCCGCTGACCCGCTCGTCGGTGACGCGCTGCTCGCGGAACAGGCAGAGACACTCGCGCCACTACTGGCGCAAGCCACCAACGCGGCATTTGCAGGCGGTCAGGTCGATTTCGGCTTGGCGACCGCGGCGGCAGTTGATGCGACGCTGGCAGTCAGCCTGGCACAATCGACCTCTAACGCACCCGGCTTGCAAGAACCGTTGAACATCACGGCGGGCGAAGCGACGCTGACAGCCGAAGCATTGGCGGCGGGCGCGGTAGACCTGCCGTTTACTGACCCGATTGTTCAGCAAGCGACAGCGGCGGCGCTCAGCGCGCTGGCGGGCTTATCGACGCCGCAAAGCGACGCGACACAAGCCGCGTTCGCCACCCGTCAGGCGTTTGTCGACTCGGCACTGTTGGGTCCGCAGCAAGAACCGACGAATACGCTGCCCGCGACGGTGACGCCAACGCCGGAAATTACCGCGACGACCAGCGGACTCGATGTCGTCAACCAGACCGCGACCGCGCTGGCAAATTCGTTCTTGACGGCGACCGCGCTGGCTGCACCCGTGACGCCAACAGGCGAAGCCCCGGTCGGGCTCCCGACCGATGGATTTGTCCCGCTCGTGCCGACCGCACTGCCCGATACTGGCTTGTTCGATGATATCACCGGCGGCGGCAGCGGCGGACTCGGTGTGCTGGGTATCGCGCTGCTCGGCTTGGTCGGCGTAATCATCGCGGCGCGCGTCATGCGGAACCGGAATAAATAACCTCACCCCTCAACCCCTCTCCACGAAGAGGGGAAAAACTTTCGACGATTGCCCTTCTCCACATGGAGAGGGGCAGCGCGCACCAGCGTATTGGGTGAGGTTGCCAGCCATAAACAGCCTTCGCCATGACCCCACAAGACGGTATAATGACCTGATCGTTATTGAGTGATTTTCCATTTCCCCTTATGCGATTTGACACCATAAAAATCAGTGCATTTCTCGTTTACATGATTCAGGGCAAGCGCCCCCATATGCAGGTCATCGATGACGGCGGCGATATTCTGCATGTCAAAATGGCGACGGGCGATGAGATCATGATTTACCTGATCGAAAACGATATTGCCGCTTATGAAATCATCAACATCCTCAACGCCAACAGCGCGCGCAAAATCTACAGTTTGTTCATTTTATGGTGTGATTTATTGCTGCCGAGCGATGGCATGTATTACATCCCTGATGATTGGATGGCGGTGCTGCTCTCCGCGCATCAGGACAAGATTTATGCCTTCGATGCGTTCGGTCCCGATGTCTATGTGTTCCCGATTTATTTTGAAGGCGGCGGCGTCGCGCGTGATATTCGGCATGGCGATTCGATCAATGCCAACGGACTTAACACGAAGCGCGTCAAATCCAGGACGCAGGGCGAATTCTGGTATGTCGCCAATTTTGAAGTCCCACTGGCGGGCGTCAACCCGCTTCAGGTGTACTGGGATATTCTGGGGATCAACGCCAGCACCGACCGCGAGTTGATTAAACGAGCATATCGTTCGATGGCGCGCAAAGAACACCCAGATACCAACACCAACGACGATGCAACCAAAAAGATGCAGCAGTTGAACGAAGCCTACGCCAAAATCCTCGCTCATCTGGACGAACAAAAGAAATAAAAGCACGGCAAAGGTGAATGTTCACAGGTTGAGAAAGAATCGATGATGGTGGGATGGGGCTGCCCTGTCCATCACGCGATCCGTCTCAAATGTCATTCATATACATATACTGTTGCAGCGTATCAAACCCTTTGTTTCGCCTAGCCCGCCTGATGCTTTAACTTGCGGCGGGAAATTTACGGCATACATCACCTTGTATCGACGCACAAACAGCAGTATTTGAAAGCGGGCTTGATCGATGATCTGCAACTGCACATTGCGCCTGTCATCGTTGGTCGTGGACTGCGGTTGTTTGACATGAACGGCGATGTATTGAGCAAATGAGAACAGACACGCGTGATCGTGTCGCCGCATGTCACGTATATTAAATATCGCATCATCCGATAACGCCTGAAACGGACACCTAATGATCGAACATGACGACGCGCTGACCGGGCACGAGTATGCTCGGCGCAATTGGCAAGAACAGCGTTTTCGTGACCTGAAAAGCGGCGGTTGGCACTGGGGCGACAGTCGGATTTATTCCCCGCGCCACGCTGCCAATTTGCTCGTGCTGTTGGCGATTGCCTACACGCGGACGGTCGCGCTCGGCAGCCAAGCGGTCGCGGCGGGCTGCGCTCAACCGCTCGTGCGTCGTCCCGACGGTACTTTCCGCCGGCTGTGGAGTTTGTTTAAACAGGGGTTACGTACGCTATTCTGCCCAAGCCGTTCAACGCCAGACCCATCTGTCTGGGCTTGGTCTTTATCCCAGACAGACGCTTTACTTGAAACCTGTCCTCTCCTCAGTTCCGTGTGGAGAGGGGCAATTAAGCAAAGCGAAACCGGGTGAGGTTTTACGATGTCATCGGGGTCAAGACCCGCACACCATCCCCGATTTTGATCGTGCCGCTGGTCACGACCCGCGCGATAATCCCCAGTTGCCCTTTCAGGGTTTTGGGATCATGCCCCTGAATTTGCTCGAAGCGTGCGCACCCGTTACGCATCTCCATGACTTCGATGACAGCGCTGTCGCCCATTTGCACGCGGTCGCCAGGATTTAACGCCGCGACATCCATGCCAGACACAATCAGTTGTTCGCCCATCTGCCCCGGCGCAATTTTGAGTCCATTTTGCGAAAGCGCATCGAGCGTTTCGCGGCTCATGATGTTCAACTGACGTTTGGGACTGCCACCTTTGCGATCACCTTCGATGCCGTAGTCAGCGATCAACTGTGCGCTCTTAACGGGAATACGTACATACGCATCCTCGGATTTGCGCGGGGCATCGTGCGGCGTGTAGGTGATGCTGACGATTGCGGGCATGATTGTTCTCCTTTAGCTGACCCGTTCTAAAACTTCACCTGCCATTTTTCATCGGAAATCTGCGCTTGTTTATTTTCCCAGCGCGCCAGCGTGAACAGAAAATCGCTCAGGCGGTTGACATACGGCAGCACCTGACCGCCAATCGGCTCGTGATCGCTCAGTTCGGTGATCAAGCGTTCGGCGCGGCGACACACGGTACGCGCGACATGGATCAGCGCGGCGGCGGGCGACCCACCTGGCAAAATGAACGCGCTGAGCGGCGGAAGCTGCTCGGTCAACGCATCGATACTGGTTTCCAGCCACGTCACGGTATCCGCATCCATGCGCACAACATACGACGATGCCGCATCGAGCGGCGTTGCCAAATCTGCGCCGAGATTGAACAACTGATGTTGAATTTTGACGAGATAGCCATCCGAGCTTTCGGATAGGTCGTGCGCGCGTGCCGTACCGAGCAAGCTGTTGAGTTCGTCGATCGTGCCATAACTTTCGACACGCAAATGATACTTGGGGACACGCCCACCGCTAAAAAGGCTGGTTGTGCCGTCATCACCTGTTCGCGTATAAATTTTCATGCGTTAATCCTGTAAGTCCGCGTTACAATGAAAAGGGCAGTTAAAAAGTAAAAGTTAAAAGTCTACTTTTGCTTCGTTTTACTTTTAACTCTCAAGCTTTAACTGATAGTTTCTAGTGTAGTCTTGTGTTTTCGTGCTGCCAATCCCTGATGGTCTGTGATGGGATCGGCTTGAGGTTTGAATATGGATGAATCGGCAATCCGCGAGTCACGTCAAATGCTGCGTCAGGTCCATGATCATTTGTTGTTAGCACATCAGGATTTGGGCGCGTATCGAGAGACGATCAATGTCGTCGATGTGGTACATCACCCCATTAATCCGCTGCCTGACTTCAATTATGTCACGCCGCGCCGTAATACGGCATGGGTGAGCGGGCAGTATGTCAAGCAGGGGCTGGATCGGCTGCGTGAACTGGGACGCACACCGCGGGTGCAGTATATCGAAGGTTTGTTTCCGCCGTTGTTTGCGCGTACGCTGCTCGATTTGGGGTTGACGCTGGAACGCGAAACGCCGCTCATGATTTATCGGTCGAGCGGCGCGGATACCATGCTGCCGCCGTCGTCGGGTCATTCGACGACCGGGATGCAAATTCAGATGGTGGCAGATCAGCGTGGCATCGAAATGTGGTGGTACGTGTGGCGTAATGCATTTTACGATGTGCTGACGCTCGGCGTCGAACCGCTGGTCGTCGGGCGCGATATGGCGGCGCTGCTGATGGGCAAGCAGATCGATTTCCTGATGGTGCGCCACAACTTCCCAATGGGCGTTGGGCGCTTGAGCGTACAAGAGACCAACAAAAGCGCGCATATCGTCGCGCTGGCGATGATGAAAGAAGCACGCACGCCAGAACGCATGCGCGCTTTATTGGCGGCGGCGCTGCGCGCGGCGCTGGCACGCGGGTGTGATCTGGTGTTCGCACCCGGCGAAAGCGAAGACGATCGCAGTTTATGCCGCGAACTCGGCTTCATCGATGTGAGCAGTATCGTGTGTTATGTCGCCAGCAATACCTCTGTCAATGGAAGGAGCGAAAAAAATGGGGCGTTGGTGCAGCCTTTACTTACCCTACGCTGATCTCGATTTGGATGCGCCAGATATGATCGCAGAACGCTTGCGGGCGGGTATTACGGCGATGGGCTATACGTTATATGATCCATTCACGTTGGTTCCGGGCAAATCATACCCGAAAGCGGTCAAGATGATGGTATGCGACGGCGGTGATGGCTGGATCAGCGTGACTGCCGCGCCCGAACCAGAGTCGATGATGGCAACGATTGGGCTGGCGCAAACCGTGCTCGCTTATGATCCGTTTCCAGTGTGCCTGGCGCTGGCGCTGGATGAAGACACGAACGGCGACACGATCGCGCTGATTGAAGCGTATGATGAAGGCGAAAAAACCGATGCGGTGACGACGCTTTTACCGTTTGCACGTTCGGGCGTCAGCGCTGACGATTTGTACGCGGTGCTAACCCGAAACATGAGCGAGTCGCACACTACCCCTGCGCGTTCAGACGCAGCATCAGACGACTTATTTGCAGCGCTGCCGGATGATATTCAAAAGCTGGCGGGCGGCGTCAACAAAGAACAAGCACAACGTCTGGCGGCGCGGCTGACGCAAAACTTATTCGGCAAGCTCGGCGGCGCGCCACCAGGGACGGGCGATCTGCTGCGTGGTGGTGCGTCCGCGTGGGATAGCGCCGCCGGACAGCGCATCAACGCATTGATGGCATGTTTAGCGATCCCCGCCGATTGGCATACCCCGGATTACACAATGCTGCGCGATGCTTATGCGCTGTATCGACGGCGCGAACGCAACCCCGCGATGCGTTTGTTACCAGGCGACCAGGCGATCATCGACACCATCCCGACGATTGCTGATTATCAGCCGGTATACGGCGGAAAAAGCGACCATGACGGCGCGTGAACGGCAGTTCTGGGATACGCGGTATCGGGCGCAGTTAGACGACGCGTTTGAATATCCTGCGCCAAATCCGCTTCTATTCATGTACACGCCGCCGATCACCCAAATCGGTCACGGCGATCAAGCGGTGACGGCGCTTGATCTGGCGTGTGGCTGGGCACAAAATGGTTTATGGCTGGCAGCGCAAGGCTATACGGTCGATTTGATCGATATCAGCCGCGTCGCGTTGATCGAAGCGCAGGCGCAGGCGTCGGAACGCGGGCTGCGACGGGTCAATTTTTTGCAATACGACCTCGACGATGCCCCGACGCTGTTCGCGGATCGGCGTGCGGTCTACGATGTGCTGACGGTCGTTGATTTTTTTCGGCGTGATTTGATCACCGAACTGCGTGCGTGCGTCAAATCCGGCGGACGCGTCATCTACGAAACCTATAATGCGCGGTATGCCGACGTGGACGCCGACACCCCGCGCGATACGCTTGTCGAACCGGGCGAGCTTTCTGGCTATTTTTCCGATTGGCAGCTTTTACGACGCGTCGATAACGGCATCATCAGCCAGATTGTGGCGATCAAGCCGTAAATTGTAGGCAGGTTTTAGACCTGCCCTTTATAAATGGTTAATTCGTCAACTGCCCTTCTAAATCCGCGCGGTCAAAATAGACGTTTTCGCCATCGAACAACTCATACTGCGCGTTCCACGGAAAATGAATGATGATGTTCGTCGTCACGCTTCTGCCCGTCGGCGCGATTCCGTTCCAATCACCAGTGTGCGTGCCCGTCATGATCGCGATTTCGATGACGCCCTGCGGACCAATCACGATATCCTGCAAATCAAAATGTACATCCGGGAACGCGGTCAAAAATGTCATATAAAACATGCGCGCCCCATCATGTCCTTCCCAGCGCTGTGCGGTCGGTATGATGTGATAGACACAGGTCGGCGCAAGCGTATCGACCAAGCCTTGCAGGTCGCGCGCGTCTTCGGCACGGCTATGCGCGACCCACAATTTGCGGATTTTGTCGTAGCCATCAGCGGTGATGGGCAGCGCGAGACGCTCACGAATAGTAGAACTGACCTGAGCTGCCATAATTATGTACGCTCCAAAAAAAACTAATCGAACCAACATTTGATTATTTGCACTGTCAGTGTAGCGCGGAGTGAAGATGGGACAAAATTTTGTCCCATCTTCACCCGTTTAGAATCCGCTGCGCCATGCCAACGGGTCAGCGTTGAGCGTGTTTGCGCCATCGGGCACGGCTTCGAACAGGGTCGTTTCGGTATTGGTGGTCAAATTGACCAGTCGTACCGCCCGATAATTGAGCGTGCGCCCGTCCACATCGGTCGACATCCATTCGTTGAGCGCAACGCGGTCGCCAGACGGTGCGACCACGAGCGCAGTGCCGAAACTGCCGCGCCGCACGCGCGATTCGGTGCCGCTGCTCAGATCGAGCGTGAACACGCTGTTATCCGAGCCTATGGTGCTGCCGCCCGCGACATAAATCAGACGTAAACTGTCGGGGGTGAAAGCGAGCGCCTGCACAATATCGCCGCGCGCGCCTGCGTTGATCATGATCGGCGGGTTGGTTGGGTCGGCAAGATCGAGCGCGAACAAGAAGTTGTCGTTATCCGGCGAGGTGAGCATAAAACCGAGCCAGCGCCCGTCGTCCGAGAAATCTGGCGTGGCATTATCGCGCGCGTTAAAGGTCTGAAACGACGCCTGACGTTCGACGGCACGGGTGATGCCCATATCGTTCGCGACATCGACGGCGGCAATCGCCACGGTGTTCGCGGTGATGCCATCCGGTACGGTGAAATAGAGCGTGGACGCATCGGGCGCGAAAAAGACGTTGTTATTGCGCGCGAACGCGACGAAATCACCCGGCTGGCTGTCATTGGCGATCAGCGACGCGCCGCCCGCCGAATCGATGATGTAAAACTGCCAGCGCACCTGTGATTCGCCGATGCATTTTTGCCCCAGAATCAACGCCGTGCGCGCCGACTCATCGGGGAAATTTGCCAGCGACGCACTGGTGAAGCGGCAGTTATCGGCGGTGGGGCGGAGTGCGGCGATCTCACGTTCGGCGGTGTTATCGAAATACGTGATCGCGGCTTCGTCGGCTTGACGTTCGTCATTGTCGAAAAAAGAGATATACGTGATGCCTTCATTTTGCACATCGAAGGCGACGACATTGTCTGCGCTCCACGTGGATGCAGGGGCGCCGACCAATGACGACTGCAAGCGGAGCGTTCCCGACGCATATTCTTCACGCGATGCGCCCGCCGGATAATCGATATAGGCATAACGCGACGAATCAGGCGTGAACCGGAATGTCCCCAACACACACGCTAAATAGGCGATGCTGTCGTCGGTCTGAGCGGGTGGCGTCGTGCCATCCATGATATAGAGCGCGCCATTTTCCTGACCGCCCGCGAAGATCGCCGCGTAGCGTCGGTCTGGCGATTCGGCGCATAAAGCAGCACGTCCGTTGCCGGGCAGGTCGATCAACGGGATTACGGTGCTATCCATGCTGATCAACGCAAGCTGCGTACTGTTGGCGCTGCTCACCACCGACAGTACCCCTTCGCCCATCAACGGCGCAAGCGTCGGCGTGGGCGGCGCATCGGTCGGGGTCGAGTCGGGCGTACTTTCGGCGGTCATTTCCGCGTCCACCGCTTCAGCGGTGATCGATAAATCCGGTTCCGGTTCAGTCGTGGACTCGGTCGCGGCATCGCTCGCCATTGCCGCGTCGGTCGGCGGTTCGGTCGTTGCTTCCGCCATGACAACGGCATCAGCAGTGATCTCGGCGGTGGAGTCGGCAGGGGCATCAAGGGGCGCGCGCGCGGTTGGCGCTGGCACATTGCCCGACGAGCACGCGACGAAGAAGAAAATTGATAACAGGCACAACGCGCATTTACGCATGAACATCATCTTTTTCCCGGTGGGTTGGGTCTAGGTGCGCGTGAATGTACCCAATTTTGCGCCGCGCTACACCAGGATTGTAGTCATGGTGACGATCACGGGCAAGAATCGACGAGCGCGGGCGCTAATACGCGCGCGTCCATGAGCAGCGCCGACAAAAAACCCGCGCCCACCACGATTTGATCGCCAGCGAAGGCACGCAGCAGGCGCGCGTCGGGCGTGCCAACATCACCGCCCGCATACAGCGCAACCTGAGTCGCTAACACCCCGTCGGTGGCGTTGAAGATATTCAACATGCCGTCGCCATCGAGCGCGTACACCGCACATTCGCTCGCTGCCAGCAGCGGCGCACTGGAGAGACTGGCTGGATAACGGACACGCCAGCGCTGCGTACCATCGGTATTGAGCAAAATCAGCGACGCATCGGCATCGGCAAGAAAGACGATGATCGCGCCGTCTGTGCCGACGGTCATGCGGGCACCGCGACCGGGCATCGGCGCGACCGTCGCTAATGGCGTGACCGCCGCCGATGTCGCTTGTTTGAGCGCGTTTTGATCCAGGATAAGCCATGTATTAGCGGGTGTGGCGGCGATGATCGGCGTGGTCGCGGCTAAAAGTGTCTGCGATAAAATCGCACCGTCAGCATCGACGACGCGCCATGTGACGACACCATCGCGCCGCGCCGCCAGCCCGATCAAGCTGCCATTGGCGACCGCGCTGACGGCGACAGACCGATCACCGAGCGCGGGCAGCGTCCACAACGCCAGCCCGCTCGCATCGAAGGCGGATAATACGCCGTCATTCGCCACCACGATCAGCCTTTCGCCGACCGTGATCAGGTCACGCGGCGCGGCGCTGGTCGTCCAGCGTGCCAGATAACGCCCCTGTTGCAGCACATCGAGCGTGCCATCATCGGCAAGCATGACGATGCGGTCGCCCGAAAGCGCCGCGACCGCGCTGATCGAGTCGGTGGCGGTGACACGATAGCCGAGCGCACCATTTGGCTCGATCACATGCAGTTGATCAGCGCTGACGAGCGCGACGCCGCCGTTTGCTAAAATCAAGGGTGGCAGCGTGGGCGCGAGATCAAAGCGGAGCGCGCCGCCTACCGCACCCGTCAGCTTGACGCGCCAGTACGCAGTGAAATCGAGCGGATGTTCCCAGCCGAGTTCGAGCGGGTTGGTTTCGACATAGCCGGGACCGCCTTCGTTCGGCAAAATCGAGCGCCATTCATAATGTAAATGGGGACGACTGAGCGACGGATCGCCCACCAGACCGATACGATCACCGCGCCCGACACACGCACCGATTGGTGGAAAACGCAGCGACTCGGTTTCGACCATGTGTCCGTACAGTGAGTAAAAGACCGTGCCATCAGGCATGAGGTGCTGTAAGACGACCACGCCCAGTTCGGTATCCCATTCGGCGGGGTTGCTGACGGTCACACGCCCACGCGCCGCCGCGCGCACGGTATCGCCTTGACGATTGAAGGCAAGATCGATGCCGACATGATTGCCGCCCCATCGATCTCTGAAGCGCGCAAAATCATTGAACTCGCGTTCGAGGGTATCGGCAATATCGAGCGGGTCGTCAATCGCATCGACGATACCACACGCGCCTTCTGGCGATTGAGCGGATACGCCGCCCACGCTGAACAGGGTGAGCAGCAGCATCCAGCGCCAAAAATGGGCGATGGCGAGCAGTCGTTTAATCAGCCCTTGCCCTGCGTGCGTCGCCAGCCGTCCCTGCCCGAATTCAGGCAGGGATAAGCGGAGCGGGCGAAACCGATGCGACAATTTTTGCAACATCCTCATCACGGTTGATGGTCTCGTTTACGGCTGATACGAACGGAGGATGCGCGCCTGACCTCGCAGTCGGTAGGCACCAACGCTTGCAGGGATCAGGATGGTCTGTCCGCGTTTGAGATCGAGCGCGTCACCCGTCGTGACTGCCAGACGGTCACCGCGTGACTCGGAGCCGCCGCCCCATTCCAGCACCGCGTCGCCTTCGATGCACGACACGATATGAAAGCGCGTTTTACGCGTATCGAGATAGGCATAATCGCCGACGCGCAGTTGGTGCATCACGGTTTCAAAATAATCGCTGTTGGCAATCGGGACGAGATTGCTCATGTCGTTGGCGGTGTGCGTCACTTGTGGCACCGAATCGAGGCGCGAGACGGTCAAGCCTTTTTCGACATGCAGTTCGCGCGGGCGTCCATAATCGTACAGGCGATAAGTCAAATCGCTCGACTGTTGAATTTCATAAATCAAAATGCCAGGACCCAGCGCGTGGATCGTACCGGGGGTGACAAATATGACATCGCCCGCCACCACTTCGACGGTGTTGAGCATCGCTTCGACCGTATTTTGTGCGATGGCATCAGCTAGTTCAGCGGCAGTGTGACCGGGTTGTACGCCGAAAACCAGCGTCGAACCGGGTTCCGACGCGATAACGTACCACGCTTCGGTCTTGCCGCGTGTTTCGCCATCGAGCGCGGCAGCCTGCTGGTCGTTGGGGTGAACCTGAATCGAAAGCCATTCGCGCGCGTCGAGAAATTTCGCCAACAACGGCATTCCATACGCTGGATCACCGCTCGAACCCAATAGATCACGCCCGTAAGCGCGGAGCAGTTCTGCGACAGTTTGCCCGCGCAGGGGTCCGTTGGCGACGGTCGCGGTGTCGTGCATGATCCACGCTTCACCGAATGGCTCGGACGACGGCAGCGCAATGCCGAGCACGGTTTGCAACCGTCGCCCACCCCAGACTTTGGCGTGCAGTGCGGGTTTGAGTTGGAGGGGATACAGAGGGAAATAACTCATCAAATCGGCGCGAGATACCCCTGCCTTTAGGCATGGGGAGGGATAGCGCCTTTTTCCTTTCTGTTACACAATCAGGACAGTCGAAAAGGCACTCTGCTCAGGCAGAGAAACGGTTTACTCTGGCTCAACGCCAGACCGACAATGGAACGGGAGTTCCAGAACGCGGCTCGTGTAATTGCGAGCCGGGCGGCAGTCAATCCGCCATACGCGGTGTGTGTCTTGGGCTTCGCGCCCGCCATAACTGCAAGCCCCTAGCTTTAGCTATGGGGTCGTTGACATGGTGTCCCTCAGGTAGTCTTGATTGTACTGCCATGATACACGCGCAATATGAGAATGGCGTGGGGCAAAAGCAGGACGAACCCACTAAAGGCGACCGGGTGGGTCGCCTTTAGTGGGTTGCGTATACGCTATAGCGGTCCGATCGATGCTGATGTGCCCGCTCAGGTGTGTTCGTTATCACGTTCGAGATCGTCATCATGTTCGACGATTTCCGCGATTTCTGGCACGTCTTCGACCTCGCTGTGCGCAGGAAGCGCGGCAACCGCTTCCTGTTCGTGCGCGCCGTTGATCGATAACGCCGAGTCGGCAGGATGAATCTCGAAAGCGGTGATCGTCGGTTCGGGCATACGACGACGGCGGATGAGACGGTCTGCACCGGCGAGATATGCGATTGAGAAAGCGCAGGCGACCAGTGTAATCACACCCGCGTTAGTCAACAGCCGATTGGCGAACATAAAAATGAGCGTATTTTCTGAGTTGGGCTGCATCACATATGCGATCAAACCGCCAGCGACTTCGAGCGGGACGGCTTGTCCGTTGTTGGTCAATTCCCAACCGGGCCATGCGACTTCCTGCACGATCACGGCGACGGGTTCGTTGGTCGGGTTGTTGATCTGAATGCCGATCACCCCTTCGCGCCAGCCAAATTCATGGACGGGGGTTGTCAGCGCTGGCTCGATGGGAAAACGTTCGGTTAAATCGTACTCGCGGATGATTGGCTCATTGGCTTGCAGCGTATCTAACGGCATCGTGAAAATATAATCCAGCGTGTTCGGGTTTTCCCACATGCAGTTTGCCGAATTGTCCTCGAACATGGGGCTGCCGGGCATCGGCGCATACCCTTGCGTGCCCCAATAGTCCTGTTCTTCTGTAAAATACGGCATCATATAACGCGCGTTGATCTCGGTCAGATCATAGGTGTAGATCGTATTCGGAGTGCCTTCGGGGTCAAAATCAGCCGTGATCTGTGTGGTGCGGATGCGGTTATCGATGTACGACGAGACCATGAAGTAATCGCGTGAATGCACCGACAATGGCACATCAGGATTTTGTTCGCGCAGCCATGTCAGACATTGATGCAGGAGCATAGGCTTGCCAGCCAGGGTCGCCGTTTCGGCGCGCGTCCCTATCAGTTCACCCGCCGCCAGCGTGCCGACACCAATCAATAGAATGCCGAAGAAATTCAACCCGAGTCGCCCATAATTGATGCGGATGACGCCCGCCGACAGTTCATCGAAGAACCTGGCAGCATTGAAATCGAGTTGAAGCGCGGCAAACAATTGATCGAAGCGAATAGTGGCAAAGACCACCAACCAGAACGAAACGACTGTGAGCATACGCCCGACCACGCGCCATTGACCGATCAGCGGCAGGTTTTCATACGCCCAGGCGACGATCTGGTTCGTGCCTGTCCCCCATGCGAAAAAGAACAGGAACGAGATAATTCCGACGACCCAGAAGCGCCACAAACCGTTCAGGTCGGCACGTCCGCGTCCAGCGACACGTGCCAGTTCGGGCGCGATGATAATTGCAAACACGATAAACCAGAGTGGAATCGAGTAGATATAATAATTTTCGTTCCATACGCCGGTATCGGTGAACTGCGTGAGAATTTCTGAATCGAATAACTGGGTAAAGACCTGAATCGGGTCGGCATATGTGCCTGCACCGACCTCGTCGGGGTGTCCACCGATGTAACGATTGTTGACGAGAATCGGGATCAGCGTCATCGCTGCAAGGATCGCGGTCAATATCAACGCTAAGCCCATGCGCGCGATCATATGCCAATCGAAGGCTATCGAGAACGGCACCCTGCCATCGGCTGTTGGCACGCCGGTGCGAAAGCTGTAAAAGACGAACAACAACAGTGCCATGAACATCGACGGCAGCACGTAATAAATATTGCCCGCCCAGAACTGAAAGGTGACCATGATAGCGAACAGCACGACCGGGTAGCGGCGGCGCGGAAAACGTACGATCGCAACTGCTGCCGCCAAAATCCACTGCAAATACGCCTGCGACGTACCAAGCTGGAAGTAGCCTTTGCCCGTCGAGAGATACATGGGACCTTTGAAGATGAACAAGACCGCCAGCAGCACACGCCCCGCCCAACTCAAGCCCAAAACGCGCGCTAAAACCCACCCACCCAAGCCGGAGAAGATGATGTACAGGATACTGCTGACTTTGATGCCATTGTCGTAGCCGATGATCAAACTTGGCAGCGTGCTAATCGGGTTGAGTAAGAAATGAAACGCCCCGTCGATGGCGGGTTCGCCGCGACTCAGATATGGCTGCCAGCGGGGGATACCGCCGTACATGCGCAAACTCTGATCTGCATAATTGGCGGAACTCGTCAACCATTGCCCTTCGCCGATCAATTGAGCATCGGCATCCCAATTCATCCAGTCACGCCCCGCGAACAGCGCTAAAATGACAATGAACGCAATTTCCAATACAAACGCGCGAGGAGAAAGGCGCGGAAGTTTCGCATCCTGTTTTTGCATGAATATATCCGTGATTTGAACGACTAAACAGACTCTCAGCGTAACAGATGAAACGACTGACTGCAATAAACGGATTAATTAAGACTCCGCTATACGGTCGTTTCGTTGACGGGCGGAACACGCGCCGCGAAACGGGCGATGCACGACGAGACATACAGGATCGTTCTTAAGTGAGCGGCGCGCTGCTCGCGCCTATCGAGAGTAAAATTACGATCAAGATCGTCACCACCAGCACGATCACGACGGCGACCACGACTGGAATCACCCATGAGCGGCGCGGGGGATTGAAGTGGGCGCGAATTTGTTTCGTGAGCTTGGCGACTTCTTTTTCCAGCACCTCGTTGCTTTGTGCGGGTGTCCAGTTAAGGCGGAAGGGTGGTTTGGCGACGATTTTGTGCAAGCTCGGCGGCAGCATATTGATCGTCGGCATATCCGCGCCATCGACCAGCACCGGGACGATCAACATGTCGTCGCGCTTCAAGCCGGCTTCGAGTTGAATCCGCAGCGAATCTTTGGGGTTTTCCAACGCGCGCAGCGAGACATTCGTGCCGCCCGACCCCGGTACGCCCATCCACTGACGACCGATGACGACGATCATGGCGTCGAATGACTGTACAATATCCTGCGCCAGGACAACACGGTTGATAGTGCGGTTGGCGACGCGATCGACATCGCGTGCCACGTCGTTATCGCCTAATTCTTTGTGGAGCAAATCATAGATTTTGCGCGCGATCTCGCCGCTGTCTTCGCGGCGATAGGCGATGAACATGCGCGGATCGCCGACGATTTTGCGCGGTGACCGTACTTCGCCCGTGCCCAGGGTATCGCTGACGATCATGCGTCCGAACGAGCCACCCGGTGTCGGCGCAGACGGGCGCGACGGGCGTGCTGATGGGTCAGCCACAGATGGCTTTGGCACGCTGATCGGCGGCGCGGGCGGGATTGGGTTGGCGCGGGGAACTGGCGTCGTATAGAACGACTCTGGGCGTGAACGCGGCGTGATCTCTTGTGTGCCGATTTTGGACGGTTGTTTGGCGCGCTGAATAAATGCCAGCACGGTTTCGAGTTCTGCGCCAATCGTGCGCGCGCTGTCGATACGATCGGACGGGTCTTTGGCGATCATGCGGTCGATCAGATATGCCAAATCGGACGGTACATCCGTGCGGAAATCGGTGAGATCGCGCGGGACTTTCGTCAGGATTGAATCGAGTGCCGCGCTTACGGTGGCTTCGCTGAACGGGTTGCTCCCCGACAGCATTTCGTAGAGCATGACGCCGAACGACCATATATCGCTGCGTTCGTCGTAGCCGCCGCCATTGACAACTTCCGGCGCGAGATAACTGATCGTACTCACGACCATGCCAAGCTCGGTCAGTTTGCCGACCGCATCACCGAACTGGACGACGCCGAAATCGGTCAGGCGCGGCGTGCCGTCGTCAGCCAACAGCACATTGGCGGGTTTGATATCACGGTGGATGATTTTGAGTCGGTGGGCGCGCGTGAGCGCGTCGGCTATATCGAGCGCGATCTGGATAGTGCGTTCAACCGAGAGCGATTTTTCGGCGCGCAGCAGTTTATCCAGCGAGCCGCCGCCGATAAATTCCATGACAATATACGATTTATTGTCTTGCTCGATGGTCGCGATCACTTTGACGATGGCGGGATGATTGAGCTGGCGCAGCGCTTCACCTTCGCGCTTGAAGCGGTCGATGATCGCGGGTTCCAACAGCACGAGATCAGGTTTGAGCGCTTTGACGGCGACTGTCTCGCCCGTTTGGGTATCGAGCGCCCGATAAACAGTGCCCATACCGCCTTTATCGATGAGTTCGATCAGTTCAAATCGGTCGCCAATGCGGGGACGTTCGATCATATCCGCCTCGATGCCAATCTCACAAAAACGCACGCTGATTGTATCATGTCACAGTGGAAGACACGCGACGTGATTTGTACGGACACATCAACTGCAACCCCGCCCTAATGGTGCTTGCGGTGGCGTGCGCATCGGTTAGACTACAGAGATAACATTCGTATGCAGCAAGCCATAAAGGACTAAACGTTATGAAGTGGCGTGTACTCGGTATCACCGCCTTATTTTTATCTGTGTTCGTTATTATGGCATCCGCACAATCGACTGACGAACCGAATGCGGCGTGCGTGCTGACGCCGAATCAGGGATTTGCCAATATTCGTAGTGCGCCTGATATAAACAGTGAGGTCATCGGCACCGTGCCATCGGGGAGCAGCGCGAACGGGCTGGTTGCGACGACCGATAACGCCGCGAGTATCTGGTATTGGGTCGAAACTGGCTGGGTTTCGCAAAGCGCGGTCGAAATCAGCGACCCGTGCGCCGATGTGTTCTTGCTGACGCCCTTGACCGAAGCACCGCGCCAGGCGGTGACGATCCTGTTTCAACTTGGGGTGAGCGCAGGCGACGCCGATGCATACACCGATCAAATCGCTATTTTCGGCAGTTCGCCGCGCGTCCCCGCCGTGAGAATCGACCAGATCGCGCTGGCGGAAAGCGGTGAGAACGGCGCAGTCATCTGCGATGCGGACGACTGCGGCGAATTCACGCTGTTCCTGTTCACGCCCATTCCGTCGAGCGGCGGCGGCTTGTTCCCCGAACCAATTACACCGTCCGCGCCACGCACGCCTGTGCCGGGTGGCAGCAGTTTGCTCGATGCCTTGACCGGTTATACATCCCCGCGCGATTGTTTGCCTGTCGGTCAGGTGTGTCTGGTCGCGCTGCTGCGCGCTCCATCGGTGGAAAGTGAAACGTGCACGGCGGCGGATTTTGCGGCGCGTCTCAGCATCCCCGACGATACACCGCGCGCGACTTACTTTCAGCCGCTTACAGAGGTGCTGCGCGAAGCCGGACTGCAATCGCTGAACGGTCGCCGTGTGCCGACACGCTTTTTGACGCCGTTGGGCGAAAGTGACCCGTGTCAGTTAGAGCTGCTGCTGCCTGTCAGCGAGCCGGGCGCAGAACGTTTCCGACTGGTAGAAGGTGGGTTACAGGCGAGCTTCGATGTGATTCGTGTGACGCCGCCGGGCGGTGCGGGCGTGGAATAACACCATTTTACCCGATGAGACGACCTAGTGAGAGCGCAGCGTGCTGCGCCCTCACTACACCCGTTTAGTGACATACTCCCCGTGCCTAAAGGCGGGGGCTTCTACCCTCAACGCGACTGCGAAGGCAAACCTTCATCTTATCGTCGCTCCGATAGCACAGCGATGCCCCGCTGTGTTTGACGTTAACTACGGTATTGCGATATTACGGGATTATGATCAAGGTCGGATTTTTACGTCTCGTACCTTGCACATCAATCTCCGCCTCTTGTACGCTATTTCAGCAGAAAAAACACAAGACCGACGCCTTATATCCCCATGCCTGAAGGCAGGAGTTTTACGGCGCTTTTCTGATATTATTCACTCACCTTTCACAGATTGCCCTCATCCTAAGTCCTTCTCCCTCAGGAGGAAGGACTTCCCCTACCGCGACTGTTTTTCACCCCTCAGCCCTGAGTGAGAGGGGCAGGGGTGAGGGCTGAAAACGAGGGGCTTGCGTAAGGTGAGTTATTCATCCGTCCTTGCATCGTAATCTATTTCGTAATATTGCGAATACATGTAAAATACTTCTAAAGACTCGTTACAAACACACAAAAAACTATTGCGCTAGTAACGAATCGTGTTACACCTGTGTGTGCGGGTGTATTTTTCCATCAGGGGCAATAAACATGAAAACTCGTTTTTGGTTGGGGCTGATGGTCGGTCTGTTGTTGATTGTGACCGCCACCAGCATTTATGGACAAGCTGGAGGACCAGGCTGTCAGGATGCGTCGGGCGGGAGTATCCCGTGTACGCCGACACCGGCACTCGGGCAGCCGCCGCAGGACAGCGATTTTGACGGCATTTCAGATTTTAACGATCAGTGCCCTACAGAAGCAGGACTTCCAGTCAACAATGGTTGTCCGCTGCCCGATGATTTAGCCGCCGCGCCGACGAACAGCGCACCGGTAACGTTCCCCGCCAGCGTCGAATGTCTGGTCACAGGGTACGGCGAAGCCGTCAACATACGGTCGGGTCCTGGCATCGAATACGAAATCGTCAATTCGCTGCCATTCGGCTCGTTCGTCATCACATATTATTTGTTGATCAATGGTGAAGGCGAAGGCTGGTACAGCACCAAGCTGGGCTGGATCGCACAAATCGCCGTGCAAGGCAACGAAAATTGTGCCTCGATCCCGGTCGTGACGACGTTCCCGTCGGGTCGCACCATCTTTATCCCCGAAGCACTGCGCGACTTCGCTGCCGCGCCACAAGATGGTCAAGGTGCGCCGCCTCCTCCCGGTCCGTTCTGCGAAGATGGCACGGTCGTGGTCATCGACGGACAAGCGTACTGCCGTCTCAATCTCGATCTGGCGGCTTTCCCCGCAGGTGGCACGGAAGGCGCACCGCCCCTCCCACCGTTCTGTGAAGATGGCGAGATCGTCGTCATCAATGGACAATCGTACTGCCGTCTCATCCTCGATATTACGATTGCGGGTGGCACAACCGAAGGCGCGCCTGATCCAGGACCGTTCTGCGAAGACGGCACGGTCGTGGTCATCGACGGGCAAGCCTACTGCCGTCTCGATCTCGATTTTACCATCCCCGCCGATACTAGCGAAGGCGCACCGCCGCCGCCGCCGTTCTGCGAAAATGGTGAGGTCGTCATCATCAATGGTGGCGCGTACTGTCGCCTCAACCTGCCTCTCACCATCGGCGGCGGCACGAGCGAAGGCGGTTCACCGCCTCCGGGTCCGTTCTGCGAAGACGGCACAGTTGTCGTCATCGACGGACAATCGTACTGCCGCTTAGACCTCGATTTTACTATCCCGTCGGGTGGCGTCGAAGGTGGCTCACCCCCGCCGGGTCCGTTCTGCGAAGACGGCGAAGTCGTCGTCATCAATGGACAAGCGTACTGCCGTCTCATCCTCGATATTACGATTGCGGGTGGCGCTGTCGAAGGTGGTTCACCGCCTCCGGGTCCGTTCTGCGAAGACGGCACGGTCGTGATCATCGACGGACAAGCGTACTGCCGTCTCGATCTCGATCTGGCGGCTTTCCCCACAGGTGGCACCGAAGGCGCACCGCCCCCACCTCCATTCTGTGAAGATGGCGAGATCGTCATCATCAATGGTGGCGCGTACTGCCGTCTCAATCTGCCCCTCACCATGGCGGGTGGCACGAGCGACGGCGCGCCGCCGCCCGACCCGAATGAGTGCGTGTATTACGTCATCATCGATGGCAACGTGGTGTGCTTGATCAACGAAGACATCGATGATCTGGCGATTGAACTACCCGGCGGCGAACCGATACGAACGCGCGAACACATATTGTTGGCGCGTCAAATCGGCGTCCCCGCGACCTGCCCGGTTGGGCTGCTGCTGCCCGCCGTGCAAAAAATCCGCGAAGCCGCCGCCCGGATGCAGACGGTCAACGTGCAAGACTTGATCGCGCTGCCCGAAATCGACGATCCGTGCGTGATCGAAGTCATGACAGTCGCCGTCATCGACGGCGTGCCGCAAACCTTCGCAGTTGAAGGCGGGATCATCGCGGTCTTGGATGTGCTGCGTATCCCTATCCCTGCGCAGTCCTCAAGCGTCCCAACAAGCACTCGTGTCATTGCGGTTGACATTCCGAATTCGCAAGGGGCGACTGAAGCCAGTAATCAAGCGCAGTTATGCGTGATGAGCGAAGGCGCTGAAGTTTGCACGAGTTTGCCGGAGTAAATCGGCGCCGCAGGCTTGAAGCCATGCGGCTAGGCAAAAACCTGTAAGCCCACTAAAAGGGGCTGTTGGGTGAGCTGCGTTTGACCGTGTGAACAGCGCCATCAAACGGGCATCGCAGGGGCGACCCGGTGGGCAGCCTTTGTTATAAAAAAGACGAGGGATGTTAATTCCCTCGTCTTTTTTGTGTGTAGCGCGCTTCTGAGAGGACAAAATCGACCGCCGCCGTGATCGTCGGGTCAGGCGGCGTATTGGCGGGCAGATCGTGGACGGCGTAGCTGGTCAAGCCCCATCGTTGATCAACATTTTCGACGCTCGCCATGCCGATTTGTCCCGCTCGCACCGCGCCGAGACGTAGTATTTGATCGCGTAAAGCGGTGATGGTATCAGGCGCAAGCACAATCGCCAGCACCCCGATTTCGACCTGTGCGGGCGGCGTCAGCGTGAACGCCAGTTCATCGACGACATGATCGTGTGCGGCATCTACGAGTGCGATCACGGTATTATCGCCCATTTTGGCGCGCGATTCATCATCGATGGAGCTGCTCACGTTGGCGGCGGCGCAGCCCATGCCGTCCAGCACGATCACCATTGACCGCCCGCCCGAAATATCACAATGCCAGACATCAGCGACGCACGCACCGCCAATATCGACGTACAGGGTCCGCCCTTCGGTCACGCGCGCGCGCAGCGATTTGAGCAGTGTGTATAAGCGTGGCAGTATGTCGAGATCGCCGCGTAAATCGCCCGTGTAAAAAAAAGTCAGCGATGTTTCCATTGCGCCGGACGCTTTTCGATGAAGGCGTTCATGCCTTCAACTTTGTCTTCCGTGCCGAACGAAATATAGAAATTGCGCTTTTCGTAATTCAGCCCTTCGGTCAATGACAGCTCTTCTGCTTTATTGATCGCGTCTTTAATCAAGCGGACAGCGACGCGCGGCATGGTGGCGATTTTAGCGGCGAGATTGATGGCTTCTTGCAAATAACTATCGACTGGAAATACACGGTTGACCAACCCGGCGGACAAGGCTTCGGCGGCGGTCAAATGGCGATTGCCAATCATGACTTCCATCGCCACCGCCTTACCGACGGCACGTGTCAGGCGCTGTGTGCCACCCGCGCCAGGGATGATACCGAGTGTCAGTTCTGGCTGCCCGAATTTGCTCGTCTCGCTGACGATGAGCATATCGCACATCATCGCCATTTCGCAGCCGCCGCCCAACGCCCAGCCGCTCACCGCACCAATGATCGGCTTGCTGACGCGCATCATACGTGCCCAATCGGTGAAGTCGTCGTGCATCATCTCGATCATGGTTTGATCGACCATCTGCTTGATATCGGCGCCCGCCGCGAACGCTTTATCGCTTCCCGTCAGCACGACGCAGCCGACCGAGTCATCGCGGTCAAAAGCTTCGAGCGCAGTGAAAATTTCGCCCATGATCTGCGCGTTGAGCGCGTTGAGGGCTTGCGGACGATTGAGGCGTACCAGTCCAACGCCAGGTTGGGGTGTTTCGGTGAGGATCATTTCATAGGGCATGGGCGATACTCCGCGCAAAAATGTTGTTTAGCGCAATCGTAACATATTCTGAGAACCGCGCTAAAATCCAGGATCAATCGCGTTCTAAAACGATGCGGCTCTAAAAATCCATAATGACCATTGCTAACATTGTTTTGTGTGTCACAATGGACTAGAAGAGCTCATTTTCGTCAGGGATTGCTAGAACGCGATTGCCCTGGCGACGGCGATTAATCAGCGACAGCGCGCACGATTTTGTGGTAGGCTATTGACCATGAAAATCGTGCGCTTCTTCCTCTTTCTGCTCGTGTTGATCGTGTGTGCGCCCGCACACGCGCAAGAAACGACTCCGCCTGCGCCCACGCCGGAGGTTGACCTGCGCGCGATCATCACCGCTGTGCCGACGGCAACCATGCCGCCGCCTGTGCCGCTTCAGGAAGGCAGCGTTGAGGGCAGTCTGAACGACGTATCGCCGCGCGCACGTTACAGCTTCGACGCCACGCGCGATGAAGGCGTGTCGATCCGCCTGGAGACGACCTCTGGCAACCTTGACCCGATCTTATATCTGTATGATGCGAGCGGCTTGCTGATCGCCAGCAACGACGATCAAGCGCCGGGCGACCGCAACGCGCTGATCGCGCTGACATTGGCGGCGGGGACGTATATCGTCGAGGCGGCGCGCTTTGAAGGCGGCGACAGCCTGACGAGCGGCACGTTTCGGCTGACGCTGCTGCGGGCGAGCGCGCAAGCAACCGACGAACCCGGCGATCCGCTGGCGGAGCGCCCAAATTTCGGCGTCACGTACAGCGAAATCGCGTATCAGGAAGTCGGGACGGGGCGCATCGACGGCGATCAACCTTTATATTTCGCGTTTCCTGGTCAGCAAGGCGACCTGGTGCGTTTGATCTTGTCACGCACAAGCGGGGATGTGCTGCCACGTCTGAATATTTACGACGACGTCCAACTCGAAATTGGGCGTGACGCGCAAACACGCGAAAGCGAAGCCGTTTTATACGCGACGCTGCCCGAAACAGGCTGGTATTTAATCGAGGCGGGGCGGCGCGGTGATAGCGGAAGCGGCACGGTCGATTTATTCATCAACCGCCTGGCAAACGCGGTGCTGCAAGTCGGTGAACTGATCACCGGCGCATTCAGCGCGGACGCACCCGTACAATCGTATATCGTCAATGCGCGTTTGGGCGATCAAATCTCGGCGACGATGTTCACCAGTGACGCTAATTCGGGCGTGCAGCCATCGCTCGAACTGCTCGATCTCGGTTTGCGTACGCTCGACCGCGCGATGGGCGAACGCTTTGTCACGATCAACGCGCAAATTCCGCGCAGCGCACCGTATATTCTGCGTGTGACCAACCGCGCGCCCGCCACGATTGGCGGGTTCAATCTGCGCTTGTCGAATGTGCCGACCAACCCAACGGCGCTGGCGACAATGCCATTGGCGTACAACGAACAACTCACCGGATCGATTAACGATGACGATCCGCTCGATCTGCTGCGTTTCAATGGCAAAACTGGCGAACTGGTCACGATCACGATGCGCGCATCGGCAGTCGCAGGCACGCTCGATCCTTACTTGATCCTGATGGATGGCGACCTGAACGAACTGGCGGCGAACGACGACAGCGCGGCATCGCGCAATGCACGGATCACGCAGTTTCGGCTGCCCAAGGATGGCGATTATGTCATTCTGGCGTCGCGCTCCAGTTTGACAGCGGGCGGCACGAGCGGCGCCTATATACTTGCACTGACTGTCGGTGAAATCCGTTTGACGACGGGCGCTTTATCGATGACGCTGGAATGGTCATCGCCCGCCGACTTGAACCTGTTCGCGCGTGACCCCGCTGATCGCTCGTTGAATTGGAGCAGCCCGACGACGCCGAGCGGCGGCGCGCTGCAAATCGATAGTCACACGGGCTGCCAAACACCGAGCGACCAACCCATCGAGCATGTGTACTGGGGAGACGCGCCGCCTGCTGGTGAATATACGGTGTGGGCGTGGTATCAGGCGGCGTGTGGGCAAGCCGACCCAGTCACGCTGACATTGACTGTGAATGTGAATGGCGTACCGCTGATCATCAATGAGTCGATGCTCAATTTAGGTGAACGCCTGGAAATCACGCTGCGTTTATCGGCGACGGGCGAAGGGTTTATCGTCAATACCGGGTCGGTCAGCACACCATCGGCGCAGCAGGCTGCCAGCGAAGGCGGCGATCCAATCATCAACTATGGCAACATCATTGAGGCGGAACTGAACGACGAGGTTTACGCGCTGTTTTATCAGATCAGCGGCGTACAAGGCGACGCGATTCAGATCAGCGTCGAAACGCTGACGGGCGACCTTGATCCGCTGTTGATTTTCCGCAGCGCAGATGACAATACGCTGCCGAATGGCATAAACGACGATGTCACCGAAAATACCCGTAATGCCGCCATCACGTATACGCTGCCCTATACCGGGCAATACATTATCGCGGTCACACGCTTTGCGGGGCGCGAAGGCATGACAACCGGACGCTATCGCTTGTTGGTAGAACGAAAAACCTCCTAACGTACCAGGCTTTTACCGCGCTTTTCTGATAAATCGGGCGTGGTGTCTTCTAATCTAAACGACCCGTGACGCTCCCATGCCTAAAGGCAGGGGCTTCTGAACGACGCTTGCGCTTACCGTCGCCTTACGGCGTTGGCAGAGGCGCTACGTTATCGTTCACGGATGCGTCCCATCCGTTTTGCATTAAAGCACGATTATGATCGAGGTCGGATTTTTACGTCTCGTACCTTAACCTCCTTTCATCATACCCTATTTCAGCAGAAAAAACATAAGACCGACGCCTTATATCCCATGCCTGAAGGCAGGGGTTTTACGGCGCTTTCCAGATAAAAAATTCACGACTGATGCAACCCCCCCTTTCCCCCCACGTATAGGATTGTAGTGTTAATCAATTCGTGTTTCAGGGGAAACAATCATGACAACCACACAACAACCTCGTAATGTTATCGGCGCGCTCGTCCTGATCAGTTTAGGGGCTATTTTCCTGCTGTCTAATTTTATGGGCGGGATTGGATGGATGTTCAGTACCTTGTGGCCGCTGACGATCATGCTGCCCGGTCTTGGATTTTTCGCCGTGGCGCTGTTTGGCAATCGTAATCACGCGGGCTTTTTCTTTCCAGGCACAATTTTGACCGGGATTGGTGGCATTCTCTTGTTTCAGAACGTCACCGATTACTGGCAGTCATGGGCATATGCATGGGCGTTGATCCCATTGTTCGTCGGTATTGCGCTCACACTCGCTGGCAACCGTACGGGCAATGAAGGTGAATTCCGCACCGGTCGCAGTATGATCGTCGGGTCGGGGATCACGTTTCTGGCGTTCGCGGCGTTGTTCGAACTGTTCATCTTCAACAGTGTGAGCGGCGCGTGGACATTCGTGCTGCCGATTTTGTTGATCGTCGCGGGTGTGTATGTCTTCTTCAACGGACACACTACGCAACCCACCCTGCGTACAACCGCGCCTATCGAAACCAAGACGAAACGCAAAACCGAACAATTTTCGTTTGACGATGACTTCCGTGAAGAACAACGTGTCGTCGAATTAAACGGGCGCAATCAACGGCTACCAGCGGGGCAAAATCTGCGCCGTAAAATCGACGCCGAACTGCGTGACGACGAAACTGGTTCATAGGGTCGATGATAGGGGATATGGAACAGCTATCGAAGGCGATCTGGCAGGTCGTCTTCGATAGGCATGGGAGTGCCCTATCGCTACGAGTCGTTTTGCAAATCAGGCGACGTGACCGACCAGGTCACCCCTACGGGTGATATCGTTTTTGCGGTACACTTTGTGTATGAGTGCCCAAATACAACCCTCCCCACCCTCCTCCACATTTACATTTGCGCGTGCACTACCGATCTATGTCCTGACATTTGTCGATGTGTTGGGGCTGACGGTTATTTTGCCAATTTTGCATCTGTACGCGGCGGCATATGGCGCAAGTCCGCTGCAAATTGGTTTAGTCGCGGCGGCATTTCCCCTGGGGCAGTTGGTCGGCGTGCCGATGATGGGCGCGCTCTCGGATCGGTTCGGGCGCAAGCCGCTGTTGTTGATCAGCCAGCTTTCGACGTTCATCGGCTTTTTGCTGTTAGCAAGCGCGACCTCGTTGGAGATGGTGATTCTATCGCGCGTGATCGACGGCGTATTCGGTGCAAACCTGGCGACCGCACAAGCCGCAATCACCGATTTAACCGACGAGAAAACGCGCGCGCAAGGCTTGGGCATGACGGGCGCAGCGTTCGGGTTGGGTTTTCTTTTTGGGCCGGCGATCTCGTTGGGCGCGCTCGAATTCTCTGATAGTCTGGCAATTCCAGCGTTGATCGCGGCATGTTATTCGTTTTTGTCGATACTGCTGACATTGTTCAGCTTCAAAGAGACACTGCCCGCCAGCCGCCGCCATGCTTCAAATTTGCTGGCGATCCCGTTCACCGCCGTGCGAATGCTGCGCCGTCCACGCCTTAACGTGCTCATGGCGATCATGTTCGGGCAGCAAATGGTATTTTTCGCGTTTGAGAGCCTACTCGGTTTGTTCATTTTGAGTCGGCTCGGCTTCCTGGGGCAAGGCAGTGCGCTGATCTTCATTTATGTCGGCGTGATTCTGATATACGCGCAGGCGCGCTTGATCCGCAAATGGAACGCGCGCTATGGCGAACGCGGCTTGATCGTGCGCGCGCTCTCATTGCTGACGATTGGGCTTATTTTGTTCGCGCTCACCCCTGCTCAACCGCACCCGTTGTATATCGAAAATCGTGTCGAGCGCGCACTGCGCGATCTCAGTCCATCGAGCGCCGAAGCGGTCATCGGCACAATCGCGGTGGTGCTGCCCGATGAAAGTCAGCGCGGCTTTGGCGGCGTATTGTGGTTTCTGGGCGCGCTGATTCCCTTAACTTTGGGCGCAGGTTTGATCCGCCCCGGCTTGAACAGCCTGATGGTCAAAACTGCTGGCACTGGTGAATCGGGCGCGGTTTTGGGGGTCAGTGCGTCGGTCGTCAGTCTGGCAGATGCGGTCGCGCCATTGATTGGTGGCTTGGTCTTTCAATCGCTGGGTGCATCTGCGCCGTTTGCCTTGGGCGCAGGGCTGATGCTGGCGCTTTTGATCATTGCATGGCGACTCGTTCATTAAAAGCATAGAGATTGTGTTGAGCGCGACGGTAATTTCTACGCTACAATACAGATTGCGGCTGCAATTCTAATCATTTAAGGTGAATTTGTATGGCTCCGACCGGGTGCGGTGAAACGGCGAAAAAAGTTCCGATTCTGCCCTCTGATAATGCGCGTGCCATCGCGCGTTTTTTTCAGGTACTTTCTGACCCAACACGCGTGCGTATGTTGAAAGCGTTAGCGGATGCGGAATGGTGTGTTTCCGATTTGACACAAGCGTTAGGTATGGATCAGCCCGCCGTTTCGCACCAATTAAAATATCTGCGCGAACTTGGTTTGGTCAAGTGGATGAAGACCGGGCGTCATGTTTATTATACGCTGGCAGATACACCCCTACGCGAAATTTTGATGCAGGGCATTGTCCAACTCCAATACTTGTGACATACTCCCCACGCCTAAAGGCGGGGGCTTCTACCCTTAATGCGACTGCGAAGGCGAACCTTCGTCTTATCGTCGCTCCGGTAGCACAGCGATGCCCCGCTGTGTTTGACGTTAACTACGGTATTATGATCGAGGTCGGATTTTTACGTCTCGTACCTTAACCTCCCTTCATCATACCCTATTTCAGCAGAAAAAACACAAGACCGACGCCTTTATCCCCATGCCTGAAGGCAGGGGTTTTACGGCGCTTTTCAGATAAATGGAAGTGTTTCAATTGCAAAACCGCCCATCGACCAGCTATATCATTGCGACGACCGGACGCAATGGCAGTAATTTACTTGCACAAGCGCTTCGTTTGACGGACATTGCAGGCAAGCCGGACGAGTATTTTTTGCCGCGCATGGTATTTTACACACTGCAAAAACACAGCTTGTCGGTGCGTTCGCTGGCAGATTACACCGCGCAGTTGATCGACAAAACGACGACACCGAACGGCGTATTCGGCACCAAAATGATGTGGCGGCACGTCGATGACTTGGTGAATCCAGTTTTAGACGATGACCCCACCTATAAAACGCTGACTTTTTACCAGCGCTTCGAGCGCCTGTTTCATCAACCGAAGTATGTATTTATGAAGCGGCGCGACCATATCCGGCAGGCAATATCGATGCGCAAAGCTCAGCAGTCGGATATCTGGTTTGTGCAATCAACAGGATTGCCCGGTCACTCATCGCGCCCGCGTGCTGAACTGACATTCGATTATTACGGGTTGAAAGCGGATATTGTCAATTTGGAAGCAGGCGAAGAACGCTGGGAAGCATTTTTTCGTGACCACAATATCACAGCGCAGGTGGTATTTTATGAAGATTTGGCAGCAGAATACGAGCGCACCATACAGGGCGTGCTCGACTTTTTACACATCGAGCGTCCCGCTGGTTTTGTCGTGCCACCGCCGCCTATCCTCAAACAAAGTGACCACATCAACGACGAATGGTATGCGCGTTATCACGAGATCGATACGCTGCAAGGCAGCATGATCGGTCGCGCACGTTTACGACTGCGCGATAGGCTCAATAAATCAACCTGAGCTTTATTTTTTGAGCGGCGGTGCAGGCGGCATCAGCGGATTACGCAAAATGCTCAGGCGCGGGCGCGTCGCCGCCGGGATCGCTGACGCATTGACCGCCGCTTCCAAATGCGGAAGTGATACGGTGAATGTCGTTCCCGCGCCCGGTTCACTGCTCACGCCGATCGTACCACTGTGCGCTTCGGTGATCCATTTGGCAATCGATAACCCCAACCCCGACCCTTCACCAATACGCACCCGCGACGGCTCTGCCTGATAAAAACGGTCGAAGATGCGTTTTTGGTCGTCGTCTGAAATACCGATTCCGGTATCGATGACTTCGACGTGCGCCTCGGATGCCGTGCGACGCAGGTTGAGCGTAATTGTTCCGCCTTCGGGCGTGAACTTGATCGCGTTGCTGACCAGATTCAAAAATAACTGCTTGAGTCGGTCGCTGTCGCCCTGAATACGCACAGGCTCAAAATCCTGGATCGTCACTTTAAGGTTGTGGTCTTTGACGAGTACACGCGCTTCTCGGTAAACCTCGCTGACAACCGTATCGAGATCGATAGGAATAAGCTCTAGTTTCAAGCCACCATAGTCGGCTTTCGCCAATAACAGCAAATCGTTCACCATGCGCGACATCCGTTCGACTTCGCTGGTCACAGCTTCCATCGAGTCTTCATCCATACCGTAGCGCTTGATCAGTTCGAGGTGTCCACGAATAGCGGTGAGCGGTGTGCGGAGTTCGTGAGAGACATCCGCGACAAAGCGCTGTTGGACGCTGAACAACTTGTCCAGCCGTTCCAACATGTGATTGAACACCGATGTCAGCCGCCCTAGTTCGTCCATGGGACCCGTCCACGTCATGCGCGTTTTCAAGTCGTTGGTGGCAACAATGCCTGTGGCGGCTTCGGTGATGCGTTCAATCGGTGAGAGCGCGCGCTGACTCAAGCCCATACCGAGCGCAATACTGCCGACAAGCGCGAGAGTCATGCTGACGACCATAATGCCCAACAGCGCACGGCTCGCCTGGTTGACGCTGGCAAACGGAGTCGCCGTCTGAACCACGATTTGCTGCCCTTCCCAGACCGTGACCGGGCGCGTAAGCACACGCCATTCTTCACCGTTCAAACGGACGACGCTGAACAGATTGATATGCGATCCATCCAGCGTATTGAAATCTGCCCGGTCGTACGTCAGGTTGCGCGCATCGAGTGGTTCGAGCAACGCCTGTAGATTAGTCGACATGCCCGCTAAGCGCGTGGTATCGCCATCGATTTGCCACACCTGCACGACGACGCCAGACGCGCGGAAAAAGTCGAGTTCTGGCAGGTTCAAACGCAGCGACGGATTGCCAAATTCTGGCAGCAAAAACGGGCGGCTGTTCTCCATCACTTGTTCAACGGTTTGTTCCAGCGTGGTATCGACACTGTTGACCAGGACAAAGCGCGTGATGCCGTACAATATTGTCCCAAACAGGACAATAATGACGGCAAGTAAGCCGGAGTACCATAAAATGAGACGGTAACGGATCGGTAAGGAGGTCATAGCTTAATTATCTCGAACGGACGGGTATAAAGCAGACTCAAATCATGACGCTTCACACACGATTTGAACAGGACCGTCCAGCTTATTCTTCCTCGCGCAGTACATATCCTACCCCACGAACGGTGTGGATAAGGCGTGGTTCGTTGGAAAGTTCGGTCTTTTGGCGCAGATAACGCACATAGACTTCAATGATATTACTTTCGCCGCCAAAATCGTAGCCCCACACGCGGTCAAAAATCACATCGCGCGTGAGCACCTGACGTGGATTACGCATGAACAATTCGAGCAGTTCGTATTCTTTGGCGGTCAAATCGATAGCGCGTTCGCCGCGATAGGCGCGATGCGTTCCGGTATCAAGCGTGAGATCGCTGAAGCGCAAAATCTCTGGGCGCGATGTCGGCGTCGAACGGCGGAACAAGGCACGCACACGCGCCATCAGTTCATCGACCGAAAACGGCTTGATCAAATAATCATCCGCGCCAGCGTCCAAGCCTGCCACACGGTCTTTGGTCTCGTCTTTCGCGGTCAGCATCAAAATCGGAACATTGCTGGCAGCACGCAAGCGCTTGCACACTTCCAAGCCGTCCAATCCTGGCAGCATCCAATCCAACACCACCAAATCGGGTGGATTATCGCGCGCGATGCTCAAGCCGTTTTGTCCGTCGCGCGCCACACTGACGCGGTAGCCTTCGTAAATCAACGCCCGCTCGATAAACTGCGCGATGCGCGCCTCGTCTTCGATGAGTAAAATGCGTTCGCCAGCCATTTTTACATATCCCAGTCGATAACAGACTAAATTAGTTTTCCCATTATCTAACAAAAATCCAAAAATGAGAAATATAACGGTTTGTGTTGCATGAGAAATAATTCGCACCAATGGCACAGCAAACGGTTCCGCGTGACTTTTTCAGCCTTATTCACTCACCTTACGCAGATTGCCCTCATCCTAAATCCTTCTCCCTCAGGAAGAAGGACTTCCCCTACCACGACGGTTTTTCACCCCTCGCCCTGAGGGTCTGAGGGTACAGGGGCAGGGGGTGAGGGCTGAAAACGAGGGGCTTGCGTAAGGTGAGTTAAAATCTGACATTCCACACCTCGCCCGCCAAGCCATCGACAGGGTTGATCAGCGTAAACTGCCCGCTGGCGGTGTCAAATAGGGTCAGCGCGCCGCGATCGAGCACGCCATCGGCGCGCTGGTAGCCGACAATATAGCGTCCATCGCGCGAAAATTGTGGCGCGCCAAGCACCGCGTCAACCGTTGTAATCACACGTGCCGCGCCGCCGTTGAGCGGAATTTCGACGACTTCCCACGCCGCACTCGGATCAGCAATCGACGCCAGCAGCGCGCGCAGCACCCCACCGGATAATTCCACGTCAGCACGCAGCGCGCGATCTGGCGGGAGTGGCGCTGACAATACCGGCTCTGCGCCTGTGCCAATAAAATCATACACATAATAACCCGGCGGAATGGCAGGCGTATTCGCATCGACATGCGCCACAATGCGCCCATCTGCGAGCCAGCGCGCGTTAGCAGTACGCGGGTCATCGGCGCTGAACGCTTGCGTGACATAGACCTGCGCCGCCGCAAAATCATACACGCCGAGCGCGAAGCCGTTATCCGGCTGAATAGCGACGCCGACCAGCACACGATCACCTTGCAGCGACCAGCGCGGCTGACTATACGCGCGCGTCACCCCATCGGCGACGCCATTGCTGATCGTGCGCTGCACCGTACTGCTGGCGGGGTTGGCAGCATCGAGCGTGATCACGTTGACACCGTCCTGATCATCTTTGTAAGCCAATTGTGTCGCATCCGCATTGAGCGCGGGCGATGCGGGCGCGAAGCTGCTCAGATCGGTCAGACTAAGCGGAAAGCCAATATCGGGACGCTGTACCCATAATGTGCCATCGCTGACGTAATACACGGTGCGACCATCGAAGGCGATCGTGTATTCACTCACGTCGGTATCCGAGAACGTCAAGCGCACGGGCGGTCGATTATCGGCGGGCAGCCGCCACACCTGCGCGATACCGAAGCCATCCTGCGCGATAAAAAAGACGGCGGCGGGCAAATTCATGCCCACCGCCGTTCCAAGTGGCTGCGGCGTCGTATTTGGCGCGGGCAGCGTGCTGACGACTTCGGGCGTCGTCACCGCGTTAGGATCAGGCGGCGGCGCGCGGAGTTCAGGCGGGACGAGAGGGCCCCAATCATAGGCGACCACATTTTCAATCGGCAGTGGATACCCAAACCCGCTCGACGGATCAAAGACTGCCAGCACACCCGCCTGAAACGCGGTCATCAACGAACCGCCGGGAACCCAGCGCAAATCGGTCAGCTCAATCGGCGTACCGCCGACGGTGGCGACAACCTGCGCGCCGCGCGCCAGACGCAGCAAAATACCATAACCTTCTGGCACAGTCGTATCGTTTTTAGAACGAGCGAAAAAATCGAGGTTGTCATCGGCGGTCAGGTAGGGGTAGCGGTATTCCACCGACGGATCGAGCAAATCGGTCTGTTGATTCGCGGCGTCGAGATTCATAATCTTCAAGCCACCATCAGAAGGTGCGAACACAATCTCGGTTGGGCTGACCCATGTCGTACCGAACGACGAGACGATGATGCTGGTGAGCGCCATCTGCACGGCTTCGCGCCGATAAATAAACCACACGTTATCGGCGGTTTCGGCGGCGAGATACCGTCCGGTGGGCGACCAGCTCAAATCGCTGACCACACCATCAGTGAGCGCTTGAAAAATCGGCGCGCCACCCTCGGTTAGGAAGGCGAAGCGCATCCCATCCAGCGTCGTATATGCGATAACTCCGCCAGGAACTTCGGCGGCGGTCGGACTAAACGCAATCGTTTGCTTGCCGCCGCGATACGCCGGCAAACCTGCCGTCGCCGCCTCGATCTGTACAGGCACAGCGTCAGGCGCGGTCAAATCGACGGTGTATAAACCATTTTCGGTACGATACGCGAGGCGCACCCCAGTATCATCGACGCCAAAATCGGCGGCAAATTCACCAGCCGGCGTGATCTGCGTCACGCCGGACGCGCCGACGCCGTAGCGAAAGATCGCGCCATCGTTGATCAGTACGTAGAGATCGGCGGGCAAATCGAGCGCTTCGCCTTCCTGTGCCAACGTCAGCCGCGCGAACGCCGCCACCGCCAGCACGATGATGAGCCATTGTCGAAACCGACGCATCTCGTTATCCTTCCGTGAACACTCGATATCGGGCTAATATTAACATGTTTCTATACATGATGCGGCGGCAGACGTGAATTTCTCACTTCATACGCCATGTGATATCGAACTGAGCATTCGCGCGACCACGTATTATTCGGCATTCGGGCACATTCACAGCGGTGCGTATCGCCGCTTGATTCGCGCGGGCGATGGCGTTGCACTGGTCGAATTTGCGCGCGGCAGTGAGCCTTACGACATCCGCGCCAGCATTCTGGGGTCGCGTGGCACAATCGATGACGCCGTGCTGGCGTCGCATATCGCGCACATCGTCAATGCCGATACGCGGCACGCACCGTTTTATGCGTTTGCGAGCGCACATCCGCGTTTGCAGCACGTGATTCAACCGTTGGTCGGGCTGCACAACTTCCGTTTTGAGCATTTTTTCGATGCACTGTGCGTGACGATCATTGAACAGCAGATCAGCTTGCGCGCGGCACAGCTTGCCGAACGCTGGATATGTCGGTGGGGCGGCGAGTCGTTGGATTATCATGGCACCACATATTTTACCTTTCCGTCGCCACAACGGTTGGCTCAAGCGACGCCCGACGACCTAACCCCGACTAAAATCACATTTATACGGATGCGCGCGTTGATCGGACTGGCGCAAGCAGTCACAACTGCACAACTCGATCTTGATGCGCTGCGAACCGTGCCGTTTGCGGTCGCTTATCCAGCATTGATTGCGCTCAAAGGCGTTGGACATTGGACGGCAGCATGGTCAATCATCCGCACGCTCGGTCATTTTTTGTATATCGGGCGTGCGGATGTCGCGCTGCGGTCGGCAGTCAACCGTTATTTCTTCGATCAAACGGGTCGCGCCGACCCGGACGTGATGGACGATTTATTCGCCTCGTTTGGCGAGTACGACGGCATCGCGGCGTATTACACGATCATGCGTTATGCCTTCGAGAAATACTGATCGCTTTCACCCTGCCGTACGCGAATGCGGCTAGGGGGAGAACACTGCGTCGCTCACTTGTTCAAAACAACTCGATGGCAACACCGAATTGACCCGCCGCGTCCGCGACCGTATTGGCGACGAGCAGCGTATACACACCATCGGCGGTCAATTCAAAATCGGTGATAAAAGCACCTGTGCCGCCTGTGCCATCGTCATTCGCGATCAAGACCGCGCCCGCCGGGTCAAGCAGGATAATCAGCGCATCGCTGGTCGATCCGGCTGGTGCGAGCGCCAACACCGTCACGCGCTGCCCTGCGCTCGCTTCAAACGGAAGCGCGTTCGTCACGCCGTCGCCCGCTTCGATGATGGTCAACTCGCCGGGTATCAACACAGCGCCTTCGATGCGATCCTGCTCGATACGACCCAGATAATCGACGAAATCTGCCGACCCCGCCGCCACATCGCCATTTTCATTGTAAAGCGTGGCGCGCAAGCGCAGCACATCGACGCGCGTTTCATCGAGCGACAACACTTCGTTCAAATCAGCCAGCGCACCGTCAATATTTTCCTGCTCGATATATGCCAACGCGCGCCCCTGATACGCTTCGGCGATGGCGTCGCGCGCAATCGATTCGGTGTAATCAGCAATGGCGGAGTCAAAGGCTTCTTGCTCGGCATACACACTGGCGCGCAGATAATAAGTTTGTGCCGCCAGCGACTCATCGCCGTCGCTGCCCAGATTGAGTGACTGGGTTAAATCGTTGAGCGCGTTCGGCTCGTCGCCCGCCTGTAAATGACTGATGCCGCGTACGTAATACGCACGTGCATGAGTCGGATTGAGGGTCAGAAACAGCGTAATATCGAAAATCGCGCTTTCAAAATCGCTCGCACGGAAGGCGGTCACAGCCTGTTCGTAAAGTTCCGGCGTTACGTAGATTGACACGGATTCGCCTGCTTCTTGAGCAGCGAGCGGGAATACGCCAAGCATCAGACACAATAACGCGATCGCCCATCGTTTATAACTACGCATGTCATAGCAGTCCTTGAACATTAACCTGTCGATGCCTTCCAACCTCACTCCATACCTGTGACCACTCCGTCGCCTAAAGGCGCTGGCTTCTCAGACTACGCAGGAGCTAATGCTCTACGTTAACGCCTGACGGCACAGTCCATGCCGACTTGAACGCTAAATGATAAATGTTTCGAGCGGCGTTCTCGTCTCTGTCTAGCGCTAAACCACA
>Ga0163154_10000213_pt1 | contig 88113 bp, 91 predicted proteins | sample OliLakLV19MP9P1_FD_148649 | JGI IMG/M metagenome (GOLD analysis project Ga0163154, IMG submission 148649) | Freshwater microbial mat bacterial communities from Lake Vanda, McMurdo Dry Valleys, Antarctica - Oligotrophic Lake LV.19.MP9.P1 | ecosystem: Environmental > Aquatic > Freshwater > Lake >... | reverse complement strand
AAAATCTGTCACAACCCCACCCACGTGATGTTCTTTTATAAACTTAGGTAGTTCGGTGACTATTTCGCCATGAAGTAAGTAGAAAGGAATATTGAGTGCAGCTAACTCTGTCTCAACTTCACTCAGTCCGGTGAGCATAAAGTCATACTGCCTCTCGGTGGCTCCTAAAAACTGGGGATTTAAGCAAAACACTACGGCAAAAGGGACATGCTGTTTTTCAGCTCTTTCAGCCACCAATTGCAGCGCCCAGTTGTCATGTGCCCGTTGATCTCGAGACATCCAGTAAATCAAGGGACCGCCTAGGTAACTGTGCTGATTTAAAGCTCTGGCTCTCTGCAAATTCATAAAAGTACGTGTATGCTACCATAAGCATATCTTATGACTCAGCCTCAACTTTTGGCCTTACAACCCTTCCTGACGGTCGCAATTTTTATTCAGTCTCTAGCGGCGATGGTAGGTTCGTTGTACTACTCTACGTTTGGAGATCCAGTAGCAAACTTGGCCGCAAAGAATCTGTTTCCGGTCGGCAATGGGTTTACTCCTTGCGAGTTGTGTTGGTATGCCCGAATTCTAATGTATCCGATTGTGTTTATAAGCTACATGGCATTAGCGACCAACGATCGACGCTATAGCAAGTATGTTTTGATCTTAGCAGGGCTGGGTATTCCCTTAGAAATGTACCACTATGCTATACAAAAGCTCCCCATCCAGACCTTTTTTACTTGCAGCAGCGCTAATCCTTGCAATGCCCTGCAAGTGAATTACTTTGAGTTCATTACCATTCCCCTACTCTGTCTGACTGCCTTTGTGGTGATTTTTGTTTTAGCTATGATCAATGAATATATCAATCGTCGAGCTGCAACTTCAGATTCTAAGTAAGCAGTCCTACTTTCACAGTTAAAAGGTATATCTACCACAGAGTTGAAGTCCTGATGAAAAGACCGGTCTTACCCTCGTCATGCTCGAGTTCATTAATAAAAATAACTGAAGCTTGCTTGATCGGGCGTTGGTCGCCCTGCTTTATACCGAAATCTACTTCTGTCACAGTCACAAGATCTTCCGGTGTCGGGGAGACAGGGCTCGAACCTGCGACCTCGCGGTCCCAAACCGCGCGCTCTAGCCATCTGAGCTACTCCCCGTTTTTCTGATATTGCCTCACCAACCTGCGTTCGATCTGTGCCCCGGGTGGGACTCGAACCCACAAGCCAGTGAAGGCATTGGATTTTAAGTCCAACGCGTATACCAATTCCGCCACCGAGGCTTAGAAGATCGATTATACTGCACTGTTAGCTAAAATTTGTAAGCTAAAACTAAACTCCTTCAGGTATACTTTACCCTTGATGAGAAAGAATTCCACCTTATTACTATTAGCCCTAATTATGATGATCAATGCCTTGGCATATGGCACCATTATCCCCCTGCTGTACCCCTACGCGACTAGATTTGGGATCAACCCCGTTGGTTTGAGCTTGCTCTTCGCGTCTTTTTCTTTTGCCCAGTTTATCGCCACCCCCATTATTGGTCGTTTATCAGATAAGTTTGGCCGAAAACCTTTGTTGTTGCTTTGTTTATTGGGAACGAGCGCATCGTTGGCTCTGTTTGCTTCGGCTCAGTCAGTGACGATGTTGTTTGTGGCTCGGATTATAGATGGAATTACGGGCGGAAATATCTCAGTAGCTCAAGCCATTATTGCCGATACTACCGACGGTAATGACCGGGCAAAAGCCTTCGGTATGTTGGGCGGAGCCTTTGGTTTTGGCTTTTTGCTAGGACCAGCCTTGGGGGGCCTACTGAGTCAGCTCGGTTTAACTGCTCCATTCTGGTTTGGATCCCTTCTGGCTTTGGCAGGTACAGTAGTAGGATCATTTGTATTGAAAGAAACTCTGCCCCCGGGCGCTCGCCAGTCTACCAACAAGCCTCTATTAGACGTTAAAGCCTTAGTCAAAGCGCTCTTCTCACCGGTGGTGGGTATTATCTTGGCCATCGGCTTCCTGGGCTCAATTGCTCAAAACGCCTTTGTGATCGGGGTGCAATCTTTCACCGTCGACTTTTTAGCCATGACTCCTACTCAATCCGGTTTGATGTTTGCCGGCGTGGGGCTGATTACTATTTTGATGCAAATAGGTGGTATTCGCTTGCTTTTAGATAAAGTGAAGTCTAAAAAGAAGCTGATAGTGGTAACCTTAATCTTTTCCAGTTTGTCATTAGCACTACTTTTTGTGCCTAGAACACTAATCCCATTTTTATTTGCGCTCGTTTTCTACGTCGTCGCCACCTCGCCTGTGGTGCCAGTAGTAACGGCTTTGCTGTCTGAAAGAACCAAAGGAGAAGATCAGGGTGCGATTTTAGGCATTAACCAGTCATATGTATCACTGGGACAGGTTATTGGGCCACTGATTGCTGGTTTAGTTTCGGTACAGCTAGGTATTCCGAGCATTTTCATAGTTGGCTCGGGCTTCTTTGTCCTAGCACTATTTTTTTCATACTGGCTATATACGCCACTTGCAGGAAAAGTTGATATTTAATCTTTTGAGTCGCTTTTGGTACAATCAAGGACAGCGCGGGTATAGTTCATCGGTAGAACGTCAGTTTTCCAAACTGAGAAGAGGGGTTCGACTCCCCTTACCCGCTCCAATAGTGATAGAAGTAATGACATAAGTTACTAATAAACAGCAAGAGCTAAAAAATATGGAGCACAAAATGTATCTTCAAAGAATGCATAGGTATGTTTCAAACTATACAACAGAGTTTCGCGATTTTGACCAAGAAGTTTTGAGATCTTTGCCAGAAGCAAGAAAGGTGTTATAAAGAGTGTAAATCAAAAAACGATCCTCTATAGAGTATTAAAGTATCTAAGACTTTATTATCTATTTTTACTCACTCAAATCAAGAAATGGCTTTTAGCCTTATCTGTAATATTTTAGTTTACGTTGAGATAGCAGTTGAGAAAAAATACTCACTAGCACTAATTCATTTGGCACTTTATGATGAAAAACCTGAAAGTAATTAGTAATAAACTCTGACATAATTTTCACCATCGCTTGTGTTTTTTTTGTAAGTTTTCTTCTAAAAACTTATACTTAAGTATATTAAATACCTGTCGTTCATATCAGATCTTTACACAACTCCTACTTGAAATCGTAAGTGTGTCTGGGCTAAGATAGATCCAAATAAATAATGTTCTCGAAAGGAACCAACGTATGATGAAATTCTTAGTTCTTCTGCCCGCTGCAGGCATTCTTTTAGGTGCATGCAATACGCAGAAATCATCCATGATGGAGGCTACGCCAACTCCAATAGCTATGGAAGAGAAATCAATGATGGAAAGTCCCCTAATGAGTCCCATGGCAAGTGGTATGCAAAAAGGTGTCATGGTAGGAGGGGCAATGATGACTCCAGACCGAGACATCGTGGCCAATGCCTTAAATGCTAAAAACGTCACTACTTTAGTGACTGCAGTGCAAGCTGCTGGCTTGGTTGCAACACTGCAGGGCCAGGGTCCTTTCACTGTTTTTGCTCCAACCAACGATGCATTCGCCAAGTTGCCAGCTGGCACAGTCGAAACTTTGGTTAAACCAGAGAGCAAAACTGCTCTAACCAATATCTTGACTTACCACGTTGTTCCAGGTCGCTTCCTCGCAGCCGACTTAACAGATGGCAAGAAGCTCAAATCAGTTCAAGGTCAAGAACTCACTGTTTCTAACAAAGCTGGTGTGGTCATGATTGTTGATGCTAAAGGTGGGTCATCCAAAGTCGAAACCGCTGATGTTATCTCCAGTAATGGTGTAACTCACGTGGTTCAAAGTGTGTTGATGCCAAAGTAGCTCGGCACAAGCTGAACAGCTCTCTAGCCCCGTTTCGGCGGGGCTAGTTGTTTTTTTATCAAGACTTGGCAGTTTTCGCAGATTCCACACATAATCAAGTGGTGGTGATCTATCCTGAAGCTTGATGCCAACTGAGGCGTAAATTGATAAGTAACACCAGCTGTTTTGTCACAACTAGTACGGACCAAGTGATCGTGGTGATGGTCGCATAGCTCATAGTAAAGCTCCTGGTGTTGCAGGTTTTGTCGACAGATCTTTTCACCCGACATTAAGCTATCTAAGACCCGATAAACACTGGTTTTATTGACTTTCCGACCCTGTTAATGAAGTAACTCCACAATACGTGGCGATGTCAACAAGTGATGTTCGTCTAGTAGCACGAGTAGCTGTTGACTGACAGTAGTTTCCGACATTGTATTATTACACCAAGAAAGTTTAATCTCTTTTCTCGACCTTCAAGCAGGAAAGAGCCCCCAGCTCCTCTAGCTGGTATTTTCCCAGCCGGACACGGACCAAACGCTCGATGTTGTAGCCCACTCTTTCAATCATCCGCCTAACTTGGCGGTTTCTACCTTCATGAATGGTAATCTCCATCCACCGATCTCCCTTTTCAGGTAATAATAAGACCTCAGCTGGACTAGTTTTACCCTCTTTGAGGTAAACGCCGCGGCGCAAATGTTCAACCGCTTTATCAGAAAGCACTCGATCCACCTTAGCTTGGTAAGTTTTTCTGACTTGAAACTTAGGATGAGTCAACTGATAAGCGTAATCTCCGTCATTCGTCAGCAACATCAAGCCTTGACTGTCTAGATCAAGTCTTCCTACGGGATAGAGCCTGTGATCCTGCGCTTCAATTGGAAGTAACTCGAGGATGGTCGGCCTGCCTAGCTCATCACTGGTAGTAGAGACGTAACCGGAAGGCTTATTTACAAGAAAATACAAGTTTTTTTGTGATATCGGAGTAATTGGCTGTCCATTGACTTCCACCAGATCCTCATCCGGATAAATCTGCTGGCCGATGACGGCTGTAATGCCATTTACAGTCACTCGTCCGTCAGAAATTAAGGCCTCAGCTCTCCGGCGAGATGCGACCCCGCTATGGGCAATGAAAACATGGAGTCGGGCGTGATGGTCTGACATAGTTGCATTATAGTACTTATCTTTGATAGTATGACTGAATACATTAATTATCCAACCTATGAAAAAAGCTGCCTCCATAAACAATCCTTCGAAAAAAGCTGTTTCCAAAACTTTGGCAAAAGCTAAATCTACCAAAGTCAGAACTGTCAAAGTCAAATCAACTTCTGCAGTTAAGCGCTCGCCTACTTTAATTGAAAGTTATTATTTGCAGACAGACCAATTTTTTCTTGCCCACCCTAATGCTCGAGTACTTTTAGGCATTTTTATCGTGGTGTATGCTGTATTTCTAGCAGCGTTCCTCCGAAATAAAGTCATTGCTTTTGGCATGTATTGATCGACTAGGATCTTGATAAATAATATCAAGCCCCTCAAAAGAAGTACCACGATAGGTCATTTCTGAGATCTGCTGCAGCCACATCACGGGAATTTTACCTTTACCTCCTGGGATGTCGATGACATACTCAGGCAGGCAAATGCTCGAAAGATGCCCACGGAGTTGAAGGTAAAGTAGTTTCCCTTCTTCCACTGAAATTCTAAAATGGGAGGTGCCATAAGCCTTGTCTAGATGATGAAGATAGTAAGGTTTAACTCCGGTTTGAACCAACTGTTGGAATAGCTCTCCAAGGATAGCTGCACTTGTATTTACCGCTTTTAGTAGCACGGTTTGAGACAATAATAATGTCTCCATCTTAAGTAATTCTTGACAGATACTTTTTGCAGCAGGGCTTAACTCGGTGGGATGGTTAATGTGAATGGCTACCACTTTTTTGGCAGGAATGGTTTTAAACAGTTCTAACCATTCATGACTAATTGAGTCAGGATCAACCGCGGGGATTCGAGTGTGAAAGCGCCAAGTTTTGATGGACTTTAAGCGACCCAAGTGCTCGATGACGGCTTTCAAAAAACCTGATGGGAAGCTAAATGGGTCACCACCAGAAAAAATCAGCTCATTAATCTGAGGGTTACTCTCCAGGTACTCAACGATCTTTTTAAACTCTATTGGTCGAGGTTTTCCTACCACTTCTTTTCTAAAACAAAAGCGGCAGTGAATGGCGCAGTGAGTGGTAAGTAGTAATAAGACCCTATCGGGGTATCGATGAATCATTCCGGGTACGGCCTCACGGTCATGATCGCCAATCGGATCAGCCAGCTCATACTCAGCGATCTGGTGCTCTTGGAGTTGAGGAATTACCATTAGTCGTAAAGGATCGACGGGATTAGTCCAGTCAATTAAGTCGGCATAGGCGGTGGGGAGAGCTATTGAAAAGAGCCCATGGTATGCGTCAGCCTTTGTTAGATGTGCTTGAGCAGGAGATAACTGTTTTGTAGCTAAATAGGCTTCAAGTTGCGCGTAGGTGCGGATAATCAGGGACACCAGCCAGATTATACGCTATAAGATCATGCTCTCTGGCTCTTGTTTCATGCTTGGCGGTAAAAAATAAATATCTCGATTGATCTCATCTACCCCGACTCGTTCACCCTCACCCCTGAGCACAGCTTCAAATGGTTTGCATGAGCTACAGCCACCTTGGCTACATTTATATAACTCTAGTTTGCGCGCCAGCTTAACTTGCTTGGCAATGGTCAACACTTTGTCGTAGGCCTCACTCAATGAAGGTAGTTCTCGTTCCGTCAGCTCTATATCTCGCTCCAAGTACCAGTAGTAAGCTCGAAATACTGGCCATTTTTGACAGTTAGCTACGAGTAAGTGATAGATTGGCAACTGTAGAGAGTGGGGATCTTCATCCACTTTACCGGTTTTAAAATCGAGAATATTGACGCTTTTGAGCTCAGGCAACCATTCCAACCAGTCAATCTTGCCACACAGAATGATTCCCTCTGCTTCTGATAACCAGTAATGTGGTAGCTCCATCTTAATTTTTACCGCTTGACGCTGAAGTGGCCCGGGATTTTGCTGCACGCGGCGGAGCATGCCTTCCCCGCGCAGTCGATAAAGGGCTTCTTGCTCATCATTCAAGAAACCACCTCGCTTGCCAGTTACTTTTTGCCAAGCTCGTTCATACAAAGCTAGTAGTGATTCTTTAAAGCGGGTTTCTGTCGGCAAAATTGACAAGGACTCAACTACTTGGTGGACTGCTTGCCCTAAGGCTAGAGCAGGACCGGTAATGGCAATCTTGTGACCAGTTTTAGGGTCCTTATACACATTTTTCAAAAAGTAGCAGCGAGGACATTTCACAAAATCGGAAATAGAAGAGTGAGAGACCCAAACTGCTGAGTACATATCAGATGCCATAATCCTATTATAACGGTTAAAGACCTTAGAGTAACTGGTGATGTTTAAAGCTGAACCAGCCTTGATTTGAGACGATGACGTGGTCTAGGATGGGAATATCCAGCAAGCTGCCAGCTTCAACTAGCTTCTCAGTAGTTTCAATATCCTCATTTGAGGGTTCGGTGATTCCTGAGGGATGATTATGAACAATGATTAAGCCCGCAGCTCTGAGACTGATGGCAGGCGCAAAGAGTTCTCTAGCATGAATTAGGCTCGAGTTGATAGTGCCCATGGTGATCGTTTGTTGGCTGATTAACTGCTGGCGGGCGTTAAGATAAAGGGCCACCAAGTGCTCCTGTTTTTTCCCCAGCAAATGCTGGGTCAGTGTCAGCACATCCTGAGGGCTAGTAATTGCCGGTCGGATGTCTGGATTCTGTGATCGGCTGAGAATCGTGCCGATGGCAGTGATCACACTGGCGGTGGCTGGACCTATGCCTTTGCACTCTGACAGCACAGTGAGTTCAAGTTTTAAAAAATCACTCAACTTGTGGTGTTTTAACAACCTTTCTGCAAACTCCAAGGCATTCTTGCCTTGATAGCCATTCCGCAAGATTAAAGCCAAAAGCTCCACATCTGATAAAGTATCGGCGCCTTTTTCACGCATTTTTTCACGAGGTCGACGGTGAGGTGGTAGGTCTGAGATCAGCATTTACTAATTCTATGCGGGTAAGCTTGGGCCAAGCTTCAACTGGAAGGCTTCACACCTTACTTTTAGTCTCCTGCTGATGATAATTTGTTGTACAATACCTGAATGCCTTTTAGTCAAAGTAAAATCCGAAATATTGCCATTATTGCTCACGTCGACCACGGTAAAACTACCTTGGTTGATGGTCTCTTGAAGCAAGCCCACGTTTTTGCGGCTCATCAAAGTGAGATGCAACAGACCACGATTATGGACTCTAACGATTTAGAACGTGAGCGAGGCGTGACCATTTTGGCCAAGAATACTGCCGTTACTTGGGGAGAATACAAAATTAACATCCTAGATACTCCAGGTCATGCTGACTTTAGCGGTGAGGTTGAGCGTGTGCTGAATATGGCCGATGGCTGTTTACTATTAGTAGATGCGTCTGAGGGAGTTTTATCACAAACTCGCTATGTCCTTCACTTGGCCCTGCGCCAAGGTTTGATTCCAATTGTGGTGATTAACAAAGTGGACCGTAAAGATCAACGAATTGATGAAGTTTTAGAAGAAATCAACAACTTATTCCTGGATTTGGCCGAAAATGAATCTCAACTAGACTTCCCGATCATTTATGCTATTGGTCGAGATGGTAAGGCTGGCACTAAAATCGAGTCCAACCCCGATCACTCATACCAAATTGTGGACAGTGAAACTTTGGAACCCCTATTTGAGACAATTGTAAAAGTCATTCCCCCACCTTTAGGTGAGCTAGCTGGTGGGTTTCAGCTTCAAGTCACTAGTCTTGACGCCGATGATTACAAAGGCAAATATGTAATCGGCCGGATAAAACGTGGCCAAGTTCGAAAGGGTGAAGTGTTATCGATTGTTCGTGCTGCTGAAGGCAAGGTTGGTCAGTCAAAAGTTGAGTACTTATTTACGTATGTAGGTTTGAATCGTATCGAGACTGACATGGCTCAGGTGGGCGACATTATCGCATTGACTGGCTTTAGTAACTCTCATATTGGTGACACGCTCACAACACTTGGTCAAGAAGAAGCATTTCCGGCTCTCAATATTTCTGAACCAACTGTGCAGATGCAGTTTTCGGTTTCCAACTCTCCGTTTGTGGGTAAAGACGGCAAGTTTACCACCTCCAGACAAATTAGTGAGCGATTGAATAAAGAGCTTGAAACAAATGTTGGTTTACGCTTAGCAGCCGCTCAAACTTCAGACTCTTTCGTGGTGTCCGGACGCGGTGAGCTCCACTTATCAATCCTGATCGAAACGATGCGACGTGAGGGCTTTGAGTTCTCAGTAGCGCGGCCAGAAGTTATCTTTAAACAAGTAGATGGCGCGACACATGAGCCCTGGGAAGAAGTGACGATTGAAGTGCCTGAGCAGTTTGTGGGAATCACTAATACCGAGATGGGCCAACGTAAAGCGACGTTTAAAGGCATGAAGCCCCAGAAAACTGGGATGCGCTTTGAGTTTGAGATGCCGACTAGATTTTTGATTGGTTTTCGCAGTAACTTTCAGACTCTAACTTCAGGTACTGGTGTAGTCAACTCGTTATTCCTTGGCTACCGGCCTAAAGGTGAGGAGGTTGAGTGGCAACGTAATGGTGTCTTGATCGCTAACGAAAACGGTCAGGCGACGGATTACTCCTTAGAAAAACTGCAAGAACGAGGTATCACCTTTGTTGATGCAGGCACTAATGTGTATGGAGGCATGATTGTTGGTCAAAATAACAAGCGCGAAGATATTGTCATGAATGTCGTAAAAGGTAAAAAGTTGACCAACATGAGAGCCTCTTCTTCTGATGCGACGGTACGCATGGCTCCACCAGTCAAGATGTCTCTGGAGCAGATGTTGACTTTCTTGGGACCTGACGAGCTGCTAGAAGTCACTCCCCTTAATTTACGGCTGCGTAAAAAAGATCTGTCAGTAGCTAATCATTAGGCTCACGACTCAGTCTCTCAAACTCAATTATCACCAGCTTAAGCTCGAGATCAAACTGTATAACTGTAAGATGAAAACTTGGCAAAAAATCAAAGCTGAGCCCCAATTGATGGGACAATATCTGATGAGAGAAAAAGTGTTAGAAGGCATCAGATCATTCTTCAAATCGCAGGATTTTCACGAGGTGGAAACGCCGCTCCTAGTAGAAAGTCCTAGTACGGAAACCTACCTGGAGTTTTTTGATACCACCCTAATCACAGCTAGTGGCACTCAGAAAACAGGCTTTTTAATCACCAGTCCAGAGTATGCGATGAAGAAGCTATTAGTAGCTGGTTTGGGCAACATTTTTCAGCTGGGAAAAAGCTTTCGCAATCGTGAAGGCCTTAGCTCTCGTCACAATCCAGAGTTCACGATTTTAGAATGGTATCGAACGCCGGCTGATTACACTCACATTATGGATGACTGTGAGGCCATGTTCGCACATTTACTCTCCTTAACCATGGGCCAACCTCAAACATTAAAATATCAAGGTACTGAGTACGACATGTCCCGACCGTGGCCACGACTCTCGGTTGCGGCTGCTTTCGAAAAATTTGTAGGGATATCATCAGATCAGCTACTGGACAGGGATCAGTTGGCCAAAGTAGCTGAAGAAAAAGGCTACTCAGTCTCTGAGCAGACTAACTGGGAGGAGCTTTACCATCAGTTGTTTTTGAATGAGATTGAGCCGCACTTTAGTCAATTAAAGCACCCTATTATTCTCTATGATTATCCAACCTCGCAAGCGGCGTTATCTAAAAGAAAAGAAACAGATCCTCGTTTTGCCGAACGATTTGAGTTTTATATCGCTGGGATAGAGATTGGTAATGCCTTCTCTGAACTAGCTGATGCGAGTGAGCAAGAGCAACGATTACGAGCAGATTTAGTAGTTAGAAAAGAGTTAGGATTAAAAGAATATCAGCTGGATGAGGATTTTATTGAGGCACTCAAAGTAGGGCTGCCGGAGACCGGTGGCATAGCCGTAGGAGTCGATCGTTTGATCATGTTATTAGCTGATGTCCCAACCATTCACGATACTATGTTTTTCCCGGTCCAAGATGTTTTTGAGTTGCCTAACAGATCTGAGTGACGTACAATCACCAGGCTATGGCAATGACAAACGGAGGCAACCTCAAAAAAGGTAGCTTCATTTTATTCAAAAATCAACCACACACTGTGACTAGAACTGAGTTCGTAAGTCCTGGTAAAGGCTCGGCTTTTACCCGAGCAAAACTGAAAAGTGTCAAGACCGGTGCAGTGCAGGAATTTACCTTCAAATCAAATGAGGCGATCGAAGAACTTGACGTAGTCACCGCTGAGATGCAGTATTCATATACCGATGATCAAGATGTTTACTTTATGGATCCCCGCACCTATGAACAAGTCAGTATCTCGGCTGAGTTACTCGAAGGTAAGCTGGGATACTTAACACCTGAGGTGATGATGTACATTATTTTTTATAACGATAAAGCCATCGGAGTCCGTTTTCCCAGCTCAGTAAAGCTCAAAGTCACGTATGCCGAAGATGCCACTGCCGGCAATCGAGTCAACGCCCCCAAAAAACCAGTTACGATGGAAACTGGCCTGATGATCCATGCTCCCTTATTTATCAAAACAGGAGACACCTTGATCGTTGATACTGAAACCGGTGAGTATATATCCCGAGGCTGAGCGTGATAAAATCGCGCACCAGCCTAAGTAATTGATAGTAGTCCAAGGATTTTCTAATGAATGTCAGAGTCGCAGATATTTATGCCTCAGCAGTCAAGCTGATGCCCCCCCTTTCCACTGATGAGACGTATGCAGTTATCGTGAGTGAAGCTCAAAAGCTTGCGGGAGCCGGGAATGGTTCAGTTTTTATTGATCGGAATGGAGTTTTGGAGCGAGTTTATAGCAGTGTCGGTAGAACTCTTCAGATCAAGCCCAGTGAAACGGACTTTATTTATGGAGTATTTAAAACTCAAAAAGCTAAAGCCCTAAACAGTAAGTGGATTGACAAAGTCCATCCAGGTTCTAGTGATACAACGGCAAAAAAAATGATTTTCATTCCTGTCTCTTGCGATGAACACTCGGTGGGAGTTTTGACCTTAGATGCAAATATTCATAGTATTTTTTCACAGCGAAAACTAAAGCTGCTGCAACTTTTTTGCTCGTTTGCTAGCCTCAAGATCAAAAATAATATCTTAATTCACGAACTAGAGACGGCATTAGAGAAACGGGATTTATTTATCTCTATGTCTTCCCATGAGCTAAAAACCCCACTGACCACCATCAGCGCTTTCGGTCAGTTAATAAATAAGCAGTTGAGCCAAAATAAACCAATCAATCCAGAATGGGGACTGACACTGCATGCAGCTACGCTCAGGCTGACGCGTTTGATTGCTGAGCTACTTCAGGTTAATCAGATCAGAACCGGTAAAATGAGTTACTCTCTGCAAGAAACCATGCTAGGCGACATAATTTTCAAAGCCGTGACTGATTTTGAGATGTCGTATCCCCATCATGAATTAATTCAACAAATTGAGCCACAAGTGATGAAGCTTGTGATTTTGGCTGATGGCGATAAATTAGTGCAGGTCCTGATCAATGTACTGAGTAATGCGGCTAAGTTCTCCCCTAAAGATAAACCACTGGTTTTGCAGGTATCAGCTAAAAATAAAGGCATTACTGTCGTGGTCAATGATGAAGGAGCTGGCATTGCCCCTGAACATCTAGACACATTATTTGATGATTTTTACAATGTTGAGAGGATGCATAAGGAAGGTTTGGGCTTGGGGTTATTTATCAGTAAAAAAATTATTGAAGCTCATCGGGGCACAATTACCATTACCTCGCAGCTTAATCAGGGCACAAAAGTTCTGATGTACGTACCTCTAGCCCTAGGTAGCTGATAGTGATTAGCTCTTGCATTTAGATTAGTGGGTTGTCGGATGGTCACTAAACTGAGTATAGTTGTAGGATGGCCAGTACTTCCCCTTGGATTGATCAGCTCAAGCTGACAAGACCCACTATTTCCCTTGATGAAAACCTGACTACTGAGGTTGCAGTTGTTGGCGCCGGTATTGCTGGTGTCAGCACTGCTTACTTTCTCTTAAAAGAGACACAGTTGGCGGTTTCGATTGTGGAAGCTGGCAAAGCTGCACACGGGGCCACCGGACATAATGCCGGTCAAATAGTAAGCTACTTTGAACAACAGCTATCGGGACTTACTCAAAAGTATGGTCTAAAAATGGCTGCGGAGGCACAGACAGCTATTGAATCTGGCTGGCAACTGATAGAAAAAATCTATGCTGATACCAAGATTCCTACACCTTTTGCTCAGTTCACTGGCTATGCTGGCTGTCAGAATTTGGAAGAAGTGCTTGTCCACTTAGAGAATATTGTACTTTGTCGTCAAGCGAATATTCCCATTGAACCGATGATCATTGCCGATGACGTTCCAGAACTCACTAATGTGCCGGACAAGTACTATGGTCTTTACACTCGCCTCCCACAAAAAGATGTGATGTCGCTTTTGGAAACTAAAAACACTAGTTTTATTGCGGTGCTGTCAGCCCGTAAAGGTTGTATGAATAGCGCTCTTTTTTGTGAAGATTTGTTGGATCACTTACTAGCCGAGTATCCAGATAGATTTCATATTTATGAGCATAGTTCCGTGACTGAGGTGCGATTAGAGAAAGACAGGGCAATCTTAAAAATTGGCGAGCACTCACTCACGAGTGATAGAGTGGTGTTATGTACTAATGGTTTTGAAAATTTTACTATTAATAACACCGCGGGGGCCGATTTAGATGCGTCATTTCACCATTTAGTCAAAGGAACTGTGGGCTACATGGCTGCCTACTTGGAAGACCATCAGCGATCACCAATTGCCATCAGCTACTTACCAAAGCAAGACCACGGTAGTGATAAGGAATTTGATTATAGTCCTTACTTCTACTTGACTAGACGAACGTTAGAAAGCTCTGATAATAAGCAAAGTTTGATTTGTGTGGGCGGACCTGAGGCATTGATGGATGACACCAATAATTATAAAAAAGAGCATCCTTACCCGGCGGAAGCTCGTCGTTTGATCGATGATTTTTTACATGCAACGTATGCGTTTGCCCCACAGCAAGAGATGGACTACCAGTACATGTGGCACGGATTAATGGGTTATACCCCAAACGGACTACGTTGTATCGGTCCAGAGCCTATCAATAGTGTTTTGCTTTATAACTTGGGTTGTAACGGGGTAGGCATCTTGCCTTCGATCTACGGCGGTAAAAAAATCTCTCAGTTTTTGAATGGTGATCATTTCCCGGACTCAATTTTTGACCCCGAAGATCATCGTCATGATCATACTCAAAGATTTGCGTTGAAAGCTAAGTCATTACTACTGCGAATTCGAAAAAGTATTAAGGGTGGAAGTCAGCATGTCAGTTGAAGGCTGGCTTTGCCGATAAAAACTATATAATATAAATCGACTTTGATAGCTTTTCCCACTGTTTTTTTCTCAGAGTTAGGTCAGGGTTTTGATCGATTACCCTCTTGGCTTTCGCCAAAATATTTCTCGCTTCATCTGGATAGTCTTTTTTTATTGCGTCGGCTATTCTCATGTAGCCACCAGAGACCCAAGCATTTTTACTATATTTATCTGGTTCTTCTGATACCTCAAGTTCTTTTAAAGCTTTTTTTGCTCTTTTAATAGCCGTTTTATCTCCAGCCTTATATTCACAGGATGCTAAATGAACTCTCATGTTTGCTAATACAGATGGCCTATTATGCGCTTCAGGAGGGTTTTTCTCCATGATACCTACAGCTTCTTTGTAATCTCTTACAGCTTCATCAAATTCACCTAAATCTTCTTTAATTTGCGCTAGATTATAGAGGGGTAAAGCAAGGAACTCGCTGATGCAACTTTCTCTTGCTAAATCTACAGATGCTATCATTTCATATTTAGCTAAGGTTAATATTCTTCTACTGTTGTGCAGATTTGCATATACTCTTAGACTAATAGAGCGACAAGCAATTCCTTCTGAAAATCCCAACGCATCATTGTCCGCATCATATGCAAAAAGTGCCTCATCATTAAAAGTTAATGACTGGGTAAATTGTTCACTTTCACGAGCTTTTGCAGCTTTAGCATGCAGTATTCGTCCTTTGCTTTTCATGAGTTAATCATATCATGCAAAGTTCGGACACGATTTTGGGGTGCATTACTTTGATGCATTTGCGCGAGCTTAAAACTTGCGGAGTCGAGTACGGGAGCTTGTTAGAAAATTATATCAGTGTTACTTACTTGATCCAAATTACTCAAATACACTAGATGTTGACTACATGAGTTGATAACAACTGGCTTTTAGCGCTTAAATGGTGTTTTTGATACTTTATGATATTATAGAAGCTTATAGAAGCTTATAGAAGCTTATAGAAGCTTATAGAAGCTTATGTCACTCCAATACGGAGAAAAGATGGGTCATGTAAAAGAGTGACGAACTTCACCCATGCGACTGGTTCCTCAAGAAAAAAGGAGAACAAGCAAATGGCAAACTCACAACAACTAGAAATTGGGGGGTTAACGGTTACCTACGGTGACTGTGAAAACCCTCGCTATCGTGGGAAGAAGTTCGTTTCGATTGGTTAGTGCCCTCTCCATACCACGTTTATTGTGGATGAAAAATATGCGGACATCAGCGCCATCCGCACCAGAGGCACAGATATAAGTGCCTGGCGAGCGGTTTCAATCGCTGTAACATCAGGTTACTGGGACTAAGTCGCGGAAAGTGTTGTTCGTCACTCAACTAGCCCCCTACTTCGGTTGGGGGCTTTTCCTTTATTAAACTGAAAATACTGAAATTCGTAAATCCATCTTATGAACAGTATTTGTATTCTCATTAGAGAGAAGCAATTTTGCGTTTTTCAGCTTCAAGGCATAAGAAAGCGTCGTCGCAAAGTCTTGTGAGTCAGAACCCCACCAAAGACCATGCAGATCATCATTAGGTGCAAAAGCAATCATATACAGACCTTGGTTAGTTTCAGTCAAACATCTTGAGAGGTCTATTCCTTTTTCATTATCAATCAGCACGCTTGCTAATACCCAGGATTGAATGATTTCTCCTACTGAGTAGTTATCTAGAATTGATTGAAGTTGATCTTGGTTGAGTTCTTTCATATTGAGTATAATATACATTTTCCTTTCAACTAGTTACCACCAACTCATCCCCAGCGATGTTTCTGACTTTTATTCCGAGGGGTTTTTTACTAACAGTGACTGTACCATCCCAAAACTTCTTCGTTTTTTCTCTATTGATAATCATGTAGCCATTTTTATCAATCTTGATCTCGTGGTCAGATACCCATACGCCCTCAGTGTTGGTGCAGTCCACGCTGATAAACTCGATCAATTCTAAGCCTTCATCACTGATTTCGATCTGCTTCTGAGTCGAGTACGGGAGGGTGTTGGAACTCTTTTTGAGATGTATTCTTCACAAAATACATTCCAAGTCAGCCAATAGATTCTTTGAAAATCTCCAAATATTATACTCTTATCTATATAAGAGTCGCGATTCTTCCATTTCCTTCCTTGTCAATTCTTTCGAGTACTTTCCTCATTTCCATCCTATCATTGCCAGCTGTGATTGGATCATAAAAATCAAAGTCACGGAATCCATCGTCTGTTATGAGCAATTGTTTAGAGTCACCTGATAATAATTGTTGAATATGTACTGATAATCCAGCCTGTTGAAGCCTCTGTTTTAAATTCCAGATCATTCTTTTTGAATGTTCATATCCGCCCAACATTGCTAACTTGGTTTTTGACAAATCTCCGCCAACTTTAACAAAAGAAAAAAGAATTTGATCTAGGGAGTCTTCATCATCCATTCCAACGTCAAGGTGACTCAGTGCCTTATTCCCATTGTTGTCGACCAAACCAATGGCAACGCAATCATTCACTCCGAATGTCAATAAATTGTCCCCCGCTTTTGCAACAGAATACTGTCCCTGAAATATTTTTTTTCCTTTTGGTTTTCCTTCAAATCTCTGTAATTCTTCTGTACGAATTGCTTCAACAGGTTCAGTCGACCAAGGATACTCTGATTTATTAGGAGTCAAAACCGAATCAGAAGTCGCTTTCCTTATATTATCTGCATATTTTAGTTCAATATTATCAACGATGCTCATAACTTGCTGAAAAGTATCTGTTGGGAGTTGTTTTAGTAAAAAAGCAGCCGTGAATCCCTCGGCCTTATATGGGTTTTCAGAATATGGGTTTTCTCTCCAGCTAATCACAACATTTGCCGCTCGTGTTGGGTTTGATAATGCAAAAAGCTCAAGAAGTCTCCTGGGTCTTGCTGGTTTTCTGCTCAGGATACGAGCAACTTTACTATCTGGAAGCTGCAGCAATAAATCTACTAATTCTTCGTCTGCAACTTCGGAGTAGTCAAATATTGATTGAGCCTCGGGATTACCTCCAATCGACGGAATAAATAAAATATCTGTGCTAGAAAGAGAGCCATCGTGATCTATGTCGTACGCACTGTGCCTTGGCCAAACAAGTGGTATTGCTAAATTATCGCCATCGATCAATGCTTGCAACAGTTCCTGTTCAGATTGGGAACTAGAATCTAATTTTAATGATTCAGCATTTATAGGCTTCGTTGGGAAGTCTTTTGGAAGCGATGCGCGTTCGTCTGTCATGAGATTCCTTTCGATACTTTGTAATCTAGGATTTACAGTCAGCTACGACTACAACTTCATCCCCAGCGATGTTTCTGACTTTGATTCGCAAAGGTTTTTTACTAACAATGATTGTACCATCCCAGAACTGCTTTGTTTTTTCTCCATTGACGATCATGTAGCCATTTTTATCAATCTTGATCTCATGATCAGACATCCATACGCCCTCAGCGTTGGAGCAGTCCACGCTGATAAACTCGATCAATTCTAAGCCTGCATCACTGATTTCGATCTGATTCTGGGTGGCTTGCTTCTTGGCATTGAACTCAGAGATTTTTTGAATCAGGGCATCAGAGATGAAGCGATCAAAGGTGATGGTGTGTTTGCCACCATTTTCCGTCACAGTGTGCTCAACTGCATTAGGACAGACGATCAAATCAATCAACTCCTCTAGGGGTGGAGTACGGGAGGGTGTTAGGAATCTTTTTAACATTTACGACGTGTCTCAGAGTTCAATGATAGCGACTTCCTAGTTGGGATGAAAATGAGCTATAATTCTAGCATGTCTTCCTACTACGATGTTGATGGTAACACTATTTTGAATATCCCGTTTCCAGAGGTGAAATTTTCTAAGATTTTAGAAACGTTGGGGTACCTGACTACTACAGATTTTAGAACGGCACCGTTTGAACAAAAAAGAATCGTTCTGCTCGTTGCTTTTCGCGAGTTCTTGAATGGTCACTTGTTTCTCGAAGAATTTGGTGAAATTGCAAATTACCTCACGATACATTTTGACACAAACAATAAAACACCAGATCAAGGTGACTATGAGTTAATGATTTATGAGGCAGCTGACATAAGTCTTGAAGCAAGATTTGAGGGTGAACCAAGTAAAAGTTCCTATGCAGCTACATTGGATACCACTTGGAAGTTTTTCAATAAGTATAAGTATTTGCTTGATGAGGTTACAAAAGAATTTCCTGAAGTTCAATATTTTGAAAATCCACACAAATATAAGTCAGGTGAAAAAGTATTTTTTTCAGTTACAGAGCTAAAGAAAAAAATAAAAGAAAAGGGCGGCTCCTAAGAACCGCCCTGATCATACTACATGTTGTTACTTATCCCTTGAGACTATTTGTTCGAGCGTGAAGTTCGGTAACTTCTTCTTTTATCACATTATAGTTCCAAGATGTGTGGATGTCGTTTGATCCCATGCCGTCGAAAACAGAACAATGAATGGTACCTTGGCGGGGATAATGTTTACCCCAGATGCCACCCATTTGCCCTATAGTTTCACCCATACCAGGCATGACATAGTTACGATCATGAGTCTCAAAAGACTGACTGAGGCGTTTCATTTCTGCCTTACAATCTTTGCAAAAGTTTGGAATATGATCCCAAGTTGGCAAATACCGAATTGAATTTCTGCAGTTTGGTCTGCCACAGGATTTTTCCAACCACTGCGAGGTCTGTTGTGGGCGATCAGGTTGCTGCGTGCGCTGTGTTTGCTGCGGACGATATTGTGGCTCTGTGCGTTGTGTTTGCTGGCGCTCAGGGCGAGGTTCACGCTTGGGTGGGCTCCTTCTTTTCCCGAGGGGGATCAGCAACGATAATGAATCCCTTCCCCTTACATTTAGAGCATGGATACCATCCTTTGCCGTGAGTTCCCCAAGATTCGTTCGTCCCTTTCTTACCTCTGCAAAGCGGGCATGTCTCTTTAGCCATGTTCGCATATCCTTTTACCCATTTAGGGTGACCACGTCAAATGACGCTTTTTCCATCTGAATCAGGGCATCAGAGATGAATCGATCAAAAGTGATGGTATGTTTGCCACCATTTTCCGTCACAGTGTGCTCAACCACATCAGGACAGACGATCAAATCAATCAACTCCTCTAGGGGGTGCTTAACGATGAGTTCCTAGAACCAATTATACAGGAAATATCGAAACTGTATTCAGTTTTTCACTTAAAAGTTGCGCCGCAGTAATATAATTACTTTTTTGGATGATATTTAGACTGACGCTCTAAATTTTCTTGTTTGAAATCTCCAGTCGCGTTGATCACACCACCTTGATCGACTTGAACATTTCTCGCAAGGCCGGATCCTTTAAGGAGTCCACCACGCAAGTCCACGTCTGCAGATTTATAATCTCCGCCAGCGGCTAGAGTTGAATTTTGGACAGTGATAGGGCCAATCACTTGGGAACCTGAGCCTAAGTTCGTTTTACCAATAACCTGAACACCATTTATATAACGGCCGTTGTCACTGATGGTAATTTCCGCATCAGCCATATTGGCTTTAACACTACAACCGCCGTCGCCAAATTGGTTTTCATTTCCAATTTTGACGCTACCTTTTTCAGCTAAAACGAGTGTATTTGGATAAAAGACATTGCCATCTCCCATTTGTAACTTGCCGCCATCTTTAGCTTGGACGATCACATTTGGGTAAAAAAGGTTATTTTCTCCGAGAATAACGGAAACACTAATCAATAATGAGAAAGGATCAAGGATAGTATTCCCTTGGTCCATCAGAGCCAAAAGTTCGGATATACCTCTAAATCCTTGGGAAGCTCTTTGTTGATTAATTCTAGTGATAACATCATTTTCAACTGACATATCTCTCCTGCGTATTTATTTAATAGTATCCATCGGTCTTAAAGCAATAAGATCATCATTTATTCTCTCATATACCATTCGAGTCAGATAATCTGTTACATATGGTGATTCTGTCATTTTACCAGGAAGAACGCAGATGTGATTAGGAATTGGTTCTGAAATTGAAATGTTGAGTGATCTGGCAGCAGCAGATTTTTCGGCTAAATCTGTTTTGATACAAGCCACTGGCAAAGCTTTACTGTCGTCAATGGTATAAAAGAAACGTTCCATGGCTTCGTAAATATTTTGTATTCCTTGCTCAATACAATCATAATTTGGTGCGTCACATTGGAAAGCGTCTTCATTGAGTCCGACAATGCTGTAGTCACCGTGATTCATCATCCCAGCTTCATGAGGATCAATAAAAAATACACTCGATTTTGTTAATCTTGGCACTACAAGTAAATGGCTTTTCCAATATCGAACAGGAACGGATAAATTGAAATTTGAATCAAAGAGTTGTCTCACTCCAAATCCAGCGGTATACACAAAAAGTTTTGATTCTATTGGTTGTACTTCCCCATTCCGTTTGATGCCTGCTTCTTCTGGCTTTTGAAAAACCAGCTCGCTTCCAGGAAAAATTTGGGCTCCTGCATTTTCGGCTGCGGTGAGTAATTTTCGATATAAGATTCGGGTATTTATCCCGACATCGTTCACTTGGAAGGCTGCTGCGATGTTATCTGTTTTGACATTCGGCTCTAGTTCGGCAAGTTGCCTTAAAAGTACACATTTATAGAGGACGTCAGCCTCATTCCATCTTGAAACAGCTTCATCGACAGAGTCTGGATTTCTAATTAAAGCAAAAGATGGTAAGTCAATATCTTCTAGAGCTTCTGGCGCAAATCGCTTGATCTGTTCGTGGCCATAAATACATCTTTTTGCAACTTGGATGGCGTTCGCCCGGTCTTTTATGGATGTGGCATGATACGTTCCTCGGTGTAGCCAGCCTTCGTTTCGGGTTGACGGTCCGCCAGCTAACTTCGGTTGTTTTTCAATTAATGCGGTATGAAGGCCCAATTCAGAAAGTTTTTTTGTCAACATTAAGCCTGCTACCCCAGCACCGATTACTGTGACATTGAAGGATTGTGAGATTTCTTTAGGCATAACTCTTACTCTAATCGCTAGGACTAGTAGCATCATTGACAAAGGGTGTCAATGATTAGTGTGTTATAGTTATATTAAGTAGGTTGAAGAATGCCAACATTCTTTGAAAAAATTAGGAAATATTACAAACGATCTCAAAACAGAGTCGTATTTTCTAATGGAATGAGTCTTAATCAATTGGCTCAAGAAATGTGGGAAGATCTTGGTTATAAGGGTATTGATGCGAGTGTCCTCTCCAAAGTGATCAGTGGGCAGAGAGTTTTTACAGAGTCGCAAATCAAGTCGTTTTGTAAAATACTCACGGTGCCGCAAAATGAAGCTGATTTACTGCTCCTCTTCGGCTCTTCTAGCAAAAAAGCAACAAGCGATTCAAACGGTGAAGGCTTTATTACTTCAGAATATTTAGATCTTTTCGATATCAATATTCGAACAATCCCCTTTCTCAGATCTGAGGGAGCCATGCGACAAGCCAATGATATTGCCTCGCGGAGTGAGATTGCGCTGAAATTTCATCTGGAAACCGTCCATTCAGAAGCAGCAGAACGTGTCTTGCTACAATCTCTCTCAAGAGTTTGTCTGGAGCAATCAAGGAATATTTCAGACGTTGCTGACTATGGTGAGGGTTATCCTAAAATGTTGCCAATTATCAAAAAACTAGAATTTTTTGCCGAGAAGACTCTTGATCCAGAATCACATTCAAGACTTTTTCAAAGTAAAGGTGATGCGTTTTATAACCTAAAAAAATATAAATTTGCAGCAAAATGTTTTAAAGAGGCAGCCTCTTATGCAGCTGATCTTTACTGGAAATTAGAAGGGCTACGTGCCTATGCACTTTGCGTGGCGAAACTGCACGAAAAGAAAGCTTTTCTATCGGCTGTCAATGAAATTGAGGATTTAGTGCAAAGTGGAAAGGTTGCGGATACTTTCTTTCTCATCACACTGTACGAAGCTCTGGCGAGAGGATATGCATTGTTTGCAGAAGATTATTCATTCTCTTTACTTGAAAAATCTGAAAAGATTGGTGAAGAGGAAAAGAAAAAAGGACACATTATCATCTTGCCAAAAATTCAAATTATTCGATCTCAACTCACAGCTCTATCACTCCTGCCAAACACTTCGAATAATTCAGATATTGAAAAAACAGCAAGAATTGGTCTTGCGTTAACGAGTTCTTACAAATATACTCGGCAAGAAAAAGAAATAAATACTCTTTTAAACCAAATGATAGGTGAGTAAATACGCCAAAAAAAGAACTCCCCACTCTAGCAACTATTTTGCACGGTCCTGAAAATCGGCAGCTTCCTGCGGCTAAAGAATTTTGGGAAGTACTCCTGCAATACTATAGTGCGATTTGTGTCTCCGCTTCTGACAAAGTCAGTCCAGAATTTATTGAGTTTTTGACGAAAGGCGGAGCAAACGTTCGCCAGTCAGTTCGTGGGATTGGAGAAGGTCGCCGGGAGTCAGTCAGAATGGCGCTTGATCAAAAAAGTGATCTTATTCAGTACTGTGATTTTGATCGTATCTTGCACTGGGTTGCCACATTCCCTCAGGAGTTGCCGATGGTTGCATCTGCAATTGTGAATTCGGATTTTCTTATCTTGGGGAGAACACAAAGAGCATTCGGTCTTCATCCAAATGTCCAACAAGTTACTGAAGATTTAACAAATAAAGCCTTTTCTTTAGCATTTGGTCAGATCGTAGACGTCACGGCAGGTTCTTCAGCAATGAATCGAGAGGCAGCCAAAATTATCGTGAGCGATTCTAAAAGTGACATTAATGACACTGATACTGAGTGGCCAATTATAGTTGTTGAACGTGGCATGAAGGTTGACTCTCTCTTATTAGAAGGTTTGGAATTTGAAACAGCCGATTACTATGCTGATCAAATTGCCGCAGCTGGCTCTCTAGAAAATTGGATGGAGCAGACATACGGTCACTCAAACATGTGGAAGTATCGGTCTGAAATGACTCGAAAATCTGTTGAAAGAATTGTTGAATATGCCCAAAGAAGCGGAAAGATAGCTGGCAAATGAAAAGACTGAGCTGAGAAATGAAGTGCTCTATTCTTTATGCGAATGTAATTGCTTAAAGCCTTCTAAAACCGAATCCAGTTGACTTGCAACAGGCTGTGGCCGCTTACCAAAATAATTTTCTACTTCGTTTTCAGCTATCCACTTGTACTCACTGTGAGTATTTTTATCAAGCATAATTGGTTGGTTAGGAGCGGTTTGTTTTACAAAAAAATCAATTTCAACTTCATGCATCACTTCTTTATTTTCATTTTGTAAGTAACTAAATGTAAAGTATGGACGAGCGATCTCAACTTGAATTAAAAATTCTTCCTTAAATTCTCTCTTTAAGGCATCAGCGGGGTTTTCTCCGTACTCGACACCGCCACCGATGAGTTCCCATGAGCCAGGCATAAAAGTTTCAGAATCCGCACGTTTAGCGATTAATAATCTGTTGCTATCATCTGTTAGGAACCCACATACCGATACAAGTTGTCTTTTCATAACTCTATTTATACCCTAATAAATTCATAATATCCTGGGATGTTTGGTTTGCTTTTAGTGAAATAATTTTTTCACCATGTGACTGGTTTATTACGATTGTCTTGGGCTCAGGCACACCGCAGTGATGTGCTCCTCCATCTCCTGTTAATAACCTTTGATATGCCCCAGTACCTACTACCACCAGATATAAATCACCTGCAGTATCTGGAATAGGAACGTGATCAATTTTACTTCCCTGAGTGGGATAGCAGCCATCACTATCACAGGTAACATCTCCTAAAATGACATTTTTAGTGTTACTATTTCCACTATTTGCCGCGAGAATAATAAAGTTTTTTTGTGTTATCCATGCATCAGGCAGGTCGGCCAGGATACTGGAATTGATTATTGCCCAACTTTTTTCACTTTCTTTAGTATTAGTATGATTTAACTTGTTCTGCAATACTTTATAAATATACAAACCAGACTCATCAACTAGGTAGGTACCTAGCTCAAACATTATTGTTGGTTCAGCCAGATTATATTTTTTTGCAATTACTTTCACTTCTTTCAAGAAAGTGCTCAGGAATTTCTCGTAATTAAATCCTCTCAATGTTGGAGGTAAGCCACCACCAATGTTTAATGTTGATAGAGAAGGATGCATACTCTTTAATCGAAAATAATGGTCAACCGCAAAAAGTAACGAGTGAGAAAATTTTTCTTCACTCATTGCATCGGCTGACACTCCTGGCATTGCGTGCAGAATGGCTAGTTCTAGCTGTTCCGCATCTTCAATATCTTGAGCAGAGCTGCAAACTTGATTCCAAGATAAGCCATGTCTAGAGACATAGTTTCCCAAATCAGCTTCATTTGTCACTTTTCCAAACTTCATTCTTAAGCCTACCTGAAGTTTTTTAGTGAAGTGTTGCGCTGCAAAGTATTCTAGTTCATCTTGATCTAAAATGGGGATGATATTGATGCCGTTATTATGAAGCTTCACTATATTTTCTGAGTAACTATCAGTAGAACTCTCACTTCTGCTCGATATAGGGTCAATAAACACAACTTCACTTCCACTATGAATTTTGTGAGTGACTGCTAATTCATCGTGAGTAGAGTTGTTCAGTTTTTTCAAGCCATTACATACAATCGTTACATCTTCTCGGATTGATTTTTGGTTTATTAAGTACTGGATGTTAATAAGATCCTGGTTAGAACTCGTTTCAATGTCCCAGCCTATAGTGCTAGCTTCAGTAATATACCAAGCCCGCATATTTGCTTTAGTTGCATAAAGAAACTTGAAGCCTCCCGAATAATCTGCCTTATTTGCTACATCCTGAACAATTTTTTTTAAGTAGTTTCCTTTTTCCGAAAGGATAGGCATGTAATTTATTTGAAGTGGAGTGTCGTATCTATTGATTAGATCCATAAGACAAACACCATCGAGCCAGAGTAAGCCATTCTTGTCGTATTTAAAGTTCTGCCAAATCGAATTGCCTTGCATTTTTTTTGTAATGTTACCTATGTAGCTATCTTTTTTCATAAAAAATACCTTGCCACCTAATTTCTGTATTGATATAGCTCGTCGGCAAACGACAATCCTTTTCTACCTAAGGTTAGCCAGTATTCATTTTCAGTACTCGTATTTCCGTGCACAATTTTTTCGTATAATGGGCAAAGAATGTTAATGCAGTGAGCTGCTAATACAAATAGAGGTAGAGCTGTGAGTTCTTCATTTGTGAGTGTCGCACCTTCTTGATATCTTTCAAGCAAAAAATTATACAGTTCTTTTGATTCCTCAATACTGTTTTCATCAAAGAAAATATTCGTTAGTAATACGGCTTATTCTTGAATTCTTGGATAGTAACCTGCCGCTGATAAATCGATAATATAGAGTGAATTGCCAGTCTTTTTGACAATATTCGTTTTAACTAAGTCACCGTGTATAAATCTGTGTGGCAATGAATCAATCCTCATTTTAGAAAATTCCTCTAAGATTTTTCCCATTTTATCACATTCAACTTTGTCTAATATATGCTGTTTCTCATCATAAATTTGTTTGAAATGTGTAACAGACCAGAAACCCTCAGAAATAGTATTTTTTTGATCTACTTTGTGCAGCAGTAAAACTTGCTTAATCAAACTATCAAAGTCTCCCTTTTCTAGAATAATTCCGTTTTGAAGCAGGTTGCCACCCTCAGCAAAGTTCATTAGACAGACTCTCACTTTTTTTAATTTACCAACTGAAATACTACTAAAATATTGATAATTGTTTTTGTGTAATTGTGGGTGGTTCACTCCCAAATCAATTAATTGCTTAATTGCCTGAATGTATTTCTGACACTGCGTGTCTGATTTTTCTTCTGAGAAAACTTTTGCTAAATAGTTATTTTCACTGGTTATGATTTGAATATTTAAGTCGTCATAGCCATTCTCCATTTTTTTAAACTTGATATATTGACCAATCTTGTACTGAGAACATATCTTCTCAACGAGTTCTTGTAATTCGGCTTCTTTCTTAGGCATACTTAACATCTAGTTTTCAAATTTTTCATCGAGTAAGCTCATATGCTGAATAAATACGTTTAAAACTTGCAAATCGAAGTTAGAACCAAAAGCTCTTACTTCAATGAGCGGAGTTTTGTCTTTTGTTAATCTTGGGCGATAGTTAACTGAGCTCCAACTTCTAAAGATCTCATCGGCGTTATCAACCAAATCGGCATCCTTCTCATGGACAACTGCAATTTGTTCAACAAGTGCGTTGAGGTTTTCAATTTCTTGATAAATATTTGCAGCAGCCTGATAAGCAATTGGTAAAGAAAGTTTATATCTAAACTCAAGCATGCTCTTGAGAAAGAGATCTCTGATGTTTTCTGGTGACGTGTAGCTGACCCCATTTCTTAAGAGCTTCCTATTTCCCACGTCAAAAGTTTTGTAACTCAGTATCAGTTTTTCTAGATGAAACAAAAAGTGAGTATATTTGTCAATGTTCTTTGAGTTATCAGCTCGATACTCAGGATGAAAAGTTACGTGTGTTGAGCCCAGGTGATTGTAGATACCAACGCCCGGCTCGCTTTGCTCCCCTATTCTGAGAACATGTCCATTTACCTGATTGGCAAATTCACTATCTTCTTCCAATAAAAAGTCATTGGGATTTAAACTCAAATCACTGACGATCTCCCCAGTAGGAAGCAAATATTCGTTAACTTCAGATGTCCCGTGAGTCTCTATAGAAAAGTAGTAAGAACTCAGTTGAGGATAATGGGCTGCAATTTTGTCCTGAATAATTAAGGAAAAATCTTGTTGAATACTTTCTAATCGGTCAGTCAGTTGATGAAAAAAAGCGATCCCGACTGGTGGAGAGACAACTTCGATAAGGGATACGCTGTATTCAGGAACAATCAGCCAACCTTCTCTTAGGTATTGTTTTATCCTGTGATCATCTGGTAATGTATTCAAAAGAAGAGTCACCACTTCTCTAGACATCGCCAAATTGTACTTTTGTCCTTCAATATTATGTGCAACGAGCAAAATCTCTCTTTCTAGACCGGCAGTAGCTTCGGAGGGAAGAAAGTTCATTGTTTCTATTATATTTTTCACAATTGTGGGTTATTCTGCGGCGGCTAACTGCTTTCTCACAATGACTCTCTTCAGCCACCGATCTTTACCTCTTTCATAAGCTGGGGCAAAATTGCTTCTCGCGTGGGCAGCTACCTTGTTATTGACCACCATGAAGTCCCCTGATTCCATCTCAATAGCTGTACTATTTTCAGCAAACACTGTTTCTAAACTTAATAACGCCTTTTGCGCTGTCTCATCAGGTGCTTCAGTGAATTCAGGGTCATATCTGAGTTCAATGACGCCAGCGTCATCCTGCTTAATAGGAGGTGTGACCAATGGCTCAGCCCCATGATAAGACTTATCTGGCCGAATTGTGTATAGATTTTCCATTAAAGTTTTCTGTGTTTCTGGTTTGACACGCATGAACCAATCTGGATTGGTTACAAGTGTCAGCGCATTTGGGTCTCCCTGCAGACAAAGCAAACAAATGAAGTCGCATTGGTCTGGAGCGTGCGCATCATCAGTGTGCCAGTCAAGTTTAGTCCCAGTTCCTAACTGCTCTCCAGAGTCTGCTTTAACAGGATAAATATCAAAAACTAACTTTCCATCTCGATGAGTTGAGTAGCTGAAGACCTCACCCAGCGATGCCCCAAGCGCGAGAAGAAAAAGATTAATAGATTCCTCATCAACGCCATTTTCCATTAATTCTTGTATCGGAAGGGACTTGAGATAGAGATATGGTGCATTTGACTCAAGGAAAGTAGTGATTTCTTCCCCATACAATTGCCTTACCAGCTCCTGATATTTAGTTGTTTTTTCTTTAAGCATAATCGTCATTTTAAGTTCTAGAATCTTCAGAATCATTGACAGCTGTTGTCAATATCTTTCGTATAGCAATGAGTTAAATTGTAACTTACCATTAACTCACACTATGTCAATTGACTTCACGAAAACTGAAAGTTAGTGTAGGCTTTTCTTATGCAAAACAACAACATTGAGTTGGCCTGTGGTCTTATTGGAATTGGAAGGGTTTGGGGAGTTAAAGAAGCGCCAGTACCCTCTGAGCAAGATGCTTTAGCCTTTCTTGACGCTGCTTTAGCACAATCGATTGGCTACTATGACACTGCACCTTCATATGGGTCTAGTGAGGTGAGACTTGGCAAATGGCTGAAAACTTTGACAGGAGAACAGAGAACAGGAATTACGATTGCCACTAAATTTGGTGAACATTGGTCAGAGGGAGATCAGAAGCCCTATGTAGATCACTCGTTTGAAGCTTTAAGAATGAGTCTCGACCAAAGTTTAGCAAGATTAGGAAACATTGATATCCTTCAGCTTCACAAAACGAACCCAGCAGTACTTAAAAGCGATGATTTAAAGAGAGCTTGGGAGTATGCCAAGGAAAGAGGCGTTGAAACAATTGGTGTGAGTGTCAGCGATCTTGAATCGGGAGAAATGGCCTGTGAAGATGATCAATACTCTCTTATTCAGCTTCCCATTAACCAACAAAATACGACATTTGCTCCGATTATTCAGGAAGCAACAAAGAGAGGGAAAAGAATTGTTACGAATAGGCCATTTAATATGGGTGAAACAGTTAATGGAAATGAAACAAAAAGCAAAGCCGAACTAGAACATGAAGCTTTTGATTTTATTTTACGACAATTTTTTAATGGGTTTATCTTAACTGGCACAAAGTCACCGGCTCATTTAGAAGAAAATATGACTGCTTTCATGGCGGCCAAAAATTCAATTTAAATTTTCTGGTGATTCAACATAATTTTGGGTGGCTGACGGGGCTCGAACCCGCGACCTCGTCCTTCACAGGGACACGCTCTAAACCAACTGAGCTACAGCCACCATTCACACTTGACTATTATATCGTACAAAACTACAAAAAAATGCCGCTGTTGAGGCGGCATCTCTTTATTTGAGTCTGTGCGTCCAGCAGGACTCGAACCTGCGGCCTACTGCTTAGAAGGCAGCCGCTCTATCCACTGAGCTATGGACGCTCAATTCTCAGTGTCTTTCACGACAATGCCCTATTATAGTACGAACTAGGCCGTCTGCGGAAGCTTATTTACTTTTCTTCTTGGCAACTTTCTTTGCAGCTGGCTTTGCTTTGGCTTTTACAGCTTTTTTGACTTTTGCAACAACTCTCTTTACTTTAGGAGCTGCTTTTTTTACCACTTTCTTTGATTTAGTTGCAGCCACAACTTTGGCTTTAACTTTTTTGATAACCTTTTTCACTGCTGCTTTGGCAGTGATTTTTTTGGTTTTCATAGAAACCTCCTTCACAACTTTGTGTGCTAATATTTTTCCTTGAGACTCCACTTTCTGGGCAAACCTTTTTGGATTCTTCTGGACCTCCTTTAGTTGCTTTTCTGCTTTGTGCAGAGCGGCAGCGGTATTTTTTCGATTCTCTTTTTTAGAAAGAAACACTGCTGCGGCTCCCGCAGCGACACCAGCCATCACCGAAAATATACTAGTTCCATCTCTTTTGTTCTTGTCTTTCATAGTTTGACTTTCTGCTATTCATCAATGAATTATATGTACTGCTCATGGTATACCACAATTTGTGCTTGTGTTTCAACTGCCTTTATTGGCCACTTCCCCATTGCTGTTTCTTCAGACAACATCACCGCTGAAGTTCCATCATAAACTGCATTGGCCACATCACTCACCTCAGCACGGCTAGGACGTCTGTTCTCCACCATTGAGAGCAGCATTTGAGTAGCAGTAATGACTGGTTTTTGAGAACTGAGGCACTCTTTAATAATAATCTTTTGCCAACGTGGAACTTCATAATATGGTAGCTCAACGCCTAGGTCGCCACGGGCAATCATGATCACTTCACTTGCTTCAATAATAGACTTCATGTTATCAATTGCGCGTTGATTTTCTATCTTTGAGACAATGGAAGATGACATTTCCCGTAGTCTTAGTTCACTTCTTAGAAATTCTATGTCTTCGACATTTCTGACAAATGAAAGTCCAATCATTTCTATTTCCTCACTTTTCAATGCATCTAAAAACGCAATATCAGTTGGAAGCAGTGATGGCATTTCAAAGACAACTTTAGGAGTATTCATTGTTTTACGTGTGTGAACTACACACTGATCAAGAGCTTTAATATGAAGTTCAGTGTCTAGCTTATTCACTACTTCAAACTCACACTTGCCATCTGCAAACAATACTGTGTTTCCCACTTCAAGTTTATGGACTGTTTCCTCGGGAATAAAAATTGAAGTCATTGAGGGATGGTTTTGGTTAAAAGTTAAAATTGCCAAGCCGCCTTTTTCAACCTCAAAAGATTCTCCATGAATAACAGTAATACGAATCTCGGGTCCTTGAAGGTCAAGCAAGATGGGTATGTTCACATTTAAACGTTGTGCAACTCTACGGACTCTTTGAATTCGATCTACGTGCCACGCTGGTTCATTGTGCTTTGTATTGAAGCGAGCAATATCCATACCGGCTTTAATCATGGCTTCAATTTGATCCTCTGTCTCAGAAGCCGGTCCAATGGTGGCGACGATCTTGGTTTTCCGTAGTTGATTTCCATTAAATGGAGTAGGTTGGCTGAAGAATGACTGTGCAGTAAATGACATATAAGCTTGAATTATCATCTTCTTCGTATTGACCTGCAAGAGGAAGATGCGTTATGTTTGCTAGTGCTTATTTCCAGTTTGTTCTATTTAGCGAAAAGGAGTACATATGATGGTAGATGATCAAGTAGTAAATATCATGGACGATTTAGAAAGTGGTGATGACTTAGCTCAAGATGCTTTGGATGAAGCAAATGCAAGTTTTCAAAGCTCTGCCCCAATCTCTCCAAAGGTCAATGCAGCTGTCGGTGAGACATTAACTGCGTTACAAAATATCGTGGAAAGAAATTGTAATGAGTTAGATCGCGTAAAAGAGGCGATGCGAGTCCAGCGCGAGAGTTTGAAAAATTTATTTGAGAATGATAGTCCGTTAGCTGAAGCTCAAGTAAAAGCAAGTGAAGTGACCCAGAAATTGAAAGAACGAAAATCTCAGATTCAAGCAACTCCTGAAGCGAATCAAATTAAAGGAAATATCACTGAGCTAAGTGAACGAAAGAAAGAAATTGAAGAGGCACTCAACAACCACTTACTCAATCTTTTTCAGTTAACAGGAACCAAAACCTTTGATACTATCTCTGGGCAACAACGAGAGTTTACGATAAAAGCCAGTGTGGTCGGTTCCCGCAAGCCAGGCGAAGCAATTGATATGGGGAACTAGGCAGTAATTTCTTCTTCAATTCGGAGCAACTGATTGTACTTTGCTAATCGTTCACTTCTGGATGGTGCACCTGCTTTGATTTGTCCTGCGCCGGTACCAACTACGATGTCGGCAATAGAGGCATCCTCGGTTTCGCCACTGCGGTGAGAAACAATCACATTCCAGCCAGCCTGTTTTGCTGCGCAAATGGCTTGTAATGACTCAGTTAACGTCCCAATTTGATTTACCTTCATCAATAATGCATTACAAGCTTGCTTTGAAATAGCTTGCTCTATTCTAGATAAGCTAGTGACTAGCAAATCATCACCAACAATTTGTATCTTATTTCCAAGTTCCCTTTGTATCATTGACCACCCATTCCAGTCATCTTCAGCAAATCCATCCTCCAAAGAAATAATTGGATATTGCCGAGTCCAGTCTCGCCACATCTCAAGCAGTTGCTCAGTACTGTAACTACCCTTTTGAACTTTCAGGGTATACTTGCCGTCAGAAAAGAGTTCTGACATAGCTGCATCAATACCAATTCCCACTTGAGTTCCTGCTTTGTATCCAGCAATATCTATCGCCTCTAAAATTACCTCAATGGCTTCTTGGTCACTCTTTAATTGGGGTGCAAATCCTCCTTCATCTCCAACCATATTGTTGTAGCCTCTTTTTTCTAAGACTTTTCCAAGATGATGATAAATTTCGGTGCACCAACGAAGTTGTTCGGCGAACTCAGCTTGTTCTACAGGAATGATCATAAATTCTTGAATGTCAGTACTTTGCCAATCCGTATGAGCTCCCCCATTTAAGACATTGAACATAGGGCGAGGCAGCGAAAAATTTTCTAAAAGTGGCTGACCACTGAGCTTTTGGTGCAACTGCGCAATATATTTATAGTAGGGAATCTTGAGCGACTGCGCAGCAGCTTTGGAAACGGCCAAAGATACTCCGAGAATAGCATTTGCTCCTAAGCGTCCTGCATTTTTGGTGGCATCCCTCAAGATCATTTCATTATCAATCGTGGTTTGATCGAAGGGGTCGTTATTGAGCAAGAACTCAGTAATCTCTCCGTTTACGTGATCAATGGCCTGTTGTACCCCTTTGCCCAGGTAGTACTTTGGGTCATTGTCACGAAGTTCTACAGCCTCGTGACTGCCTGTGCTGGCACCGCTTGGTACGGCAGCTCGGCCAAAGGAACCATCATTTAACTGAACATCTACTTCAACAGTCGGGTTACCGCGCGAGTCGAGTATTTGGCGAGCATGGATACGAGAGATTTTTGGCATAGGATGAAGAGATTCATTAAGAATAAAGGAAAATCTCTTTTTTTGCTACTGTCCAGAAATATGTGTAAAACCAAAAACTCCCCCGTGAAGAGGAGTTTGGAATTCAAAATACTTCTGAGTACTAATCGCTATACGTGCGCTTGGTATCTCGCCCAAATTTATTGCGTGTAGGCATTTTTGGTGCAGGAATATTTTTCATTTTCTTAAGAGCTCGCTTACGTTTATGCATCCTGCGAATCTCGTTCTGTCGAACAGTACGAACTTCGGAAGGCTTCATGTAGTATTTACGGTCCTTAACCATCTGAATAATATCGGTTGCAGCGATAATTTTCTTGAATTTTTTAATCAAATCGCCCGTGTGGTCATCCCCACGTGCTTTGATAATAATTGGCATGAAAGAAAACACCTCCTTCCCTGTAAAGAATCAATTGGAAATTCCGTCAGCGTATTATATCCTAAGAAGCTGTCCTTCGCGAGCCAGGACTTGCTTAGAACACTAAATCTTTTGGCGGAACTTCTTTTTTAAAGTCCCAACCACCTAAAAGATGTACATGCAGGTGCTGCACGTCCTGAACTCTTTTGCCTACGTTCATAAAAATCTTATAGTTCTCTGTAATATTTAATCTTTGTGCGACTTTTCTGATAGTTACTAATAACTGAGCATGAAACTGGTCATCGTCCAAAGAAATTTTTTCGAGTGATTCATATGGCTGTTTTGGTACAATCAATACATGAATTGGTGCTCGAGGATGAATATCATTAAAGGCAATAAAATTTTCGTCTTCGTACTGAATAGTTGCAGGAATCTTTCGCTCAATGATTTGAGTAAAAATAGAGTCAGTCATACAACTCCTTTACCATTGTAATTACTTCTGGCAGCATTAGCGGGCTAGGCCGCTGGTGACGTTGCTTGCGAGAACCATTCAGCAACATTCTCCCACCAGGATGGTAGTACCAAGTTCCGATCGAATCTTTTTTTGCAATCGCGTCAGCCAATGCTTTTAAATCTATTTCAGCATCTGGTCGGGCTTTAATTCGAATTTCTCCAGACTGTGGGTCTTTGCGAATCACTAGCATGTACCCAGCTTTTTGGGCTTGCTTAATCACCGAGTCATTGCGTGTCACAATACCTAAGCACTTGCCAATATTTAACTCAAACTCTTCTCCAGATTTTATGACCTCCTGAGCTTGAATGGTTTCTCTCAAGCTGGCATAGGCACTATCCAGACAAGTGATGCCAAAACTCATCTGAGAGTCATCATTGTGAGGATCGACGCTTTCAAAGCCGTGTAATAACTCTGGGATGATCATGCAGTAGCGCAAAGACGCAGGCTCGGGCCAATAAATCGACTCAAAGTGATCATCTTCGGTAATAAACTCGACCATCGCTTCCAGTGCTTCATCTTGAACTAATTCTGGATGTATAGCACAGACGTGATCATAAACTAGCGCAGAAGCGCACGTTCGTTCGTGTCCTCGGGCTGGTTGGTGGTGGTCAAACTCACCTAGGCCAGTGTCAACGTGAACCACGTCGTGCATTTGAAAGCCAATTCGCTCTGCTTCGCTGGGATCAATCTGACTGCCGGGATCAACAAAAGCGACTTGGGCAGTCGCATAGTGCTGGTTATCGAATCTTTTGAGTATCCACACTGCGCCGATAGCATCAATATCTGGAGCGTGGTGAGTAACAATTAATTTTTTCAACATGAAGGCTAGTATAGCAGAGGATTACTCAAGAAAAAATCAAACCAAAAACCCACCGCAACAGCCGTATGGACTCTCGTCGATAGGACAGTTGCCGTGGGCATCCTCACCGGATAAGTTAGTAATATACGTATTGATACAGAAAAAACCCATAGACAAAAAAGGCTGATGATAGAAGGTATAACAATAACCTCAGATTCAGACAAATATTACTATAAGCTTAGATAATCCACGCAATTTTTGCGGAGGAAAAATCTATCGGCGGAATCTCTTCACTACTTCCTTGATGAGCTTGCTAATAAACTGAAAAATTTCCACCAATACTCTCCAACTTAGAGGTGCTTGATCATCTTCACCCCGAACCCAAGCCGACAAAATCAGCCACTTATTTTGGTCCGGCAGATACTTCCCCACTAACTGAATATTCCGATCGTGAAGCGTACGGATAAACTTGACTGTATCTTCCTTGCTCCCCGGCTCGGTCTCTTCTGGATTTCTCAGTACTGACTCAGCCGCTTCAAGAGAAATTGAGCGTTCTTTCAAACGCTGCAGTGCGTGCTTAGTGAAAATAAATTCTGACATTATTTAGTACGCTTGAGCAAAAATCCAACGATGCGTAGCTGGCTGTCCACATCTAATACACGCTCCATTGGCTTCTTCGACATTACCTGCGGCATCAACAAACGGGAGGCACCGAGTCGTGGCTTTAGTTTCTTCTTTGATCTGCTTTTCACACTCAGCGTTTTCGCACCAGAATGCGTGGATAAATCCCCTGCTACCCACCATAATTTCTTTAAAGTTGTCGTAAGAGCTGACATCCTGATGAGTGAGACTTTCTCGCTTCGCCTTGGCTTTTTCCAGCATCTGAGTCTGAATCGTTTCCAGCAGCTGAGCTACTTCAGCCTCAAAGTTTTCTACTGCTATAGTCTTTTTCTCGCCTGAGTGCCTGATTTTGACTGAAAGTTGAGCAGCGTTCATTTCTCTCTCTCCTACAATGACACTCATTGGCACACCTTGCAGCTCCGCATCATTCAGCTTCCAGCCCATCGAGTAGGTAGGACGATTATCAATGTGCACTCTTACTCCAGCCTGTTTTAAGTTTAGTTCCAGCATCTTGGTAAACTCAAGTACCCGATCATCTTCATTAGACGCAGGGACGATGATTACCTGAGTAGGGGCGATGCGAGGTGGAAGAACCAATCCTTCGTCATCACCATGGGTCATAATCAGAGCGCCAATATTCCGCGTTGAAAATCCATAACTCGTTTGCCATACATACTCTAGCTGGTTATCTTGATTTTGGAATGCAATATTAAACGCTTCTTTTTTAGAAAAATTCTGCCCTAAATCATGGCTGGTTCCTGCTTGGAGCGCCTTTCCATCTGGCATCATTGCCTCAATACAAGTCGTTAAGTCTGCACCCGCAAATTTTTCGCCAGTACTCTTGCGACCTTTAATGACTGGAATCGCCAAGAATTCTTCAGAAACTTTTCGATACGCTTCCAAGCCATCTAGGACCATTTGCCAGGCTTCTTCATGGGTGGAATGAGCAGTATGAGCTTCTTGCCATAAAAATTCGGTTGTTCGCAAAAAGAAGTAGGTTCGTTTTTCCCAGCGTACCACGTTATTCCACTGATTTAAGGAAAGCGGCAAGTCACGATGAGACTGAATCCATTTACTGTACATCTCATACATGATTGTTTCTGAGGTTGGGCGCACCACTAGCTTTTCTGCCAGTTCTTCTCCTCCACCATGAGTAACGACTGCAAGTTCAGGAGCAAAGCCTTTGACATGTTCTGCCTCCCTACTTAAAAAAGACAGCGGAATAAAGAGCGGAAAGTAGGAATTTCTGACGCCTAGTTTTTTTAGTTCAGGATCCAAAGACGCCTGAATGTGCTCCCAGATTTCATAGCCATTTGGTCGGATGACCATGCAGCCTTTGACCGGAGAGTAGTCAGCCAACTGAGCTTGCTGAATGACTTGGGTATACCACTTGCTCATATCTTCGGATTTTGGAGTGAGTTGTTTTTTTGACATACTTCCTTAGTATAGCGTACCTTTTTGCTATTATATTATTTTCTCGTTGTTATTTAGTTCAGCATAGATCAGTGAGCTAGCCTCATCTTTGCTTAAACGTTGAATCTCCCCTTCCACAAAAGACTGGTCAAAGTACTCCACCTTGTTTTTGATAACTTACAAAAAATCCACTTTTTGGGTGGAGAAACAGTAAGTAAGTTATCACTTATTTATCTGCGCTCCGTTGCCGACACGCTTTGTCGTATTTTACGAGTGACTTCCGTCGTACTCATCGTACGCAGCTCGTTTGGCGGGGTACCAAACTAAAACGCTTTTTATATTGTGAGAAAGATTATAGCAAATTGGAGTAAAAATGCTAAAAGGTAAGTTTTAATTTGATAGCCTTGCTATAGCAAAATGGCCACCTTTATTCATTATTTGTTTTGCGTATGTAGCTAAGCCGTTGGTAGTTATAGGTAGTGCTCCGCCGATACTAGTATCAATGACTAAATATGCACGTTGCTTTTGAAGACGACGACGTACGTTTCTCGACATGTATTGACGAGGTAAAATAGCTATAACGTGGTTGGATTGATCGGGGTCAGAATAACTCTCCAAACCTAGGTAACCAGCTAGTTTTCCTTTTGAGTTAGGTTGCAGATCAGGCAAATTGCCTTCTAATATGGTTTCTATATCTTGACCAGTGGCGTTCACCGGGATGCTTACGATCCAGCTTGATTTAAAACCTTTACGAAGAATTATATTTAACAAGCTAGAATCCTCTGTAGTATTTCCACAAAGTAAATCGACTAAATGTGATGTCCCACCTAGAGCCTGAAGGCTAACTTCCACACATCCATAGTCTAAATCAGCTGCTTGTGCCTCGTGATAAAGCATTAGTGCGGCGTGAAGATGCCTGGATGTTTCTTTTCCCATGGCCGAAATTGTATCATTACTTCCAGATACGAAAAGTTACAATTAGTTCCCCACCCAAGTTGTCAGCGCCTCAGCAAACACTTTACTGGCATCAATTACTTTAATTTTGTCAAATCTGCCACTCTGCGGTATTGAGTTAGTGACCACTACTGAATCAACTAAGGAATCTTGAACTCGCTGGGCTCCATGGTTTGCAAAGATGCCATGAGTAGCCAAGAAGTGGACTGACTTTGCTCCATGTTCTTTGACAATTTCTGCTGTTTCCACGATTGTGCTGCCAGAGTTAATCACGTCGTCAAAAATAAGGACGGTTTTGCCTTTCACATCTCCACTCAAACCCAGTGCTTTGGCTTCACCGGTGTGGAGGTTCCGACTCTTATCAATATTTACTAGCGGGACACTTAGCTTCTCAGCAAATGTTCTGGCTCGTTTGAGTCCACCAAAATCTGGGCTGGCAACAGCAATATTTTCTAAACCAAAGGTTTTTTGGACATACTCAATAAATAAATCAGTTGCAGACAAATGCTGGGTGGGTACGGAAAAGAATCCTGGTGTACTACTATTATGCAAATCCAGCAAAAAGACTCGCTTGGTGTACGTGCTCGAAATCATGTTGGCGACAACTTTGGCAGCGATGGGCTCACCTTCGCGAAACACTTTATCTTGCAGTGAGTAGCCCATCCAAGGGATAACCGCATTGATATGCCGGGCACCCATTCGTTCTAGGGCATCACTCAAAAGTAAAAACTCCACAATGTGCTCGTCAGCTGGACTAGAAAAGCTTTGAACCAGAACCACATTCTCACCTTTAACTGGTTCGGTGACCCAGATCCGCTTTTCTCCATTTGCAAAATAGCTAATATCCACCTTTCCAAAAGGAACGTGTAATTGATCAGCAATGCCTTTCGCCAAAGTCATATTTGAGGATCCGGAAATAATTTTCATTGTGTTGCTTTCTGCGCTTTGATTAGCGCAACTCCAAATGAAGCAGCTGGTAGTAACTCACTTTCCTCTACCTCCGTCCAGAACTGCCTTTTCTCCTGCGGTATAAAGTACTGCACACTCATAATATCCCAATTTATGAGTAATTGGCGAAGCTTTTTGGGAGTATAAATTCTCATGAACTCATTCTGACTGGCTTTTCTTGCAACGGGTGTAGTAAGTAGTAAAACTCCACCTTTTTTCAGCAATCGATAGCTCTCATGAATAGCTGCCTGATCTGAGCTTTCCGCAGGGGATTTGCCATACAGGGTATCCAGGCCAATGTGCTCCAGTGTGGAGAGCATGATGACGTAGTCAAAGGTACTGCTTTTTAGTTCAGTCTTACAAATATCAGCCTGCAGAGGAGTGAAATTTGGCTGTTTAGGGTAGTTACCTGGTGTCGCTGCTCGAATATCAATTCCAGTAACCTGAAAACTAGCTGTGGCCAGAGAAGTACTGACTGTGCTTTCGAGCCAGCCCACATCCAAGACTTTGCCTTTTCTATCAAAATTTACTTGGTTGAGTACCCAGGGAACCTCAATAATCCGCTCATTTACATCTAAATGAGTGTGTTCCTGTCGTAAGCTTTCGCTCGCATACATCCAAGAGGCCAGCGGTTTCCAGCCCCAGAAATTTCGAAAGCTAGGGTTCTTCAACTGATAGTGAACAGGGGCAGTAGTAATGTATGGTCGAAGTGGAGCAAAGAAAAATCTTAAAAAGCGAGAGATCATACCCTTATCACTTCACTAGTAAATAGGGTTGGTCTTGCAGCTGATCCAGTGTGTAGTCCCCAATTCGGACGCGGACAAGTGTAATTACCTTATACCCAACTCGTAACATCATCCGGCGGACTTGGTGGTTCCAGCCTTCATGGATGGTAATGGCGAGCTTGGTTTGATCAGGGCCTGCTTCGAGTAATTCAATTAAGGCCGGTGAAGTCATTCCTTCTCGTAACTTGACGCCCCTTTCCAAGTGGCGGAGTGCCAAAAAAGTCGGCTTGCCTTCTACCACAATATGATAAGTTTTAGGTACTTCATTTGAAGGATGGGTTAGGTATTGAGCTAAGTTCCCGTCGTTGGTGAGGACCATCAATCCTTCACTTTCCATATCGAGCCGACCAACGGGGTACAGTCTTGGTAACTTAACGTCTTCTGCTACCTTGGATTGCAGAAAGTCATTCACAGTTTTTCGGCCCAGTTCGTCACTGGTTGTAGAGACAATACCTACTGGCTTGTTAATTAAATACGTCACAATATTGGTTTGAGGATTGACGACCTGCTGGTCGATCATAACTAGATCTTTTTTTGGATCAATTCGTTGGCCAATCACGGCATTTTTGCCGTTGACCTGAACTTTTCCTTTCAAGATCAACTCTTCAGCTTTTCTTCTGGAAGTAATACCCGCCTGGGCAATAAAGGCGTGAACTTTGAGGCTCATACGTGTAGTTGCATCATAAATAGCTTTGCATCCCCATATAAAGTAAATCGTGTATGTTTCTCAATAATCATTAGGTCGCCCGTCTCAAACTTTTCTGCGTAAAAAATACTTCCTTGTTTTTCCTCAATTCGGCCCCTTCGCTCAAAGACAAAAATATAGAGCTTCCAGTCACCTGTTTCTCCAAAGTAGGTACCATTGCCATACATCTCTACGCGAAAAAATTTGGAGTAGTGCTCTGTGGTATTAAACTCCATGGCAGAAAAGTGATTATTGGTACCGCGATTCGTGACATTCTGGTATGAGACAATCTGAAATCTATTCATGAAGTGTATTCTACACTGTCTGTCGAGAAAAAGGGTTCGGCAGATCAGGTAAAGGTGTTCTGAGCAATGAATTCACTTCCTCTTGATTCTGTCTAAAAAGATGAGCTAATAAGTATATGAGTCTGAAAGATGCACAATCCCCTAACTTGGCAAAGGAAATATCCCATTTTTTCGAGTCAGAAGCGAGTTTATTAGCTGAACTTTCTGAGCAAGAACCATTATTTGCAGATGTTGGAGATGAGACACCTACTCTTACTGAGCCTGAAAATATTAGACTTTCCTGCTTCGATCCTCACTCTAAGAAGGGGAAAGCCGAAATGGTCGCCTTTATTTCAGAACATAACCTCTCGTCCCCCAACATCTCCATCCATCAATATACACAAACAGTCGCAGAAGTTCTTAGGCTCCGGCATCATTTCTTGAGTAACTTCCCTAGTATAGATTTTTCTGCTCCCGATGCAGAGGAACAACTCAGAGAGCTTATTACTAAAAAAGTGCTGGTGCAGCTATCAAGTATTACAAGAACAGAGCTGTTGAGTATTTTTACGACTAATTCTCTGGTGCATGATCTTACCTTCTTCATTTCTGAGTTGCTTACTCATAGTTCGCCGCAAGTTTTACTCGCAGAATCGCGCTGGATTGGGAATCCAGAAACCAAAAGCCTTTATCAGTACATTGGTTCTGAGCTAAATTGGGTAATGTCACAGTCGCGTAACTTGGGCTTAATTAACTTTGATGCCTTGCGAAAGCTGCGCCGTCTGAAAATTAGAGTATTGGGCGCTAGCGTGGCTGCTGGCATGATTGATCTGCTGGTTGCATTAGGTGCTGAGAATATTGAGTGTATTGACGGAGGCAGGTTAGATATCACCAAGTTGGCAGCTATGCCTCAAGGCAATGTCACTTCTATAGACGAATTGAAAGCAATTCAGGTGATGAGAGCTGCTCAAGCCAGGAATCCTTATGGTCACTTCAGAGGTTGGCCGGGGTTTATTCGAGTGAAAGAAACAGTGGGTGAAGGAAAATATGATTGCTTTTACGACGAGTTTGTAGCTGATGCAGATTTAATCATTGAAGTGGTTGATCAGACAGCAGTGAAGGTCTGGACTAGAGTACATGGTAATCGCTCTACAGCGCATACACCAATTTTGTTACTTGCCGACCTGGGCAATAGGCCGATTGCCGGACTGGAGGACGCTGAGAAAGGAAATTTCTTTAATCAGCAGCTCACAAAGAAGAACAAAGCTCACCTGATAGACTTACTCGCATCAAAAAATCCAACTCCACTACAAAAAGCCCGAGCTGCTTACTTAATGGTTAAAGATGACGTTCCTGCAGATCACTTACTCCAATTTTTAGTTGCCAGCAGTGGCAGTATGCCATTCTGGTCTCAAACCCCGATCGCTAGTAGAGAGTCAGCAGCAGTGGCAGCGAAAGTAATCTTGGCTCATTTGTCCGACAGAAAAGTGATGGGAAAAAATTTCACAGCGTTAGACGCGCCAAATGTATTAGTAAATGAATTATGTGCAGAACAGCAGGAACTACTTAGTCAGACAGTCGTCGAATTTTTACAGCTTTAGCCCCGATGTTCTGGAGCATTAATCATGCCACACTTCTTAAACTTCAATCCAGAGCCACATGGACATGTGTCATTCCGGCCAATCTTGGCTTGAGCCGCCCCTGGGGTGGCTTTTTTCTGGGCTTTGGCATTCGCAAAAGCTGAGGCAAAATCAGCAGCAGTTCCTTTGGTGGTCCGAGGGGATTTTTTCTCAGTTTGAGTCTCGTCTTCTGCGAGCTCTTCACTCAAAGACTTAAAGACATTTTCTTTTTGCGTAATGATTTGGGTGGGTTGAATGTTCTGAGTGTTGTGGTCATGGACGTGAACGCGAAAAATTCTGTTGGCAATAGTGGACTCGATATTATTAATCAGTGCCTCAAACATACTAAAGCCTTCTTTTTTATACTCGCTGAGCACCGTGTTCTTATCTCCACGTAGCCAAATGCCTTCCCGAAGATCGTCCATCTGATCTAAGTGATCCATCCATTTCTCATCCATGGTGGAAAGAACAGCAAAGCGCTCGATTTCGCGCATGGTGGTACTGCCTACAATTCCTTCTCGAGTTTGATACGTTTGTCGGGAGATTTCTTTGAGTCGTGTCGTAATCTCTTCAGTGTTTGCTAAAGTGGCAAGGGTTTCCCGGAGCTCAACCTGCGAGTGATCATCAAAGGGAATGATCTTAACGAACTCTTTGGCAATGGCATCAAACTCCTCCTGAGTGAAGTCCTGAGGGGCTCGCATACTCACCATGCTCTCAACTTCACTATCAATAAAGCCAAGCAGATCTTCCTTTAGGGAAGTATCCTCAATATTTTTGGTTGCGGTTTGCTCCAAGATCCGTCGTCTGCGCTTATAGATCACTTCTCTTTGCTTATTCATCACGTCATCAAACTCAACTAAGCGCTTGCGTTGATCAAAGAAAAATCCTTCTACTTTAACTTGCGCAGATTGAATCGCAGTTCCGACCATCCCATTCTCAATCGCCTGATCTTCTTCAATTTTGAGAAAGTCCATTAACTTTGCAATCTGGTTACCGCCAAAAAGCCTCATGATCTCATCTTCAAGCGAGATGAAGAACTGAGAAGAGCCTGGATCACCCTGGCGGCCGGCTCGACCACGGAGCTGGTTGTCAATCCGGCGAGACTCATGGCGTTCCGAGCCGACGATGTGCAGGCCACCTAACGCTACCACTTGGTCGTGAGCTGTTTGCCATTTTTCAAGAGATTCGGCGTAACCTAGTAGATCGTAGTTCTCTGGATCCACTGAAGGGGGCAGTCGAAGGGCGGTGACTAAACTTTCAGCAGTACTTTTCTTCTTTACAACGGACTTTATTTTAGCGTCAGCAACCTTAGGTTTTGCCTTGTCTGTTTTGCGATACTCTTTTAACTCTGGCTTGGCACCGCCTAGCACAATGTCAACACCACGGCCAGCAATATTGGTGGCGACGGTGATGCTGCCTTCTTTTCCAGCGTCAGCAATAATAAAGGCTTCGCGTTCATTATTTTTGGCATTTAGGACTTGGTGTTCGATGCCTTTTTGTGTTAAGAAGCTAGAAACGGTTTCGTTATTTTCAATGGAGCGCGTTCCAATCAGGACTGGGCGGCCAGTTTTTTGGAGCACTTCTACTTCTTTTACAATGGCACTGTATTTCGCAGCTGTTGTCTTATAAACCACGTCAGCACGATCTTCACGAACTGCCGGCACATTGGTGGGAATGGGTAGTACATCCATGTTGTAGATCTTACGGAACTCCTCGGCCTCAGTAACCGCTGTCCCAGACATACCGGCCAATTTATGGTACATCCGGAAGTAGTTCTGGAGCGAAATGGTGGCTAAAGTGCGTGACTCCTGTTGAATTGGAACGGCTTCTTTGGCTTCGATGGATTGATGGAGTCCGTCTGAGTAGCGCCGTCCATACATTAAGCGACCGGTGTGTTCATCCACGATGATGACTTCTTTTTCTCGGACAATATACTCTTTATCCCGATGATAGAGAGTTTTAGCTTTTAAAGCTGCTTCCACATGGTGAATGACGTCAAAGCTTTCTTCGTACAGGTTTGTGACTCCAAGTTTTTGCTCAATCCGTTTCACACCTAAGTCAGTTAACGTCACTGACTTGATTTTTTCATCTATTTTAAAGTCCACTTCCTTTACCAATGACTCGACCATATGCGCGTAGTCATAGTATTTTTTTGTGGGCTCAGTATCAGGAGCAGAGATAATCAAGGGGGTCCGAGCTTCGTCAATTAAGATGGAGTCAGCTTCGTCAACAATGGCAAACTGATGGGTATCATCTGAACGCTGAACCATGTCTTCAAGTCGAGGCACCATATTATCACGCAGGTAATCGAAACCAAACTCATTGTTGGTCCCATAGGTAATATCAGCGGCATAGGCTTCTTGGCGAGTAATTTGCTGAAAGTGCTCAAGGCGCTCGTCTCCTCGCTCCTCACTATCAATCTCAGGGTTATAAAGCTCAGCCTTATCATGAACAATTACTGCGACTTTGAGACCTAAAAAGTGATAAATCGGCCCCATCCAGCCCACGCCCACCTCTGCCAGGTAGTCATTTGCTGTGACTAAGTGCACGCCCTTGCCTAATAGGGCATTTAGGTATAACGACGCCGTCACAGTCAGTGTCTTTCCTTCTCCTGTTTTTTGCTCCGTCACCACACCATTGTGCAAGGCAATTCCCGCCAATAACTGAACGTCAAAGTGGCGCATTCCTAGGACACGACGTGAGGTTTCTCGGACAGTGGCGAAAGCCTCAGGAAGGATCTCATTTAGGGCCTGAGTTTCAGCTTCTTTAGTGGTTTTACCTGAGCTGATCAGCTTTTCAAGTTGCCCAGTAATAGATTTCTGGAATTGTTGAGTTTTCGCTGTTAATTGCTTATCGCTGAGCTTCTTATAACTGGGTTCTAGCTCAGTAATTTGATTAACGACTTTTTGATATTGATCAATTTTGCGTGAGTTCACGTCAAATATCTTATTCAAAAACTTGAACATAGATCTCCCATTATCGCAAAAAGTTAACGTTTTTCGAGAGGCAAACCCTCGGTTTATTGAGTTACAGTTTTAGATTTTTTCTGCCAGAATCGGAAAGCATACCCGAGGATTACTAAGACGAACAGCGGCAAAGCTAAAATGGCTAGACGCAATCCAATAACGAAGAGATCTCTGTACAGACTAAAGGCATCTCTGACAGCAACTCTAATTTCGTCTGATATGCTTTGTTTTTCAAGATCAACAAGTGGCAAACCAGCTTCTTTTGTACTAATGTTTAGGCTAATCGTCGCCATATTTGCATCCCCTTGTAGGTTCTCACTTTGGGCGGATAAGCGCTCAATCTGTCCACGTACATTTGAGAGCTCACGTTGAACTTCCAAAGTCTGAGTAACATTCTGGGCCTTACTCATCAGACTCAGTAATTGAGTCTCACTTGCTTGTAAGTTCTTAATTTGAGCATCCAGATCTATCTTTTGTTCAGTCGCATCTAGAGAAGTAATATTTTCATCAGTCACTTTATCAGCAAGTTGACGAAGTTTTTCAAGTACCCCATCTAACTTGCTTACTGGAACGCGCAACGTCATCGCTGCATTTACAACTCCTTGGCTCATATCTTGTTCAAAAATATTACTGGAAGTTACAAATCCGCCTTCTTGACTCATGACCTGGGTAATTTGTCCGACACTCTCACGAGTATCTTTCACAATTACGCTCATAAAGACGTTCCGAATAATTGTTCTGTCTTCGGTGGGCGTAAAACCGCCATTGTCACTCTGGGGCATGACCGGTTTGTCGATCATATTGGCTTCACCGCGATAGAGCATCTTCTCTTCCATCATCCCTGGATTTGGTGGAACCATAAAAGCTGGAGACGATGTACTAGAATCAAATGCAGAACCGCGTTGATACATCATTCTATCGTTAGATCGCAGGAAGCCGATCAGAGGAATACCAAAGAAAATCACCACTGCGAGAAAAATCAGAGTTTTTTTGGACATATACTGCAACTATACACTACTTCCGTTTTATTAGGTCTTTTCCCATAAAATTTTGCAGGACTTTTGGAATCCGAATTGATCCGTCTTCATTCTGGTAATTTTCAATGATCGCGGCAAGCAAGCGCGGTGAAGCGGCCATGGTGTTGTTTAGTGTATAGACATACTTGGTGCTGCCATCTTTGGCTCGATACTTAATATTTAATCTGCGGGATTGGAAGTCATTAAAGTAACTAGCAGAGTGAGTTTCTCGGTATTTTTGTTGGGCTGGAAACCAAGTCTCAATGTCGTACTTTTTCCGCTGACCTGCTCCCATATCACCAGTGCACATCAGGAGTACTTGGTACGGTAGCTCTAAATCTTGAAGTAATTTCTCAGCAGCTGAGACCATTTTGTGATGCCACTCTCGGGTAGTATCTTCATCAGCAACGGTATACACAACTTGCTCTACCTTGGTAAATTGATGCACGCGGATAATGCCTTGAGTGTCTTTGCCGTGTGTACCTACTTCACGTCGGAAACACGGTGAGATACCTGCCATTTTAATAGGCAAGTCTTTCTCATTTAAAACTTCATCTTGGTGATAGGCGGTCAAAGAAACTTCCGCAGTGCCAATCAAACCCTGATTATCTTGAGTCGTATAGTGGTCTTCTATTCCCCAAGGAAAGTAGCCAGTCCCCCACAGTGCCTCTTTGCTGACTATCAAGGGTACTGTCATCGGAGTAAATCCATCATCAGTCAGGAGTCTAAGGGCATACTGCAATAGTGCCTGTTCCAGCAGAACAGCCTCATTTTTTAAGAAGTAGGCGCGGAAGCCAGCGATGCGAACTGCCCGTTTGGTGTCGAGAAGGTCGTTCATTTGCATCAAGATTTCATGAGCTCTCGGAGTAAAACCGAACTCAGTGGGTTTTCCTACTTGGTGATCCACTTTATTGTCATCTTCGTTCTGACCCACGGGTACATCGGTGGCCGGAGGGTTAGCGACTTGATACATCAGATCTTTGTACATTTCCTCGACTTTTTTTAGCTCGGGTTCAATGTCCTGAAGCTCGGCTTTTAGTGTCCGACCCCGATCAATTTGCTGCGCAGTTGGTTTATGATCTTGAGCACCTTTAATAGCATCAGTGTTCTGGTTGATTTGTTGGCGGACTTCCTCAACTTTAGTAATCAATCGCCGCCGCCGTTCGTCCATGGCAAGTACCTCCTCAACAATTTGAGGATTCATTTGTTTATCAGCAATGGCTTGCTTTAAGTCTTGGGTGTGGTCGCGAATATAGGAAATATCAAGCATAGGGGATAGTATACCGCAAAATAGTTCTGTCCGGCCATCCGCCACGCTACGCTTGGCGTCAGCTCTCCGGCCATCCGCCACGCTACGCTTGGCGTCAGATCTCCGGCCATCCGCCACGCTACGCTTGGCGTCAGCTCTCCGGCCGTCCGCCACGCTACGCTTGGCGGAAAATTGAGATCAGGAAAGCAATGTGTTCATCTTCTGATTTTTCAATCAGTTCCATCCCCTTCGTAATATCTGCTCGGCTGACGTTTGCTGCAAAGGATTTATCTTTTAGTTTTTTCTTAACTGATTTTGGCTCCATGTCCGCGAAACGATTTGGTCTCATGATTGAAACCGCATACATAATTCCAGACAATTCGTCGCAAGCAAAAAGATATCGCTCAATCAGGGTTTCAGGGTTTTTTCCAGTTCTCTCTGGACCATGAGCTAGGATGGCAAGCCTCAATGACTCTGGATAGTTGGTAAGCCACTCCTTGACGGCTGTATTTGGGTGTTCGTCAGGAAACTCCTCCCAATCAAGGTCGTGGAGTAACCCGGCTTGGTACCAGAGCTCTGAATCTTCTCCTAATGACTTCGCATAGGCTTCCATGGCTTGTGCGACCATGCTGCAGTGGTGACGAAGGGCTTCGCTCTGAATGTGAGTTTTTACTAACTCTTCTGCCTCAGAGCGGGGTGCTATCGGAGTGCTGTCGGGGGCAGTTGCTTTGATAGGAGTCTTTTTCGGCGCAGCAGACACGATGTCTTTTGGTGGTGCAATCGGGTTCAAGCTCCTCATAGTGGGAAACAGAATCACGTCTCGAATCGAGCTCTGACCGGTGATAATCATCACCATCCGGTCAATTCCCAAACCAAGCCCACCAGTTGGTGGCATGCCATACTCCATCGCAGTCAAGAAGTCCTCGTCTAATGGGTGAGCTTCCTCATCACCGCTTTCAGCTGCTTTAACTTGTTCTTCAAAAAAATGTCGCTGCAGCTTGGGATCATTGAGTTCAGTATAGGCATTCCCAATTTCCCAGCCTAAGATGTACGGCTCAAAGCGCTCAATCAGATCTGGGTCATCTCGGTGAAGCTTACATAGGGCAGTCGTTTCCTTCGGAAAGTCAGTGATAAAAGTAGGTTGAATTAAGTGCTCTTCTACTGCTTCAAATAAAGTTGCAATCGCAATCCCACGGACAAACCCGGCGCCTACTCCTGAAGTGTTAGGATCTTGCTCATACTTTAAGTGATGCTTATGAATTTCGCCCATTAATTCCTCGTCGGACAATTGGTCAACATCCAGATGCAGATACTCTTTAATTGCATTCTTCATTGTTATGCGGCGCCACGGAGCTTTTAGCTCTATCTCGTGCTTACCCCACTTCACCGTGGTTGTCCCTAAAACCTCGAGAGCAATTGTTTCATAAATTTCTTCGACTAGCTTCATCATGTCGTTGTAATCCCAGTACGAGGCATAGCACTCCATCATCGTAAATTCTGGATTGTGAGTGCTGTCAATGCCTTCATTGCGGAAGTTATGGTCAATTTCGTAGACTTTTTCAAATCCACCAATAATGAGCCTTTTCAAGTAGAGCTCGTCAGAAATTTTTAAATAGAGGTCCATATCCAAAGCATTGTGATGGGTCATGAAGGGTCGTGCATTGGCGCCACCATACAGTGGCTGCAGAGTCGGCGTTTCAACCTCTAAGAAGTCATGGGTATCCAGTACTCGGCGAAGGGTACTGACAATCTTGCTTCGTTGGCGAAAGGTGGCTTGGACATCTGGATTCATGATTAAGTCGACATACCGCTTTCGATATCGCTCTTCAACATCTTTTAAGCCATACCAGGTATCTGGTAAAGGTAAAATAGTCTTGGTTAAAATGCGATACGATTTGGCTTGGACGGTACGTTCCCCAGCCTGGGTGGTAAAGGTAACCCCTTTCACTTCGATAAAGTCACCAATGTCAAAGTGTGCCAAGTTAGCAAACTCGGTTTCCGAGAGATCTTCAGCTTTAAAAGCCACTTGAATCTTGCCTGTCCCATCATGAATATCTGCAAACTGAATCTTGCCATGACCTCTCCAAGCGCGAATTCGGCCAGCGATACTGACCTCCAGGCTATCTGCCACTGAAGCCTCAGCAGCAGTATGAGTGCGTTGGGCTGTTTGGGGAAAAGGATTAATTCCTTGATCCAGCCAAGCCTGTAACTTATCTTCTCGAGAACTTAACATTTGATCAAGACGTGACATAGTGTTTTGTAATCCTTCTTAATTATAGTTATCCGGAAAAGCCGGCTAAAAACGATACAACATTTTCCCCCAATAGATCAGTATTATAGCCTCCCTCTTGCACGATCACAGTTGGTAAATTGAGGGAAAGAATAGTCTGGGCCATTTGCTCAAAGTACTCTGTTGTTAAGGCAAAGCCACCGATGGGATCCGCTTCATGGGTATCAAGTCCAAGAGAGACGACCAAGTGCGCTGGTGCGTACTCGCTAATTTTAGCTAAAACCGCTTCGAGAGTACTCTGATACTGCTGATTGGTCGTACCAGCGGAAAGACTACGGTTTAAGTTAAATCCAGCCCCTGCTCCTTCGCCAGTTTCGTTCTCAAAGCCAGAAAAGTACGGGAACTTCCAGTTTGGATCTGCATGAATTGATGTGGTAAAGACATCTGCGCGTCGGTAGAAGATTTGCTGAGTGCCGTTGCCATGATGAAAGTCTACGTCTAGAGTAGCAACTCGGCCAAACTGTCCTAAGTACTCTGCGGCCACCGCAGCGTTATTCAAGTAGCAGTACCCGCCCATCTGGTCACTAGCAGCGTGATGTCCTGGGGGTCGGCACAGCGCGTAACTGGCTCGCTGGCCAGTATGAAGTGACACTGCGGCAGCATGTGCGCATCTAGCGGAAGCAAGTGCGGCTGACCAGGTATGTTTTAGTAAAGGTGTGTAGAGGTCAAAGCTAAATCTTCCCAACTGAGCTACTGGATTCTGAGATCTTGGCTGGCCGCCATGATACTGAAAGACTGATGGATAGAGGTGCTGGGTCTCAGTTAATTCATTACAACGCCGCTCCAGAAACTCTAGGTAGTCAGAATCATGAATATGAAAGAGCAGCTCCCGATCAATTTCCGTGTGCGCTTCTTCTAACTCGTACCCTGCGGTTTCCAAAGCTGCAGAAATTCGTTCTACCCGCGCAGGCACTTCGTTGTGTGGAGTCTGTTCGCCATTGAAGATCTCATATAAGGGTTCATGCTGTATGTGACTAGGGTTATGAAAGATTTTCATGCGTTCCTTTTTTGAAAGTTACTGAATGAGTATATTTGTTCAACTTGTTCTCGAGAATAATCATTTTGAATACTTGTATAGGGTAGTGCGCCCATAATAAAGTTTCTCCAATATTGATAGTTCTCGGTTCCATCTCCAAAATTTTCGCTACTCAATCCATTTACCGGCTTTCCATCCAGCACCGAAACGTTTCGCCTCAGGATCTGGATTGGCGTATCTTCTAAACCAGGGCAAATTTCAACTAAAGGGAGAGTCATGCCGGCATGCCTGCCAACTCGATCAGATCTGACACTTAAGTTAAATTCCGATAAAATTATTGGTATTATTCCTGGCGCAGTTTCGTCATACAGGTGGTTGTTCAGGATCTGTGCATGTAATCCAATAACTGCAGCAGAGCAAAGTCCTCTCCCTTCCATCCCTCTGAGTGTTCCATACTCAGTACCTTCAATGATCTGGACTCCACGTCGATTGGGTGTTTCTCTGTTTAAGTGTAGCGGTTCCCCCATGCAGGCAGAGGCTAGTTCATTATTCTCCGTGTTCCGCACACCTGAGAACCAAGCATTTGTGTTTCTTGGATCCTGGGCATTGAACCGCTCAATAAAACTGGCGACACCTTCTGGCGTCCAGCCAAACGGCTTCCAAATCTGGGCAAGGCATTCAATATCAGCTTCATTAATTTGAGAAGTAAGTTGAAAAGGAGTCTCTTGCAGTCTGGCAACTCTATCCAGAGGAGAAACACGATTTTGTTGAGGTTGTTGCCAGTCTTGATACACTTCATTCCACTCTGGAGCTTCTGAACTGTGGACATTTTGGCCTAACATCACAATAAACCGTTCTTCTTGAGGATCCATAATATTTAGGGGAATCAAGACCTCTAGCGGCAATCTATCCCTATGCTCTTGGTTTGCTAAAAGTTCATTAACGACATTTGCGGTACACACTGCTCTTACCACGACTCTGCGTCTACCACGCTCCTGAGTTGCTTTGTGCTGAAATAGGGAAAAAAGTTGTTCTAGCTGCGAAAAACGATTTACTTCACTTCGAACATTAAAATACCCCCTACCTTCTGAGCGAGCATAGTCGGGTCCTGGAACACCTGTACTGATAATTTCTGCACTGGACATATATATTCAAGAAAAATCTTTTCTTGCCTCCATACAACTGCTGTAATTTATACGTTCATCGATGAACAACCAGGACTTTATCATGATGTGTTATAAATGCGTAATAAAGTAGTAAACGTTTCATTTATTGACAAATTGTAATAAATATAACATAATCAAAGGATGAGAAAGATATCTGATATTGTCTTCGAACTACTTCAAGCTTCAGAAACTGCTCTGGAGTCGATGAGGGCAGGGATCTTGAATTTTAGTGCCTACGCTGAGTTCGTTCAGCCAGAGGTAGAGAAACTGGCTTGGAAGCCAGTAAAGAAGACTACAATTGTGGTTGCCCTCTCGAGGATAGCTAAGAGTATGGAGGAGCTGCACGCCCTTCGTCCTCAGGTAGTATTGGATGAGCTGAGCATCAAGTCACCCCTGTGTGACATCACCTACGAGAAAACGAAACATACGGCAAAGCAGATTAGAACGCTTTCTCAGGAGCTAGGAGATAAAGAAAACACCTTTTTAATTGTGACGCAGGGAATGAGTGAAATTACCATTATTACTCTTGAGGAAGACGAGCAGAAAATTACTCGGCACTTTAGTCATCCGCCCAAATCTATTTATAGAGATTTAGTAGGGGTAAGTGTCCGTTTTTCCGAACAGTACCTGATTCAGCCGAATGTGATTTATAGTATTTTAAGTTTGTTGGCTGCTAAACGAGTGAACCTGATTGAGATAGTCTCTACTTATACCGAACTGACCATGGTAATTGAAAAACGTGAAATGGAAGTTGCCATTACTGCGCTCAATAGATCGTTTAAAGCTACCTTGTAAACCTGGTTATTTAATCTCAAGGATCTCGTATGTACTCATGCCTGCAGGGGCCTCCACCTCAATCTTTTCGCCTTTTTTCTTCCCAAGTAGCGCTTTACCAATTGGTGAGATGCTCGAGACTTTACCGGCTTTAGGATCTGCTTCGAACTCACCAACAATGATGAAGGTAATTTTGCGCTTTGATTTGCCTGAGGAGATCACCACTTGGACGTGTGAGCCGATTCCCACCACACTGGTTTTGGTAGTGTGAGAAATAATTGTTGCGTTGTTCAACACGTTCTGCAACTCCGCGATGCGGGTTTCGGTCAGCTCTTGGTCTTCTTTGGCACTGTGATACTCTGCATTTTCACTTAGATCCCCATATCCTCTGGCCGTCTCTACTCTTTTAATAACAGAAGGTAGTTTAACTTCAATAAGCTCATTCAGTTCTCTTACTAACTCGTCATAGCCTTCTTGGGTCAACTGAATTTTTGGCAATCCGTTTGTGGTCATAACATTCCTATCCTCATAAAAAACACCCTTTTCGGGTGAAGTTTAACAATATTACAGGTAGTCGTCACTTTTTTCAATGTGTGATTGATGTGCCAGATCTCTATTATTGTACAGAATCAGGCAAGTTTCAAAGTAAGAAAATAGTAAGAAGTCGCCTTTTCTTTAGATTCGAGAGTGCTTGGTTCTTTGAGCAACCTTAATCTCGAGAAGGGCCCGCTTGAGTGAAGCCTCAGCCATCATTAACTCTCGCTCATCAACTGTTTTAGACATGGTTTCGTGGGCAGCCTGAACGGCCTGCTCTGCTTTTTGAAGGCTAATTGCTCGTGCTTCGACGGCACTATCCACCATAATCATGATTTGATTATTTGGACCGACATCAATAAATCCTTTTGAAACCACAAAAGAGTCTTTTTCTGCTTCAGTTTGGTAGCGCAGTTCACCGGTTTGTAACTTTGCAAAAAGAGGTATGTGGCCGGGTAAAATGGTTATTTCTCCCTGGACGGTCGGTGCAGTTACAGCATGAGCCACAAACGAACTAAGCTGTTTTTCTTGTGTGATGACTGTAACGTGCAGTAACTGTTTACTCATATATACCATTTATAAGGTTTTCGCTTTGGCAATAGCATCGTCAATCGTACCGACTAAGTAGAAAGCTTGTTCTGGTAGTTGATCGTGCTTACCATCTAAAATTTCTCTGAAGCCACGAATGGTTTCTGCTATAGGCACATATGCACCTTTAATGCTGGTGAACTGCTCGGCCACAAAGAAAGGTTGGGAAAGGAACTTTTGCACACGACGGGCTCGAGCTACAGCTAGCTTGTCTTCGTCACTTAACTCATCAATACCCAAGATAGCAATGATGTCTTGGAGCTCTTTATAGCGTTGTAAGACTGCTTGGACACCTCGTGCGACATCATAATGCTCTTGACCGATAATGTCTGGTTGAAGAATCTTTGACGCCGAAACTAGAGGATCTACCGCTGGATAGATTGCTTGCTCAGAAAGCTTTCGATCCAAAGAAATGGTGGAGTCTAAGTGAGCAAAAGTGGTGGCGGGGGCTGGATCAGTGTAATCATCGGCTGGCACATAGACTGCTTGGATTGAAGTAATAGAGCCTTTTTTCGTCGAGGTAATTCTCTCTTGAAGCGCAGCCATCTCAGTTGCGAGGTTAGGTTGGTAGCCTACGGCTGAAGGGACCCGGCCAAGTAGCGCTGACACCTCTGAACCAGCTTGAGAAAAACGGAAAATATTGTCGATAAAGAACAAGACGTCTTCGCCACGCTCATCCCGGAAAAACTCAGCCATAGTTAAGGCGGTTAACGCCACGCGCAAACGATTACCTGGGGGTTCATTCATTTGGCCAAAGCACATCACAGTACTTGGTAAAACGCCAGAGTCCTTCATTTCGTGATACAAGTCATTCCCCTCACGAGTACGCTCCCCGACACCTGCAAAGACGGAGTGGCCTTCGTGCTCCTCAGCAATGTTACGGATCAACTCTTGAATAATAACCGTCTTGCCTACGCCTGCCCCACCAAATGCGCCCACTTTTCCACCTTTAGCAAAAGGAGCGATTAGGTCGATGACTTTAATACCAGTTTCTAAGATTTCCGCTTTGGTGCTGAGATCCTTAAATAAAGGAGCACTTCGATGAATGGGGGCAAATTGTTTCGCTTGAATAGCTTCGCCTTCATCAATGACTTCACCAATCACGTTAAAGACTCGGCCAAGCGTCTCATCACCTACTGGCACGGTAATTGCAGCGCCTGTGTCACTTACTTCCATGCCTCGAGATAAACCATCAGTTGAGCCCAATGCAATAGCGCGGACAGTGTCCGTACTAAGCTGTTGTTCGACTTCAAAGGTCAGTATGCTTCCGTCAGTCCGTTTGAGCTTTAGGGCATTATAAATTGCTGGTAGTTGAGTGCTGAAAACGATATCAGCAACTGGTCCCACAATCTGCTTGATTTTTCCGATATTTTGGCTGGCCATAAAATCCTTTCTTAGTTGTTCACCGTCAAAGTAGCTGTTGTAATGTCCAGCAGCTCACTGGTAATGGCTGCTTGGCGTGATTTATTAAATACGAGCTTCAGTTCGTGTACCAGATCTTTGGCATTATCGCTGGCATTTTTCATAGCAACCATTCTGGCGCTGTGTTCACTTGCCTTGGCTTCGAGCAAAGTCTGGTACAAGGTATTTTCCAAGTAGTATGGTAACAGTTCATCTAAGATTTCGCGTGGGTTAGGTTCAAAAGTATACTCAGAGAAAATTCCTGGCTTAACTGCACTCCTCTCATTTTCTGCGATGGCCTGAGAAAGAGGTAGTAATGGAGTTAGCTTTACCTTCTGAGTCAGAGTGTTTATGAAGTCCATGTGCAAAATCCAAACTGATCGGTACTCTCCAGAGAGAAAACCGTCGGTAATTAACTTCCCAACTGGTAAAATCTCATTCACCGAAACAATTTCTGGTAAGTTCGTAAACTGAGCACTAATCGTAATTCCCATTTTTCGTGCAAAACCGATTGCTCTTTTCCCGAGAACCATTAGCTCTAAATCTTGTTGCTCACGACTCCATTGTAGGGCGGCTTTAAAAAGGTTGGTATTTAAACCACCGCAGAGTCCTCGGTCTGTTGAGAACAAGATTAGGATATTTTTCCCGACAGTGTGGTGTGCAAGTAGTGGGTGCAGACTGGAATCAGTGAATTGCGCCACCTTTTGAAGTGATTCTTGAATCGCATGCGTATATGGTCGAGCAGCGAGAGCTTGCTGCTGCGCTCGGCGCATTTTACTCGCAGAAACCATTTCCATCGCTTTCGTGATCTTGGAAATATTGGCAGCAGTGCTAATACGTCGTTTTATTTGTCGGGTGTTGGCCATTAAGCCTCCAGCATCCATTCCCCATGGAGACGATTAAATGCTTGCACAGCGTCTTTTAGCTCTGCGATCGTTCCATCGATCATTTTCTGCTCTTTGCGAATACTCGCTAAGATCTCAGGATACTGGTCGTGGATAAACTCTAGATAAGCTTTTTCCCAGTCACCCAAGAAGTTCTCTTGAACTGGATCTAGGTAGCCATTGACGGCTGCATAGATAATTACTACTTGTTCCTCAACTTTGAGTGGAGTGTCCCAGCCTTGTCGCAAAACGGCATTGACGCGGATGCCTCGATCAAGTTGAGCTTTGGTTTTCTCATCTAAGTCTGAGCTAAATTGAGCAAAAGCCTGCAGTTCTCGGAATTGAGCGAGGTCCAGCTTCATGGTACCCGCAACCTGTTTCATGGCCTTAATCTGCGCAGCTGAGCCAACGCGAGAAACAGATAAACCGACGTTAATGGCGGGTTTCATGCCAGCATTAAATAAATCTGCCTCCAAGTACAGTTGTCCGTCGGTAATCGAGATGACGTTGGTTGGCACAAAAGCAGAAACGTCATTTCCTTGTGTTTCAATGATCGGAAGGGCGGTAATCGAGCCACCACCGTGTTCTTTATTTAAGCGAGCAGCACGCTCTAGCAAACGAGAGTGGAGGTAGAAAACGTCACCTGGGTATGCTTCACGGCCAGAAGGACGACGAAGCAGTAAGGAAATTTCACGATACGCTTGAGCATGCTTGGTTAAGTCATCATAAACGATCAAGACATCTTTTCCCTGATCTAAGAAGTACTCAGCCACCGCAACACCGGCATAGGGGGCTAAAAATTGGAGTGATGCAGGTTGAGAAGCTGATGCTGCTACAATTGTGGTATAGGACATGGCTCCACGCTCTTCTAGAATTTGTTTGGTTTGGGCTAAAGTTGATTGCTTTTGACCAATTGAGACGTACACACAGACAACATTCTGGTCTGCTTGATTAAGGATGGTGCCTATCGCAATCGCAGTCTTCCCTGTTCCACGATCACCGATAATCAACTCACGTTGACCTCTTCCAATTGGAATCATCGCATCAATGGCTTTAATACCAGTTTGCAGAGGGACTGAAACAGATTGTCGAGCCATAACCCCTGGGGCAATGCGTTCCAGCAGCATTCTTTTTCCTTGGGAAATAGCAGCTCGACCATCAATTGGCATCCCAGTTGGGTCAACTACCCGACCGATAATGTCATCAGCCACGTTCAGAGAAAGGATCTGACCTGTGCCATAAATCAAATCACCGGCCTCTAAGTGAGTGGTTTCACCCAGGGCAACAATACCCACTCGTTCTGGCTCTAAGTTTAAGGTTAAACCAAGCTTGTTTTGACCAAGGTCAATAAGCTCGCCAATTTGGGCTTTTTCTAATCCATTTGCTTGAATGATGCCGTCTCCAAAAGAGAGCACTCGACCAACTTCACTCTGGTTAATCGAAAAAGAGGCAGAATCAATCAAGTTAGTAAAATTGACTGAGGTGGTTGTTTTTTTCATGACAAAATCACTTTACTGTCTAATTTCTTGCAATATTCTTTGCTTTATTTGATAGAGCTTACTTCGGAGCGAGCCATCTAGCTGTCGAGAATTGATGGTTAAAATTAAACCACCCAAGATAGAGGAATCAACTGTTTCTTGATACTCAACAGTGGATCCATACTTTTTCTCGACCGCCTTTTTAAGTCGGCTAAGTTGTGCCGAATTAAGTTCGACTGCAGTGGTAATGAGTACCTTGTTCATAAAATTAAATTAAAGCGATAACTTCTTCAATGTCTTTATCAAGTTTTTTAGCAATTGATTTTTGATCTACAGCTTCACCAAGCACCTTTTCAGTCATGTGAATGACCTGAGTCATGAACTCTGCTTTTAAGTCTTTGACCATATTTGCGCGTTCTTCAGTAAGTTGATTACGTTGCTTTTCAATTTCTTGAGCTGCCGCTTTTTTAGCTTCTTCTAACATCTGTGAGCGAAGGTTGACTGCATCCCTCTTGGCTTCAGCTACCAGTGCAGCTGCTTCTTTGTGCGCATCTACGACTGCTTTTCTCTTAATTTCGTCAATATTCTTTTTCTCAGCGAAAGTTAGCTCTGCTGCTTTTTGGGCTTCTTCCACACGATTACTTCGCTCCTCAAGCATTTTCCTGACTGGTTTGTAGAGCAAGAAAGTTAATGCTCCGGTGACCACGAAGAAGTTAATCATCTGGAAGAGTATTTGGGGAATTTGAATTTCCATATTACTGTGATCGCAAATAAGCTTTTTTTTTGAGTAAGCTTCTTTGCGCCTTCTTAAATATTAGGCTACAAATTGTAAAATAAGCGCAATGACCAAGGCGTAAATTGCAATTGCTTCTGCAAATGCGACACCCAAAATCATGTTCGTTTGAATCTTACTGGTTGCTTCTGGATTGCGACCAATAGCTTCCATTGCCTTGGAAACGATCATACCTACTGCTAAACCTGGACCAATTGTGCCCAAGCCCATTACGAAAGCTACTGCAAATTCTTTACCCATACATCCTCCTAATTTATATTAATGGTCACCATGACCACTCATGGCCATGTTGAAAAGTACTAAAGATAACATTGAAAATACTAAGGCTTGGATCACTCCAACGAAAATTTCTAACCCATAAAATGGCATTGGTGCGATGATCCCTACCAGAGAGCTGACGACAGCCAACAGCACTTCTCCAGCGAAGATGTTCCCAAATAACCGAAAAGCAAAGGAAATGATTTTGGATAACTCTGAAACGAACTCCAGGATGCCGACGAAAAAACTGATCGGACTTGAGAAGTTAAGGTATTTTTGAAAGTAACCAAACTTAAATTGACTGAAACCAAATATTTGTGTAGCAACGACTGAGATTAAACCCAGGGCTAGGGTCATGTTTAGGTCAGCAGTGCCAGCACGGAAGTACGGGACAAAAACTTCTCGACCAGTTGTTTCTTTGGCTTGGCTGGCTGGACCTTCAGGAATGGCACTACCAGCTCCTTCTTGGACAACTCGTTCTTCTATGACCTCGCTGGCATGTACCTTCAGACTTGGCTGTTGAAAAGTGAGTTTGGAAGGGAGTAGCTCAGCATGTTGCAAACTTTCCCTAAACCCAATAGTTCCTATGCCTGGTAAGAGACCCAACCAGTTATTGGCCAGAATAAAAAGGAAGAAAGTTGCGATTAAAGGAAAGAATTGAGCGGTACGTTTCTTGTTCCCAGTTACACTGTGAACTAAAGAAGAAAGGGACTCAATAATCCACTCAGCAAGATTCTGAATGCCAGTAGGTCGATTGGTACTCTTTAGAGAATTTTTTACCCAGATGCCAAAGGCAATTAACAATACACTTGCAATAATGCTCGTGACCATGGAGTTGGTAACGTCAAGCCCTTGAACAGTGAAGAGCTTTTCGGCTGAGATAGAAATGTGTAGACCACTGGCGGCCATATACCCAAATTTTAATTTACTAATTGTATTCGAAACCCAAGAGTAAACCTGGAGCGTTTGAAATTATAAAGATCTTTTAAGCCGATGCAAGTAGGTAATTGTTACACCTTACTTATTCTGCTAGGACAATCACTGCCGTGTAGTTATCCTTAGTATCTTCAGTTGATTTCGTTGTTTTTACAGTTAAGTCTAATTTAGTGTTCTTTTCCAGTATACTTAGTAGTTCTGCATTTTCTTCCGCCAAGAGAAGATAGTTTCCTTTTTCAGCGTAGGTACCCTTTGCATTCGCAGTATCAACAGTTTTAAAACCAGCACTAGTAAGTAATTTCTTGAAGGTCCCTGCCTTTCCAGGGACAGTTGTTGCATTTACTACAAGAACTTTAGTTATTGCCGTATCTATTGTCGCTGAAGCGGTTGCTGTTGGGGTTGGAGAAGGGCTAACTAATATCACTGTAGTAGCAGGAGAAGGTGTGACGACGATGGCTTGATTGAGCGGGCTATTCTTTTCGGATAGGCGGAGCATGGCAAAGCCAATGCCTACCCCTGCGACCACAGTAATCACTAAAGCAACTAGAGTAATCATGACCATTTTAAGCAATGGACCGCTACCGCTTTTATTGCGGATAACGGGACGCTGGATCGAAGGCTGAGAATGAGGATTTACAGCAGGAGAGAAGGTAGGAGAATTCATAGATTTAGGATATGTGAATGGTACCACAGTTGCGGGAATTACTATATTGGGTGAGTTGGCTTGGATCGGTTCTTCTGGAATTTCCACAAAGGTTGGGGGTGTAACTCCTTCCTCTAAAACTTCGACCTTTTCTTCAATCATCAGATCTATCTCCTCTGGCTCAACTACGCTTTCAGTTTTGCTTTCAGCGTTGCTGAGGACTGTGGCTTTTAGTGGTAGCGTTGGGGCAGGTAGTTCTTCCTCGAGCTCTATAGTCGAATCTGGAACTTTTTCTGAGATCTCATCATCATCATCGTTAATACTTTCATCAATAATGAGTGGGCCTTTTTCTTCTACAAAAGGTTCTTGAGAGGTGCCAGTCTTGTCTTTGCCTAAATTAAACCTAGGTACAGGGAACTCTGGAATGTCGAGGGTTTTTGCTGCTGCTTCAATAATTTGCTTAAGGTAAGAAGGAATTCCCTCGGTTTCATCAGAAAAGTTAGACAGTTGTTGAATGGGTAACGTTCCACTGAGTTTTTCTTTGATCTCGTTCTCAACTAAGGCGTTCGTCAGTAGGTACATAGTCTGAATGTTGGGCTCAGCGCCTTTGAGCGTTTTCACAGTCTCGATAATGTTATCAACCTCATTAATACTGCAGGAAACTGCTTGGTCAACTCCAATGTAGTGTTCAGCTAGATAGAGCTGACTCCCAATTTGAATGGTACTTAGGGAAGGTTCTAGCGAGATAACTGACTTAATCGTCCAACTAAGGGCAGTTATGTCCGTAATAACTACTTTTTGAGTCTTGGCTGCTTTCCGTATTGGGTCAAGCAAAGACCTTTCTAGAGCAGAGAGCTGAACTTTAGACTTGCCTCGATGCTGGGTCAGCACAAAGCTCTCTACCTGGTGAGAATCTTTTTCAAACTCTAAGCTCGGAAGCAACTTTTCTTTGACGTAGTCTTGGACTCCACTTTCGGTCGTCTCATTTACGTCTACAATCGTGTTAGTGAATAAAAAGTCAGGCAAAACCAACTGATACTCATCTGGTTCAATTTTCTTGATCAACTTTTCCACATTATCAACAATAAACTCGTTCTCATCAATAAAGTTGCCATTTATTTGACGGAAAGCGTGAATTGCAAAAGAGTGAGTTTTTTTGGTGGGCAGAACCTCAGCAATGTAGGCAGAGTCAGGCAAGATGTAGAGAAATTTACGCGTGTTTAGCATAAGATATTTTTTTTGATAAAATGAATGCTTCAATCTAAAAGGTGTGTTTAGTATGTACTATGACCAAACTCCTTGGCAAGAGGGCAAAGTTAAATTAATGTGACTCATTCTTCTTTCCTGCCCTCTTTTTCCTTGACTCTAAAAATTGTTCCACAGACTTAGGAAAGAATCTCAGATAGAGCATGAGTGGAACTGCTAGGATACACCCTGCAGCGGCGTCCAAAGTATCTTTCAGTGCTTCTAAAGTAACTTGATTTTCTTTTTGAGTAGTCATACTGGTGCCATAAGTGTATTATACCTAATGAAATATGATCAATTATTTTAATCGTCAGCGAGTGTTTTTTTTCTTGTGTGTTTTTCTCCTTTTAACTTTTTCTACTTTTTTTACTCTTAAAAGGAGTAGATTTTCTCAGCTTGCTTCACAAGTCAAAGATTTTCCCAACCAATCAATGGTTGGGAAAATTACCAACCAGTGGTACTCCTCTCTTTTCTTTGATCAGTGGTCTGCCCCTCTTTTCGCGTACCCGCTTGCATATAAACTTTCTGAAACTGGAATCGGGCTCTCTTATCCTCAAGTCAGAGCGACGAGTAAAACCGTTTTTGCTTCTTATACACAAGATATTTTAATTGGACTGTCAGATCATTTTAATCAGAAAAATATTTTAGAGAGTGATCCCTTAAGTGTTAGTGTTCAGCTATGCAGTGACCAGACTTGCTTAAGCACCCGTTTTATTCACGGCTCTCCAGTACTCACTGTTAAAGTAGAAAAAGACACTATACTCAAGGTAAGTGCCCCTGCTGCAACTGGAACTGATGTAAGCGGTACTGCTAGTAAAATTATTTTTGCTCACGGAAAATATCTACTCAGTTTAGTAAGTGACACAAATGTCCAAAAGCCCCTCGGCCTTGATACTACCAAAAAAGATTGGAACTTAGCTGTTCAAGCAGGAGATCGCCTGTTTATTGCGCTAGAACCAGATGCTGCGGCTCTCACCATTACAGACACACAAGTACAAATCGAAAAAGGCTCTTTCAATTATAAAAGTGAGCAAAGTTCGCTTACGACTTCCTTAAACTTTTCAACTGCAACTGGGAACCCACCACTAATAGCTCTGCTCCCACACCATTGGGAAAAAATTACCGATCAGTCTCTAGGTGAGTACAATACTCTGCGCGGCCAGATGAGATTATACAAACAGAGCTCGATACGGAATACCTATGTTCAGCCAGAAGTCCTCTCAATCTCGAAGATGGTAGAGTCTTTAACAGCTGCTCAAAAGACTGAACTGCTTGGCCTCATCAAAAAGGACACAGAAGAGATCTTAAAACAACCAAGAATAGAAGCTGTCTACGATGGTGGAAAACAAGTATTCAGAGCGGCGATGCTATTTGAGGTAGCACAGGCACTGAGTAGTCCTGATGCACCAGTATTGCACGATAAATTGTTGGAGCTACTGAGTTATTGGCTATCTGGCACCCCGTCATCTCCTTCATCACCTTTTATTTTCTCTGAAGATCCAAAAGGCATTGTGGCGAAGGTACCTCAGTATGGAAATGAAGTCTTTAATGATCATCACTTTCATTATGGATATTTCTTGGCAGGAGCGGGTATATTGATTGATCATGATAGCTCAGCGGCAGCTACACTCCAGCCAGGAATAAAGGCCTTGCTAGATGATATTGCTTCCACTTCACCTGAAGCAGGGTATCCTCTTTTAAGAGGATTTGATCCATACGAGTCGCATTCCTGGGCTGATGGGCGCGGCGTAACCAATGACGGAAACAATCAGGAGTCAACCTCAGAGGCCGTGAACAGGTGGTATGGTCTTTATAGAATAGCCCTAGCTTTAGAAGATTCAGACTTGCTATCTACGGCACAGACTGGAATGGCTATGGAGCAAAATGCCGCTCAAATCTATTGGTTAGGTCAAAGACCTGACTTGTATCAATTTCCTAGTGGCTACGATTACCCAATGGCTTCGCTAGTGTTCGGGGGGAAACTAGATTTTGCCACTTGGTTTAGTGGCTTACCGACTCATATCTATGGAATCCAGTTTTTACCGATTACACCAGCAATGACTCATGTGAAGAATCCATCTAGATGGTCTGCCTATACCACATACCGCAACTCAAATGAAGAGAATGCTTGGAATGATATCAGAGCAATGCTGGCTGCGATGAATGGTGAAACTGTCCCTACTACTCAACCAAAGTATGAGGCAGGAGAGTCAGCTTCTTGGTACTATCTGTGGGTGAACTACTGGATGAATCAGTGAGGACTACTTGCCAGAGATCAGTGAGTTCCAAAACTGCGCAACTAAAGCCGCTGGTTTGAGTGCCTCTTCCCCATGACTCCTAGACAAGACATTGAGATTTTCGCCTTGAATAAAGCTAGATGCATCATCAGGGTTAATAAAGTGAAAGTTTAGCTCATACTGACTGGGCTTATTTTCTGTATTAATGACTCTGCTCACGCCGTCTAACTGAACACTGAAGATTTGCTCTCTTCGAGAACTATAAATATCTAGATTCTTTTGCTTTTGAAGTTCCAAGTACTGGGCAGGTGAAACGCTTGCTACCAGTTTTACATTTGAGTCAGAGAACATCGTTAAAGTTAGGGAATTTTGTACGAGGTATGCCCCCTCAACAATGTGCGTTTTGTAGACAATTCCATCCCGTGGTGCATATATTTTATATTGATCATTTTGGGCTTTTAGAGCAGTGACTTCGGTGCGAGCAGAAACATTCTCCTTGGCAACCTTTTCTAAGGACTCAATCTTCGCCCTAGATACTTCATCTGAAAGCTGGATTAATAAGTCGCCCTTTTTGACGTGTTGACCAGAAGAAACCAATACCTTTTCAATTCTGCCAGGAAGAGGGTTGGTGATCTCAATCTCATCTTTTTCAATGTGAAGGAGTAACGGGGTTTGAGAGGCCTCATAGGAGTTGAGTCTACGAGTCAGAGCTAAGGAAGAGATTGTCAGTGCGGTCAGAAATACTATGCCAAAGTAAAGCACATTAATAAACGTAGCAACTAAGTGGTGAAAGGTATTTTTGTTCATTATTCCTTAGCTAGGTGTAAGATTCTCCGCTCTCCTGTAATAAAAAGCACTAATAAATACATATTCCACACTGCCCAAATTGTACTGACAAATGTATCCCAAAAATTACGAATTTCAAACCAGCCCACAACCAAACTAAAAAGCGTTAATAAAATTAGCAAAACATGAGGCCAGATCCAAGACATAATAATCTCATTCCTTGTTTTACGATTAGTAGTTGGTGTCCACTTTAATTTCGTTCCAAAAACAATTGTAAAAAAAGCCAGGATATATGGATAAAAAGTAGCTAAAGCAGTAGAGACCGTAGCCAGTTGAATTTTACCCAAAAGTAGCCAGCTTAATGAATAGTACAGTACCAAGTAAGGGGCATAATGGATAAGCCAGTTAAAACTTGACTGTGCGCTCATGGGACTAATTCCAAAGAGTAGGTAAATGATTGGAAAGCTAATATAAATTAAGATTGAAAAACCGGATAAGTAAAACATGTTTGAGAAAAAGTACTGTATCTTTTGGTCTAAAGTTAGGTTGACACTCCCTAATGGGTTCTGCAGAAATAACATGCTCATTCCCCCCTTTGCCCATCTAAGTTGCTGTTTAAAGTACGCATTAATAGTTGAAGGAGCAGTGCCATTTGCTAGAACTTTATTTACAAAAATAGTTTGCCACTTCTTTTCATGCAGCAATCGAGAAGTCCAGATGTCCTCAGAGTGTCCAACTTGAGCAATTCCGCCAATTTCGTCGATAGCAGAGCGTCGAAAAATAACATTGGTTCCTACACAAAAAGCAGAATCAGAAATATTTTTAGCTGGGCAAAGATACTTGTAGAATACCTCTTGAGCTTGGGCCGTCCCAGCAGCAATAAATTGATGTGTATTATCAAAATGTTGGGGGCTTTGAACCATGCCAACCTTTTCATTTTTCATATACGGCAGCAGTACGGTAATAAAGTTGTTCTTAGGAACCTGGTCTGCATCAAAAATAACAAAAAACTCTGAACTGCTGTGTTTGAGTGCATTATTTAAGTTTCCCGACTTCGCATGGGAGCGTTCAGTACGAGTAACATAGCCAATTTTTAATGTAGTTGCTAACGCTCTTAGTTCGGGGGAGTTGGCATCATCGCAGATATAAACCTGGTGAGGATAGTCCATACTTATGGCAGCAAGTATGGTCTTTTTTACGACCTCTAGTGGTTCTCCAGCCGTAGGTACAAAAACGTCAATGGTGGGATTAGACTCTAAGAAATCAGAATCTTTATTAGAATGAATACGATGATGGGATGCAACAAAGACATCCATAAAAATAGTTACCCATAAACTCAACATCACAGTCATGGAAATGATGTCAGCAAAAACTAGAAAGAAATAAAGCACCTGATTACCAGAGTTTGCACGATTAAAAACAAATGAAGCATAAAATAAAACAATTAATGGAGCCGCAAACAAAAAGAAAATAGCAGTATTAGGAATGTGGTGGGAGGTGATTTTAGAAAGTAGAGAATCTTTGGTCATTATTTGAGGTTCCTCATAAACACAGAAATCAGTGCATACAGGATGCACATATAGAATGTTACTAAAATGCTTCCAATTTGAACTGGCCAATACCAGTTCGGCCAAGAATTTTTTAAGATAACTTCTTTACTTAGAAAGTTGGCTGGTAGTTCTAGGTACATCATCCGTAATGACGTAGGTTGGATTTTAAGTTCGGGATGATCTACCACTGACCAAAACCTATCATAGCTTTGCATCAACAATATACTTTGAGGCTTCTCAAAACTTTGCTCAGGAAGATTTACTCGAATGCGGTCTGTTGCTAGAAATGATGTAGAGACGGGCTTGATTGAGGGGATATTAAGGAGTTCTTTCATTTTTGTGACCTCACTATCCCAAGGGCTGAAAGAATCTGCATGAAGTGTCGGCTGCTTAAAATCTTCAAAGGAAATTGAAGACTTCATCTGTTGAGAATCACCTAAAAAGCTATACACAACTGGATTTTTATTTTCTAGTACCTGGTATTTTTCTGAACCTGCTTCAACATCGCTTTTTCGAAGAAAAATATTCTCAGTTTGTTCCGGATTTGCTAGAGCGTCAGCGAGTGGAGAAAAGTACGGCAAAAATAAGTACTGCACGCCTAAAACCTGAGAGTACGAATTAATCAATCGAATTTGGGTTCCACTGACACTTGTATAAGAGAGGTCACTGGCCATCAACTTGCGAAACCTTTGTGCTAACGGATGCGGCTCTAAGTGTTCGTTATAGGAGTTAACAAATCGAAGCTTATTACTAAAATAGCTCGCTTGAGAAACATTAGAACTATAAATACTTCCTTGGGTCGATTGGGCATTTAGATACTTAGCAACAGGATCTTCCATCGAGCTGACCGGTGTAGCTGTGTATTGGGAGGAGATTGTGATTGCTTGCATAATTACGGCAGCAACCAGTGTCGCAAAAATTCCTATTACAAACCTTGATCGAATATGCTGAAGAACAATCTGTAGACACTCTGCAAAAATAAAAGGGAGAACATAGCCAACAATAATAATACCGCGCGAAAACTGTAGTTGGTTAATAAATGTAGGCAAGTACCCACTCTGACCAAGTTTAATCAAGGCTAAGTATACTGTGACATATAGAAGTAAAATCTTTGCCCAACGACTAATTTTCCCAGTCTTCAAAAAAACAATTGTCCAACTGATCAGAAAACCTAACCAGTGCAGCAATCCTAAGCCCATATGATCGTCAACTAGAGTATCTCGCAAGAACTGTGAAGAAGACATAATGGGATTTGAGTAGCTATATCCATAAAAGAGATATGGAACCCAAAATGCTGCAGAGCTTAGTAAGAAGATAATTAGTGAGATCAAAGTGTTTCTTGATGAGATGCGTGGCGAAGAAAATATGAGTATACATGCTAGTAAACCTGTGGCACTGTAGCCCAGAATAGGATGTAACATCCAACCAAATCCTGTTAAGGAAGAGAGTAAAAAAATATTTTTAGATTGTTTTAAAGTGCGTATCCAAATATAGATATAAATTGGTACTGTAAAAATCAACATGTACACAGAGAAGTCTTTAATAGTTACCCACTGTTGGGGAAACACAAATGAAGCAATTACTGTGGCAAAGGCAAATAAAGGTCGAACATTCAGGGCACGGAGCAGCATATATGTCAAAACTCTTATGCTTAGAAAAACCAGAACTGTTGTCCAAATCATCGATTGAGTAATGCCTAGGTTAGTTATTTTTTGGAGCAGTATGACTAAAAGGTGGGGCAAGTATTGATAAGATCGCCAGTAATTGATGCCATTACTCCAGATATGATCCCAAGAGATGAAGCCGTTTTCCAAAAGGGACTTAATCCTAAAAGAATGATAAATCCAGTCCTGATATCCAGTTTCTAAAAAATTATATTGAGTGTAGTAGCCAATCAGAAACCAACCAGTGAGAAGGATGACTCCTACAATAAGCAAGTCAATAAAAAAATCTTTGATAAATTTTTCTTGGAGGCTGGGAAAAAATCTCATAGCTCGGCAGAATCTGGTGAATCAGAAATACGTATTTTAGCAAAGTTGATGGTATAACATTTTTAAGATAAGACAACCACACATCTGTAAGAATCTAGTATGAATCGGGCAATTAGAATGTATTAAGAGTGGAAACGTCTATGCTGCGACTGGGGAATGAACTTTTTCCCCAACATCCTGATATAAAGTTACTTGAATTTCTGGCTGATTATGATCGGGACCTCCCAAAATTGGGGAGGTCGTATATTGAAGTGCTGAGAATACATTTGCCAAGTTATCTAAAAAAAGTAGTGAAGCTTCATGCTGGTCTGGATGTGACTCTGCAAAATGGGAGATGATGGACAAAGCGTTGCTGTGCACAGAGTTTCTCAACAAGTCAATTAACTCATTTACCATTCGATCTTCTTCGAACGTAGTGGTATCTGGGTGAGTTTCAACAGAACTTACACGTCGAGCTAGGAACAATACTTTCTTTGGTCCAACCACCTCAATGCCTTTTAAACCAAATTTCTCAACTAAGTTCATATAACTCCTCTGGGTAAGTTACTGATTAACCTATAGAAGTTATAGTACTACTAGTCAAAAATATATAAATAGCCAGAAAGACTACCAAAAATCTACTTAAAGAGTATGGCCAAGCGCTAAATGGTGAGTCCGCTGGGATTCGAACCCAGGACGCACAGCTTAAAAGGCTGTCGCTCTAACCGACTGAGCTACGGACCCACACCAAAAATCTGCTTCAGGATTATAGCAAGTTTATGGGACTCTTAGAATAGGTGGATATTGGAGTGATTTTTTATGAGATTTACTTTGCGGTCTGCAGCGAAGTCCATCCCCTACATCCGCTTTGCTCTAGATTCTTTTTCTAAAACAATTACATTCTCCGAGTTTGGTTGGTGAGCTACCAGAATGTTTTTCTGCGCTTTGCGGTGCTCTGCTAAATGCGCAGAAAGATCTACGATGGTTTTGAGGGCTACCATCAAAGCTAAACCAGCGGTTGATTCACCCATAGACCTGGCCAGCATGGCTCCTAAAATAACTGTAATCTGCATAACAAAAATGCGGGGATATGGTGAAAAAAGCAGCCGAATTAATGAAGCCTGAAGATACTCTGCTTTCCCAATATAGTTGTGATAATAGGAAATAGTGTGACTGATAAAAAGCGAAATAATACTCAAAAAAATTCCGAGAATGCTTACTTGACTGGAGCCAAAGAAGATAGCTAAAAAAAATAAGTGGCCGATCATAAAAGCGCCATAATGGAACATAAAAAAAACTGCTAAAGAATCAAGTAAATTAAAGGAAGTATATTTCTGAAAAGGGTCGCTGAGGAATAAATTATTGGGAGCTCGTCCTCCAGCCTTTTTCATTTTTCGAACGGTGTAGATACCAATCACTGCGCTTTCCAGCCAGTAAGTCAGCATAATAGAAAACACAGACCAGTTTAGGAAAAATGCACCGTACAAGGGAACTAAATTTGCTAGAAGTAAAGCGACGGGCGAGCTTAATCTTGAGATACGTTTCATAAGTTATTCATGGATTGTGAGTTCATCTAGCGTATGAGTATCTAAATTGAAAACACGAATTAAGTGATTATTAGTGTCGGCAATATAGAGATTTCTCTTCCAGATTTTGACGTCGTTTGGCTCATTGAGTGGTAACACTTCACACTTTTTGTCTTCAATAGAGCAAACTGCCCCACTTTCTCTTTTTATTAAAGTTGAAATCTGAGAAGACTCTAAGTTTATTTTTCGCAGAGCATGGTTATAGGTATCAGCAATAAAGATTTCTTTGTCAGTAGTCACAAGTCCGAGGGGATGTTGAAGTAAGGCATCTTCCAACTCACCGTCTTGAAGCCCAAAAACAAAAAGACCATTTCCAATTAAAGTAGAAACTTCCATAGCAGCCAGATCCAATTTTCTAATAGCTGAGACCTCACTATCAGCGAAGTAAAGCTGGTCTTTGAAAAGGCTGAGTCCGCTAGGCTGGGCAAGCTGAGCACGGAGCGAAGCACCATCAACAATATTTTCTCCACCATTGCCGGCAATTGGATAAATCTCTTGAGAAGAAAACTCATACTTCCAAATCTGGTGAGAACCAGCCATGGCAACATAAAGGTGCTCTTTGGTGACTGCAACGTCCCAGGGAGAGCTAAGTTCTGTCACTTTCCCTCCTCCCCCTGTAGAGCCCCAACTTGCTTGTTCACCGGTACCCGCAAGCGTAGCGACGAGCTGCTTTTTTAGGTCAATTTGCCGAAGTACATGGTTTTCGGTGTCACAAACAAAGAGCTGGTTATCTTGATAGGCAAGCCCCTGAGGTTGGTTAAAACTGGCTTGTGGGTAAGAACCATCTGCTTTCCCTTGACTCTCCTTACCAATTACATTGAGGATTTTCGCTTCAGTGGGAGAAGTGAGCTGGCACTCCAGAATTCGATGATGATTGCTATCAGCAATAAAAAGACGGTCTGTTTCAGCATCAATGCAAATCTTTCCAGGGAAGGCCAAAGTTGAGTTTTGAATAATAGGTTTAGAGTGTAGTTCTAGCGGCTTCTCAGCCAAGCTCTGAGACCTCTTACCTTCATCAAGCAGCTTCTGAATAATAACTTCTAGTTCCTGGCGATGACCTTCACCAGAAAATTGACTGACAACTTTGCCTTGAGGGTCAATAACTACAAAGCTGGGCCAAGCTCGGACAGCGAAGCTTTCCCAAATTCGGTGCTGATCATCTATAACAACGGGGTGGTGAATTCCATATCGCTCAATCGCAGACAAAATATTTTCTTCACGCTCTTCATTTTTAAACTTAGCAGAGTGAACGCCAATGATAGCGACTGGTTGGCCTGCAAACTTTTCTTCTAAGTACTTTAGGTCGGGCAAAATGTGAATACAGTTAATGCAGCAATAGGTCCAAAAATCTAAAACAATCACGTGGCCGCGTAATTTTTTTAGAGATAGAGAAGATTCAGTATTTAGCCACTTCGCTGAACTCGGAAACTCTGGAGCATGAATAAAAGAAGAGAAGAACATGATTCTATTCTCGCTGCAAAGACCAGATCTTGCAAGCTTGCATATTATTCTTTTGTAGTAAACTAACAACATGCCAGAATTACCAGAGGTTGAAACCGTTGTACGACAGTTGAGAGCCGTGATTGTCGGGAAAGTGATTCAAGAAATTGAAGTCAAAAAAGAGAAAAGTTGGAGTGGCGATGCGCAGCAAGTCGAAAGTCAAGAAATTACGGGAATTTCCCGGCGATCCAAGATCATTCAAATCAAGTTTGCAAATCAAAAAAACCTGCTCATTCATCTCAAAATGTCAGGTCAGCTTATTTACGTAGCTGGAGATATCCGCTTGGGAGGTGGTCATCCTTCCACTGACTGGATTCAGAACTTACCGAGTAGTCACACCAGAATTATTTTTCACTTCTCTGACGGGACCAACTTGTACTTCAATGACCAAAGAATTTTTGGGTGGGTGCGAGTAGCAAGTGATGAGCAAGTGCAAGCTAGCTTCAATGCTTTGGCGCCAGATATTATTGATCCAGCAATTACAGCAGAGTATTTGATGGAAAAAGCTGCGAAGCGAAAAATGCCAATCAAACAATTTATTATGGATAACCAAGTTCTTTCGGGAGTTGGAAATATTTATGCGTGTGATGCACTCAACTTAGCAAAAACTTCCCCTTTACGACCAGCTTCCAGCTTGGCCAAAGAAGAAATAATGCTGTTACTCAAAAGTTTGCGAAAGGTGATTGATATGGGGATAGAAATGGGGGGAGCAACTGCTGATGGCAAGTATGTCCATGTCAATGGCTTAGCCGGCAAGTATCAAGATGTGATGCGAGTCTATGACAAAAAGGGTACGCCTTGTCCAAACTGCAACTCTATTATTGAAAAAATTAAACTGGGTGGCCGCGGAACATACTACTGTCCCAGCTGTCAAAAATAATTAAGGAACTGTGTCAGATCTTTCAAGTGAAAATCCAGGTTTTTTATTGATTGATAAGTCATCTGGAATGACCAGTCATGACGTTGTAAATATTGTCCGTCGTCAAACTGGAGTAAAGCGAGTCGGACACGCTGGGACGCTTGACCCCCTGGCCACTGGCTTACTGATTGTTTTGGTGGGACGCAGCAATACGAAGTTGCAAAGTCACTTTCTTCATATGGATAAAGAATACATTACTACTGCTCAGCTAGGAGTAACAACCGATACATATGATGCAGAGGGAAAAGTTCTTTCTAGTGCAGAGTGGCCATTGCTTCAAACAATTACTGAATTGCAGGTACAGAATGTGGTAAATATGTTCCGTGGAGAAATCTCGCAGCGAGTTCCTGCCTACTCTGCTGTTAAACGTAAAGGAAAAAAGCTGTATCAGTTGGCTCGCGAAGGAAAGATAGTACTAGATGAGTTGCCCATCAGAATCGTGATCGTCAAAGAGCTCAGCATGGAATCTTTTCAAAAAGACCCTGTAAAAAGGACGATTTTTTTTAGCCTAAAAATTTCCTGCAGCTCGGGAACCTATATACGTTCTTTAGTACATGATATTGGCCAAAAACTAGTTGCAGGCGCTACGGTTACTCAGTTACGTCGTACTCAGATAGGTCATTACTCGGTAAACCAAGCAAAACCCCTGTCACTGATCTAGAGAGACCTAGTTTTTTTCTGACTGAATTGTTCTATAGTGATAAAGTATCCAAAATACTGGATGCTTTTGTTGTATCTCGATGTCTAAATATCAAAATCAAGTTCTAATGGTTGGATGGGAATATCCACCTCACAACAGTGGCGGACTGGGTGTGGCATGCGAAGGGATGACTCAAGCATTGGCAGAGCAAAGTACGCAAATTTACTTTACCCTTCCCTACCGCTTTTCTCAAAAATTGGGACACATGAAGGTGATTACTTGTCAGACAACATCTGAGTTTTTAGAGGCTCCGCCTTTTCATGCGTACTCTCAAGTACTCCCTTGCCAGCGGAAGCTCACATCAGCAGATCTTGAAGACTTTTCCAACCTTCCTCAATCAGAAATTGAGCAGCGAGTGAACCAGTATGCGAGTCAGGTTTTAAGCCAGGGCCAAAAATTACGCAATGGTTACGATCTGGTGCATGCTCATGACTGGATGTCATTTCCGGCTGCCATGAAGTTGCAGCAAAAGCTGCACAAACCATTCATTGCCCATGTCCACTCCACAGAGTTTGACCGCATCCCTAGTGGCCATGGAAGCCATTACATCGCTCACACCGAGTATATGGGACTCAGGCAGGCAGATAAAGTTATTGCCGTCAGTCACTTTACCAAGAAAATTCTGATGGAAAAGTACTTTGTTGATGAAAAGAAGATTGAGGTTATTCATAATGGCGTATCACCTGTTGCATCCTTAGGAGAGGTTCCGCGTTTTGCGTCGAGACGTCCGGTGATAGTTTTTATGGGTCGGCTTACCGCACAGAAAGGAGCGGAGTACTTTTTGCAGCTGGCAAAAGCGGTTCTGCGAAGTATTCCTGATGCCCTGTTTGTCGTCGCTGGAAGTGGCGATCAGTATCATTCTTTGCTTTTTAAAAATGCCGATCAACAGTTGTCAGCCTCAGTTCTTTTTACTGGTTTTTTGCGAGATCATCAAAAAGATGTGCTACTTAGTCGCGCCGACGTTTTTGTAATGCCCTCTCTGTCTGAGCCATTCGGCTTAGTTGCTTTAGAAGCCGCTCAGCGTGGCACACCGGTTATAGTTTCTAAAAATTCTGGCGTCCGTGAAATTCTGAAAAGTGCACCCGAAGCAGACTTTTGGGACATTGAAGTGATGACCAACCAGATCAAGTCGTTGCTGCAAGACCAAAACTATCGCCAGCAAGTGATTGAAGGTCAGAACCACGACTTAGAAAACTCCACCTGGGGGAATGCCGCTACTCAAATCAAAAAAGTCTACGATCAAGTCAAGAAAAGTTAGCGATACGCCATGGCCAGAATTTGTTTTTACTTCCAGCTGCACCAACCGTATCGCCTGCGCGACTACACAGTGTTTGACTTGGGACAAAAGTCTTCGTATTTTGAAGAAGCAGATACAGATCTGAACAGACAGATTTTTCGGAAAGTTGCGCACAAATCCTACTTGCCAATGTTGGGGTTGCTCTTAGAGTTAACCAAAACTCATCCTGAGTTTGTTTTTAGCTTGTCTTGCTCCGGAATTTTCTTGGAGCAAGCCCAAAGCTATGAGCCTGGAGTGATCGCCCTACTTCAAGATTTGGTGGAGACGGGACAAGTTGAGCTGCTAGCAGAAACGTATTACCACTCATTAGCAAGCCTTTACTCTCCAGCGGAGTTTCGCTCTCAAGTCTTGCAACATGAAAGACTCGTAGAGACCTTGTTTGGTATCAAGCCGAGTATTTTTCGCAACACTGAGCTTATTTACTCAAATCAAATTGCCACCTTGGTGACGGAGATGGGTTATGAAGCCATGCTCACAGAGGCAGTTGATCGTTGTCTGCACGGCAGATCCAGAACACAAGTGTTTTCCTCCAGCAGGCCTGCAAATTTGCCTCTGTTGTTAAAACACGCCCAACTTTCTGATGATATTGCCTTTCGCTTTTCTAACAAACAGTGGGAAGAACATCCACTAACTGCAGAAAAGTACGTTCACTGGGTGGACTCGTACTGGGAGAATGATTTATTAAATTTATTTATGGACTTTGAGACTTTTGGAGAGCACCAATGGAGTGATACTGGTATTTTTGATTTTTTCAGACATATGGTTAGTAAGCACTTAGAGAATAAGAATAGCTTTGTTAGGCCTTCAGATGTGATTGAGAATTTGGAGCTTTACGCGGAGCTGCCAATTTATGACGTACCTGATCCTATTTCCTGGGCTGACATTGATCGAGACCTGACAGCTTGGAGAGGAAATACCCTGCAAGATGATTCTTTACGGCTTATTTACAGTTTAGAAGAAAAAATCCTTTCCACCCAAGACGAGGCATTAATCACCGACTGGCGGCGACTGCAGACAAGTGATCATTTCTACTACATGTGTGTGAAGTGGGCAGCAGATGGCGATGTCCATAAGTACTTTAGTCCGTATGACTCCCCTTTTGCTGCATACAACCGTTTTACGACCATTGTGGCTGATCTGCAGGACCGATTAGCTGAAGTTAAGATTTAGATTAGGAAAGGTTTTTATGGCACGCTCAATTGTTTTAGGAAATGGCTCATTTTCTGTCTGTCTAGATGAGTTTGGCTTTGTTCGAGATATGTACTTTCCGTATGTGGGACTCGAGAATCATGTCTTGGGAAAGAAACACAGAATTGGAGTGATGGTAGATGGCCAATTCTCCTGGGTGGATGATGGAAGCTGGGAAATTACGATTGGGTACAAGCCTGAGACAATGGTTGGTCAGTTGGTTTGTAAAAGCGATCGGCTCGGCTTGAGCTTAGTGATGGAAGACGTGGTCTACAACGAGAAGAATATTTTTTTACGTCAAGTTGACGTCTATAACCACGCTGAAAATACCCGCGAAGTGAAGTTGTTTTTTGGCCAGGAGTTTAAGATTAGCGAAAATAAACAGCGGAATACTGGCTTCTATGATCCTACTCATGCAGCAATTGTTCACTACAAAGGACGTCGAGTATTTATTGTGAATGGCAAAACGAGCCATAAAACCGGTATTGATGACTATACAGTAGGCATGTTTGAGTATGACGGGAAAGAAGGTTCTTTCCGCGATGCTGAGGATGGTGAGCTCTCTAAGAATGCAGTAGAACATGGCTCTGTTGACTCAGTTGTCCGATTTAGCTTGATTTGCGAGAGCAAAATTAAGAATCAGCTTTTTTACTGGATTTGTGCTGGCAGAACCTTAGATGAGGCCTACTCTCTGGATGATTTGGTGCTGATGAAGGAGCCAGAGAACATGATTCACTCCACTGAGCAGTTCTGGAACGCCTGGATCAATAAGAGATCGCTGCATACCGGCTTATTAACTGAAGAACAAAAGAAACTGTTTGACACTTCTTTGCTAGTACTTCGATCCCACACCGACAACAAGGGCAGTATTGTCGCTTCGCTTGACTCGACAATCATGGAGTTTGGCAAAGATGACTATGCCTATATGTGGCCTAGAGATGCGGCGTTTATTTGTACGGCTCTGGATCGAGCAGGTTACAGTGAAGTCACCAAGCCTTTTTTCACTTTCTGCCAGACAGTCCTTCATCCTGATGGCTATCTCCATCATCGTTTTCGCTCGGATCAGAGTCTAGGCTCGACCTGGCACTCGACCACCTCCCAAAAGGAGTGGCTAAAGGACAAGATTCTACAGCTCCCAATTCAAGAGGATGAATCCGCTGCCGTTTTGTTCGCACTCTGGAAACACTACGAGCAGACCAAAGATATTGAGTATATTGAAGTTGCATTTAAGCCCTTTATCGAAAAAATTGCTAACTTTTTAGTAGCGTTCAGAGATCAAGATACCCACCTCCCCTTGCATTCGTATGACTTATGGGAGGAGAAAATTGGCGTGTCTACGTATACAGCAGCCTCCGTCTATGGCGCGCTGCAGGCCGCTGCCCAGTTTTCTGAGCTGCTTGGTAAAAGAAACCACATGCGCGACTACCGTGCGGCCGCTCAAGAAGTTTCTGATGCGACCAAAAAATACTTATTTAGTGAAAAACTGCAGAGCTTTGTCCGAGTTGCATACCTGGAAAATGGCACTGTTAGGCAAGAGGAAATTGTGGACTCAAGCTCACTTTTTGGCCTCTGGTACTTTGGGATGTTGAAACTGGATGACCCTTTATTACTGGCCACGGAGCGAACAGCCAGTCAGGCGCTAAAGAACGACACACATGTTGGAGGAGTTATTCGTTACCAAAACGATAACTATTTTAAAGTCACCGAACGCTCTAACCCTTGGTTTATCACTACGCTGTGGAATGCGCAGAGATTATTGAAAAAAGAGACGCTAACACCAGCAGACTTCGAGACTGTCAAAGGCATACTCGAGTGGGTGGTCAGCTACCGCACCAGGTCCGGGGTGCTTGCTGAGCAGCTCAACCCAAATACTGGCGAATCTTTATCTGCAACGCCATTAGTTTGGAGTCACGCCTGCTATGTCGAGACAGTTTTAATGTACATTGAGAAGATGGAAGCCGCGGGTCTTTGCCCTGAATGCATGGATAATGTTGAGAAGATGAGCGATTTTGCGGCGTAATTCTTCTCAGTAAGGCCCCGAAGAGCCGAAACTCACCGTTCCGGCTCTTTTCTTTTTCTCCGCTCATCTATATATTGATGCTATACTCTACTTTAGCCTGCTCACAAGGCAAGTTTATGATGCTTTTCCTCAAAAAATACTTTAATCTTAAATTGGTCTTTTTAACCCTTCTGCAGATTGTGGTCTTGGTTTTTGTTTTTAGCTTTTTCTTCCTTTCGATTGGTGCGAACTTTCCCCAGGCAATCCTTGGGGCTGTGATTGTCTTTCTTCTTTTCTATCTTTTATTTCGTCTGCTTATGCTCCCATTTTTCATCTTTCCGCAGATTAAAGGTGCAGTGTATGTACCTAGCTCGGATGAGCGAATTAAAGATATGTTGGAGCTGGCACAGTTAAAGAAGAATGACGTTGCTTGTGACATTGGCTCGGGTGATGGTCGGGTAGTAATTGAGCTGGCCAAGCACTGTAAAGAAGCACATGGTGTGGAGCTCAACCCTGTTTTAGTTCAGCGCTCAGAAAAGAATATCAAAGCAGCGAACCTAGAAAAAAAAGCCAAGATTTTTTGGAAGAGTTTTTGGGACACTGACTTATCCGAGTATGATGTGATAACCGTCTATGGCATTAACTACATCATGAAGAACCTGGAAAAGAAGCTGGAACAGGACTTAAAGCCTGGAGCCCGAGTCATCTCCAATTACTTTGTATTCCCAAACTGGAAGCCAGTCAAAAAGAAAAATGACGTCTATCTCTACGTGATGAAGTAAGTTACTTAGCGGACTCTGTTGCTACACGTTTCTGATACATTTCCAAAAAATAAGGCAGCTGTGAGTGAACTGGCGATGGCAAAGTTTCAAAAGTGAACCATTCTACGGCATCAAAAAACAAAAACTCGCGCTGTTGAGCAGGTAGTTTGAAAGCAAAACTTTACAAACAACTTCAGCGCGAGTAGACGCATTAAATGCGTAATTGATGTGTATTCTAACGTACGTCCTCAAAAATTGCAAAAAGGTGCTATACAATCAACTCTAATGAAAATTAGAGCGCAACGCACACTTATTTTAACAGTTGGTTTTTTGGTGCTTACCCTCATTCTTTACCTACTCTTTCTTCGTTCTCCCTATTTCCAATCTTTTCTACAGTGGTCACAGCAGCACATTATCTTCTATAGTTTGACGCTCTTTTGTCTGAAAGTTCTCGCTATCGTTTACGCTCCTTTACCGGGTGGGCTGTTGTCCATTGCTTCCATTCCCGTACTCGGTTGGAAGTTGGCGTATGTAATAGACTTATTAGGAAGTATGACCGGAGCTTCAATTGCCTTCTACTTAGGAAAAAAGTATGGTTTAAAGTTTATGGCGCGTATCTTTGATGAATCAACTCTAGAAAAGATTACTAAAATTAAAATTAATAAAAACCGAGAGATAGAAGGAGTCTTTGTATTAAGAATTTTGACGGGCAGCTCCATTCTTGATGCTCTCTGCTATGCAGCAGGACTGCTGAACGTGGGATATAAGAACTTCTTAATTGGCTCAATTTTCTCTCACCTTTTAGTCGGCATTCCAGCCTTCTATCTCTCCAAACATATATTCACCGCTCAAAATTTGGCTATGAGTGCTGTTGTGCTAGTTTTTACTCTGGGTATTTTGTATAAACTTAAAGGAAGATATTTGGAGTAGTATGATCAAGCTCCTTACCTCTAAAACTGTCTACCAAAATCCATGGATGTCTGTTCGGGAAGATGAGGTAGAGTTCCAGAATGGCCACAAAGGCACGTATGGTGTGGTAGATAAATCAGACTTCGCGCTAATTATTCCTTTTGACGGAAATAACTTCTTTTTGGTGAAGCAGTATCGATATCCTACTCAACAAAAGTCCACGGAGTTTCCCCAGGGTAAGCACGAGAATGATACTTCGATCAGCCCGCTAGATTTAGCAAGGGCTGAACTGAAAGAAGAGACGGGTTTGGAAGCCGGAAAAATGGAGGAGCTGGGGTTTCTATATGAAGCTCCAGGTTATAGTAGCCAAGGATTTCATATTTTTTTGGCTTCACAGCTTAGTCAGGGAGCTCAATGCTTAGATGTGACTGAAGATGATTTGGAAATACTTAAAGTAAGCATTTCGGAGTTTGAGAAAATGGTAAGGAGTGGTCAGATTACGGATGCCTCTACGATTAGTGCCTATGGGTTGTTACGGGCGCTGCGAGTTATATAAAGTATGTTTCTTCTAAGCATGTTCACGCTGTTTCATATCTGTTAGACTTAATTACTCAATAGATGATGTTCGCGAAAAAATATAAGGAGGAATATGGCAGAGAAAAATAGTTCTGTAGCAATGCAAAGATTAAGTGGCAAACAACTCGGACTGATGTTCGTTTCTTTTTTGGTGATCCATGCTGCTGTTATCTACTTAGCGAACAGATGGTTTCCCTCTCAAGTAGTGCTAGGTAATCACTTCTTTTCCCCAATAATGGCTCTTATTTATAGCTCGATTGCTTTCACGTTGGTGGTTACAGCATTTGTCCCTATAGCTGAGCACATTGCAGAGGCAATGAAAACAACTTTAACAAATCTTCATTGGGCAGTGCTCTATATGATCGTAAATATCATTGGACTGTGGAGTCTGGCTCGAGTTGCTGAATGGTTGGGTATGGGGCTTCAATCATGGGTGGCGGTAGTTGCATTGGCAGCTGTGATTACCTTTTTACAAGGAATGGCCGTAAAGCCAATCATGGATATGAAGGACTAATCTTGCTGCCTCATTTGAGTGAATCACATGCGACTTGATGAACTGCTCATTCTTCTTTTAAGTGTTTGTTTTTGGATTGGAGTTCCGTCTTTCATCTATTTTCGCTTGAAGATGCTAAAAGAGCGTAAGTTCCCGAGATACTCTAAGCGCAGGGTGTTGAAGGTAACTTTGGTGAATCTGGCTATAAATATTGGAATTCTTGTCTTCTTTGCTGCCATTCTCGGAAGCTTGCTTCTTAGCGCACAGCAGCTCGACTCAACTGATTTACTCTTTACTCTACTGTTTTTAATAACAATGGGCCTGATCTTTTATGGATATGGCCTTTATATTGCCGCAATCGTATTGGAAAGCTATACATTGCCTGCTCTACGCAATGCAAAAGCATTCAAGATTCAGTTTATTGCTACGCATTTATTTCACGGAATAATTAGCCATGTCTTAATCTACTCTGGCTACTTTATCGTGCTCCTTATGCTGAGTTTGCTGGAGATGTCTACAGGTCAGGGTACATCACTGCCAAGCTCATTCTTCTTGAGTACCGGAGCTGTCTCCGGAACGATGTATGCTGGGATACAAGTATTTAACGGAACTATGCCTTACCAATTTGTAACGGCTGCGGTGGTGCTTGCGTGTCTTTTACTCTATGCAGATAGCAGTAATGAAGCTTTGTTTGCCTTCTCATTAAGTAGCTACTTGCTTGCTTTCCTACTCTCTTTTCTTTTTATAGAAGCACTCTACTTTTTAGTGAAGGGAAGAAAGAAAGCCAGGTTGTGGGACTGGTCAGGATACTAGGTGAGCTTAACTTTGAAGGTGCGTCTGGTGCTCACAAGATACTTGCCAAACTCTGCAGCATCAGTAGCTCTGATGTAGTAATAATTTGCATTTTGATAGAAGTGTTTAAAAACAGGCACGGGTGAGTTAGTCATTATTTTTCTTTTTACTTTCACACCCAAACGAACACCTTGCTCCCTTTGATTTTTCCCAACAGTAACATACTCCTTACTCCTTAACTGAGCAGCAGTTGGCAAAGCTGCATCGGGGGTGCCAGGTATTTGCTCTATAAAAGATTCTTCGAATGTTTCCTTAAGTTGAGTTTGAAGCGGGTGTAGCGCTTTTTGTGCACTCACAAGATGTTGCCTAGCGATAAAGTAGTGTTTAAATACTTTTCCTGCGTTATTTCCACTCATAACTGTTGCAGAGGCGAGTCCATAGGGAATATTTTCCATAGCCAGCAGTTCTAGTAATTGTCCGGGCCCTCTTCCTCGGGTTTGTAACCCTTCTAGAATTTGACTCAAGCCTATTATTACGCCATCTCGCTTACGAGTTTCATCCTGAAAAAATCCAGTTCCTGTTATTTGTGAAAGTAGCAGCGAAATTCCTGCTAGATCATGAGCTTCCTTAGAACGGAGCCTGATTTTTATCAGTTGATTTACTGAGGCCTGCTCAAAAAGTGGTTCTAGGCCACCAATACTAAAGCCATTAGCTTCAAGCATGATTAAAGCATGGCGTTTACTGTTACTGAGGTTTTTTTTAATTATTTCTATTGCTTGCTCACCCGTCATTCCATCTTGAATATGCTTTGCTAAAAGCCTTAATACAGTATCATACAACGCACGAGCATTCGCCAATTTAAGTAATTTATCAAGGCTTATTGAATTAGGGTCAATAGCCACTGGCTGCAAATTATCGCAGAGGAGACGAACAGTCCTCTGATTCTGAGTCCGAACTGTTCTTTTATCTAGGCCTAAATTCTCTGCATGTTCCTCCTGGCTCAGTCCAGGACTCAAGAGTGAATCAAATAGTATTTCTAGTTGTGTGTTCCAAAGTCCTTCATTAGATTCACTAGGTATCGTCAAGTATGCTCTGTTTGTAATGACCAATCTTAAGAACAGCCTCGTTTGATCCGTGAGCCAAATGGCTTCTGATATCACCTGAAGGGGGTCACGACCAGCCAAAACACTGGGTAGAAACTCTCTTTGAGTTTCAGAAGCGTCCTTGTGATCGGGGAGGAATTTTACGGGCGGATCTCCGGCACCGTCCTGTGAGACATTTTTGTAATTCTCTGGTTCCTGATATTGGTGACGAGCTTCTATCATACGTATTTGATATGTATTATATCAAACTCGGACACAACTCGTAGTTCATAGAACTTGCCTAGTAAATATGTTTGATTCTGTGATGGCTCTTACTCAAATTTCTTGAAAGAAATGCTAAACGTTGTTCCCTTGCCAACTTCAGAGCTAACTTCAATTTTTCCTCGATGTTTATCAGCTTGGTCTCAACAATTTAACGCAACACTCTGTTGAATAACTTCTATTGGTTTCAAATAGCCAAGTATTTTTCTAGGACGGTCGTTGAGTTCTCGTTCTACAGCCTTAATTTCTGCTTCTGTGATAGTACTAAAGTCAGTTCCCTTTGGAAAGTATTGTCTGACTAGTCCATTGGTATTCTCATTTGTCCCTCTCTCCCAAGGTGAGGAGGGATGCGCAAAGTAGACTTGAATATTAGTATCGATAGTAAATTGTTTGTGCTGGCTCATCTCTTTGCCTTGGTCGTAGGTTAAACTACGCGCAAGTTCTTTAGGTAGTTTTCGAAACTCACTAGCAAGTGCTTTTCGTACACTCTGCGCATCTTTGGCAACAAGAGGCACCAAAATAGTGTACCGAGTAACTCGCTCCACCAGCGTTGCCAGAGCGCTTCTTTTATACTTTCCTAGAATTAAGTCTCCCTCCCAGTGGCCAGGAACACTTCTATCTGCAACCTCTTTTGGCCGTTCTTCAATTGAAAGCATTTCACTGATCTTTCCGCGATTTTCACTTTCTTTGTTTCGTTCTTTTGTGCGTCGATATGCTCGCTCCTGCCGCAGTGATTTGAGTAGTGTTTTCTTGAGTTCCCCTCGTGGGAGCACGTAGATGAACTGGTAGATGGCTTCTGCTGAAATACGCATGGTCATGTCTAACGGGTATTCTACCCTGATTCGACTACTTATTTCATTAGGTGACCATTTCTGCTTTAGTTTTCTCAGCACATAGCTGCGAAGTCTTGCTTCAAGCGCCAGTCTTCGTTTTCCAAATCTTCTCGTACGAGCAGTCCGATCGCTTTTCCTTTGAGCTGAAACAGGGCGATACCCTGTTTTGACACTACCACGCTGTATCTCTCTGCTGATGGTGCTGGGTGAGCGCTCTAGCTTTCGAGCTATCGCCCGATATGACTTCTCGCGGGCTAAATCAAGACTGATTTCTTCTCGTTCCCACTCGCTAATTCGTTTGTATTTTCTTTGCATCCAGGTATCTTACCTGTTGCGTTAAATTGTTGAGACCAAGAAATAGTTGTGTAGATCAATGAAAAACAAGTACTTAAATCGATTACATATTACAGAGGTTAAATTTAGGGAGATTTTGAAGTATTTTTGCGCAGATCAAACGGCAGCACAAGCAGCTGAATTATCGAACGTAAGTAGCAACAGTATCAACGATTTGTTTTACAAATTAAGACTGAGAATTGTCGCTTTGAGTGTCGCAGATACACCAGAATTAGGTGAATTGGAAGTTGATGAGAGCTATTTTGGAGCTCGAAGAGTGCGTGGCAGAAGAGGAAGAGGTGCAGCTGGAAAAACACCTGTTTTTGGAATTCTCAAGCGAGAAGGAAAAGTCTATGTCAATATTGTTAAGAACTGTAGTCGAGAACAATTACTCCTATAATTCAGGGGAAAGTGTTAGAAGGCTCAACAATGTACTCCGATGGTTGGAGGAGCTATGATGGATTAATTCTCAACGGGTACGATCGTTACCGCGTGCATCATTCCAAAGACGAATTTGCTCGTGGTAAAGCTCATGTTAATGGTATTGAAAGTTTCTGGAGTTATACGAAAAGAAGGCTTGCTAAATTCAACGGCTTGACCGATGATACATTCCACTTGCACTTAAAAGAATCTGAGTTTAGATGGAATTGCAGAAACCAAATGTATCCTAAACTGATTGAAAACTGTAGGAAAAATCCCCTCTAAAGTTGTCTAGACCCTATTTTATATCTAGAAACGATTTTCTCAAATCAAGTGCTCTCTCTAGTTTGTTTGTTGAGAGCTGATCAACTTTAAGGTGAAATGCTGTTTCTAGATCACCTACTTCATCGCAATTTGCAGCATGCACCTTGATATTGAGTGAATGAAGATAATCAACCCATTTCTGAGTTAAAATGTCAAGTGGACAGTGGGCAACGTTGAAATTTCCCATAAGCACTTGAGATGTAGCAATTCTTTGAGCAATACCTACATCCATCCAAGATTGTTTTGAGGAAATAAAAATTCCAGTTTTAACTTTTGGAATCAATTTTTTTGCTGCGATTATCATTGGTTGATTCGATGAAGTGATTTCAACTCGCCCAAGAATGTTATATTTATCGATGAGAGATAGAACGGTTTTGATGAATTCATTATCAAAACCTTTTAGTTCTATTTCATAATTAACTTTGTCACCAAAATTATGAAATATCTCATCAAGGGTAGGTATTTTTTCATCCTTGAATTCGGTGCCGAACCAACTGCCCGCATCTAAAGATTTAATGTAGTCCAAGTCTTTGTTGAATATGAAATCTTCGCCATTATCAGTGTGACCAAGTAAATAATCATGATGCACAACTAACCTCTTGTCTTTTGTAAACTGAACATCAAGTTCAATTGCATCAGCACCTACCTTTATTGCCTCTTGAAATGAAATCAAAGTATTTTCTGGGAAAAACTCATTTTTACCCCGATGGGCAATAATCATAGGTTTGGTCATAGCTTATGTTTCCCTTTTTTTTGTTGAGTATATATGTATGATACACCGCTTCGATATTTAATCATTTTAATGTCATATGAATCAATTAAATTCAAATCAGCTTTAAACAATCGTTATGGCGGATGGTTACGGTTCTAGACTGAAAGAGATAACAGGTAATCATATTCCCAAACCTCTGGTTCAAATAAATGATAAAACTTTGCTAGAGCACTCAATTGACACTTTTTTAGAGGAATCTGACCGATTAATTATTTTTCTTAGCTTTATGTCTCAGTCAATAATTGAATACTTCGGTGTTAATTCTGTCTATGAGTACGAAGTACGGGAACCCCGACTGGAATCATAGGAGAAATTCAAGATACTATAAGATCGAAAAACGTAATAGGAAATGTAGCAATTGTAGAAGGTGATTCAATTAGAGATAATTTTAATGTCTCAAATCTTTATCGATTTCATAAAGAAAAAAAAGCTAACACAACAATCGCAGCTACAAGTAAGTTTCTAACTAATCCGGATAGCTGTCATGGAGTCGAAGTTGATAAAAAAACAGGTGAAATTCTCAGAATCCACGAGCCAAATGATGGCACCGAGAACCCATATCCAATGATAGCAGTAGCGATTCTGTCTCCTTTAGCTGTTCAAACATTTCTTAAGCTGAAGGAAATTGATAAAAGTTGGTCTAAAGAAAGGGGTGCTTGACAGAGGAGAAAAAAAATAAACTTTATTTTAACTTATCACATTCAGCTGAGTTATTAGTTTACGCAGTTGCATTTGGTAAAAAAATAGGTGTAGACATAGAAATAAACAGACCAGTTACTAGAATGAATGAGTTGATATCAAGATTTTTTTCTGAGAAAGAACATAGCCATCTTTTTTCTCTTCCAAAAAATGAAAGAAATACAGAATCCTTATGGCATTGGGTTGCAAAAGAAGCATATCTTAAAGCAAAAGGTGAGGGCATTTCATCAATTGAAGTTCTTCGTAAAAGGGGTGAGTTGGCAATATGTTGCAGGAAAAATGATTCAAAATGTAAAAATTTGCAACTAAACGATTTTCTCCCAAAAATAGGTTATGTTGGATGTGTTGCGTACTATGAGTAATCTTAATTGATGTACAGAATGATTTTAATTGAAAATTTATAAGAATACTTGTAGACAAACTACAAATTCAACCATTTTTCAATTTTTTTAGATGACTCTATTGGATTATGTGGATCGTATAACGCTGCTTTCCATCCTCTTTCTTGTGCGGCAGCAACATGACTGGGAATATTATCCACAAAAAACAGTTCGTTTGGTTCTACACCTGCCTTTAGTTCGGCAATTTCAAAGATTCTATAATCAGGTTTTTGATACCCAACATCACTTGAATCAACAACAGCATTCCAGGATAGCTTAGGGAGCAACTCAGATTGATTAATAGCTGCTAACATTCGAGGTGCCATATTTGTTAGGAGTCCTATTTCATACGAAGTTTTAGCTTTTCGTGCCACATCCCACAGAGGGATTTTTATCAAACCTACTCACAAAATCAGCTAGCATTGAGTAGTCATCAGGAATACTTATGCCGACTGCTAGAGCTAGCTCATCGATAATATCGTCAACATCACAATCGAGGCAAATATATGGTCTATACTTTTCCCAAATCTGATCAAATTTCTTATCCTTCTCAGGAGTTACTCCCAAATCTCGCTTCATCTTTATCCACTTCTCGTCACCTGAAAAGTCAATTAACAATACTCCACCTATATCGAAATAGACAAATTTTTATTTTTCATTAATCAATTTTACCAGGTATATCTATTTTGGTACCCCGCGTCAGCTAAACTTTTCGAGTGATTCAAATATATTTTCCTCATTACTTATATCAGTAAGTTTTAGATTTTTATTTTGTGCAATTTTAAGCTTGTGCTTTTGATTTATATTACTTAAACTTATTCTAGAATTCTCAATAATATCAGTAATTTTGCTACTATAGTTATTTCTTGATAGATCTATAACTGCATCAAAATTATTTTTAAATGATTTATAGAATGCGCTCATTTGTAACATTTAGGGGTTTTTCTCTACAATGTTGTAAATATTACAAAAAATGGTTTTGTAAAAATACCAAAAAGAACGACAAAGAAACTTAAACCACGGGTGCTAGGATGAGAAAAAATTTTAAAGCAAAAGAAAATCAAGTTTTTCTTCAAAGAGTTCCTGAAATGTTTCTCTTGGATTTTGGGAATCTAAAATCTTTGTAGCTGCTTTCGAAGCTAGTTCAGATTTCAACTTACCTAAATTATTATAATTCTCTCTAGGTAATTTGACTTTTTCTAGTTCAAAAGTAGTATATAAGTCAGAAAAAATATTTTTATCTTGGTAGTGACTTTCTAAGTCCTCCTTCGCGAGTCTAATGAACCTAGAAATACCTGCTTTATTAAGTCTTTGCTTGATTATATTTAATGTACTGATCAATTTCGTATCTTGTATTGCCTTAAACTCATCTACGATCACGAAATATGTAGAAGCGTAAAAGATATTGCAATTTAAAATAAGATCAAAGTTTGATAATTGAGAAAGCGCTTCTTCCTTTGTAGGAATTTGAGTAATAGTCTGTGTCGAAATAAATTGCCAATTTTTTACAAAACCTCTCTCCTTTAATGCATTTAATAACGTGTTGAGTGAGGCTTCCTCTGTTAAACAGAAGTTTTCAGGATAATCTAAATCTTTTGGCACGTATCCCAAGAGACCTCCCATTATAAAGTTTCTTTTCTGCGGAATCTTTTTGGCGTCGGTATTCAGCCGACCATCTTCAATAAAGAAAATGGTGGAATCAGTCTGATTTTCATCTACTGAAGAAATGAGCGAAAGTGAGTGAGTAGTAATGAATAAACACACTTCTAGACTATGTTGTTTTTTGAGAAAACTAACCAGTTCTGAGAGAATTGGAAGTATTTCTTTTTGTAAAGAAGGGTGAAGCGATGTCTCAGGTTCTTCAATGATAAATATAATCTCTTTATTTTGTTCAACAAAAGTTAAAGCCGTAGATAGAATATTGTTTAACAACTTGAAAAGTTGAAGCTCCCCTGAAGATAAGGAAATAAAAGGAACTTGTTTTGTATCTACAGTTACATATTGCAAATAATTATCATGATCAAAAAGCAGTTTAACATTTTTGTTAGGAAAAAGATGTTTAGGTAGTATTTGATTTAATAATGGCTTCGCACTGTCTAAAATTCTTATATTAGGCTGAGAATGTATATCTGCAGTTCCTTGACCATATATATTGCTTACTGGATCTGTTTGGTTGCAATCAAAATATTGGAGGTTGTAACGTTTTTCGTAAAATTTTTTCTTTCCATCTTGAGGAACAATATTTCCATCTTTATACATAAATGAGTTTGTTACGTTATCTTCTGTGATACTTATTGCGAAATCATTTTCCTTAATATGCACACTCAAATCTTCTCTTGGCTGCTGTGCAACTAGCGGGATTTGATTCATCGTCAATGCTAGTGACTGCAAAATACTACTTTTCCCACTTCCGTTAGGACCAACTAATACATTAATCCTTTTGAGATCATCTAGAGAAATAACTTCGATGTTTTTATAGCCAGTAATGTAGAGAGAGGTAAGCATATAACTTTTGTAACCCCATCCGGATTCTACCACTCGCTTTGCTCAGGTATTAGGCAGGTGCAAACGCACTTGCCGGCAGAACAAGGCTCGCTCCGTTGTGAGATCAGACACAAAAAAAGACAGGATTTCCTGTCTTTTT